>Ga0164242_10009487_pt1 | contig 10491 bp, 8 predicted proteins | sample OricomgcompostMG_FD_108783 | JGI IMG/M metagenome (GOLD analysis project Ga0164242, IMG submission 108783) | Miracle-Growth compost microbial communities from Emeryville, California, USA - Original compost - Miracle growth compost (MG) ... | reverse complement strand
CAGCCGATCGCGCACGTCGGCGCGCGGCAGCATCGCGGCGATGCGGATCGCGGCCGGGCGGATCGTTTCGACATCCTTCATCGAATGGACGGCGAAATCGATCTCGTGCTCGCCGAGCGCGCGGTCGAGCTCCTTGGTCCACAGCGCCTTGCCGCCGATCTCCGCCAGCGGCCGATCCTGCACCCTGTCGCCGGTGGTGCGGACGGGCACGATCGCCACCGCATCCGCGCTCCAGCCGTGCGCCGCGCACAGCGCGTCCGCCACCATCCGCGCCTGGACGAGCGCGAGCGGCGATCCTCGCGTGCCGAGGCGGAGCGGGTGAACGGGCGCGGTCATGCCTGTTGCTCTAGAGCGGGCAGGCGGTAGAGGAAAGCGGTGCCCCTCATTCTCGGCCTCGAATCCTCCTGCGACGAAACCGCCGCCGCGCTGGTGACCGGCGATCGACGCATCCTCGCGCACCGGCTCGCGGGCCAGGAGGCGGCGCACCGGCCGTTCGGCGGCGTGGTGCCCGAGATCGCGGCGCGCGCCCATGTCGAGGCGCTGGGGCCGCTGATCGAGGCGGCGCTCCACGACGCCGGGGTGGAGCTCGCCCGGGTGGACGCGATCGCGGCGACCGCCGGGCCGGGGCTGATCGGCGGCGTCATGGTGGGGCTGCTGATGGCCAAGGGGCTGGCGCTGGCGGCGGGCAAGCCGCTGATCGCGGTCAACCATCTCGAGGGCCATGCGCTCTCGCCCCGGCTCGCCGATCCGGACCTCGCCTTCCCCTATCTGCTGCTGCTCGTCTCCGGCGGCCATTGCCAGTTGCTGCTGGTGGAGGGGGTGGGCCGCTATCGCCGCCTCGCCACCACCATCGACGATGCGGCGGGCGAAGCGTTCGACAAGACCGCCAAGCTGCTCGGCCTCGGCTTTCCCGGCGGCCCGGCGGTGGAGCGCGCGGCGGCCGAGGGCGACCCGCGGGCCGTGCCGCTGCCGCGTCCGCTGGTCGGCTCGGCCGAGCCGCATTTCTCCTTCGCGGGGCTGAAAAGCGCGGTGCTGCGCGCGCGCGATGCGGGACGCTATCGCGCGGGGGACATCGCCGCCTCCTTCCAGCAGGCGGTGGTCGATTGCCTGATCGACCGCACGCGACGGGCGCTGGCCCGTGCGGGTGGCGCCACCGCGCTGGTCGTCGCAGGCGGGGTGGCGGCGAACCGGGCGGTGCGGACGGCGCTGGAGGGCCTCGCCGCCGGGTACGGCTTGCGCTTCGCGGCCCCGCCGCAATGGCTCTGCACCGACAACGCCGCGATGATCGCCTGGGCAGGCGCGGAGCGCTTCGCGGCCGGGCAAAGCGACCCGCTCGACACCCCGGCCCGCGCGCGCTGGCCGCTCGATCCGGCGGCCGAAAAGGTGCGCGGCGCGGGGGTGAAGGCGTGAGACACGTTCAGCACGAACGGGGACGGATATGAAACTCGGCGTCATCGGCGCGGGCGCGTGGGGCACGGCGCTGGCCCAAGTGGCCGCCGCCCAGGGCCCGGTGACGCTCTGGGCCCGCTCGGCCGAGCTGGCCGACACGATCAACCGCGATCACGCCAACCCCGCCTATCTGCCCGGCGTCCCGCTCTCGTCCGCGATCCGCGCCACCGCCGATCCGGCGGGGCTCGCCGATTGCAGCGCGCTGCTGCTCGTCACCCCCGCCCAGCATATGCGCGCCGTGCTGGGCGCGATGCCGGTGACGGATCAGCCGCTGCTGCTCTGTTCCAAAGGGATCGAGGCGGGGACGCGGCTGCTGATGTCCGAAGTCGCCGCCGAGCTTCGGCCCGCCGCGCCGATCGGTGTGCTCTCCGGCCCCACTTTCGCGCATGAGGTGGCGGCGGGGCTGCCCACCGCCGTCACGCTGGCCTGCGCCGACGAGGCGCTGGGCGCGGCGCTGGCGGAACGGCTCGCCCGGCCCGCTTTCCGCCCCTATCGCAGCGACGATGTGCCGGGCGCGGAGATCGGCGGGGCGGTCAAGAATGTGCTGGCGATCGCCTGCGGCGTGGTCGAAGGGCGCGGGCTGGGGCGCAACGCCGCCGCCGCGCTGATCGCGCGCGGCTTCGCCGAGATGGCGCGGTTCGGCGCGGCGCGCGGTGGACGCGCGGAGACGCTGGCGGGGCTTTCGGGCCTCGGCGATCTGGTGCTCACCTGCTCGTCGGTCGCCTCGCGCAACTTCTCGCTGGGGCTGGGCCTCGGGCGGGGGACAAGCGCCGCCGATCTGCTCGGCCATCGCCGCACCGTCGCCGAAGGCGCGTTCACCGCCCCGGTGCTGGTCGAGGCGGCGGAGGCGGCGGGCGTCGAGATGCCGATCGCGCAAGCGGTGCGCGATCTGCTCGCCGGGGAGGCTGCGGTGGACGCGGTGGTCGAGCGCCTGCTCGCCCGCCCGCTGGGGACCGAGACGCGGTGAGGCCCTTCGCTCTAACGAGCGGCGGCATCGAGGCGCGCCGCTCGTGCCCCTCACCCTGCCCTCTCCCCCGAAGGGAAGAGGGAATCGGGATCAAAAGTCCACCGCGATGCCCTTATTCTCCCAATCGCCGTAGCGGGTGGGATCGGGGCCCTTGCGGCCGCCGGCTTCGGGTTGCGACTCGATCGGCTCGGGCTCGGGCACCGGCGGGCTGGGCGAGAGGTTGGCGGGCGGCCGCACATGCGCCGGGCGCCGGCCTGGGGTTCGTCGAGTCATATCCTATCTCCGCGCTCCCCATCGGCCGTGTACAGAACGGAAGCAAGCCATGAGACCCGCTGAACCCGCTGGCGCGCCCGCGCGTCGCGCCGCGCTGCGCCTGCTCGATGCGGTGCTGCGGCGCGGGCTGCCGCTCGAAGCGGCGCTTTCCGCCAGCACCGGCGTGCTCAAGCGGCCGGAAGATCGCGGCCTCGCCCGCGCGATCGCGTCCGAGGCGCTGCGCCGCCTGCCCGATCTCGACGCGCTGATCGATTCGGCGACCCAGCGCCCGCTGCCCGCCGACGCCAAGGCCCGTTTCGCGCTTCGCATCGCGCTGGTGCAGACGCTGGCGATGGGCACGCCGCCCCACGCCGCGATCGCGACCGCGCTGCCGCTGGTGGACGGCGGCCCGCGCCGCCTCGTCCACGGCGTGTTCGGCGCGCTGATGCGGCGGAATGCGAGCCTGCCCGAGCCGCCGCACTTTCCGGAGGCGGTCGCACGGCGCTGGGCCGAGGCATGGGGGCAGGAGGCGGTGGAGCGCGCCCGCGCGGGGCTTCAGGGCCAGCCGCCGCTCGACCTCATGCTGGCCGATGCTTCCGCCACCGAAGTCTGGGCCGAGCGGCTGGGCGCGACCAGCCTCGCGCCCGGCCACCTCCGCCTCGACGCCGCCGACGTGACGGCGCTTCCCGGCTATGCCGAAGGCGCATGGTGGGTGCAGGACTTCGCCGCCGCGCTGCCCGCGCGGCTGATCGGGCGCGGCCGGGGCAAGGCGCTGGACCTGTGCGCCGCGCCGGGCGGCAAGACGCTCCAGCTCGCCGCCGCCGGCTGGGATGTCACGGCGGTGGAGCTGGTCCCCGCCCGCCTCGCCCGATTGCGGGAGAATCTCGCCCGCACCGAGCTTGCCGCCGCGCTGATCGAGGCGGACGTGACGGCGTGGGAGCCCGCCGGCCCCGCCGACGCGGCGCTGCTCGACGCGCCCTGTTCGGCGACCGGCATCTTCCGCCGCCACCCGGACGTGCTCCACCGCGTCCGCCCGGCCGCGATCGCCCAACTTGCCGAGGCGCAGGCGGCGATGCTCGCCCGCGCCGCGCGATGGGTGAAGCCGGGGGGCGCGTTGGTCTACGCCGTCTGTTCGCTGGAGCCCGAGGAGGGCGAGGGCGTCGCCCGCGCCTCCGGCCTCGCCGTCGACCCGATCCGCGCCGACGAGCTTCCCGCCGGGCTTGCGCCCACGCCCGAAGGCTTCCTCCGCGTCGCGCCGGGCGCGCTTTCTGAGATCGGCGGGTGCGACGGCTTCTTCGTCGCGCGCTTCAAGGCTTGATGCCGACCGCCGCTTGCCTGTAGGCGGGCAAGCCACATGGCCCGCCCCGTCCGCATCGCCCCGTCCATCCTCTCGGCCGATTTCGCGCGGCTGGGCGAGGAGGTGCGCGCGATCGACGCGGCGGGCGCGGACTGGATCCATGTCGACGTGATGGACGGGCATTTCGTGCCCAACATCACCATTGGCCCTTCGGTGGTGAAGGCGCTCCGCCCGCACACGGAAAAGCCGTTCGATGTCCATCTGATGATATCGCCGGTCGATCCCTATCTGGAGGCGTTCGCGCAAGCGGGCGCGGACTGCATCACCGTGCATCCCGAAGCCGGTCCGCACGTCCACCGCACCGTCCAGACCATCAAGGCGCTGGGCAAGCGCGCGGGCGTGGTGCTGTGCCCGGCGACGCCGGAGGATCGGCTCGATTATCTGCTCGACATCATCGATCTGGTGCTGGTGATGTCGGTCAATCCCGGCTTCGGCGGGCAGAGCTTCATCCATTCGCAGCTCAAGAAGATCGAACGCATCCGCGCGATGATCGACGCGAGCGGCCGCGCCATCGATCTGGAGGTGGACGGCGGCATCGACCATGACACCGCGCCGCTCTGCATCGCCGCGGGCGCGGACGCGCTGGTCGCCGGCACCGCCAGCTTCAAAGGCGGACCCGATCGCTACGCCGCCAATATCGCGGCGCTCCGCGGAGGCGCGCCCGCCGCATGACCGCGATCCGCCGCCCCGCCGAGGAGCCGCCCGGGGAGGCGGACGGGATCGAACCCGGCCGTCGGCTGATCCATGTCGGGCTGGACCGCGGCGCGTCGTTCGCCGAGCGGCTGGCGGTGCATCTCCATCGCCTGACCTGGCGCACCCCGCTCCACACGCTGCGGCTGCGCGGGCGCTTTCCGCTCAAGCTGCTCGGCGTGCCGCGCGATCCGGTGGCGGGCAGCCGCGAGGCGGGGCTCGCGATCCTCGACGGCGCGCTCACGCTCGGCCGCGAAAGCGCCGAGGTGGAGGCGATCCGCTTCGTCGATCCCGATCGCGGCGCGGCTTTTTCGGATTATCTCCAGAGCTTCGCCTGGCTACGCGATCTCGCCGCCGCCGCCCCGCGCGAGGAGGCCGCGCCCGTCGCCGAATATTTGATGCGCCGCTGGCTCGACGCGCACGCCGGGGCGGTGGACGAAGCGGGCTGGCGGCCGGACCTGTGGGGACGGCGCGCGCTCGCCTGGCTGGCGCACGCGCCGCTGATCCTGTCATCGGCCGATCTCGTCTATCGCTCGGCGGTACTGAACACGCTGGCGCGCGGCGCACGGCATCTCGATCGCACCGCCGACAAGGCCCCGCTCGGCCTGCCGCGCGTCGCCGCCTGGGCGGGGGTGATCGCGGCGGGGCTGATGATCCCGGGCGGCGATCCCCGGCTCGCGCGCGGCGAGCAGGGCATGACGCGGGCGCTCGGCCAGGCGCTGCATCCCGACGGCGGACTGGTCAGCCGCTCCCCGGTCGAGCTGATCGAGCTGATCGAGCTGCTCTCCCAGCTTATCGCCACCTATGAGGAGCGCCGCCGCGAGCCCGTTTCCGCCGTGGCCGACGCACTCGCCAAGGCGGCGCCGGCGCTGCTCGGCGTGACCCTGGGCGACGGCCGCCTTTCGAGCTGGCAGGGCGGCGGCCCGCTCGATTCGACGAGCGTGGCGCGCGCGATCGCTGCCTCGGGCATCCGCACCCGGCCGCTCCGCCAGTCGCGCGAATGGGGCTTCCAGCGGCTTTCGGGCGGACCGACGGTGGTGGTCGCCGATTGCGCGCCGCCCCCCGCCAGCCGCCTTGCGCGCGGCGGCTGCGCCTCCACCCTCGCCTTCGAAATGGCGGACGGGCCGCATCGGCTGATCGTCAATTGCGGCGGGGACAAGCCGTGGGGCGCGCTGCCCCGCCCGATTTCCGAGGCGCTGCGCAGCACGGCCGCCCATTCGACGCTGGTGCTGGCCGATTCCAATTCCACCGCCATCCATGCCGACGGTTCGCTGGGCAAGGGGGTGAGCGAGGTGGAGCTGGACCGGCGAGAGGAGGAAGAGGCCAGCCGGATCGAGGCGAGCCATGACGGCTATGCCCGCCGCTTCGGCCTGATCCACCGCCGGCAATGGGCGCTCGCCAGCGACGGGCGCGAACTGCGCGGCGAGGATACGCTGCTTCCCTCCGGCTCGCGCCCGCGCGCGGCGGCGACGGTGGGCTTCGCCGCGCGTTTCCACCTCGCCCCCGGCATCGAGGCGATGCCCACCGCCGACGGGCTCGGCGCGCTGCTGCGCATCGAAGGCGGCCCCGTGTGGCAGTTCCGCTGCCGGGGCGGCGCGCTGGGGATCGAGGAGAGCATCTGGATAGACGGCCGCGGCCGCCCCGTCTCGACCAGCCAGATCGCCATTACCGGCGAGGCGCCCCCCGGCGGCGCCAGCCTTTCCTGGGCGTTGAAGCGGGTCGGCTGACCCCGCCCTGACATGAGGATTTGATGAGATGTCGACCGTCCGCATCACCCGCGGCTTGCTCTCGGTTTCGGACAAGAGCGGGCTCGTCGAGCTGGGCCGGGCCTTGGCCCGCCACGGTGTCGAGCTGGTCTCGACCGGCGGCACCGCCAGGGCGCTGCGCGAGGCGGGGCTGGAGGTGCGCGACGTTTCCGATCTCACCGGCTTCCCGGAGATGATGGACGGCCGCGTCAAGACGCTGCACCCGATGGTGCATGGCGGCCTGCTCGCGGTGCGCGACGATTCCGCCCACGCGCAGGCGATGGTCGATTACGGCATCGCGCCGATCGATCTGGTGGTGGTGAACCTCTACCCCTTCGCGCAGACGGTGGCGAAGGGCGCCGAGCGCCACGAGATCATCGAAAATGTCGACATCGGCGGCCCCTCGATGGTGCGCTCGGCGGCCAAGAACCACGCCTATGTGGCGATCGTCACCGATCCGTCCGATTATGATGCGCTCATCACCGAGATGGACGCCAATGAGGGCGGGACGACGGCGGAGCTGCGGATTCGCCTCGCCGCCAAGGCGTTCGCCCGGACCGCCGCCTATGACGCCGCGATCGCCAACTGGTTCGCCTGGACCGACGCCTTCACCCATCCCGCCGGGCCGGAAGCCTTGGGAGCGACGCCGTTCACGGCGACGATGCCGCTTGCCTTCTCGCTCGCCGAAACCTTGCGCTACGGCGAGAATCCTCACCAGATCGCCGCGCTCTACCAAAGCCCCGTGCTGGGCGGCGGCGGCATCGCCCAGGCCGGGCAGGTGCAGGGCAAGGCGCTCAGCTACAATAATTACAACGACGCCGACGCGGCGCTGGAGCTGGTTTCCGAGTTCCGCGACGGCCCGCCCACGGTCGTCATCGTCAAGCACGCCAACCCCTGCGGCGTCGCTACCGCCGATACGCTGATCGAGGCCTATCAGGCGGCGCTCGCCTGCGACAGCGTTTCGGCCTTCGGGGGCATCATCGCCGTCAACCGCCCGCTCGACGGCGCGACGGCGGAGGCGATCAGCGGCATCTTCACCGAAGTGGTCTGCGCGCCCGACGCCGACGCCGAGGCGCGGGCCGTGTTCGCGAAAAAGAAGAATCTCCGCCTGCTGGTGACGGGCGAGCTGCCCGATCCGGCGCGCGAAGGCTTCGGGCTGAAGTCGATCGCGGGCGGGCTGCTCGTCCAGTCGCGCGACAACGGCCGCATCACGCGGGACGACCTCAAGCTGGTGACGAAGCGCGCGCCCACCGAGCAGGAACTGAAGGACTGCCTGTTCGCCTGGACGGTGGCCAAGCACGTCAAGTCGAACGCGATCGTCTATGCGAAAGATGGATCGACGGCGGGTATCGGCGCGGGGCAGATGAACCGGCTGGAAAGCGCCCGCATCGCCGCCTGGAAGGCGAAGGACGCCGCCGAGAAGGCGGGCTGGCCGGAGCCGCGCACGATCGGCTCGGCGGTCGCTTCGGACGCCTTCTTCCCCTTCGCCGACGGCCTGCTCGCCGCGGTGGAGGCGGGCGCCACCGCCGTGATCCAGCCCGGCGGCTCAATCCGCGACGCCGAGGTGATCGCGGCGGCCGACGAGGCCGGGCTGGCGATGGTCTTCACCGGAATGCGCCACTTCCGCCATTAGAGCGTCGAGCGTTAAATCTGCTTCATCCGTTCGTGTCGAGCGAAGTCGAGACACAGCTCCGAGCGCAGCCGAGAAGCCTCGGCTGCGCTCGGCTGAACCCCTCGACTTCGCTCGGGGCGAACAGTTCTTATTTAACGCTCGACGCTCTAAAATCCTTCCCGCGCGAAGCGGGGGGAAGGGGACTATGCCGAAGGCATGGTGACATCGCCGCACGCGAATCGCTTGCCGCCCTCCCCTCCACCACGCGCTCCGCGTGCGGTCCCCCCCGAGCAAGCTCGGGGAGGATCAGGCCGGCTGCGCGGTCACGCCCGGCTTCATGCTGAACAGGATGCGGTCCTCCTCGCCGAAGCCGCGATACCAGATGACCGCGCCGTAGGCGGCGAGGATCAGGGGCACGCCCAGGACCAGCTCCAGCCATTCGGGAAACCAGGTGGCGATCACGCCGGCGATCGCGCCCGCCGCCGCCGCCGGCACCAGCGGCCAGCGCCAGCCGGAGACTTTCGCGCCGAGCAGCCTGTGCAGCAGCCGCGCCTTGGCGATCGAGGCCGCGCCCAGCATCAGCATCAGCGCAATCGCGGGCCCGGCGGCGGCATAGGTGTCGTCCTTCAGATCCGCGACGGGATGGACCGCGCGGATCGCGTAGATCAGCACCACCGACAATATGGTCTGGCCGACGATCATCGCGATCGAGATCATCAGGTTGCGCTTGGCGGCGATGTAGATCAGCGCCGCCTCGCTCACCACCGCCGTCGCCGCGATCGCCTCGGCGGCGAGCAGCACGCCGAGCGCCGCGGTGCCGCCGACGAAGCTCGGGCCGACCAAGCCCATCACCGCCTCGCCCGGTATGCCCAGCGCGAGCGCGATCCCCACTTGCGCGGCTATGATCCAGAAGCCCACCTGCCGCACCTGCCGCGCCACCGCCGCCTTGTTGTCCTCGGCGAGATTCTGGGTGATGACCGGCCCCAGGATCGGATCGAAGCTGGTCTTGAGCTTCTGCGGCAGCGAGGCGACCTGCTGCGCGACATAATAGATGCCGACGATCGCGGGCGAGAAGAACAGGCCGAGGATGGCGATATCGAGCCGCCGCGAGCCCCATTCGATCGCGTCCGCGCCGGCGAGCGGCAGGTTGCGCCGCATCATCGTGAACAGACGCTTGAGTTCCGGCCGCCAGCCGTGCGGGCGTCCGTAGGCGCGCAGCATCGGCACGAGCGAGGCGATCAGCGCGGTGGTGGCGGAGAGCGCGTAGGACAGGATCAGGCCGTCGCGCGTCGAATAGAAGGCGAACCCGAAGGCGGCGATGCTGATCGTCCAGGGCTCGATCAACGAGCGCGCCTTCACCGTCGCGCCGATGTCGCCGCGATAGGCGAGGCCGGCGAGCGCGATGTCCGATCCCGTCCAGCCGAATACGGTCAAGGGGAGCAGCCAATCGAACCCGTTCACCTCGGAATTGGGGAAGAGCAGGATCGGGAACCACATCAGGATGGCCGCCGCCGCAATCGAGACCAGCCAGCCGACCAGCATCGCATCCCACATGACATGAACGTGCGGCCGCCTGGTCATGGCAAGCTGCTGGGCGAGCCCGCGCTTCAGGCCCAAGGTCGCGAGCTGCGCCGCGAACTCGACGACGATGGTGGCGTAGGCGAAGCGGCCGAGCGCATCCGCGCCGTACATGCGGCCGGCGATGAACAGGAAGGGCAGCCGCGCGGCGAGCCGCAGCAGGAAACCGAAAAAGTTGGTCCGCCCGCCCTTGGCGAGAGCGGCGATGTCGCCGGGGCCGGTCATGCACTCGGGCGTGGCGGGCGCGAGGGTCAATGCGCAGCCCCCCAGCTCGGCCCCGTGCCGATCTCGACGCCGAGCGGCACCGAGAGGGTCAGCGCCGGCCCGGCGGCGTTCTCCATCACTTTACGGATCACGGCGGAGGCGGATTCCACATTCTCTTCGGGAACCTCGAACACCAGCTCGTCATGCACCTGGAGGAGCATCTTGACCTGCCCGAGCCCGGCCTCCGCCAGCGCGGGGCCCATGCGGATCATCGCCCGCTTGATGAGATCGGCGGACGTGCCCTGGATCGGCGCATTGATCGCCTGCCGCTCGGCGGCCTGCCGCTCGGAGACGGTCTTGCCCTTGATGCCGGGCAGCCAGGTCTTGCGGCCGAACAGGGTGACGACATGCTCCTTCTCGCGCACCTGCGACACTGTATCGGCGATGTAGCGGGAGACGCCGGGGAAACGATCGAAATAGCGGTCGATGATCGCCTGCGCCTCGATCCGCTCCACCCCCAGCCGACCGGCCAGACCGAAGGCGGAGATGCCGTAGAGGATGGCGAAATTGATCGTCTTGGCGCGCCCGCGCGTGTCGCGGTTCACCTCTCCGAACAGCTCCTGCGCGGTCAGGTTGT
>Ga0164242_10009486_pt1 | contig 10491 bp, 8 predicted proteins | sample OricomgcompostMG_FD_108783 | JGI IMG/M metagenome (GOLD analysis project Ga0164242, IMG submission 108783) | Miracle-Growth compost microbial communities from Emeryville, California, USA - Original compost - Miracle growth compost (MG) ... | reverse complement strand
GCGCTTCTCGGCATCGACGACGTGGAGGTCGACGCCGGTCGCGGCCACGAAGTCGCGCTCGACCTGCTCGGCCTCGCCCTTGCGGAGCAGGCCGTGGTCGACGAAGACGCAGCTGAGGCGATCACCGATCGCGCGCTGGACCAGAGCCGCCGCCACCGCAGAGTCGACGCCGCCGGACAGGCCGCAGATCGCCCGGCCGTCGCCGATCTGGGTGCGGATCCGCTCGATCTGCTCGTCGACGATGTTGACCATGGTCCACGTCGGGCGGCAGCCGGCGATGTCGAGCAGGAAATGCTCGAGCACGCGCTGACCGTGCTCGGAGTGCAGCACCTCGGGGTGCCACTGGACCCCGGCGAGCCCGCGGTCGACCGCCTCGAAGGCCGCCACCGGGGTGGCGACTGTCGAGGCGAGCACGGAGAACCCCTCGGGAGCCCGCGACACCGAGTCGCCGTGGGACATCCAGACACGGTGCTCGGGAGCGATGTCGGCGAGGAGCACGCCCGGCTCGCAGACGGACACGTCGGTGCGGCCGTACTCGGAGACGCCGGTGCGCGCGACCTCCCCGCCGAGCGCCCGGGCCATCGCCTGGAAGCCGTAGCAGATGCCGAACGCCGGGACTCCGGCCTCGAACAGGGCCGGGTCGACGCTCGGTGCGCCCTCGGCGTACACACTGCTGGGGCCGCCCGAGAGGACGATCGCCTTCGGGCCCTTGGCGAGCATCTGCTCGACCGGCATCGAGTGCGGCACGATCTCGGAGTAGACCTTCGCCTCGCGCACGCGGCGGGCAATGAGCTGGGCGTACTGCGCGCCGAAATCGACGACGAGGACCAGGTCGTGATCGCTCAAGTCAGGAGCCTTCCCGGGGCGGTTCGAGCGGAGGCCCGAGTCTATCGACGGCGCTGATCCGGCAGGCCGCCGGCCGGTTCGTACGGGAACGTCGGATCCGGAGAGAAATCAGGCCCAAAAATACGTGCGCGGGCATAACCCTCCCCCGCAGCCCTCGTTTACGGTGACGATCCGGTGCATTTGCTCCCTCCCAGGCCGGATCAACAAAAGTCCGCGGCAAGTGGACTCACCAGGGCCCGGCCCCCTCCCTCCCCGGTCGGGCCCTGGACCATTTTTGGGGCCCCTGGGACTACGACACCGCCACGATCGGCAGCCGCAGCGCGGCGGGGGCGTCGTCGGGCACGACCGGGCTGTTCGGGGCGACTGGGCTGATCTGCTCGTACGCCGTCCCGAGTGCCGGCCGGGGGTCCGGCTCGCCCTTGTTGGGCCAGAACGACATCGCCCGCTCGGCCTGGGCGGTGATCGTCAGGGACGGGTTGACACCGAGGTTGGCCGAGATCGCGGATCCGTCGGCGATATGCAGGCCGGGGTATCCGTAGATCCGCTGGTAGGGGTCGATCACGCCGGTCTCCGGGGAGTCGCCGATCGTGCAGCCGCCGATGAAGTGCGCGGTCAGCGGCCGGTTGAACGGCTCGCCGATGTTGCCGCCGGCCGTGCCGCCGAGCAGGTTCGCGATCCGGCGGACGGCCTCGTTGCCCTGGGGGATCCAGGTCGGGTTCGGCTCGCCGTGCCCCTGCTTGGTGGCGAGCATCCAGCCCAGCGGGGTCTTCTTCGGGAACGTGGTGATCGAGTTGTCGACGCTCTGCATCACCAGCGCGATGACGGTCCGCTCGGACCAGTGCCGGAAGTCGTAGAGGTCGCGCACCTCCTTCTTCTTGGCCCACATCTCCCTCATCCACGACTTCCACCGCGGCTCGGGCCCGTCGCCGTCGGTGAGCACGGTCTGCATGAGCGCCATGAAGTTCGAGCCCTTGCCATAGCGCACCGGCTCGATGTGGGTGCTCTCGTCGGGGTGCCACGACGACGTGATCGCCACGCCCTCGGTGTAGTCGGTCGGGTCGTCCGGCGGCGCGATGGCGCCGAGAATCGACTCGGAGTTCGTACGCGCGAGCACGCCGAGCCGGTCGGACAGCTCGGGCAGGTCGCCCTCGGCCTTGAGCTTGTGAAGCAGCTTCTGGGTGCCGAGCGCGGCGGCGGCGAAGACGACCTGGCCGGCGGTGATGGTCTTGGTCGCGCTCTTGCGGGAGAGCTTCGCCTTCGTCCACCGGGCATCGATGCGGTAGCCGCCACCGTCGAGGGGGACTACTCGGGTGACCGTGGTCAGCGGGTGGATCTCGGCGCCGTTCTGCTCGGCCAGGTAAAGATAGTTCTTGACCAGCGTGTTCTTCGCGTTGTGCCTGCATCCGGTCATGCACTCGCCGCAGTTGAGGCACGTGTTGCGCTCCGGGCCGACGCCACCGAAGAACGGGTCGGCGACCTTCGCCCCGGCCTGCTGGTCCGGCCCGCCGAAGAACACCCCGACCGGCGTCGGGTGGAACGTGTCGCCGACACCCATGTCATCGGCGACCTGCTTCATCACCTTGTCGGCCGGGGTCATCCCGGGATAGGTGACGACGCCGAGCATCCGCTTGGCCTGGTCGTAGTACGGAGCCAGCTCCGACTTCCAATCGGTGATGTGCGCCCACGACCGGTCGCGGTAGAACGCATCGAGCGGTTCATACAACGTGTTCGCGTAGACCAACGAGCCGCCGCCGACGCCCGCGCCGGCGACGATCAGGCAGTCGCTGACCATGTCGATGCGCTGGATGCCGTAGCACCCCATCGCCGGGTTGAAGAGGTAGTTCTTGACGTCGAAGGAGGTGTTGGCGAAGTCCTCGTCGCGGAACCGCGCGCCGGCCTCGAGGACGGCGACCTTGTATCCCTTCTCGGTCAGCCGCAGCGCGGTGACCGAGCCGCCGAAGCCGGAGCCGATGACGATGACGTCGTAGTCGAAGTCCGTAGCCGTCGTCGCGTCTCCGCCGGAGACACCCGCGTCCAGCCGATGGCGCGGAGCGACATTGTCCATGCTCATCAGGCGCGGCCCAGCTTGTTCATGAGCCGCAGCGACGCGGTCATCACCTTGGCGTACTTCTGATCGTCCATCCCGAACTGCGGGGAGAATCGCAACACCGACTGCGACGCGACCGCCTGGGTCTCGGTGTAGCGATGGATGCCCTCGCTGCCCTGACGGCGGCCCATCCCGGACTCGCGCATGCCGCCCATGGGGGCGTCGATGCTGGCGAAGGTGGCGCCGAACGCCTCGTTGATGTTGACCGTGCCGCACTTGATGTGGCGGGCGATGATCCGCGCCCGCTTGAGGTCGCGGCTGTAGACCGACGCGTTGAGGCCGTACTGTCCCTCGTTCGCGCGCGAGACCGCGTCGGCCTCGTCGTGGAAGCGGTAGACGCTCACGACGGGCCCGAAGGTCTCGTCGCCGAAGCAGGCCATGTCCGGCGAGACGCCCTCGAGGACCGTCGGCTCGTAGAAGTACGGGCCGAGGTCGGGTCTCGCTTTCCCACCCGCGAGGACGTGTGCGCCCTTGGCGACGGCGTCGTCGACGTGGGCGCTGACCGCGTCGATCTGGTCCTGGCCGGTCAGCGAGCCCATGTCGGAGCCCCAGCCGAGGCCGGCGTCGAGCTTCATCGCTTCGACGTGCGCGACGAACCGCTCGACGAACCGGTCGTAGATCTGGTCGGCGACGAACATCCGCTCCGTCGAGACGCACAGCTGGCCGGCGTTGGAGAAGCAGGCGCGTACGGCACCCTCGGCGGCGCGCTCGATGTCGGCGTCGCGGAGGACCAGGATGGGGTTCTTCCCGCCGAGCTCGAGCGAGCAGCCGATCAGCCTGTCGGCGCACTGCTTGGCGATCACCTTGCCGGTCGCGGTCGAGCCGGTGAAGCAGACGTAGTCGGAGCCCTCGATCAGCGGTGTGCCGAGCTGGCGTCCGGGACCGGCGACGACGGTCCAGATGTCACGCGGGAAGCCGGCCTCCTCGAGCAGCTGCGCGCCCAGCAGCGCAGTGAGCATCGTCTGGGCGTCGGGCTTGGTGACGACCGCGTTGCCGGCGAGGATCGCCGGCAGTCCGTCGCACAGCGCGAGCGAGAACGGGTAGTTCCAGGGGGCGATGATCCCGACGACGCCCTTGGGCACGTGGTTGACCTCGGCGCGGGTCAGGCCCGGGATGACGCCGAGACGCCGCTCGGGGTCGAGGTGCTTGTGCGCGGTGCGTGCGTAGTAGCGCGCGGTCAGCGCGATGTGCAGCGGCTCGTCGAAGGCGTGCTTGCGCGCCTTTCCGGTCTCCGAGCAGATGATGTCCATGATCTCGTCCTGGCGGTCCAGCACCAGGTCGTGCAACCGCAGCAACTTCGCGGCACGGTCGTCGAGACTCGTCTGCGCCCAGGCCTGCTGCGCCTTGCGAGCGCGCGCGACCGCGGCGCGTACGTCATCCTCACTCGACTGCGGGATCACCGCGAGCGGCTGACCCGTGGCCGGAGCGTAGGTGGTCACGCTCTGCCCGGTCGTCGACACGATCCGATCGGTCAGCGCCTTGATGTAGTCGGGCTCGAACGCATAGCTGCCCGCGACATCGTGCTCGGGGTCGACGGGCAGCTCACCGGAGGCCTGGGGACCGGAGTGGCCGGAGGATTGGGTCATGGGCGGGACGATACGCGCCGGTCAGTTTTGACACAATCACCTGTCTTGTAAAGTGACCGATCGCATGTAACGCGGGGTTAGTGCTTGTGCACAAGGGCCGGAACGGCGGAAATCCGCACTACCGCTTGCTCACATGCCCGGAGGAGCCGCTTCCTCCGCCTCGTCGCGCTCGGCCCACTCCAGCAGCGGCGCGATGTCGAACGGGTGGTCGTCGATGTCGTGGTGCAGGTCGCCGACCTCGGCATAGCGCGCCGGCACGGTCGCGATCGTGAAGTCGCCCGGCTCGCAGTCGTCGACCTCGTCCCAGCGGATCGGCGTCGACACCGTCGCCTCGAGGTTGCCACGCACGGAGTACGCCGCGGCGATCGTGTGGTCGCGGGTGTTCTGGTTGTAGTCCACGAACAGGTCCGACGGCGCCCGGTCCTTGCGCCACCACTCGGTCGTGACGTCGGGGTGGCGCCGCTCGATCTCGCGCGCGAAGGCATGGGCCGCCCGGCGCAGGTCCTGGAAGCCGTGATCAGGCGGAACGCGTACGTACACATGCAGTCCCGAACCACCGCTGGTCTTCGGGTATCCCACCGCACCGAGCTCGTCGAGCACGTTGTGGCAAACAGCAGCGACGGACTGCACGGTCGCCCATGTGCATGAAGGCCCGGGGTCGAGGTCGATGCGCCACTCGTCGGGCATCTCGACCGACCCGCGCCGGCTGTTCCACGGATGGAACTCCACGGTCGACATCTGCACCGCCCACGCCACCTGGGCGATCTCGGTCACGCAGAGCTCGTCGGCCGTGCGCTTCCACCGCGGGAAGAAGACCTCGACGGTCTCCATCCAGTCCGGCGCGCCCTTGGGCAGCCGCTTCTGGTGCACCTTCTCCCCCGTCACTCCTGTCGGAAACCGGTGCAGCATGCACGGCCGCTCCCGCAGCGCATTGACGATGCCGTCGCCCACGGACAGGTAGTACTCGACCAGGTCGAGCTTGGTCTCCCCGCGCGCCGGGAAGTAGACGCGGTCGGGGTTGGAGATCCGCACGACCCTGTCGTCGATCTCCAGCTCCACCGCCGGGGCCGGGCTCATCCCTCAGTCGGTGCCGTGCTCGCGGATGAAGGCCAGGATCTGCTCCGACAGCTCGGGTCGGCACACGATCAGGTCGGGCAGCTTGACGTCGTCCTGGTTGTAGAGCAGGGGCGAGCCGTCCACCCGGCTGGTGAACAGTCCGGCCGCCCGGGCGACCGCGACCGGGGCGGCGGAGTCCCACTCGTACTGCCCGCCGGCGTGGACGTACGCGTCGCTGACGTCGCGGGTCACCGAGATGACCTTGGCGCCCGCAGAGCCCATCGGCACCAGCTCACCGCCGATCGACTCCGCGAGCGCCTCGACGAAGGCCGGCGGTCGGGTGCGCGAGACGACCAGGCGCGGCTTGGCCGATGACGAGGGGGGTACGACCGGGGGCTCGCCCGTGTGGAAGGTCTTGCCGAGGCCCGGTTGCGCGACAGCGCCCGCGGTCAGGTCGCCTCCCCCGGAATGAGCCGCGGTCCAGAGCGCGACGTGGACGGCCCAGTCCTCACGCGGCGGCTCGGAGAACTCGCGGGTGCCGTCGAGCGGGTCGATGATCCAAACCCGGTCGGCGGTGTGCCGGTCGATGTGCGAAGTGGTGCCGCGATGCTCCTCCTCCGACAGGATCGCGTCGTCGGGACGGTGCTCGGCGATGACCCGCATCAGGAACTCGTGGGAGGCAAGATCGCCGGCATCCTTGAGCTCCTTGCCCTCGAGCCCACTCCGGCGCACCTGCAGCAGCAGTTGCCCCGCCTGCTCGGCGGCCCAGGCCGCGAACGTGTGGTCGTCGGCGTCGGCGGGGACGGGGGTCGGCTCGAAGTCACTCACACGCGGAAGCCTAGCCTCCGTCGACGTGCGCCCAAGACCCGTTCACTTGTCGATGAATCCGGTTCAATTGGCGACCCGGACCGGCGGGTGGTGCACCAGCCACAAGTCAACCGGTCCGGGGCACAAGTCGACGGGATGAGGGCACAAGTCAACGGTTGAAGCGCTGCTGGGCCTCGGCCAGCCCGTCGGTGATCAGGGACTCGACTGCGTCCGCGGCGTCGCCGATCTGGAGGGGCAGCTCCTTGCGCTCGGCGGCGGAGTAGCTCGAGAGGACGTAGTCGGCGGGATCCTGGCGTCCGGGCGGGCGGCCGATGCCGGCGCGGATGCGGTAGAAGTCGCCGGTGCCGAGCGAGGACCGCATCGAACGCAGCCCGTTGTGCCCGTTGTCGCCCCCACCGAGCTTGATCCGCAGCGTTCCGAACGCGATGTCGAGCTCGTCGTGGATCGCGATCACGTGCGCGGCATCGACCTTGTAGAACTTGGCCAGCGCCGAGACCGGGCCGCCGGTCTCGTTCATGTACGTGTGGGGACGGACCAGCACGACCTTCGGCCCTCCGATCGCGAGCCGGCCCTCGACCACGTCTGCGCGGCCGCTCTTGTGACGACGAAAGCCCGCCCCCATGCGGGAGGCGAGCTCGTCGTCGACCAGGTAGCCGATGTTGTGCCGGGTCCCGGCGTAGCGGGGCCCGGGGTTGCCCAGCCCGACGACCAGCCAGGTGTGCGCACCCGGCGTCGAGTCGGGCACCAGCTCACTCCTCGTCGGGAGTGGCCTCGCCGGCGTCCTCGGCGGGCGCCTCCTCGACGGCCTCGGGCTCGTCGTGCTCGATGCCGGCCTCAGCCTCGGCCTCCTCGAGCTCGGCCTCTACCTCGGCGGCGGTCGGCGCGTGGGTCACGTTGACGATCAGCGCCTCGGCGTCGGTGAGCAGCGTGGAGCCGGGCGGCAACGTCAGGTCGGCGGCGAAGACCTGGAAGCCGGTCTCGGCGTCCTCCACGGAGACCTCGATGGACTCGGGGATGTGCGTGGCCTCGGCCTCGACGGTCACGGTGTTGGTCTCGGTGACGACGAGCGCGTCGCTCTTGGCCTCGCCGGTCACGTGGATCGGGACCTCGACGGTGACCTTCTCACCCTTCTTGACCGCGACGAAGTCGACGTGCTCGATGAAGCCCTTGATGGGGTCGGCCTGGACCTGCTTGGTCAGCGCGAGCTGGACCTTGCCGTCGACGTCGATGTTGAGCAGGGCGTTCGCACCGCCGTGCTTGATCGCCATCATCGTGTCGTGGCCCGGAAGGGTCACGTGCATCGGCTCATTGCCGTGGCCGTAGATGACGGCCGGGATCTTGTCGGCGCGACGGATGCGGCGGGCCGCACCCTTGCCGAACTCGGTGCGGTGCTCGGCCTTGATCAGGTCCTCAGACATGCGTGACTCCTCGATTCGTTCTGCAAGTTGGCGGCTGCCGGGGCCGGGAGACAACACATGCACCGCGCGACGCGACAGCACGGTGCATGGCTCTGCAGACCGGCCGCGTCGATCACGGAGCTGGTCAGGCTCCCTCGCCGAGGCAACCCGGTGAGTCTAGCCAATCCCTTCCAGGGTTGACCAATCGCGGTCAGCGGGCAGCGTGGAACGGTTGTACGACCATCAGTTTGACCGTGGTCGATGCGCAGCCCTGGGTCTTGAGGGGGGCGGTCACCGTCTCCGCGGGAGTGCGTGAGGAGATCGCGACCGCGGTCGACGCCTTCGGCCTGCACTTCGAGGTCGGATAGTTCACCGCTGTGCCGACCCCCAGCCGCCGGCTGGCACTCTGCCCGGGCTGCAGGACGACTGCCTTGGCGCGCCCCTGGTTGCGGGCTGCGGCCCCGATCCGGTCTCCGCCCGCGGTGCGGAGGGTCACGGTGTCGAAGCCACCCAGCGAGCACGCCGACCCGCCCTGGTTGGTCACCTGGAGGGCGTAATACGCTGTGCCGGCGGCGCCACCGAGCGTCTTCACGGCGCCCTTCAGGTCGGCAGCCGCGCAGGCGGCGGGGCCGGAGCCGGACGAGGCGCTCGGCGACGGGGCCGACGAGACCGAACCCACGGGCGCGGACGATCCGCTGGAGGCGCCCTTGACGTCATCGGAGCCAGACGAGCCGCACGCGCTCAGTGCGAGCGCGAACGAGGCCGCGCCGACGATGGCCAGCACGGGACGGATCCGGCGACGGGACACCTGGGGACTCCTCGGGTCGACGTACGTCACACTTCGACGGTACGGCCTCGAGCGCCGCCGATCCACGGGTACGCGCCGGGGCGGCCTCAGTTGTCGAACATCGAGGTGACCGAGCCGTCCTCGAACACGTTGCGGATCGCGGTGGACAGCAACGGCGCGATCGAGAGCGTGATGAGCTTGTCGAACTGCTTGTCGTCGCCGATCGGGAGCGTGTCGGTGACGATCACCTCGCGGGCGACGGAGTTCTTGAGCCGGTCGACGGCCGGTCCCGAGAGGATCGCGTGCGTGGCGGCGATGACGACCGACCCGGCGCCGTCGTTCATGAGCGCCTCCGCGGCATGGCAGATCGTGCCGCCGGAGTCGATCATGTCGTCGACGAGGATGCAGGTGCGGCCCTCGACGTTGCCGATCACCCGATTGGCGACGCTCTCGTTGGGCCGGGTCACGTCACGGGTCTTGTGGATGAACGCCAGCGGCGCCCCTCCGAGGCGCTTGGACCAGGCCTCGGCGACCTTGATGCGGCCCGCGTCGGGCGAGACGACGGCGAGCGGCTCGTCGCCGTACTTCTCCCGCACGTGGTTGGCGAGGATCGGCATCGCCACCAGGTGGTCGACGGGGCCGTCGAAGAAGCCCTGGATCTGGTCGGTGTGCAGGTCGACCGCGATCAGTCGGTCGGCGCCGGCAGTCTTGAAGAGGTCGGCCATCAGCCGCGCGGTGATCGGCTCCCGACCGCGGGACTTCTTGTCCTGGCGGGCATAGCCGTAGAACGGGGTGACCACGGTGATCCGCTTCGCCGAGGCGCGCTTGAGCGCGTCGACCATGATCAGGTGCTCCATGATCCACTCGTTGATCGGCGCGGTGTGGCTCTGGATCACGAACGCATCGCAGCCGCGGACGGACTCGTCGTAGCGGACATAGGTCTCGGTGTTGGCGAAGTCACGCGCCTCGGTCGGAACGAGGTCGGTGCCGAGCTCGCGGGCGACGGCCTCGGCGAGCGCCGGATTGGCCCGCCCGCTGAACACCATGAGGTTCTTCTCGGTGGTCCGCTTCATTCCGGTCACGGCGGGACTACTCCTCCGAACTCTGCTCGGCTGCTGGGCCGGCCTCATTCTCGCACGCCGCCGCGGCCTCAGCAGCCTCGGCCTGCTTCGTCCCGGCGCGCTTGCGCTGGGCCCAATCGTCGTAGTGCCGCTGGGCCGGGCTCGACACCGCGAGCGCCCCGGGTGGCACGTCGGCACGGATCACCGCGCCCGCGCCCGTGGTGGCGCCGTCGCCGATCGTGACGGGCGCGACGAAGCTGTTGTGCACGCCGGTCTTGACATGGCGGCCGACGGTGCTGCGGTTCTTGTTCACCCCGTCGTAGTTGGCGAAGATCGCGCCCGCGCCGATGTTCGTGCCCTCGCCGATCGACGCGTCCCCGACGTACGACAGGTGCGGCACCTTGGCGCCCTCGCCGATCTGTGCGTTCTTGGTCTCGACGAACGCGCCGATCTTACCGCCCTCGCCCAGCTCAGTGCCAGGTCGCAGGTAGCTGAAGGGCCCGACGTCGGCGTTCGCGCCGATCACGGCCAGCTCCCCATGCGTACGGACGACCTTCGCGCCCGCGCCGATCTCGCAGTCCTTCAGGGTGCAGTCCGGGCCGATGACGGCGTCCTCGGCGACGGAGGTCGTTCCGAGGAGCTGCACGCCGGGCAGCACGGTGACGTCCTCGGCGAGGGTCACGTCGACGTCGATCCACGTCGACGCCGGGTCGATGACCGTGACGCCGTCGCGCATCCAGCGCTCGAGGATGCGGCGGTTCTTCTCGGCGGCGAGTCGGGCGAGCTGGGCGCGGTCGTTGGCGCCCTCGGTCTGCATGACGTC
>Ga0164242_10009484_pt1 | contig 10496 bp, 12 predicted proteins | sample OricomgcompostMG_FD_108783 | JGI IMG/M metagenome (GOLD analysis project Ga0164242, IMG submission 108783) | Miracle-Growth compost microbial communities from Emeryville, California, USA - Original compost - Miracle growth compost (MG) ... | reverse complement strand
TCACCGGGCGAAGCCGTGAAAAGGCTGGCGGATCACGGCGTCGAGGAGATCGTCGTGAAGAACGGCTCCGAGCCGGCCTGGGCGGCGTGGAAAGTGGAGACGAATTCGATTCCCGCGATAGCGGTCGCGACACCGGTCGATACGACGGGCGCCGGCGACTCTTTCAACGGGGCCTATCTCGCCGCGCGTCTCCTCGGCCATACGCCGTTTGAAGCTGCGGAAAAGGCACATCGGGTCGCGGCGGCGGTCGTGCAAGTCCGGGGAGCGCTCGCGCCTTTCGATATGCTGCAGGCCGCCTTCACGAATTGAGCACGGAGCGTCAGCGGAGCCACCTTCCGATGCGCGTCACCGCCTCGGCCATATCCTCGACCCTTCCAGCGTAGGAAAGCCGCATGGTGCGGTGGCCTTCCGCGGTATCGAAGTCGAAGCCCGGCGTGGCGGCGACATGGGCCTCCGCCAGCATCCGCCGCGCGAAATCCATGCTGTCATTGGTATGCGCCGAGACATCGCAATAAGCATAGAAGGCGCCGTCCATCGGCGCGGCGATCCTGAAGCCGATATCGGGCAGGCGCGTCATGAGCATGTCGCGGCTGGCGCGATAGCGGTCCTTGACACGATTGAGTTCCTCACTTGCCGCAAATGCCTCGGCGGCGGCGATCTGCGACAGTTCCGGCGCCGAGATATAAAGGCTCTGCTGGATGCGCTCGACCGGGCGGACCAGATTTTCAGGCAGCACCATCCAGCCGATGCGCCAGCCGGTCATGCAGTAATATTTGGAGAAGGAGTTGATCACCACCGTCTCCGGCGCGAGCGACAGCGCCGAAATGTCGGGGCCGGAATAGTTCAGCCTGTGATAGATCTCGTCCGAAATCGGTGCGATGCCGTTTTCGTCGCAGGTTTCAAGGATGCGGCGGAGTTCCGCTTCCGGAACGATCGCGCCGGTCGGGTTGGCGGGACTGGCGAACAGAACGCCGGCCAGGCGTTTCGACTTGTGCGCCGTCAGAAGCTCTTCGGCGGTCAGATAGCCTTCCTCTCCAAGCGGTATCTCGACGACTTCGAGGCCGAGCGCCTTCAATATGTTGCGGTAGGCCGGATATCCGGGCGCGGTAATCGCCACGCGATCGCCCGCGTCGAACATGGCGAGGAAGGCGAGATTGAACGCCGCCGATGATCCCGTTGTCACGGCGATCCTGTCCGGAGATACGTCTGCCCGATAGTGATCGGCATAATGCCTGGCGATCGCCTCGCGCAGCGCCTTTGTCCCGAGCGCGTCGGTGTAACCGACTCGGCCATCCCGCAAGGCTTTCCGCGCCGCCTCCAGCACGATTTGCGGGGCGGGATCGGATGGCTGCCCGACCGCCATCGAAACCACGTCAGCGCCGGCGGCCTTCAGCCGATTGGCTTCCGCGAGCACATCCATTGCATGGAAAGGCTCGATCGCGCTGCGGCTGGATGGCGTCAATCTCATATTCGTTTCATATCCCGTGGCGATGCCGAGCCGTCAGCTCCCTGTCCGGCAAAATGCCGAAATGCAACTGGGGTCTAGCAAGACAAGGCAAGTTGCGAAAGCCGATATGGCTATAATGGAAGGAGCGGGATAGATTGGCCTCGATTTATCAGCTTGGGCCACCAAACGGTATCGGCGTCCGTGCGTTCGCCAAGCGGAAGAGACCGTCGGTGGCGATCCCTTTAAAAAAGGAATGAACGAAGTGAAAAAGAAAACTCTGCTCGGCATTGCCGGAACCGGGATTGCGTTAGCAATTCTCAGCGCGGGGGCAAGCGGCACGCATTCAGCGGCATTTTCGGTCGCGCTTCCGCAACTCGTATCGTCCGCGGCCGCCGCCGAGCAGAGCGTTCCCGCACTCGACAAGGCCCAGGTGGAGGCGATCGTCCATGATTACCTCGTCAACCATCCCGAAGTGCTGCTCGAAGCGCAGGCCGCGCTGGAGAAAAAGCAGAACGAACAGCAGCAAGCCGCGCAGGCCGCGGCCATCAAGGATTCCGCCAAGGAAATCTATCACGCCAAATGGGATGGCGTTCTCGGCAATCCCGGCGGCAAAGTCACCATTGTCGAGTTCTTCGACTATAATTGCCATTTCTGCCGTGGCGCTCTGAAGGACATGCAGAACATCATCGCGAACGAGAAGGATGTGCGCTTCGTCCTCAAGGAATTTCCGGTTCTCGGCCCGGATTCGCAGCGGGCAAGCATCGTTTCCATGGCGTTCAAGAAGCTGATGCCGGAGAAATACGGCGAATTCCATCAGAAGCTGCTGGGAAGCGAAAGCCGCGCCGACGAGGCCAGCGCGATCAAAATAGCCGTTTCACTCGGCGCCAATGACAAGGCGCTGCGTCAGGCAATGAAAGATCCCTCGATCGTCCAGGATTTCAGCAAGACGTTCGAACTGGCGGACAAACTCGCCATCAATGGAACGCCGACCTATATCGTCGACAACCAGGTGATATCCGGCGCTCTCGGTCAGAAAGTGCTTGACGAAAAGCTGGCCGAGGCGCGCGCCTGCGAGACCGGCGGTTGTTGAACAGGCCGAAATCAGGCCGAATTCCGGGTAGAACTGTGGATGAGGAAAGAATGGGCTTGCGCTGCTTGCGTGCGCGCTTAAGCCCGCTATAGAGATGGCTCGCAAAACTCAGAAAAACTGATGGCAAAACCTGTCTTTATCCTCAACGGCCCGAATCTGAACATGCTCGGAAAGCGCGAGCCGGGCATTTATGGAGGAAAGACGCTCGCCGCGATCGAGGCGGATTGTCGGGAAGCCGGCAACGAATTCGGGTTGGAAATCGACTTTCGCCAGACCAATCATGAAGGCGAACTCGTGACCTGGATCCAGGACGCCGGCGAGCAGGCGTCAGGTGTAGTCATCAACCCCGGCGCATACAGCCACACATCGGTTGCGCTTCACGACGCGATCCGCGCGGTCGCGCCGCTGCCGGTGGTGGAAGTGCATCTTTCCAATATTCATGCGCGCGAGGCGTTTCGCCATGTCTCCATGGTGTCGCCGGCCGCGAAAGGCGTTATCTGCGGCCTCGGTCCGCTGGGCTATGTCTTCGGCCTGCGGGCGATCGCGGCACATCTGTAATTCATCCACGAGGGTCCGTAATGTCGACCAACAAGAAAAGCGATATCGATCAGCAACTCATCCGCGACCTTGCCGGCATATTGAATGACACGAACCTGACTGAGATCGAGGTTGAATTTGGCGAGATGAAGCTGCGCGTATCGCGCCAGCCGCTGGCGATGCAGGCCTATGCCGCACCGGCGCCTGCTCCCGTCGCGGTTCCATCGACGCCGCCGGCGGCTATCTCGGCGGCCGCGTCAGCGGGCGGGGAGCCGAACCGCAACGCGGTCCCCTCGCCAATGGTGGGCACGGCCTATTCGGCGCCAGCGCCGGGCGCCTCCCCCTTCATCGAAGTGGGTCAGAAGGTAAAGGAAGGTCAGACATTGCTCATCATCGAAGCGATGAAGACCATGAACCAGATCCCCTCGCCACGGGCAGGCACGGTGAGCGCCATCCTTTTCGCGGACGGCCAGCCTGTCGAATATGGCGAGCCGCTCGTGATCATAGAGTGACGGCGGGACGGCCATTCAGATGTTTCAGAAGATCCTGATCGCCAATCGCGGGGAAATCGCGCTCAGGATACTGCGCGCCTGCAAGGAACTCGGTATCCAGACGGTCGCCGTCCATTCCACCGCCGACGCCGACGCCATGCATGTCCGTCTCGCCGACGAGAGCGTGTGCATCGGCCCGCCCCCTTCGCGCGAAAGCTACCTCAACATCCACCAGATCGTCGCCGCCTGCGAGATCACCGGCGCGGACGCCATCCATCCCGGCTATGGCTTCCTTTCCGAAAACGCGAAATTCGCCGACATCCTCGCCGCGCACGGCATCACTTTCATCGGCCCTTCGGCGGAGCATATCCGCATCATGGGCGACAAGATCGAGGCGAAGAAGACGGCCAAGCGGCTCGGCATTCCGGTGGTTCCGGGCTCCGACGGCGCGGTGTCGGACGAGAAGGAAGCAAAGCGCGTCGCCGCCGAGATCGGTTATCCCGTCATCATCAAGGCCTCCGCCGGCGGAGGCGGGCGCGGCATGAAGGTGGCGCGCAACGAAGACGATCTTGCGGTCGCGCTCGCCACCGCGCGCTCGGAAGCGGGCGCGGCCTTTGGCGACGACGCCGTTTATATCGAGAAATATCTCGAAAAGCCGCGCCATATCGAGGTGCAGGTCGTCGGCGACGGTATGGGCCGGGCGATCCATCTCGGCGAGCGCGACTGTTCCCTGCAGCGCCGTCACCAGAAAGTCTGGGAGGAGGCCAATTCCCCTGCCCTCAATGCCGAGGAGCGCGAGCAGATCGGCATGACCGTGGCGAAGGCCATTGGCGATCTCGGCTATTCCGGCGCCGGGACCGTCGAATTCCTCTATGAGAATGGCGGCTTCTATTTCATCGAGATGAACACCCGCCTTCAGGTGGAGCACCCCGTCACCGAAGCCGTGACCGGGATCGACCTGGTACACGAGCAGATCAGGGTCGCATCCGGCGGCGGCCTTTCGGTGCGGCAGAACGACGTCCATTTCAACGGCCATGCCATCGAATGCCGCATCAATGCAGAGGACCCCAGGACCTTCACGCCCTCGCCCGGCTTGATCACCCATTTCCACACGCCAGGCGGCCTCGGGGTGCGGGTCGATTCGGGCGTCTATTCCGGCTACCGGATTCCGCCCTATTACGACAGTCTGATCGGCAAACTCATCGTCCATGGCCGTAACAGGGTCGAGGCGATGATGCGGCTGAGGCGGGCGCTCGATGAATTCGTCGTCGACGGCATCAAGACCACGCTGCCGCTTTTCCAGGATCTGATCGGCAATCCGGACATCGCCAACGGCGATTACGATATTCACTGGCTGGAAAAATATCTGGCCGGAGCGAAAGAGAAAAAGGACTAACTTGGCAGCGGCTGGCCATGTCGCGACCCTTCGCCCCCGGATACAGGATACCGCCCGATCTGCTTCTCAAAGCTTATGCGAGCGGCGTTTTTCCGATGGCGGAGAGCGCCGACGATCCAGAAGTGTTCTGGGTGCGGCCGGAAACCCGCGGCGTCATCCCGCTCGACGGCTTTCATCTGCCCAAGAGCCTGAGGAAGATCATTCGTCAGAACAGGTTCGACATCCGGTTCGATCATGATTTCGCCGGCGTCATAGCAGGCTGCGCAGAATGCAGGCCAGGCCGGGAGAGCACATGGATCAATCGCCCGATCCGGGAAGCTTATGAACGGCTTTTCGAGCGCGGGCATTGCCACACTGTGGAAGCATGGCGGGAGCGGCAGCTTGTCGGCGGCCTCTATGGCGTAACGCTCGGCCGAGCCTTCTTCGGCGAAAGCATGTTTTCGCGCGAGCGCGACGCGTCCAAAGTCTGTCTATCCGCCCTCGTGGAGCGGCTGAGGGAACGTCGTTTCACCCTGCTCGACACGCAATTTACCACCGAGCACCTCAAGCGTTTCGGCGCGATTGACGTGCCGCGCGGCAAATATGAGAAGATGCTGAAAGAGGCCGTCAGAGGCGAGGCCGCCTCGTTTGCCTGACGAAGCTCCCTTGCGATCTTCGTCTCCAGAGAGGCCGAAACGTTTTGGAAACCATATTCCGCGCATCGGCTGGACCGTCGGGAACTTCCGGACAACGATCTTTCTTAAGGGGGCGTGATGCACGGAGACCCGTGATGACCCCGCGCGACCTCGACGACAAGCATAACGAGCCGGATGCTGACGAATTGTCCCGGTCCGGCGATTTGGACGCGGAAGGCGATTTTCGCGGCCCCTATGGCTATGGTCGGCCGGCGCATCGGCCCGATCCTTCCGGCCACTACCGTTTCGAGCCGCATAGCGTGCGGCCTCTTCCAGCTAACCCCAAGATCAGATGGCGATAGTATAAGCCAGGCGCCCGGCTTTTCTCCGCTCCTTGCCAGCTTGTCAGGAGCCTTGAAGGCATTCTCCCTCGCCTTCTGGACCTCCGGGCAGTTCCCGCGCCATAAAAGGCCCTCGAGAGCCGAATGCAACCGGGAGCGACGAGCAATGACCAGTTCCGGCACGATCCGCGCGGGAATGGGGGGGTGGACCTTCGAGCCATGGGACCAATCCTTCTATCCCGAAAAACTGGCGAAGGCGAAGCAACTCCATTATGCCTCGCGGCAAGTGCCGACCATCGAGGTCAACGGCACTTATTATTCCACCTTCAAGCCGCCCACCTTCGCCAAATGGGCGAAAGACACGCCGGAAGGCTTTGTTTTCTCGTTGAAGGCGATCCGTTTCGCCACCAACCGGCGGGTGCTGGCCGAGGCGGGAGAATCCGTCGAGCGCTTTCTCGCCTCCGGCGTTTCGGAGCTCGGCGACAAGCTCGGCCCGATCCTGTGGCAGTTCGCGCCGACGAAAAAGTTCGATCCGGAAGATTTCGGCGCTTTCCTGAAACTGCTGCCCGCAAAGCAGGACGGGGTTCCGCTGAGGCATGCGGTCGAGGTGCGGAACGACAGTTTCGTCGCGCCGGAATTCGTCTCGCTATCGAGGGAGCACAACGTGGCGGTCGTCTATGCCGACCATGAGAAATATCCCGCGATCGCCGATGTGACCGGTGACTTCGTCTATGCCCGCCTGCAAACCGGAGCCGATGACATCCCGACCTGCTATACGCCGGAAAGGCTCGACGAATGGGCGGCGCGCGCGAAACTCTGGGCGGAAGGCAAGGCTCCCGACGATCTGCCGCTCGCCGACCCCGACCACAAGGCCCCCGCCAAGCCGCGCGACGTTTTCGTCTATTTCATCACGTCCGGAAAAGTACGCGCGCCGCACGGCGCCATGGCCTTTATGGAGCGCATCGGCACCAAGCGATAGTGCCCGCGGTTGAGAGAAACCGGTAATGGCGCCCTGCTCACCCGCGGCGCAGCGGCGGTTGGGGATCAGGATTGGGCCCCGGAAACGGTTCTGGTCGCGGCGGGATCGGATTCGGCACCGGCTTCGGCTGCGTATTCGCCTGCTTGGGCGGTTCGCGGTTCTCGTCCGGGTTCGGCGTCGGCTCCTCGTCAGGCAGAAGATCGGGATCGGGTTCCTTGACGTCCGGCTTCCAGTTCGGCGCCGGAGGTGGCGGTGTGGAAGGCGGTTCGGGAGGGCGCGGCTCAGGCATGGCCAAACTCCTTTGCACGCATAACTGAACCTAGCCGGGGCGGTTCCCATTTTATGGAACAATCGAGGGCAACCTGTTCCCTCGCGCAGGCGGACGCGTACCCGCTACGCCGGCGGCCATTCCTCATATTGAGGCAAGCCATCGTCGAGCTTCAGCCATGGCTGCTTGCTGGCGGTAAAGATATGCATCTGCGGCTTGAAGAGCGACGGATCATCGAGTGTGCCGGATCCCACGCCGACGACTCCATTGGACAGGCGGCGAGTGAAGATGGTCGTGCCGCATTCAGGGCAGAACCCTCGCTGCACGTCCGGGGATGAATGCGACCAGCTTACGGGTCCGTCTATCGCAAGATCGGCGCCCTGAAAGAGCACACGCGCGTTGAACGCCGCGCCGACGGCCTTTTGGCACAGCCGGCAATGACAGATGCGCTCGTTGACGGGCTGGGTTTCCGCCCGATAGCGCAACTGGCCGCAAAGACAGCCGCCTTCGTAGAGCAAGATGTTTTCCCTCAATAAGTGGCTCGGCCGCCGGACAGGTCGAAAACCGCGCCAGTGGTAAAGGAATTCTCTTTCGACACCAGCCAGGCAATCATCGCCGCGACCTCGTCTACTTCGACGAAGCGATTGCGCGGGATTTTGGCGAGCATGTAGCCGATATGCTCCTCCGTCATCTGGTCGAAGATGCGCGTGCGCGCGGCGGCCGGCGTCACCGCATTGACCGCAATGTCGAAGCCGGCCGTCTCCTTGCCGAGCGATTTGGTCAGCGCGATCACGCCCGCCTTGGAGGCGCTATAGGCGGCGGCGTTCGGGTTGCCCTCCTTACCGGCAATCGACGCGATATTGACGATGCGGCCATAATTGCCGGTCTTCATGTCGGGAATGACGGCGCGGTTGACGAGGAACGCACCGGTCAGGTTGATGGCGAGGATCTGTTGCCATGCGGCGATGTCATAGTCCTCGACCAGTGCGTTCGGCCCGGCGATGCCGGCGCTGTTCACCAGGATCGTGACCGCGCCAAGCTTCTTCTTCGTTTCAGCGAGCGCGGCGCTGACGGACTCCCAATCCGTGACGTCGCAATGCATGGCGATCGCCTCGCCGCCAAGTCGCGTCATCGCAAATTGATTTTCTTCCGCGACATCCCAGCTTGCGACCCTGGCGCCGCTCTCGGCCAACCTTTTGGCGGCCGCGAGACCTATGCCTTGCGCTGCGCCGGTGATAACGGCCACCTGGCCGGAAAGATCGATCCTGTTCATGTATTTCTCCCGCGCGGTCGGTCTCGTCGGTTTCTATCGTCGCCGGGCGGATGTGACAACGCCACCGCTTTATTTGAGGTCGCGATAGAAAGCGGCCGCATCGGCGGTGAAGGCCGCGCGCGAGCCCTGCGTCAGGTAGAACATGTGCCCGCCCCTGTAGAGCTTGAGCTGCAGCCGGCCCGACGCGCCGATCGGCGGCAGATGATCGAGAATATAATGGCTGACGAAAAAGGGCGTAACGAGATCGTCGCGGCCATGCGCGATCAGGATGCGAAGGCCCGGATCAAGCGCCAGAAGCTCGCGAAGGTCGCGCGTGGCGCTTGCCTGCCCGATGCCGCCGTGATGGCCCCAATCCCATTTCTGCGCTGTCTCGCGGTTGAGAAGATTGTAGGTCATCTCCGTCCTGAAGCCGAGCACGTCGCGCGCATAACCGACATAGAGGCCGCCCAGCGCTTGGGTATAGCCATCCAGAACCGGATCGGGACCCTCGTCGGTCGTCATTTCCGGGAAGGGATCCGGCGCGGAAGACGAGCCGTCATAGGGGCTTACGATTTCCCCCGCGCCGCCGGGGGTGGATCGCTTGGCGTATTCATCGCGGATGAGTCCGCGGGTGCGCGCCACGACATCGAACGGCACGCCCGTCAGATCGGCGACCCGCTGGTAGAAGGCCCTGGCGGCATCTCCGGTCGGGATCGGTCCGGCGAGCGTGGTAAGATAATCGGTCAAGGCGAAATGTTCGGCGGATTGAAGCGCTTGCGGCGTAAACTTTCCTTGCCGGTCGAGCTTAGACGCCGCCAGCGACGGCAGCTTCAGCGCCGCGCCGAGCGCGAAACGGTCGGCCTCGAACTGCAACGCGCCTTCAAGGAAGGGCGACAGCATGACGATGCCGCTGACGATAATCCCCTGCTTGCGTTGCAGCGTTTGCGCCACCTTGATGCCGCGGAAGCCGCCATAGGATTCGCCCAGCAGATATTTCGGCGAAGCGCCGCGGCTGTTTTTCGCCACGTACAACGCGATCACCTTCGCGATCGTCTCGGCATCGGTATCAACGTTCCAGTAATCATCCGTCTTGTCCGGCTTGGCGGCGCGACTCCAGCCTGTACCGACGGGATCGACCATGACGAGATCGGTGAATTTCAGCCAGGTATCGGGATTGTCGTGCAGCTTCGCCGTGCTGCCCTCATTCCGGGGCCCGAAATCCACGACTTCAGGCCCGACCAACCCGAGATGCAGATAGGCCGATGCCGCGCCAGGCCCGCCATTGAAGACGAATGTGACCGGGCGATCGGAGGAATTTCCCCCTTTCAGCACATAGGCATTGTAGGCGATGGCGGCCTGCGGCTCCCCATGCAGATCAAAAAGGGTGAAGGTTCCGGCAGTCGCGGTATAGGCGAGTTTCCGCTGGCCGACGTCGAGCGTGTGGTCGGTGACGGAATCGGGCGGCAAGAGCGACAGTACGCCGTTTCTGGCCGAAGGCTGCGCCTCGGACGAGCTTTTGGCGTGCGACGGCGCGAGGCTCTGGGCCGGATGGTGTTGTGCAAGCGCCGGTGCGGCCGGAATCGACGCAACGAGAACAAGCGCAAGAAAGGTGCGGATTCGAAGCCGGCTCAAGAGGACCCCGCAACAGACAACGGCCCGTCCATATAGGTCACCTTTCCCCAGCTTCCAGTTGGCCGCCAGACGTCGCTCAACGCCCATCCAGGTGTTGACAGGCTCTTAATGTCTTATTCCTTCAACCCACTCGTCGTTCGCTGATTTACCGTCGGAATCGCTCGAGCCGCTGCTGCTGCCGCGAGGTTTTGCCGTTTTGCTTCCTTTGCGGCCTTGTCCTTCCCGGCGTCGAGAACAGCGCCGGCCTTGCGGCTCAAATCGTCCGCCACGTCTTCGAGGTTGTCCGACGCCAGGCCTTGCCGGTCGGCCTCCTCGCGCATCTCATCAGCGGTTTTCGCCGCGACATCCTTTGCTTTTTCATACTGCTCGGCGGCCATGGCGGCCGTGCTGTCCTTCAGCGCGTCCCGCGTGTCGCCCATGAGGCGATCCTCCATCCGGCTTTCCGGGAT
>Ga0164242_10009483_pt1 | contig 10498 bp, 9 predicted proteins | sample OricomgcompostMG_FD_108783 | JGI IMG/M metagenome (GOLD analysis project Ga0164242, IMG submission 108783) | Miracle-Growth compost microbial communities from Emeryville, California, USA - Original compost - Miracle growth compost (MG) ... | reverse complement strand
TACCTGCTCGCGCACTTCCACCAGCTGCGCGCCGACCCGCACAGCGACAATCCGTTCGGCCGGATGGCCGCCGACGGGTCGCTGACCGACCGCGAACTCACCGCCAACGCCGCGCTCATCGTCGGCGCCGGTTTCGAGACCACGGTGAACCTGATCGGCAACGGGATCGTGCTGCTGCTGCGACACCCCGAGCAGCTGGCGCTGCTGCACGACAATCCCGACCTGTGGCCCTCGGCCGTCGAGGAGATCCTGCGCATCGCCAGCCCGGTCCAGATGACCGCGCGCACCCCCGCCTGCGACGTCGACATCGCCGGCGCCCACATCGGCGCCGGCGAGATGGTCGGGCTGTTCCTCGGCGGCGCCAACCGCGACCCCAAAGTGTTCAGCGACCCAACCACTTTCGACGTCACCCGGCCCAATGCACGCGAGCACCTGGCGTTCGCCTCCGGCATCCACGCCTGCCTGGGCGCCGCCCTGGCCCGCATCGAGGGCGCCACCGCGCTGCGCGCGCTCTTCGAGAACTTCCCCGATCTGCGGCTCACCGCTGCCCCGCAACGGCGGTCGCTGATCAACTTGCACGGATACACCCGGCTGCCGGCCCAACTCGGCGGCCGCAGAACGACTTCCACCACGATTCCGGTCTGACGCCCGGCCTGACCAAGGTTGCCAATCAGGCCGGAATTGCCAACCTCACGGCAGCGACCGGCCCGGCAATTCGCCTGGCCCGCAAAGTGATCGCCGTCACCCACCGTGAAGCGGCGCACACAACGTCCGGTTGTGCCCTCACAACATGCGACCTCTACTGACGCCGCCGCAAGTAGTGCACTATGGGAATCGCGACCCGTGGGTCCAACGACGAACTTGCGGGTTCCTAAAGCCCCAACATCATCGCGATGCCGCGGCCGACAGCCCATCCCGGCCCCGTAGCAGGCCGATCTGAGCCGCCGTCAGGAACACCACCCCGGCGCGTCGCACACCGGGGAATGTTCGCGAAGGAGAACACCACATGACCGCCGCACGTCCCGTCAAGACCCGCAACGAGGGTCAGTGGGCGCTGGGAGATCGCGAACCGCTCAACGACACCGAGAAGATCAAGCTGGCCGACGGACCGCTGAACGTGCGCGAGCGCATCATCAACGTCTACGCCAAGCAGGGTTTCGACAGCATCGACAAGTCCGACCTGCGCGGCCGCTTCCGGTGGATGGGCCTGTACACCCAACGCGAGCAGGGCTACGACGGCAGCTGGACCGGTGACGACAACACCGACAAGATCGAAGCCAAGTACTTCATGATGCGGGTCCGCTCCGACGGCAAGGCGATGTCGGCGCACACCATGCGCACGCTCGGGCAGATCTCCACCGAATTCGCCCGCGACACCGCCGATATCAGCGACCGGGAAAACCTGCAGCTGCACTGGATTCGCATCGAGGACGTGCCCGAGATCTGGCGGCGGCTCGAGTCCGTCGGGCTGCAGACCACCGAGGCCTGCGGCGACTGCCCGCGCGGCATCCACGGCTCGCCGCTGGCCGGCGACTCGCTCGACGAGGTGCTCGATCCGTCGCCCGCGATCGAGGAGATCGTCCGTCGCTCCCTGAACAACCCCGAATACGCCAACCTGCCGCGCAAGTACAAGACCGCGGTCTCGGGCCTGCAGGACGTCTCGCACGAGACCCACGACGTCGCGTTCGTCGGCGTCGATCACCCCGAGCACGGACCCGGCCTGGACCTGTGGGTGGGCGGCGGCCTGTCCACCAACCCGATGCTGGCCCAGCGGCTCGGCGTGTGGGTTCCGCTGGACGAGGTGCCCGACGTGTGGGAAGCCGTCACCCAGCTGTTCCGCGACTACGGCTACCGGCGGCTGCGCGCCAAGGCCCGGCTGAAGTTCCTGGTCAAGGACTGGGGCATAGAAAAGTTCCGTGAAATTCTCGAACAGGAGTACCTCAACCGGCGGTTGATCGATGGACCGGCGCCCGCGCCGGTCAAGCACACCATCGACCACGTCGGGGTGCAGAAGATCAAGAACGGGCTCAACGCCGTCGGCGTCGCGCCCATCGCCGGGCGCGTCTCGGGCACCACGCTGTCCGCGGTGGCCGACCTGATGGAACAGGTCGGCTCCGATCGGGCGCGCTGGACGCCGTTTCAGAAGCTGGTCATCCTCGACGTGCCCGACGACAAGGTCGACGAACTCGTCGCCGGCCTGGACGCGCTGGGCCTGCCGTCGCGGCCGTCGTCGTGGCGCAAGAACACCATGGCCTGCACCGGGATCGAGTTCTGCAAGCTGTCGTTCGCCGAAACCCGGGTGCGCACCCAGACTTTGGTGCCCGAGCTGGAGCGGCGCCTGGCCGACGTCGACGCCCAGCTCGACGCGCCGATCAGCGTCCACCTCAACGGATGCCCGAACTCGTGCGCCCGAATCCAGGTGGCCGACATCGGCTTCAAGGGCCAGTGGATCGACAACGGCGACGGCACATCGGTCGAGGGCTTCCAGGTTCACCTGGGCGGGGGCCTGGGCGAGCAGAGCGGCTTCGGCCGAAAACTGCGGCAGCACAAGGTCACCAGCGAAGAACTGGGCGACTACATCGACCGGGTGACGCGCAAGTACCTCGAGGGCCGCAACGACGGTGAGACGTTCGCGTCCTGGGCGCTGCGCGCCGACGAGGAAGAGCTGCGCTGAGGTCCGAGGTCGAAATGAGCGACGGGGCAACCGACTTCACCGAGGAACAGCTGCGCGAGCTGGCCGAGCGCGGCGCCTCGGAGCTGGAGGGCGCCAGCGCGATCGACATCCTGCGCTGGACCGACGAGCACTTCGGGCCCGTCGACGGGCCGCGCGGCTGGGCCACCTGCAAATACGTGGTGGCCTGCAACATGCAGGACGCGGTGACGGTGTCGCTGGCCTCCGACGTGCGCCCTGGTGTGCCGGTGTTGTTCCTGGACACCGGCTATCACTTCCCCGAGACCATCGGCACCCGCGACGCCGTCGAGGCCGTCTACGACATCCACCTGCTCAACGTCACCCCCGAGCACACCGTGGCCGAGCAGGACGAGCTGCTGGGCAAGGACCTGTTCGCCCGGGACCCCAACGAATGCTGCCGGCTGCGCAAGGTGGAGCCGCTGCGCAGGGCGCTGCGCGGCTACGCGGCGTGGGTGAGTGGGCTGCGCCGGGTGGAGGCGCCCACCCGCGCCGACGCCCCGCTGATCAGCTTCGACGAGTCGTTCAAGGTGGTGAAGGTCAACCCGATCGCCGCCTGGACCGACGAGCAGGTCGACGAATACATCGAGCGCAACGGGGTTTTGGTCAACCCGCTGGTGCAGGAGGGCTACCCGTCGATCGGCTGCGCCCCGTGCACCGCCAAGCCGGCACCGGGCGAGGATCCGCGCAGCGGGCGTTGGCGGGGACGAAACAAGGTCGAATGCGGGTTACACGCCTCATGAGCACGCTGGTACTCACGGCACACGGCAGCCGCGATCCGCGGTCGGCCGCCAATGCCGAGGCCGTCGCCGATCGGCTTCGGCGGATGCGGCCCGGCCTCGACGTGCGGCTGGCCTTCCTCGAGCTCAACGCCCCGAACTTCGTCGACGTGCTGGCCGGGTTGCCGGACAGCCGGCGCGCCGTGGTCGCCCCGCTGCTGCTGGCCAGCGCCTACCACGCGCGGCTCGACATCCCCGAACAGATCGCCCGCGCCGGTGCGCACGGCATCCGGCAGGCCGACGTGTTGGGCGAGGACGACCGGTTGGTGGCGGTGCTGCGCGGGCGTCTGGCCGAGATCGGGGTTTCCCCGCTCGACGACGATCTCGGGGTGATGGTGGTGGCGATCGGTTCGTCGAACACCGCCGCCAACGCACGCACCGCCAAGGTTGCGTCCCGGTTGGCCGCCGGAACCCGATGGGCTTGCGCAACAACGGCCTTCGCGACCAGGCCCGAGGCGTCGGTGGCCCGCGCCGCCGACCAGTTGCGCCGTCGCGGCGCGCGCCGGCTGGTGATCGCACCGTGGTTTCTGGCGCCGGGATTCATCACCGACGGGGTGTCAACCTTCGCCCGGGACAACGGGATTCGCATGGCCGCCCCGTTGGGGGCGCACCGGTTGGTGGCCGAGACGGTGCTGGATCGTTACGACGAGGCGCTGTCGGCCGACGCCGCAGCCTGAGTCACTTCGATGCCGCCGTGCGGGCGATGATGTGGCTGAGCAAGTCGCGGATCGCCCCGGCGGGCGGGGTGCGCCCGCCGATCCAGATGGCCCGAAATTTGCGTCGCAGGTCCAACTTCGGGATCTCGACGGCGTGCAGCCGGCCGACCGCCAGGTCGTCGGCCACCGCCAGCCGGCTCATGGCGGCCGGCCCCGCGCCGGCCAGCACGGCGGCGCGCATGGCCGCCGCGGACGTCAGTTCCAACACCGGCGCGGCCTGCTACATGTCCTCCCCGAGCACCTTGCGCAACGCCACCGTCAACGAATCGCGGATTCCCGAATGGGGTTCGCGGGCGACCAGGGGGGTCTGGGCAAGTTCGCGTGCGGTCACCACGCGGGAGCGGCGCGCCCACTTGTGGGTGGGCGGCACCACGATCACCAACTCGTCCTCCCCCACCACACAGCTGCCCAAACCCTTTGGTGTGCCGGGGTTTTCGACGAATCCAAGATCGGCGCTGCCGTCGCGGACCGAAGCGATGGCGTGTTCGCTGTTGGTCGCGGTCAGGATCACCTGCGGCGCGGCCTCGCCGCGCCGGGTCGCCTCGGCCTGCAGCGACAGCAGCCAATGCGGCATCAGCTGTTCGGAGATCGTCTGACTGGCCGCCACCCGGATCCGCTCCCGGCCCTCCTTGCGCAGCGAGCCCAGGCCGGCGTCGATCTCGTGGGCGACCTCGAGCAGCCGGGCCGCCCAGTCGGCGACGATGAGGCCGGCCGGCGTCAATTGTGAACCGCGCGTGGTGCGCACCGCCAAGGTGACACCGATCTGGGCCTCCATGGTGGCCAGCCGCCGGGAGATCGCCTGCTGGGTAAGCCCGAGTTCGCGGGCGGCCCGGCCGAGGCTGCCGGTCTCGGCGATCGCCAAAAACGCCTCGAACGAGGCGAGTTCGGGCATCCTCGGGCTGAGCGGCATGGTCGCGGGCTCACAATCAAATCGTGTGACACAACTATAGCTTGTGACACCACAACGCTGGCACCTCTACTGCCGCCCGGCGTGGGCCGCCAGCATGGAAGGCACGCGGCCGGCGCCCCGCGCGGCCGCCGCCGCGCTACATTAGCCAGCCTGAACCGAGTTGCTGCGGCCCCGCACCCGGCCTGACCCCGCTCGCCAGAAGGAAGGACAACACTCGTGGCCTACGTGATCGCCGAGCCCTGCGTCGACATCAAAGACAAGGCATGCATCGAGGAGTGCCCGGTCGACTGCATCTACGAGGGTGCCCGGATGCTCTACATCCATCCCGACGAGTGCGTCGACTGCGGCGCCTGCGAGCCGGTGTGCCCGGTGGAGTCCATCTACTACGAGGACGACCTGCCGCCCGAGCACAGCCAATACCTGCAGATCAACGCCGATTTCTTCACCGAACTCGGCTCACCCGGCGGGGCCGCGAAGGTGGGGCTGACCGAAAACGACCCGGCCCCGGTGAAGAACCTGGAAAGCCGCGTCGACGCGTCGTAGCCCTTCGCTACGCGTCGTAGCTTTTCGCTAGTCGAATCCGGACAGCCCGAACGTCTCGCTCGGGCGTCGGCCAGACAGTTTCTGCACCACCCATTGGTTCATCGAGACCCTTTGTTCGGCGGCTTCCATGGCCAGCCGGCTGTGCAGTTCCGGGGACGTCCGGACGACGATGGTGCCGCTGTAGTACCGGTCGGCCATCGGCGTCGGCAGCGTTTCGCCGGAGGACTCAGCGCTGGCGATGTACCAGTCGACGGCCTCCTCGATCGCGCCCATCGCCTCCTGCGCCGTCGCACCCTGGCGGCGCACGTAGGGCAATTCGAGGCAGGTGCCGACGTATTCGCCGAGGTATGGCGACCAGGCGACTCGGTAGGTGTAGTGATTCACGCCGGGTTGATAGCACGGGCGCTGGCGGATTCGCGAGTCACTCATCCCCACCCGGAGAGCTCCGGACGTAGGCGGCCGGGTGGTCCCCGGGTCCCGACCTCGGCGGCCCGGCCGCCCCTCCCGACACCATGACGATTCGCCCAAATCCGCTAGCACCGGCGCTAGCGAATCCGGGCGTCACACCCCTACGTAAAGTGAGCCAATGCGCAAAGCTCGAATCGTCCACCTCATCCGGCAGATTGGGTCGCTGACGGCCAGCGCGGTGACCGCGGCGTCCACCCTCAACGCCTACCGGCCGCTGGCGCGCAAGGGGTACCCGTCGCTGTACGCCTGGATGTTCGGGCTCGTCGTCACCGAATTGCCGCTGCAGACGATGCTCAGCCAGCTCGGCGGGCTGGCCCTGACGGCACGTCGCCTGACCCGGCCGGTCCGCATCATCGCGTGGCTGGTCGCGGGCCTGTCGGCGCTCGGCCTGCTCAACCTGAGCCGGGCGGGCCACCGGGCCAATGTGCCGCTGACCGATGCGCTGGACAGCGAACTGGGCGCCGACCGGCTCACCGAGTCGGCGAACTTGTGGCGCCGGCCGACCGGCGCCGGCACCGCCAAAACACCGGGCCTGCTGCGGATGCTGCGCATCTACCGCGACTACGCCCACGACTCCAACATCAGCTACGGCGAATTCGGCAGCGCCAACCACCTGGACATCTGGCGCCGCCCCGACCTCGACCTCACCGGCAGGGCGCCGGTGCTCTTCCAGATCCCCGGCGGCGCCTGGACGACGGGAAACAAACGCGGACAAGCACATCCGTTGATGAGCCATCTCGCGGAACTGGGCTGGATCTGCGTGGCGATCAACTACCGGCACAGCCCGCGCAACACCTGGCCCGACCACATCGTCGACGTCAAGCGCGCCCTGGCCTGGGTCAAACAACACATCGCCGGCTACGGCGGCGATCCCGACTTCATCGCGATCACCGGCGGGTCGGCCGGCGGCCACCTCTCGTCGCTGGCCGCGCTCACCCCCAACGACCCGCGGTTCCAGCCCGGCTTCGAAGACGCCGATACCCGGGTGCAGGCGGCGGTGCCGTTCTACGGCATCTACGACTTCACCCGCTTCGACGACAGCCTGCACCCGATGATGCCCGGACTGCTGATCAAGTCGATCATCAAACAACGGCCGTCGACACACCTGGAGACGTTCGCCGCCGCCTCACCGATCACCCACGTAAACCCGGACGCACCACCGTTTTTCGTGCTGCACGGCCGCAACGACTCGTTGGCCTACGTCGAGCAGGCCCGCGCGTTCGTCGAACGGCTGCGGCAAGTCAGCACCCAACCGGTGGTCTACGCCGAATTGCCGTTCACCCAACACGCTTTCGACATCTTCGGCTCGGTGCGGGCCGCGCACACCGCGGTGGCCGTCGAGCAGTTCCTCGCCGAGGTCTACTCGGCCCGCGATCGGCTGCCCGATCAGCTCATCGCACGGTCACGCTGAGGGTGTAGGTGCACGCCGGTTTGGCGTTCTTGTCCACGAAGCTGCTGTAGGACGTGGTGATGGTGGTGCTCCCCGGTTTCAGCGCCGCAAACGTCCACACCTCGGTGCCCGGCGCCCCCAGCGCGTCCGAAGTCGGTGGGACGAACTCGTGACTGGTCTGCTTGACGATCGCCGAATCGCCGATCTTCGCGTCGGGCGTCCACCGGTAGGGGGTGGTGTAGTTCGAACCCAGCTGCACGACCAGGGTGTTGCCGACGGCCAAGGTGATGTTCTGGCTGATGTCGCTCTGCGTCAGCACGTCGTTCATGGGGACCTGGAGGGTCTTGGTCGACGGCGGGTTGCGGGACTCGAAGTGACAGCCCAGAACCGTCGACAAGATGAGCGCGGCGACTGTTGCCAGCAGCCTGACCTTCACCAGATCCCCCTTCGATTCCGCTCCGCAGCCTAATCGGCCGTGACCCAGACCGAAGATAGGCGAAGAAGCGCCGGCCCATGACGTCGTGCGGCCCGCGCGGCCATCGTCCGTCGCGTCCGGCAGGATGGGCTGGTGTTCGGCCTCGTCCTGATCGTCGCCCTGGTGTCCACCGTCATCGTGGGCACGGTCATCGGCCGTCGCTACCGGGTGGGCCCGCCGGTGCTGCTCATCGTGCTCGGCGTGCTGCTGGGTCTGGTCCCGCAGTTCGGGCACGTGCGGATCGACGGCGAGATCGTGTTGCTGCTGTTCCTTCCCGCCATCCTGTACTGGGAAGGCCTGAACATCAGCTTCCGCGAGATCCGGGCCAACGCGCGCATCATCGTGTTCCTCAGCGTCGCGCTGGTCATCGCCACCGCGGTGGCGGTGTCGTGGACGGCGCGGGCGCTGGGCATGGATCCGCATGCTGCCGGAGTGCTGGGCGCGGTGCTCTCCCCCACCGACGCGGCCGCGGTGGCCGGGCTGGCCAAGAAGCTGCCCCGCCGCTCGCTGACGGTGTTGAAGGCCGAGAGTCTGATCAACGACGGCACCGCGCTGGTGTTGTTCGCGGTCAGCGTGCACGTCGCGATCGGCGCGCCGGCGATCAGCCCACCGGAGGTCACGCTCCGGTTCATCGGCTCGTACCTGGGTGGGATCGCCGCGGGCCTGCTGGTCGGCGGCGCAGTGACGCTGGTGCGCAAGCGAATTGACGCGCCGCAGGAGGAGGGAGCGCTGAGTTTGGTGACGCCCTTCGCGGCGTTCCTGCTGGCGCGATCGGTCGAGTGCAGCGGGGTGGTCGCGGTGGTGGTGTCGGCCCTGGTGCTGGCCTACTCCGGGCCGGTGGTGATCCGGGCCCGCTCCCGGCTGCAGTCCTACGCCTTCTGGGACATCGCGACGTTCCTGCTCAACGGCTCGTTGTGGGTGTTCGTCGGTGTCCAGATCCCCGGTGCGCTGCGCGGCATCGCGGGCGTCGACGGCGGTGTGCGGCACGCCCTGTTCGTCGCGCTGGTGATCACCGGGGTGGTGATCGTGTCGCGCATCTTCTGGGGCGAATTCACCACCATGCTGATCCGGCTGATCGACCGCCGCGCGGTGCAACGCGAACGCCGGGTCGGCTGGCGGCAGCGCTTCGTCACCGCCTGGGCCGGATTCCGCGGGGCGGTGTCGCTGGCCGCGGCGGTGGCCGTGCCGATGACCACGCTGAGCGGCGCGCCGTTCCCGGACCGCAGCCTGCTGATCTTCATCGTCACCGTCGTCATCCTGGTGACCGTGCTGGTGCAGGGCAGCACGCTGCCCGCCGTGGTGCGCTGGGCGCGGCTGCCCGCGGACGTCGCGCACGCCGAGGAGCTGCAGCTGGCCCGCACCCGTGCCGCCCGCGCCGCCCTGGACGCCCTACCCGCGGTCGCCGACGAGGTCGGCGTCAGCGACGAGCTGCGCCGGCGGCTGCACAAGGAATACGAAGAGAAGGCCGCGCTGGTGCTGGCCACCGAGAACGGTTCGCCGGACAACCGGATCCTCAAGACCCGGGAGAAGGTCCGGCAGGTGCGGCTGGGGGTGCTCGAGCACAAGCGCCGCGAGGTCACCGCGCTGCGCAATCAGAACCGGATCGACGACACGGTGCTGCGGGAGCTGCAAAACGAGATGGATCTCGAGGAGGTGCAGCTGCTGGCCGCCGCGGCCGACGAGGACGACGACGACACGGAATAGGGCCCGTCGGTGGCCGACCGTACAGTCGGCCTCATGCTGCACACCGTCGCGGTCCGGGGCTACCGCTCGCTGCGCGAGGTGGTTCTGCCGCTGGGCCGGCTGTCGGTGATCACCGGCGCCAACGGCACCGGCAAGTCGTCGCTGTATCGAGCACTGCGGCTGCTGGCGGATTGCGGCCGCGGCGAGGTGATCGGATCGCTGGCCCGCGAGGGCGGGCTGCAATCGGTGCTGTGGGCCGGCCCCGAGCAGCCGGCCGGCGCGCGACGCTCCGGGAAGACCGAGGGCACCGTGCGCACCCGGCCCGTATCCCTCGAATTGGGCTTCGCTGCAGACGATTTCGGTTATCTGGTGGATCTGGGCCTGCCGCAGTCGGCCGGGAAGTCGGTGTTCGCCCGCGATCCGGAGATCAAACGCGAAGTGCTGTTCGCCGGCCCGGTGCTGCGGCCCAGCACGACGCTGGTGCGACGGTCCCGCGGTTTCGCCGAGGCCAGCGCCGACTCCGGCAGCGGTTTCGACGAGCTGTCCCGGTCGCTGCCGTCGTATCACAGTGTGCTCGCCGAATACGCCCACCCGCACGCGCTGCCCGAACTGGCGGCGGTGCGAGATCGGCTGCGCGGCTGGCGGTTCTACGACGGCTTCCGGGTCGACGCGGGGGCACCGGCGCGGCACCCGCAGGTGGGCACCCGCACCCCGGTGCTCGCCGACGACGGCAGCGACCTCGCCGCAGCGATCCAGACCATCCTCGAGTCGGGGTTCGACGACCTCGACCGGGCCGTCGCCGAGGCGTTCGACGGCGCCACCGTCTCGGTGGCCATCCACGACGG
>Ga0164242_10009482_pt1 | contig 10498 bp, 7 predicted proteins | sample OricomgcompostMG_FD_108783 | JGI IMG/M metagenome (GOLD analysis project Ga0164242, IMG submission 108783) | Miracle-Growth compost microbial communities from Emeryville, California, USA - Original compost - Miracle growth compost (MG) ... | reverse complement strand
GAAGGCGCTTGGGCACTGGCGCAGGCTTTGGCAATCAACGCCCGTCTGGCAATTTTGACATACAGCAGCACGGAAGACCGCACCGTTAAACGCACTTTTCGACGCCTAGCGGATTGCATGCCCGAAGTGGCCGCACCAAAGCCTTCGCGCATGTCCCGCCGGTTGAAGCGAGATTCTCTCCTTCACGCTTTAACCGCGGCGCGCACCTCTCTCACCACAAATCTTGCAACCGACATTTTGCCAACAGATCACAGCACCGCCCTGTCCCCGGAAATTCTACAGGAAGCAGGATGGGGACAAAACTGGATGATGGAAATCATCACCCGAAAACCACTGATTCCCGCAGAGGCGGAAATCGCTGCCAACCCGTTGTCGCGCAGCGCCAAACTGCGCGTTATTGAAAAAATCGCTCTGCCGTAAAAGTACTTTTAACCCTTCTGAGGAAGGAGCCGCCATGCCAGCAACCGCCGAAAAATACGATATTGATTTTGAAGAAACAACCACAGTAATCACAAAGCCACGCACTTCCAAACGCGGCGCGAAACCTCGCACCTCCGCGCCGGCGCGCTGGAACCAGATGGAGTCATTGGTAGAACATTTTGGCGACTCCGCTGTAGCGGAACCTGTGGCGCGTCCGCGCCGCAAATCTCGCATTGGAACTCCGAAATTAGAACCCGTTGAAACTCCTCGCACTTCCTTGCAAACTTCGCCGCGCCGCGCCGCTCGCCATCAACCATTTCGCTTAACTTTGGCGGCAATTATTATGTGGGGCACGCTTAGTGTATTAACATTATTGCTATTAGGAATAAACGGAACTACTCTCGCTCTCTCGCAACACGATGCATCCGTAACGAAAAACATTAAGCTGTCTCAGGAAGCTATCGACAATGCCAATAAATCGATCGCGTCCATTCAGGTGTCGCCAGAAAAGGCGCAATGGGCAATGGCGCATGGTTGGCATATTGCCGATCAGGCGGATTTTGACGAAGTGCCGCCGGCTCCGCGCGCACTAACAGAAGCGGGAGGCACGCAGTGAAGCGAACATTATCCGATCTCCCCGGCGAAGCACAACTACTAAGTAGTGGACGTAAACGCATCCGTGGTCTTTCTGTGTTTCTCCTTTTGCCCACAGCGATGCTGGCGGGCAAGATGCTTTTGTTGCAGGTTGCCAGGGCTTCCACCGGCAAAGCGCTCAGCTTTGAAAAACGGCAGGTTTTGCCTGCACAACGCGGCCAACTATTAGCCGCAGATGGTTCTTCGATGGCTGTTACATTGGATGAATCCACAGTGTGCGCTAATCCTCGCGGCGTCACAGATAAAGTAAAAATGGCAAAGCTTATCGCGCAAGCTATTGGCGGCGATGAGCAAAAGTACTTTTCATTGCTCCAAAAAACTACACACGCGAATGGATCGCCCAATTATTATGTGCGGCTTGCGCAGCATGTGGACAAGGATCGCGTAGATCAACTCAAAGCTATGATGGCGCCGGCCAAAGGAGCGAAAGAAACCGACAAACAAAAACTGGAACGTAAGAAATTCTGGTCTGCATTATCCTTTGAGTTGACGCCAAAACGTCAGTATCCATTAAATAACTTCGCCAGCCAGCTAATCGGCATGACCAATCCTTCCGGTAAAGGCATTTCTGGACTGGAACAGGGATTTAACAAAATTCTGGCTGGTAAAGATGGCGAAATCATTTCGCAATTGGATGCGCAAAATCGTCCGCTTCCTGGCTTTGTGGAAAAATGGCAAGAACCGGTCAACGGCGAAAGTATTGTCACCACAATCGATCCCGTGATTCAAACTGCCGCCGAACAAGCGCTGAATAAGTTAATCAAAGAGTATAAACCCAAGTTTGCAACAGCGGTTGTGGTGCGTCCCAAAACCGGAGAAATTGTTGCCTTGGCAAACGCGCCGTCTTTTGATTTAAATCACAGGCCAACCAACGTCATTGATCTGGCCACTAACCGTTGCATCAATTTCGGTTACGAACCTGGTTCGACATTCAAAATCATCACTGCCGCGGCTGCCGTGGAAAACGTGCCAGAGTGGAACACACGCACCTTCTTTTGCGCTGGCGCACAAATGATCGGGCATCACCTGATTCATTGCTGGGTTTTTAATACCAACAAACACGAGCATGGAACAGAAACACTTTCTGACGGCATCCGTGATAGCTGCAACTTGACCATGTATGGTTTTGCGAAATTGATGGGCGCCGCTACGTTGCTTGATTATGCCAAGAAATTCGGCGTCGGAAGTGCAGTGGATTTGCCGCATTTGCAAACACAACCTGGCTACTTATCTTCTGCCAATCCTGCCGACTGGAGTCCCGAGCAGCTAGCCAATTTTTCCTTTGGCCAGGGCATGTTGCTCTCGCCGTATCAGGTGGTGCGCATCGCATCAGTCATCGCCAACGATGGTGTGATGATGAAACCGATGTTGGTGAAAGGCGTGCTTAACAGTTCAGGACAAATGATTGAGCGGTATCAGCCAGAAGTGGAAAGCCGTGTCATTGCTCCCGCCACTGCGCAGGCAGTGAAAGCGATGATGGAACGCGTAGTCAGCGAGGGCACCGCAGGAGTTGCCGCTGTACCGGGTTACAAAGTCGCAGGAAAAACGGGATCCGCTCAGGTGGCGGATGGTGTGCATGGTTATTCAACCGGCAAAATGGATTTGTCCTTTGTGGGATTTTTACCGGCGGATAAACCCGAGTTTGCGATATTGGTGATGGCGGCGGAACCCCAAAGCGGCAGATTTGGCAGTTCTGTTTGTGGCCCTGCCTTTCGCGAAATCGCTGAAAAAGCGATGATACATTTGCGCTTGCAAAAAGGTTCCGCAGCGCCAGCGCCCGATCCAACATTGATGCCGAAAAAACCATAACAGGTAGAGAAACAGGTTGGGCTAGCTCGGTGAGAGCGCCAAACCTATTTAGAGATAGCTCCATCTAAAAGTACTTTTATAGCAACACAGTGATGCCAAAACTCCAGGAATTATTACAAGAACTCCCCGAAGCTCAGATTATCGGCAATGCCGATATAGAGGTTTCCAGCCTCGCCTATGATTCGCGGCAGATCGCTTCGGGTGCAGCATTTGTGTCCATTCGGGGGTTGATGCGCGATGGCCATGAATTTATTCCATTGGCATTGGAACGCGGCGCCTCTGTGATTGTAGCTGACAACGAAAAGGCATTAGAAAATTTACCGGATGGCGTCACCGGAGTTCTGACGCCGGACACGCGGCGCGCTTTGGCGCTACTAGCCTGCGAATTTTACGGTCAACCTTCTCGCGAATTATTATTAGTGGGAGTCACCGGCACCAATGGCAAAACCACCACGGCGCATCTTATTGCAGAATTGTTGCGCGAGGCAGGTTATAAAAGCGTTGGTATCATCGGCACTTTAGGTGCTGCCACTAATCAGGATGTCTTCGATACCGGACGCACTACGCCCGAAAGTTTGGATTTGCAACGTTTACTCGCGGACTTCTTGGATGGCGGCGCGGAAGCCGTCGTAATGGAAGTTTCGTCACACGCGCTGGAATTGCAACGCGTCGTTGGCTGCGCTTTTGATGCCGGAATCTTTACAAATCTCACCCAGGATCATCTGGATTTTCATGAGAACATGGAAAAGTACTTTCATGCCAAAACACGGCTCTTTGAAGAAATTGCCGAGGCTTCTTCCAAATATAAAAGTTTTGGCGCAGTTCTTAATGTCGATGACCATTATGGCCGCCGTATTCGCGATGAAATTTGCAGCGATTCACTCTATATAACTTACGGAATTGAAACTGAAGCGCACGTCACGGCGGATGCATTACATCTCACACCCACAGGAAGTTCCTTTGTCGCGCGTAATTCGCAAGGCGATATCCATTTTGATATTTCTTTAACAGGGCGTTTTAACGTCTATAATTCATTGGCCGCAATAGCCTTTGGCTTATTACAAAACATGCCGCCGCAGCAGATTCAAAGTGCGCTACAACGCGCCTCGGCTCCTGAAGGCCGCATGGAAATGATCGATTGCGGCCAGAGTTTTCATGTCGCGGTGGATTACGCACACACGCCTGACGGATTAAATAAAGTACTTACAACGCTGCGCGAATTTTCGCCGCGCAAACTCATCACCGTGTTCGGTTGCGGTGGAGATCGCGACCGAACCAAGCGGCCACAAATGGGCGCTATTGCAGCAAGCTTTTCTGACACATGCATTGTTACCAGCGATAATCCGCGCACCGAAGACCCACAACAAATTATCAACGATGTCCTTTCCGGCGCGCACCAGGGAAATGCCCAATGCCTGGTAGAAATAGATCGCCGTAAAGCTATTGAACAAGCGTTGAGCCTTGCCGGCGCTGGCGATTTTGTATTGCTTGCCGGCAAAGGTCACGAAACTTACCAGATATTCAAAGACCGCACTATTCATTTTGATGATCGCGAAGTAGTGCGCGAATACCTCGAAAACGCGCTCAAGAAAGGCGCTACAGAAAAGGATGAATCGTGAACGGAGCGCCGGATTCCAATAGCGCGCTATTCACGCTGGAGGAAATCCTCGCGTGTTGTAACGCTTCGCTATTGGCAACTGATAAAAAAGATATATCGCAACAAACGATACGCGGTGTTTTCACGGACACGCGGATAATTTCCCGTGGCGCCCTTTTCGTAGCACTGAGCGGCGAGAATTTCGATGGACATCACTTTCTGCAACAAGCTGCAAATGCTGGCGCAGTCGCGGCAATTGTGGAAAAAGATATAGAGCCTCATAATACCCCAAAAGGCTTATCGCTTCTCCGCGTCAAAAGTACTTTGGAGGCATTAGGCGATTTAGCACATTGTCATAGGGAAAAGTTATCCCTTGAAATCATAGGTATTACAGGCTCCTATGGAAAAACCACTACTCGCGCTATGATAGCAGCGGCTTTAAGCGCGCAGCTAAAAGTACTTTCCACGCAGGAGAATTATAATAACGAAATCGGCGTCGCTCAAACTCTATTCCAATTAGATAGTTCCCATCAAGCCGCTGTAATAGAAATGGGAATGCGCGGCGCGGGGCAAATTGAATATCTGGCAAAAATAGCAAATCCTACTATTGGGGTTATTACAAACATCGGGCCGCAGCATATTGAGCTATTGGGTTCCGTAGAAAACATCGCCTCTGCCAAGGCGGAATTGATTCGTGAACTGCCGGAAGAAGGAACGGTGATTTTGCCGGCGGATGATGCGATGTTTGATTATTTGAAAGATCAAACAGCAGCGCGCGTCGTTACATTCGGGCAAAGCGCAGCGGCGCAATATCGAGTGCATAAAAGTACTTTTGATGCGCGTGGCTATTCTATTTGTTCGATTGAAACTCCCAATAACGGCGTATTGGAATTGCAACTGAACTTGCCGGGAATACATAATGCCATCAACGCGGCGGCCGCTCTGGCGACTGCTGACGTTTGCGGAATTGATTTAGATGCGGCTATTCTCTCACTGCAAAACCTGCAAATCCCCGGCGCAAGAATGGCGTTACGCCGCACTGAAAATGCCGTCATTATCGACGATTGCTATAACGCCGGGCCCACATCCATGCGCGCGTCTTTGGAAGTATTAAAAGAATTTCCCGATGCAAAGCGCCGCGTGGCTGTTTTGGGATCGATGCTGGAATTGGGCGAATGGAGCGAGAAGGAACATCGCGCAATTGGAAAGCAAGCAAGTGAAGTTGCGCAACTCATTATCGGCGTCGGCGAGGATACAAAAGTACTTTTAGAGGCCGCGCAGAATATCAAAACTCATTGGTTTGAAAACGCCGCTGAAGCAGCTAAATGGATTCCCGCGCAAGTTCAAAAGGGCGATATAATTCTCATCAAAGGCAGCCGCAGCATTGGCCTGGAAAAAGTAGTGGAGGCCCTGAATGCATAATCTGGCACAACTGAGCTTTGGCTCCGCAATAGGGCTAATAATGGCGTTAGTGTTGATGCTTATTATTGGTAATCCGCTCATCAATTGGCTGCGCCAAAAAAGCTGGCGCAAGGGAACGCCCAACTGGGAAGTGCGCGAAGATACGCCCGATTCGCATCAAGCCAAACAGGGCACGCCTTCGATGGGTGGACTCGGCATCGCGCTTTGCGTGGCGCTGACTTTGTTGAGTGCGGTTTTTCTGGAACTTGCTGTCATTATAAAATCCTGGCATTACAGCGCCAGTATTACTTTTGTTTCGCTGGGTTTATTGCTGCTCACACAATTGCCGTTGCCATTTCTGTTTTTTGGCCATATGTATTTGGGATTCGTGGACGATTGGTCCAAAGCCGCCGATCGTGGCGGCCTGCGAGCATTAGCGAAACTGGGAACGCAAATCGTATTGGCTGGATTTTTCGTTCTATTGGTTTTATGGATCGCGCAAAATCCTGGATTAAATATCTACAATAACGACGTTTATCAACAGTTTGCAGAAGTGGCATTAACCTCATGGTGGTGGGCAATTCCGGTGATTATGTTCACTATTGTCGCCATCGGAAATGCGGTGAATCTCACGGATGGATTAGATGGATTAGCGTCCGGATTAGCAATACAAAGTCTGTTTGCAATCACATTGTTGAGCACTTCGTGGACGATACAATATTTATTCCTGGCCGTCGCCGGAGCGTGTTTGGGATTCCTCTTTTTCAATCGACATCCCGCCAAAATTTTCATGGGCGACACAGGTTCACTGGCGCTGGGCGCGCTGATCGGCGGCGGCGCTGTTTTGCTGGGCGGTATATTTTTATTACCTTTTGTCGCTTTCATTTTTATTATTGAAATGTTGAGTGTGATTGCGCAAGTAGCGTGGTTCAAATATACCCGCCGCAAAACGGGCGAAGGAAAAAGATTATTAAAACGCGCGCCGTTGCATCATCATTTTGAGCTGTGCGGCTGGAGCGAATGGCGTGTTGTGTTGACGTTTTGGGGAATTAATTTAGTGACGACGATAGTAGGATTATTACTGTGGAACAGCGGGATGTTGCCGCGTTGGCCGATGTAAATATTTGAAGAACCACGCGCGAAAGCAAGTGGAGGAACGCTATTTCCGCTTGCTTACGCGCGCGGTTCTTCAGAGTCAAACACTCGTAATTGGGACATAGACAGAGAAATGCAAAAGTACTTTCATGGAAAAACATGCGCTGTATTAGGACTCGCCAGATCCGGTATTCCAGCGGCGCAATTCCTGGCGGCTCGTGGCGCGCGCGTGTTGGGATTTGATAATAAATCGCGGGACACATTATCAGCAGAAGTACTTTCGCTGGAAGAGTTGGGAATAGAACTCATCACCGGTGCACATAATTTCGCAGGTATCGAAAATGCGTCGCTGATTGTGTTATCGCCAGGATTAAAAATCCACCACGAACCGCTTCGCAGCGTGCTGGAAAAATGCCGGCAAAATGGTGCGGAAATTATTGGCGAAATGGAACTGGCTGCGAGATTTTGTCCCGCGCCGATTATCGCCGTAACGGGAACTAAAGGCAAAAGTACAACGGTAAAATTGCTTACTGAATTATTGCAAGCCTGCGGCGAACACGCGATTTCCTGCGGCAACACCGGCGCGCCATTTATGGCCGCTTTGCCGCAACTGTCGCCTGCGAGTTGGGTAGTTCTGGAGGTTTCGTCATTTCAATTGGAAACCATTTCCACCTTAAAACCACGCGTGGCAGTTCTCTTAAATTTGCTGGAAGATCATCAGGATTATCATCCCACATTAGAGCAATATTGGGAAACAAAAATGCGGCTATTTGCGCACCAAAACGAAGACGATTCTGCCATTTTGAATAACGATGAAGAACGCGTCTTGGAATATAAAAAATGTATTCCAAACGATGTAAAAGTACTTTTAGCATCCGCTAATACTTGCGAAAACTGCATGGTGCAAATGCAAGAAGAAAAGCTTGGATGGCTATATAAAAGTACTTTTACGCCCGTTATCGCAACGGATGAAATTCCCTTAGCGGGTGCGCACAATCATGCAAATGTGGCTTCTGCATTGGCTGCGCTGTTTGCGGCGTTAGGAGAAAAAGTACTTTTACAGAAAGATGCAATTGCGCAAACTATTAAAAATTTCGCTTCCCTACCCCATCGTTTGGAAGTCGTCGCATCCAACGGCGTCACTTGGATTAATGACAGTCAAGCAACGATTCCCGATGCTTCGATTGCTGCACTTAAAGCCTTCGCTGCGCCGAGAATACTGATTGCCGGTGGACGCGCGAAATTAGAAATCGACGCCTATAAAAATTGGGCAAAGGAAGTGGCAGACCGAGCCGAATATCTTATTCTCATCGGCGAAGCGCAGGAAATGTTCCGTACTTTAGCACAGAAAGCGGGGATGTCATCAGAAAAAATAATCGCCGCGGGTGATTTAAAAACCGCTGTAAAAAACGCCGCAGAATTAGCAACGCCAGGCTCAACTATTATTTTCAGCCCCGCTTGCGCCTCGTTCGATCAATTCCAGAGTTACGAAGATCGTGGCAACCAATTTCGCAATCTGATGACAGAAAATCGTAATTCATAATTCATAATTCGTAATTAAAAACCCGGAGTTATCATGGAAGACAGAAACAATTCAACAACAAAATCGCACGCCGCGCACATGGCTCCGGTGCGGCGTGCTCGCGGCTGGGAGCAGCGCATGCGTGGCGATCGCGGATATCCTTCTTATTCGCAAAACTATCCGTCTCATCCTCCATTAAAAGTGGTTCCCGCAATTGACGAAACTGACAACCTGCAAGAACCAACAGAAAGCGGATGCCCTCCATGCCATCGCGGAATGTTGGTATGTCTTCTTTTGATTTTGGGGCTTTCCATCCCTCTGGTTTTTTCCGCATCCACGGCCATAGCGCTGGATAATCACAGTGGCACCACATTTTTCCTATGGCGCCAAATCATCTTCGTTTTATTTGGTTTCGCCGTCATGATCGGTGTGTCCAGGTTTCCGCGCAACAAAGTGAAGCTGCTTGGCTGGGTATTATTTGGACTGACATTTTTAGGGTTAATCGCCACAAAATGGTCGCCGCTTGGCGTCTCCATGGGCGGCGTGGAACGCTGGTTAAAATTGGGACCAATTCCTTTCCAGGTTTCCGAATTAGGCAAGATCGCGCTGCTATTGGTTCTGGCGAATTATTGGAGCAATGCCGCAAAGACAACACATAAGAAATCCTTTGAAAGTACTTTTCCGTGGCTATTCAGCGGCTTCATTCTTACCGCGCCATTTGTATTATTGGTGCTGATGCAACCGCATTTATCAGCGGCGTTAGTTCTATTCAGCTTATTATTAATTGTGGCATTTTTCGCCGGTGTTCCCGGATTGCAATATGCGAAAGTGTTCGGCAGCGTCGTGCTGATTGTTGGCGTGATAGTGGGACTTTCTTCCGCCAAAAAAATGCCATTTCTCAAAGACTATCAACAAGCGCGTATCGCCCATTTTTTGTCGCCGGATAAAAATGATCAGGGCGGTTATTACCAAACAGCGCAAGGTTTACGCGCTATCGAACGCGGCGGCTGGATTGGCGTGGGGCCGGGGAATTCTCTCTTCAAACAAGGCCACTTGCCGGCACCGCACACTGACTTTATTCTGGCCGTCACCGGTGAAGAATGGGGCGTCGTGGGAATGTTGGTTTTGTTAGCGCTTTACGGATTGCTTATTTTCTTTTGCCTGCAAGTGGGACATACTGCGGGGAATACATTCGAAATGCTGGTCGCAACGGGTATGGGATTACTACTCTTCGTGCAAGTCTTTGGAAATATGGGCGTGGTGTTGGGCATATTGCCAGTAACAGGAATGCCGCTGCCGTTCATCTCTTATGGAGGATCTGGATTAGTTTGCCTTTTGGTCGGAATGGGAATCGTGCTGGGAATTTCGCGCCACCCGAATTAGTTTTGAGTTCAGTGTTAGTTGATTAGAAGAGGATGCCCCTGCTCAGTTAACTAACTGAAGTTACGAAGTAGCGTCAGAATTGTCATGCTGAGCGAAGTCGAAGCATCTTTATAAAAGTACTTTTACTACATCGCATACCTTTCGCCATTCGCGGTATGACAATCACCATTTTCTGCGCGAAAGCATAACATCAGTAATTAAGAACTCAAAACTTAAAACTCATAAAATCATGCAATATTTTTTAGGAATTGATGGAGGCGGAACAAAAACACGCGCAGTGTTGGTGAACGACACTCTACAAGTGCTGGGCATCGGCACATCCGGCGCCAGTAATCATCACGCCGTTGGTGCCGACAAGGCGATTCAACATTGCGCGGAAGCGGCACAAATCGCAATCGGTGAAGCCATGCGCGTGGATAATAGCGTGCACAAAAATAATATCGCCGGATGGGGTTTTGGTCTGGCCGGAGTGCGACGCGAAAGTGACGCATTTCTGATGCGCGGCAGGCTCAATTCGTTGTGCGGCGGAACTCCGTGGATATTAGAAACCGATGCCGTTGCCGCCCATTTTGGCGCATTCAATGGCGGCGCGGGTATTATTCAAATCGCCGGCACCG
>Ga0164242_10009481_pt1 | contig 10499 bp, 7 predicted proteins | sample OricomgcompostMG_FD_108783 | JGI IMG/M metagenome (GOLD analysis project Ga0164242, IMG submission 108783) | Miracle-Growth compost microbial communities from Emeryville, California, USA - Original compost - Miracle growth compost (MG) ... | reverse complement strand
GGGTGCCAGTCCACCCAACTGAATCGCGCGGCGTTCCGTTCACCGCGATCGATGCGGCGATGGTGGCAAGTGTTGCGTCGCCAGCGCCCATCGTGTCGACAACAGCGCCAGGAAGCTCACGAATCGGCACGGCAACACGCAGGCCGTCGCGGGAGGCAACCGCAGCCCCTGCTGCGCCTTCCGTCGTGAGCACGAACTGCGATCCTGAGGCAAGTGTGAGCGCTTCGAGATCAGCAAGCGACGCATAGCCGAGCATGGCCGCATCCTCATCGCTCACCTTGGTCACGAGGGCGCTCGCCGCGAGTTGCTCGAAGTTTCTGGCGAAGCGTGTGCGGTCCTGCATCATCCCTGCGCGGGGGTTCGGGTCGAGGATCAGGCGGCTCTCTGGATGCCCGATCGCATCACGGAGAGCGGCGAATTGCTGCTGGTCGTCGAAGGGAAAGCTGCTGACCACCACAAGGCGCGCATCAGAGAACGCGCTGCCCACGCTCGGGTCAGAGAATTCGATGCTCCGCGCCCGGGCCGCCGCGTTGAACTCATAGATGGGCTCGCCACGCTGACGAGTCGAGACGGCGCGGGCGGTTCCGTTCGTCCCTGATGTCGCCAACAGCCGCACGCCGTGCTCGTCAAGAAACTCTCGAATGCGCGCACCGCCGTCGTCGTCTCCGACCATGGCAACAAGCGTCGTCTCGACGCCAAGAGTCGCGAGCCCCACCGCCACGTTGAGTGCCGCGCCACCGACGAACTCAGTGGATCCGGCATCGTCGTGCAACTCGTCGATCAGGGCATCGCCGATCACGACGACGCGTGATCGGCCTGCCGTGCTTCCGAGCGGATGCGGTGGAGTCAGATTCGTCATAGAGCAATTGTGCAGGTAACTCGGTCGCGGATGCCTGGGCGGGCGGATGCTCGTCAGCGACCAAGGCCTGCAGCGGCTGACCCCCAGCTCTCGAGGACCGCAAGCACGTCTTCGCGCGACTCGTCTGCGCGCGCCTGAGCATAAGCATTCTCGAGCACGGCGTCGATCAGCACGCGCTCGCCCGACGCCGCAGAACGAACGGCCGCCTCTACCATCGCCAGACTGAGGATGTTCGAGTGCACATCTCCAGATGGCACCGTTCCCGTACGCAGCGCGTGAACGAACTCGGCAAGGGCACCGGCGATCTCTTCGGCCGCGGTCGGCTCGACGTGATCGCTTGCCGAACCGTTGGCGCTCGCCGCACCACCGTCATCCGGCTGTCCGACAAGACCGACCTTGGGCGCGGTCTCCCCGTCCCAGGTTGCCGAACCGGCCGATCCGCTTACCCGCCAGAAGCCGTTCCATGAGGTCTCGAGGCCGCCGCTGACCCAACTTCCGTTGAAGGTGTATCGGATGCCCCCGGCGAACTCGAAGTCAGCGACGGCGGCCGCGTCACCGTCGAACCAGCTCCAGCTCGGGTTGTAGCTGTCGCAGCGCACCGACACAGGGTCCGCGTCGAGCAGGTACCGCGCGGCGTCGAACGCGTGGATCGCCATGTCGACCAGCAGCGGCTGCGCCATCTGCTCCCTGAAGCCACCGAAGTGCGGCGCCTTGAAGAACTCCGTCGTCACAATGCCGACGTCGCCGAGCAGGCCGAGCCGATCCTTGAACGCCGCCAGCGTGTTGTAGTAACGCCGCGATTGGCTCGTCATCAACAGCTGACCTGATGCCTCGGCAGCAGCCACCAGCGACAGCGCCTGGCTGACCGTTGGCGCGATCGGCTTCTCGCACAGCACCGGCAGACCGCCGAACAGTGCTTCTGTGTTCACCGCGTGGTGGGCGACAGGCACCGTCACGTCCACGATGGCCTGAGCGCCCGCGGCGTGCGCGACATCTGTCACGTTGGCGCCGACGACAACGGAGGCCAGCCCAGCATCGGAGGCGGCCTTATGGGCGAGCTCCTGGTCGAGGTCGACGAGACCGACGAGGTCGACATCCGCGGATGCGCTGAGCACGTTCAGCCAATGGCGGCCCATCGCCCCTGCGCCGACCAGCACGACTCGAACCGGAGCCGTCGCATCCGCCAGCGTAGCGAACCCTGTCGATGTTGAGTGTGCGAGCGTCACGCGCGTGCTCCTTCTGCCGCATCCGTCGCATCCGCGAGCGGTCCTTGATAACCATGACCTTCGAAGAATTCGCCGCTCTCGTAGCGCAAGAGCACAGGGATCTCGCGTCGTGGCCGGTCGGTCACCGCCCACTCAACACCGTTGGCGATCACGCGGCGAACATCCTTGTGATGATAAACGGGGTACTCCTGGTCGCCTGGGCTGAAGTAGAAGATCTTGCCGTATCCGCGCCGATATGTGATGCCGCTTCTGAACACCTCGCCGCCGCTGAACGTGGAGAGGAACACGATCTCGTCGGGCTTCGGCACGTCGAAGAACTCGCCATACATCTCTTGCTCCGGGATCTCGATGGGGTGGGGAACGCCCTGGGCGATCGGATGCGTCGGGTCGATCGTCCAGACCAGCTCGCGGTCGTGCTCGCCCCGCCAGCGCAGTGTGCAGGTCGTGCCCATCAGCTTGGTGAAGATCTTCGACCAGTGGCCAGAGTGCAGCACCAGCAGCCCCATACCCTCGAGCACGTGGCGATGCACACGCTCGACGACCTCATCCGACACCTCGGCGTGCGCCGCATGACCCCACCAGCAGAGCACATCGGTGGCCGCGAGCACCTCCTCCGTGAGCCCGTGCTCAGGATCATCGAGCAGCGCCGTCGTGACGCTGACCCGGCCGCCGAGGTTCTCCTCGATCCCTGACTTAATGGCGTTGTGCATGCCATCCGGGTAGATCTCGGCCACATGCGGTTCGAGCTGTTCGTGTCGGTTCTCTCCCCAGACGACGACGCGAATCGGATTCTCGGCTGTGGCAGTCATGTGTTTCTCCTTCTTATTTCTGTGATCGTGGTCGGCACGCGCGGCGGCTCGCCCTACTTGATGGCGCCGCCGAGCGCGCCGGCCGCGATGTACTTCTGAGCGAGGATGAGCAGGATGCCGGCCGGTACGGATGCCATCACAGCCGTTGCCATGACGGGACCCCACTGCGACACATTGGCACCGATGTAGTTGTAGATGCCCAGTGTGATCGGGCGTACCGCCGGAGTGCTGGTCAGCGTCAGAGCAAACAGGAAGTCGCCCCAGACACCGAGGAAGGTGAACAGTGCGGCGGTGATGATCGCGTTCTTGCTGATGGGCACAACGATCGAAACGAATGCCCTGAAGTTGTTCGCACCGTCGACCAGTGCTGCCTCGACGAGACCCGGCGGGATCGAGACCATGAAGGCACGCATCAGGATGATCGCGAACGGAATCTGTGCAGCACTGTCGGCCAGAATCAGGCCGGCGTACGAGTTCAGCAGGCCCCAGTTGTTGAACAGCGTGTAGAGGGCGTTGGCGATCACAATCGTGGGGATCATCTGCGTGATCAGCAGCACGAAGACGAAAACCGTCACACCCTTCATCTTGAAGCGAGCCAGACCATACGCGGCCGGAGCGGCGACGATGATGGTCAGCACCACTGAGCTCAGCGAAATGATCAAGCTTGTGAGAAGGTTCTGCCCTTGCTGCTGAAACGCGGCCTCGTACCCTGCAAACGTCGGGTGGAACGGGAACCACTCGGTGTTCGCGGCGCCCGAGTTGCCCTGCAGACTGCTGTTGATCATCCAATAGACGGGGAAGACCATGATTCCAAGGAAGATGATGCCCAGCACCGTCATCGGCCACGTGGTGTGGTGCTTGCGGCGGATCCCTGAGGTTCCGGTCATCGGCAGCATCGCCTGTGTCGCGGTCATTCGTCCACTCCCTTGCGGTTCAAATACAGATAGATGACGGCGAAGACCAGCGAGACCACGATCAACACATTGCTGATTGCCGCGCCTGGACCGAACATGAACTGCACGAACGATTTGTGATATGCCCAGGTCGCAAGGGTCTCGGTGGAGTTTGCCGGCCCGCCGCCGGTCAGCCCAAGAATGATGTCAACGACTTTGAGCGTGTAAACGACTCCGAGCACGATCACGACGCTGACGACGGCGCGGATGCTCGGCCAGGTGATGTGCCAGAAGGCGCGCCACCCGACGGCGCCGTCGAGGGATGCCGCTTCGTACAGCTCCTCTGGCACGGCCTGCAGTCCGCTGTACAGGATCACAGTGTTGAACGGGATTCCGAGCCACACGTTGACGCCGATGACGGCGACGAGAGCGAGGCTCGGGCTTACCAGCCACGGAATAGGCTCAACCCCGAACACACCGAGGAATTGGTTCAGCGCGCCGCTTCCCTGATCCAAGATCCACTTCCACACGGCAGCGGATGCGATCAACGGAAGCAGCCACGGCAGCAGCAGAAGCGATCGCAGGAATCCGCTCAACGGAAAGTGTCGTTTGAAGAACAGCGCGAGCGCAAGGCCGATGCTGAACTGCAAAACGATCGACCCGACCGTGAACAGGGCGGTGTTGAGGATCGTCGTCACAAAAATCGGGTCAGCGAAGATGTTCGCGTAGTTCGCGATTCCCACCCACGGCGCCTCGCCGGTGTAGAAGGTGGCCGTCGTGTACTTCTGCAGCGACATCACCACGTTCTGCACGATGGGATATCCGAAGAACACCAAGACGAACAGGATGGCCGGGGCAACGAAAAGCCATCGGGTGACGTAGCGGGAGAAGTGGAACTTGCGCCGTGCGGTACCGCGGCCCCGCATCTGAGATCCAGTCCTGGTCTCCAGGCCGGCATCCACTGAGGTCATGTCACGCTCCTTTGCGGATCATGCGCCGGGCGGGCGGGATCGCCCCGTCCGCCCGGCGTCTGACTACTTGTTCGAGGCCTGCGCTTGCTTGAGCGCATCCGCCGGGCTTGCCTTGCCCGTCAGAGCCAACTGCACCGCCGTGTAGATCGAGGTCGCCGCGGTCGGCCACTTCTCTCCGAGTTCCGCTGTGCGTGCACGAGCGGTCTTCACCGTCTCGACGAACGACTCGACTTGAGGATGCGACTTGGCCCACGTGGCTGCCGATGCCTCGTCGGCAGGCACGTTGCCGGAGATCTTGGCGATCTTCAGCTGCGTTGCCGGCTTGTTCAAGCACTCCACGAACTTGGCGGCGAGCCCCATCTTGGTCTTGTCGCCCGTGTTCGGCACGTTGTAGGTCTCACCACCGAGCGGAGAAACGACCTTCTGCGACGAGGTGCGCGTCGGGATCGGAACACTCTCGAAGTTGAGGCCCTTGGTCGCGTTGAGCACCGGCAACTGCCATGGGCCGTTGATCATCATCGCGGCCTTGTTTGCGACGAACTGGTTGTTGACGTCTTGCTGGCTCCAGTTCACCGAGCTCTTCGACATCGAGCCGTCGTTCTGCAGGTCGACATCCAGCTGCAGAGCCTGTGCCGCCTCTGGCGTGTCGATGTTCTTCTCGTTGCCGCCGTTCGTCCAGAAGAACGGCAGGAACTGCCACGTGCCCTCGTAGGTGTTGATGTTGCTCATGGCGAAGCCGTACTGGCCCTTGCTGGTGTCCGTCAGCTTGGTAGCAGCGGCCTTGAGCTCGTCCCAGGTTTTTGGCGGCGTGACGCCTGCGGCCTTGAGCATGTCGACGTTGTAGTACAGCGCGATCGAGTTGATCACCGGCGCGAGGCCGTAGAGCTCGCCCTGATACGTTCCGGCCTTGACCACGGAAGGCACATCACCCTTCGGCGCTGTGACGCCGAAGTTCTTCAGCGGAGCAAGGGCTCCGGTTGCTGCGATCTGCTGCACGTCTGGGTTGTCCAGCATGAGCACATCTGGCAACGTCTTCGAGGATGCCTGCTGCAGCACCTTCTGGATCAACGACGCCCCAGCGACGTGCACGGGCTTGACCTTGACGCCGACCTCGGTGCCGCACTCCTTGTAGATCGAGTTGTACCCGCTCATGCTGGGGTTCGCCGAGTAATAGTCCTCGACGGTGAGGGTCTTGTCACCGCCGGAAGAACCTGACGAACCGCCGGACGAGCATCCGGCCAGGACGAGTGAGAACATCATGGCACCGGCGACCGTGGCCACCGTTTTCGTCTTTCTCATGAGAGCTCCTTTGCTGTTATTGATGAAATGGAAGGCGTCCGGTGAGGGCGCGCCGCCCGCGATATTGAGCAGTGGCAAAGCGCTTAACCGACACCCGGAAAAGAAGCAGTTTTCAGATCGGGGGGATGTCGGCAAAAGCTTTGGTAGGTATTCTGCGCATCGTTCAGGCGTCGTGTCAACAAAAAATTTAACCGCTTTACCAAATCGTGTCCCTGGTGACATACTCAGGCTGTTACCGTGACGATGGAATTGCGGCCATTCGGCGGCGTTCTCGACAGGTGATGATCCGAAAGGAATCGCATGGCCACAATGCGTGATGTCGCAGTGCGTGCCGGCGTGTCGATCGCCACGGTTTCGTTCCTCGTGAACGGCACGAAGCGTGTGTCGCCAGAGACGAGCGCGCGCATCACAGCGGCAATGGAAGAGCTCGGCTATCGGCGCAACGTGATCGCCCGAGCGCTGGCAAGTCGGCAGACGCGCATCATCGCTTTGCTGTTCCCGCCGCTGCGACACCGGCTCGACGGATTCGTCAATGGCGCAGTGCGCGCAGCTCATGCTCACGGGTACAACCTGGTGCTGTGGCCGGTGAGCAACGACGCCGATCAGATGATGGAGCTGATCGACGGTGGCCTCGCCGACGGTGTGCTGCTCATGGAGGTGCAGATGGACGATTCGCGCGTCGATCGTCTGCTTGAGCGCGGGACTCCATTCGCCTTGATCGGGCGGACGGCCGATCCGTCAGCGCTGCCGTATGTCGACATGGACTTCGACCTGATGGTCGATGAGGCGCTCGACTATCTGATGGGGCTCGGTCACCGGCGAATCGCACTGGTGCTTGAGGAGATCAACGACCCATCGATGGTCGGGCACGGGCCGCGCGTGCGCACAGAGGCAGCGTACCGCGCGATCATGGAGCGGCTTGGACTGCAACCGGTGGTTGTCCGGTCTGCGCATTCGCCGCAGGGTGGTCGCGACGCAGCGGAGCAGTTGCATCGCGAAGCTCCGGAGGTGACGGCCGTGCTGATCATGAATGATGACGGCGCAACGGGGCTCCTCAACGGTTTCATTCGCGCCGGCGTGCGCGTGCCTGAGGACCTGTCGATCCTGTCGATCGCGACTACCCCTGAGATGGCGGCGATGTCCGATCCGATCATGAGCACGATGGATGCACCCGGACCGGAGATGGGCAGGCTCGGGGTTGAGGCGCTCATCGATCAGTTGGAGGGTCGCACCGATCCGCTGCCGCAGGCGTTGCTGCCTGTGCCGCTGCACGTTGCAGAGTCGACGGGCCCGCTGCGTGCGTCCGCCGCCGACCTGGCCGGTCGCTGAGGGGTCGCCGGTAGCGGACCGAGTTCAGGATGTGATCGGGCGGGTCGCCTGTTCGACGAGCTCAAGCAGGTGTCGATACTGGTGGCCGGTCGCGCGGCTCATGCCGAGTTCGCACGTGCGGTTCACGGACGCGTACTCGACGAACGAACGGTTCTGCACCTCCGCCGCCTCTGCTGCGGTCGCGGATGCTGTGAGTTCCGGATGCAGAAGGCCACGGTCGCCTGCGAACGCGCAGCATCCCCAGTCGACGGGCACGACGGCGTCGGGTGAGATCGCGCGTGCTATCGCCGTCAGCTTGTCTGTGATTCCGAGCGCGGTCGACGAGCAGGTCGGATGCACGGCGATCGATGCGAGCTGGCTTGTGACGGTGAGTGCATCGAGCACGTGATCGTGCACGAACTCCACAGCGTCTACGAAGTGCAACGCAGCGTATTCGGCGCTGTTCGCCGCCAGTTCTTGCATGGTCTCAAGGCCTTCGGTGCAACTGGCCGCGTCACACACGATCGGAAGCCGGCCGCCGTCGCTCGCCTCAAGCAGTGCGGGCAGCACGCCTTCGGTCATCTGCCGATACCCGTCTGTGAACCCCTTCGATTTCCACGGAGTTCCGCAGCAGAACGACGCGATCCCCGCAGGAACACGAACGCGAACGTCAGCGCGCTCGCACAACGTGAGAAACGCATCAGAGACGCCGCCTCCGCTGCCGGCCGGGCCGAACATCGTGCCGATGCATGCCGGAAAATACACCGCGATTGCATCGGATGCCTGGCGCGGCATACGTCGTTTCCCGCCGCTTGGCAGGCCGGCGTCGTAGAGCGGAACGGTGTCAGCACCGAGCATCGAACGTCCGATCTTGGTCGCTCCTGTCACGAGCGGCGCAGGCACTGCATCGGCAACGGTCAGCGCAACGCCGCCCGCCCTGGTAGCGACATCCCAATGCTTGGATGCTGCTTTCCAGGCGACTTGCTCGACCTTGCCTGCGTTCTCCGCACGTAATCTGCGCACGAGATCACCGGTGTTGATGGTCACTGGGCATGTCGTCTGGCACATCCCGTCGACGGCGCACGTTTCTATGCCGTCATAGTCATAGTCGTGCACAAGCTCCGCGAGCAGAGCCGTGTCACCGGCGGCCTCCGCGTTCTGCATCTCGCGTCTGACCACGATCCGCTGGCGGGGCGTCATCGTTATATCCTTCGACGGGCATACTGGCTCGCAGTATCCGCATTCGACGCATCTGTCCACCTCGCGCTCGACGGTCGGCACCTGTTTGATGTTCTCAAGATACGAGTCAGCGCTGTCGGAGAGCAGCACACCTGGGTTCAGCCAACCTGTGGGGTCGCACAGGCGCTTGATCTCGAGCATCACGCTGTACAGCTCGTCGCCGTATTGCCTGCGCACGAACGGAGCCATGATCCGGCCCGTGCCGTGCTCGGCCTTCAGCGATCCACCTGCGTCGAGGATGAGTGCAACCATGTCGTCGGTGAAGAGCCGGTACCGGTCGCGATTGCCCGGAACCTCGAATCGTTCGTTCAGCATGAAGTGGATGTTGCCGTCTTTGGCGTGGCCGAAGATCACGCTCTCTTCATAGCCGTGTTTCGCGAACAGCGCGGTGAGCGCCTCACAGGTGCGCCCGAGCGCGGCGACAGGCACGACGACGTCTTCGAGCAGAGCCGTGGTGCCGGACGGCCGTGCGCCAGCGACCGCCGTATACAGACCCTTGCGAATGTGCCACAGTCGGGCACGGGTGCGAGCATCCGATGTGAGCTGCACGGGCGAGACGACCGGGAGTTCGGCCAGCATTGGGGCGGTGGTCGACACGAGGTCGCCAAGGGCATCGGCCGAGTCTGCCTGCAGTTCGATCAGGAGGGCAGCGTGATTTGTGACGGCGAGGGCGGCCAACTCCGGGGTCGGATCCTCCTGCTGTTGCGCGACGCGCAGGCTCGTCGAGTCCATCAGCTCGATCGTTGCGAATCCCGCCTCGACGAGCGCGGGAAGCGCTGCGGTGGCGTCGGCGAGATCGGCGAAGATCGCTAGGCCAGTTGCTGCGGCGGCGCGGATGGGGATGGTACGGAAGACGGCCTCTGCGACGAAGCCGAGCGTGCCCTCGCTGCCGACCAGCAGGTGTGACAGGATGTCGATCGGCCGGTCGAAATCGAGGAATGCGTTCACGCCGTATCCCATGGTGTTCTTCATGGCGAACAGCCGCGTGATCGTACCGACCGAACCCGCGTCTGCGCGCACCCGCTCGGCCAGCCGAGCCAGCCCGGCATGCAGTTCTGGCTCATTGTCCCCCAGCGTCGTTTCTGCGTCCGTGGCTGCCGTGTCGATGATCGTGCCGCTCGGAAGCACGATGGTCATGGACTCAAGCGTTCGGTATGTGTTGAACTCGGTGCCGCACGCCATACCGCTCGAATTGTTGGCGATCACGCCTCCGACGGTGCACGCGATCTCGCTTGCGGGGTCAGGCCCGAGCTTGCGGCCGTGGCGTAGGAGTCTGGCATTCACCTGGCGCACGGTCGCACCCGGTTGCACGCGCACGCGGGCTCCGCCATCCAGTACCTGAATCGTGCGAAAGTTGCGGCGAGTATCAACAAGGATGCCGTCTGTCACCCCCTGGCCGCTCAGGCTCGTGCCGCCGGAGCGGAACGTGACAGGAACGCGCCGACGTCGGTTGGCAGTGAAGAGTGCGGCGACGTCTTCCGCGTTGCTCGGCGTCGCGACGACGCCCGGTACCAGCAGGTAGTGCGATGCGTCGTGCGCGTACTTGAGCCGGTCGATGGCGCGGTCGGTCACCTCGAGTGTTGCGCTGATCCTGCGGGCAAGCGCTGCCGCATCCGTTGCCGCATCCGCCGACATGCCGGCCGCTCGCGGCGCCGTTGCCTTGCTGGTAGTCACTTTCAGCCTCCCATCCCAGCGTACGGGAGGGTCTAGGCTGCGGTCACCGTGATCGTGTGCCAGCCGGTGGCACCGTTCGGGGCCGGAGGCGCCTGAGCGCTTGTCTGGGTCTGACCATCCGCGTTTGTCGCTCGCACCTCGATCGTGTGCTAACCCTTCGGCGCATCCCATTCGAGCACCCACTGTCGCCAGGTGTCGGCGGAGACGGCATCGGCCAGCCT
>Ga0164242_10009480_pt1 | contig 10499 bp, 9 predicted proteins | sample OricomgcompostMG_FD_108783 | JGI IMG/M metagenome (GOLD analysis project Ga0164242, IMG submission 108783) | Miracle-Growth compost microbial communities from Emeryville, California, USA - Original compost - Miracle growth compost (MG) ... | reverse complement strand
GTCGGCTGTCCGTTGGAAGCGTGCACCGTGAGCACGCCCGCCAGGTCGATGTCGGTGCGACGTCCGCCGAAGCCGGACTCCGAGATGAGGCGCGCACCTAGAACTGCGCTCCAGAACGTGCGGGTCTCGACGTCGATGGGCCGATCGAGCTCCCAACCGTGATGTTCGAGGGCCGCGGACAGGTAGCCGCCCGCCTGACGGAAGAGCAGCTCCAGGTTGTGCCGGGCCACCGGCTGCAGTTCGGTTCGCTGCCCGGTGATCGACAGCGCCCGCACCGCGACCGGCACGGCCGGCAACGCGAGCGCTGCCCGGGCCAGCGCGGCGCGAAAGTTCTGTGGGGTGCGCTGGCGGCGCCCGATCGGCTCCAGCCGTTCGGCGTCGCGTAACAGCAGCGCGAACGCGGCATGGACGTAGAGCGCGTCCTTCGAGCCGAAGTAGTACGTGACCTGGTTCGGATGCGCGCCCGCCGCGGTGGCGATCTCGGCGACGCTGACCGCGTCAGGATCGCGCTCGGCGAACAGCCTCGCCGCCTCGTCCAGCAGCTGTTTGCGGGTGCGCCGGCCGCGGCTTCGGGACGGCTCCGCAGTAGACACCAATTATTTGTATACGATACAACTAGCGAGGACAAGTCACCGTCAGTTAGGGAGACCGGCAAATGAGCGCACCGGACGTTGTCATCACGGGGCTGGGCGCGACCACGCCGCTCGGCGGCGACGTCGACGCGCTGTGGCAAGGCATGCTGGCCGGCCGGTCCGGGGTGCGGCGCATCGACGACGTGCTGGTCGGCAGCTCGCATGCCGACGAGCTGCCGACCAAGATCGCGGCGCCGATGGCCGTCTCACCGGCCGACGTGCTCAGCCGGGTGCAGGCCCGGCGGATGGATCGCTGCCAGCAGGCCGCCCTGGTGGCGGCTCGGCAGGCGTGGGATGAGGCCGGCTCGCCCGAAGTCGACCCCATCCGACTGGCCGTGGCGATCGGAACCGGCATCGGCGGCATCAACACGCTGCTCGACCAGGACGATCTGCTCGAGAGCAGCGGCCCGGCGAAGGTCTCGCCGCTGACCGTGCCGATGCTGATGCCCAACGGTCCCGCCGCCTGGGTGAGCCTGGAATACGGCGCTCGTGGCGGCGTTTTCGCCCCGGTGTCGGCGTGCGCGTCCGGCGCCGAGGCGATCGCACTCGCGGCCCGGCTGATCCGCTGCGGCGAGGCCGATGTCGTCATCGCCGGCGGGGCGGAGGCCGCGATCGCGCCGCTGACCGTCACGGCCTTCGCGCAGGCGCGGACGCTGTCGCGGCGCAACGACGAGCCGGAACGGGCGTCTCGCCCCTTCGACGTCGACCGCGACGGGTTCGTGATGGGCGAGGGCGCGGGCGTGATGATCATGGAGCGGGCGGACTTCGCGGCCGCCCGCGGCGCTCGGGTGCTCGGCCGGCTGGCAGGCTTCGGCATCACCGCGGACGCGCACCACATCACCGGCCCGGATCCCTCCGGGGCAGGGCAGATCAGGGCGATCCTGACGGCGGTGTCCGACGCCGGCCTGCAGCCATCCGACGTCGGACACGTGAACTGCCACGCGACGTCCACGGTGGTCGGCGACCTCGGCGAGGCGGCCGCGATCCGGCAGGCGCTCGGCGACGACGTCGTGCTCACCGCGCCGAAGTCGAGCATCGGCCACCTGGTCGGCGCCGCCGGCGCCGTCGAAGGGATCGTCACGCTGTTGTCGGTGGCCAATGGCGTCATCCCGCCCACGCTGAACCTCGAGCGCAAGGCGCCCGAGGTCCAGCTGGACGTCGTCAACGGCGCGCCACGGCACCAGCCTTTGAGGGCCGCGATCTGCAACTCATTCGGCTTCGGCGGTCAGAACGTCTCGTTGCTGTTCACCCGGCCATAGCGGGCTGCGCCCCGCCAGCTGGCCATAGCCGGCGCGGCAGCGCAGCGCACTCGCGTGCCTACTGCTCGATGACGCCCGAGGTGTCCAGGGCCTGCACCGGCATGCCGGCCGACTTCGCGATGTGGGCCATCGCCCCGTCGATGAGTTGCAGGTCGCGCAGGGCCAACTGCGCCGGTGCGGTGAAGTCGCGGTCAGGGATGTGGGTCGACACGAGGTCGAACAGGCCCGCTGAGCGCACGTAGCTGTGCTCGTCGGCACGCCCGTCCTGTCCGGCGGCGATCAATTCGGCCAGCGAGGACGAGAGTTGCTTTCCGGCGCGCTCGAGTTCCTCACCGGCCTGCTCGCTCAGCGAGCCGCCCGCGACGGTGTCGGCGAGCAGATCGCGGGCGTAGTGCCGCGATGCGCTCGCGCTGTACAGGATCTGCCCCTGCAGGCCACTGGCGCCGCTGGTGAACGGCAGTCGCATCGGGACCATCGTCGTGACCAGCGCCTGGTAGGCGTTGTCGAGGCCTCGGGTGGCGGCGCGCAACTCGACGCCGCCGGCAGGCTTGAGCAGCCGCTGCACCGCCAGTTCCACCAGCGTCGACATCGCCTCGATGTACTGGCGGACCGCCACGCGCGCGACCCGTCCGGTTCGCAGCGGCACCACGCACAGCACGGTCACTGCTGCGATCGCCGCGCCGAGAGCCGTCTCTTCCAACCGTAGGACGAGCAGCGAGTTCGAGTATTCGTCGAGCTGGACGTAGAGCTGGGCCACCATGATGGTGATGCCGACGACCATGAACGCGTAGCTGATGCGCATCAGGTACATGCCGAAGAACAGCGACACCAAGATCACCGCGATCGCCAGGTCGGTTCGGTCGCCGACCAGGTGCGCCCCGATGCCCCCGAGTAGCACACCGATCACGGTTCCGGTGACCCGGAAGGCTCCTTTGCGAATCTGTTCGCCGGAGTTGTTCGCTCCCATGAAGGTGACGAACGCGGCGATGACGGCCCAGTAGAAGCGCCGGCCGGACAGCACGTCGCCGAGCACGATCGCGCCAGTCACCGCGACACTCATCTGGATCGCGACGCGCGCGTTGGGGGTGAGCCGGATCTTGTCCAGCAGCCGATGACCGGACTCGATCGAGGCCGCTGCGCTGACCATCGCCGAGCCGGGCAGCCAGCCGCCGAAGAGCATCACCGGCGTCTCGAACGCTGTCTGCTCCTGCTCGGTCGCCTCCTCGCTCGGGTTGTCGACGGAGTCTCGCCAGGCCTGCGCGGCCTCGACGAAGCCGAGCACGGAGACCGCGAATCGGTGAACGACGACGTGTCCGCTGCGGTCCAGGCCGTCAGCGGTCTCGGCATGGGCTCCATCGGCCACGGCGTGGCCGCGCAGGCGCGACAGCAGCTCATGGCCGGCCAGTTCCGCGCGGATGAGGTCGAGTTGGCCGACGGCGGCCAGTGCGGCGCGCACCTGCGTCCGCATGGCGTCCGGCAGCTCGATGTCGGCGATCCGCTCGGTCAGGCGCGCCATGTTCGTCAGCGCGAGCTCGGAGTCGAACAGGCGCTGGTGCAACAACGTCGCCGACCATCCCTGCGGCACTGCCGCAGGGTTCGCGAGCTGGCCGTCGATCATCAGTGCCGCCTCGTTGAGGCGGACCAGCCTGCGGTGCAGGGTGCGCGCGGTCCGCTTGCGGTCCTCGGGCACATCTAGCAGCTCCAGCGAGAGGTTCGACACCCGCCGGGCGCGTGCGCTGTAAGAACGCAGCATCCGCTTCAGCGCGGCGCGCCGGCCCGGGTAGAACAGCGTGAACTGGGCGATCGCGGCGACCACGACGCCGACCAGAATCTCAGCGGTCAGCCATCCCAGGTCCGACACCGACAGCTGGCCGTGCAAGAAGAAGCCGAAGAAGTCGCCCATGAACACGACCATCCCGCCCATGAACCCGAGCGGGCCGAACCGGCGGCAGTACGCGCCGAGCGCGAGCACGACGACCAGCGACGCGAGCGCGAGCACGCGGTGGCCGCCGATCGACAGGCCCAGCGACATGCCGGCGATCATGCCGACCGGCATGAACGCGAACGCGGTCAGCTGCGCGCGTGGCGTGGTGAACATCGCCCCGCCGAAGCTGGCCATCATTCCCACCATCGCGCCGAGCATGATCGCGATGACGAGCATGCCGTGGTGCTGCGCGGCAACGAGGGCGGCCTGCTCGGGCGGCAGCACCGCGCCGTGCGTGTCGAGTTGCAGGGCGTGGGTGAGGCTGACGAACACCCGTTCGGCGAGCATCGCCAGGCCGATCGTGACGACAGCCTGAAGTGCGCTGAGCAGGCGGGTCAGCCCGGGGTCAGAGCCCAGAACCCGGTCGACCCACTCCGACGGGGCGCGACGCCCTGCCGGCTCTGGCCTGCAGGGCGTCGCATGTGCGCGATCAGTGGTGCCCACGCTCATACCAGCTGACCCGCGATCTCGTTCTCGCGGGCGACCATGGCCTTGGCGCGAGCCACGAACTCCTGATCCGCCCGCAGCGCGGTGAGATAGTCCTCCAGCGCTCGGCGGAACACGTCGTTCACGGAGATGCCTTCCACCCGCGCCACGAAATCAGCTCGTCCAGCGTCGTCCTGCGGCAGGCGGACAGTGACGACCTTTACGCCGTCGGCCTTCTTCTCAGTCATGCTGTCATGCTATCACTGCGTCATACCGCATCGGCATCGTGCTGGCTTGTTCTTTGGAACACGCTCGTGGGAATCGTCGTGCGAGCGCTGCCCGGCCAGCCCGTGCGGCGGATCTTCAGAGCGCGGAGTAAAGCCGTTCGGCCTGGTCGCGGGAGACATAGAGATCCCAGTAGAGATCGGCGATGGTCCCGGCTTGGGTCTCGGGGCCGCCGGACCCGATGAACACGGCCAGTGGCACGTGCGCGGCGTAGACGCCCCGATCGGCCAGCGCGGCGTTGAGCGCCAGCGCATAGTTGCGCAGGCCGGCGCTGGCGATGCCGATATTGCCCATCGCCGGGAAGGGGAGCGCCGACGAGGCGCCGGTCGTGTACAACAACGTGCCGTGGCCGCGTTCGAGCATGCCGTCGAGGACGGCGCGGGTCGCGGTGATCGCGCCGTAGACGTAGTACTCGATCTGTTGACCGACGTCCTCGACTCCGACCTGGGTGACCTCGACCGGCGCCAGCGCGCTGGCGCCGGCTCCGGTCGGCGCCGGGGAGTACTCCAGCACTTCGATCGGACCGATCTGCTGCTCGCCTGCGGCAAGGGCCGCCTGTAGCGACGGCAGATCCATGACGTCTGCCGCGAACCCCGCCGCCTCGACACCCTCCGCGGCCAGAGTGGCGACCAGCTCGTCCAGCTTGCTCCGGGTGCGCGAGATCAACGCGACGCGGAAGCCTTCGCGCCCAAAACGGCGGGCGATGGCCAGGCCCAGCCCGGGCCCGGCTCCGACGATGGCGATGGTGGGCATGAGTACCTCCGAAGCGACAGATGATCCGACGCAAGAATATCTTGTGTCGGATCATCTGGGCCCAGGCCGGTAGTCTGAGCCGGTGGCAATCCCGCCGAAGGCCGCGACGAAGGCGCTGACCCCCGTCATCGCGCCCACCGATCTGACGTGGCTGCTGCACCGGGCCGCTCAGCGCTTGCGAGCCACGCTCGACCACGTCGCTCGGTCGCACGGGCTGACCGGTGGCGTGCGCGACTGGATCGTGCTCACCGCCCTGCGGGGCGGTCCGCGCCGCACCCAGTTGGCGTTGGCCCGCGCGCTCGGTCTGGACAAGACCACCCTGACCTCGCTGCTGGACCGGCTCGAGGCCGCGGGACTGGTCGTGCGCACCCTCGACCCGGACGACCGCCGGGCGCGCATCCCAGAGATCACTGCCGCCGGACGGCGCTTGCAAGGCGCCGTCGCCGCCGCCCGCGACGCCGCCGAGGCAGACCTTCTCACCGCCTTCACCCAACGGGAACAGGGGCTGCTGCGGAGTCTGCTCACCCGACTTGCCGCCGATCCTGCTCACCCCGACGTCGACTTCGGCGGATCGTGCATGTGAGGGCCTGGCGCCGGCCAGCGGGTGAACGTCAGTCGGTGAACGTGGAGACGAGCGCGAAGCCGCGGTCGACGAGGTCGATGAGCGCGGCAGGGTCCTGGTCGGGCTTCCAGGCGGCGAACGCAGTCGTGATCACGGTGGCAGCGGTCTGCGCGGTGAGGGCCGCCAGATAGGGATCGCTCTCGTGCTGGCGGACGGCCCATTCGAGCAGCGCGACCTCCACATGGCGGTGCGCGGCGCGGTGGTACTGGTCGAGCTCGGGATATTGCTCGATGAGGCGCCGGCGCACGGCGATGACATTCTCGTGCCCGTCGACGAAGGCGGTGCACACCCGGCGCAGCGCCGACCATGGCTGCGACGTCCCATCCGCCTCGGCCAGCAAATGCGCCAACCGGTCGGCGTCGTCGGGGTCCGGGTCGAACAGCGCGGCGGCCTTGGTCGGGAAATGGTTGAAGAACGTCCGCCGCGACACGCCTGCCTCGGCGGCTATGTCGTCCACCGTGACCGCGGTGAAGCCGCGACGCTCGACGAGAGCGAGCGCCGCGGCCTGCAGCGCCTGGGTGCTCTCCCGCCGCTGTCGCTCGCGGGGTGGGAGGGTGCGCACCGGATCCACGATACGGCCGAGCCGCTTCCAATCGCCTATTGCCGAACGGCACGAGCCGGACTACCTTAGCTGCACTGAGTGCAACTAACCGGCCGGCGATCCCCAAATCGGGGACCGCCGTCGAACGTGGAGGGAACGGCGATGGCGGCGGAGCAAGGCGCGGGGACGGGCGCCGTGATGGGCGAATCGCGGATGCTGATCGACGGCGAGTTGGTGGCGGCGGCATCGGGCGCCACCTTCGACAATCTCAATCCCGCCACCGAAGACGTGCTCGGGCCGGTGGCTGACGGCGCCGCGGCGGATATGGACCGCGCGATCGCCGCTGCCAGGCGCGCCTTCGACGAGACCGACTGGTCGACGAATCCGGCGTTTCGCAGGCGGTGCCTGGAGCAGCTACAAGAGGCGCTGGAGTCCGAACGGGAACTGATGCGGGCGGAACTGGTGGCTGAGGCCGGCAGCCCGATCGCGGTGACCCACATGGCTCAACTTGACTGGCCGCTGGAGGATGGGCTGAGGTGGCCGGCCAAGCAGATCGAGCAGTTCGCCTGGGAGCGGGAACTGCCCGAGAGCGACCTGGGCGGCATGCGCAGCCGGCGCCTCGTCTGGAAAGAGGCCATCGGCGTCGTCGGGGCGATCGTGCCGTGGAACTACCCGTTCGAGGTTCTGATCAACAAGCTCGGTCCGATCCTGGCCACCGGCAACACCGTCGTGGTCAAGCCGGCTCCCGACACCCCGTGGAACGCGACCCGGATCGGTCGCTTGATCGCCGAACGGACCGACATCCCGGCCGGCGTGGTCAACATCGTGACGTCGGCCGACCACCTCGTCGGCGAACGGCTCACGCTCGATCCGCGAGTCGACATGATCTCGTTCACCGGCTCGACCGCTACCGGGCAGCGGATCATGGAGAAAGGCGCCGCCACGCTCAAGCGGGTGTTCCTGGAACTGGGCGGCAAGTCCGCGGCGATCATCCTGGACGACGCCGACTTCGCCAGTGTGGTGCCGGCCGGCATCAGCGTGTGCATGCACGCCGGGCAGGGCTGCGCGATGCAGACCCGGATGCTGCTGCCGCGCTCGCGCTACGACGAGGGCGTGGAGCTGATCACGGCTGCGATGCAGCACGTCCCGTGGGGTGACCCGAACGACCCTTCGGTGCTCATGGGCCCGCTCATCAGCGCGCGGCAGCGTGACCGGGTTACGGGGCTGATCCGCACCGGCGTCGACGAGGGCGCCAAGCTGATCGTGGGCGGCCCGCAACGTCCGGCCGGCTACGACAAGGGATTCTTCGTCGAGCCCACCCTGTTCATCGACGTCGACAACTCGATGACCATCGCCCAAGAAGAGATCTTCGGGCCCGTCCTGGCCGTCATCGCCTACGAGGACGACGACGACGCGGTGCGGATCGCCAACGACAGCAAATACGGCCTGTCCGGGGGTATCCAGTCCGCCTCCACCGAGCGGGCGATGGCCATCGCCCGGCGGATCCGCACCGGCTCGCTGAGCGTGAACGCCAGCGCCTGGTACGGCGCCGATTCACCTTACGGCGGTTACAAGACCAGCGGCGTCGGGCGGCAGAACGGGATCGAGGGCTTCGAGCAGTACACCGAGACGAAGGCCGTGTCGTTGCCGGCCGGTTAGCCCGTGCCCATGACTCATCAAGTTCAGGTCGTCCCCGCTCGTCCCAGCTCGTCCGCCCGCCATTCGCCAAGCTCGTTAACTTCGTCAAGGGAAGTGGAATCTCATCATGACTGGTCGTCTAACAGGCAAGGTCGCGTTCATCACCGGCGCGGCGCGGGGGCAGGGGCGCAGTCACGCCGTTCGGATGGCGCAGGAGGGCGCCGACATCATCGCGATCGATCTCTGCGAGCAGATCGAGTCGAACCCCTACCCGTTGTCGACGCCGGAGGACCTGGCCGAGACGGTCCGGCTGGTCGAGGGCCTGGACCGGCGGATCATCGCCAGCAAGGCGGACGTGCGTGAGCGCAACCAGTTGCGTGACGCGCTGTCGGCCGGCGTGGCCGAACTGGGCCACCTCGACGTCGTGGTCGCCAACGCCGGGATCCTGCCGATGGCGATGGGCGATCCCCACCCGATGGACTTCGTCGACGCGGTCGACGTGGACCTGGTCGGCGTCATGAACGCGGTCGCGGTCGCGATGCCACACCTGAAGCAGTACGCCTCGATCATCGTCACCGGCTCCACGGCGGCGATGCTGCCCAACACCACCGACAACCCGGCGATGGGGCCCGGCAGCGCCGGCTACGGCTGGGCCAAGAAGAACCTGATCGGCTACACCGAGCAGATGGCGCTACACCTGGCCCCGCAGTTCATCCGCGTCAATTGCATCCACCCCACCAACGTCGACACCCATTTGCTGCACAACGACGGCCTCTACCAGCAGTTCCGGCCGGACCTGGCCAACCCGACCCGCGAAGACGTCGAGCCCGCGTTCACCGCGTTCCAGGCCATGCCGATTCCCTACGTCGAACCGGTCGACATCTCCAACCTGGTGCTGTTCCTCGCCTCCGACGAGTCCCGCTACATCACCGGCCAGCAGATCCGGGTCGACGCCGGCTCGCTGCTCAAGTTCCCGCAGGGGCCTGCCGGCAACTAGCGCGACGCTGACTCCGAGCGCACCGCGCGTTCGGGTTCGTAGGCCAACCGGTAGCCGCGCTTGACGACGGTGAGCACGATCTGCGGCTCGCCGAGCGCGGCGCGCAGCCGGCCGACGGCGACCTCGACGGCGTGCTCGTCTCCGCCGTCGCCGGGCGCGACGGTCAGCAGCTCGCGTCGGGCCACGACCTGTCCCGGCTTGGCGGCCAGTTCCCGAAGCAGTGCCATGCTCGCGCTGCTCAGCGGCACCAGGCGGTCGTCGACGACGACCGCCTGCCCCCGCACCTCGAGCAGGCGCCCGGCGACCGGTAGCGACTGGCCGCGGCGGCGGGGGAGCTGCTCGACGATCTCTCGTGCCAGTGCCCCGAGCCGGCTACGGGACGGCAGGACGACCGGGATGTCGGCGCGCAGCAAGGGCCCCGCCGTGACCGGGCCGACGCAGGCGGCGAGAACCGGACCGCCCAGCGCGGCCCGGATGAGCGGTCCACGGCCGTGCGCGTCGGCGGCCTGCAGGAAGCTCGCGGCGGCCGGGGCGCTGGTGAACGCGACCGCGTCGACGCCGCCGCAGACAACCGCCTCGACGAGTCGTGCCAGCGGGCTGGTGTCCTCCGGCGGCAGCCACCGGTACACGGGAACTTCGATCACCTCGGCCCCCGCCAGCCGCAGGGTTTCGACAAGGTCCGGCAGCGGCTCGCCGTGCAGTTGGACGGCGACGCGGGCGCCGTCCAATTCTGTGCCCGACATCAGATAGCCGAGGACCTCGCTGGAGGACTCCGACTCCGGCGACCACGCTTCGCGCAGCCCGCTGGCCCGGATCGCGCCGCGCGCCTTGGGCCCTCGAGCCAGGACGGTAGCTGCGTCGACGGCTTCGATCAGCTTCTCGGCCAGACCCCAGGTCTCGGCGGCGTCCATCCAGCCACGAAATCCGATCCCGGTGGTCGCGATCACGACGTCCAGCGGTGCGGCAAGGCAGCGTTCGGTCGCCTCGCGCAGCCGGCTGTCGTCGGCCAGCGGCACGATCTGGATCGCCGGCGCGTACAGGACCTTGGCGCCTCGCCGCTCGAGCGCCGCACCCAGTTCCTTGCGGCGACGGGCTGCGGTGATGCCCACCGTGTAGCCGGCCAGCGGCTCGATGACGGGGTCGGCCGTAGGGCCGGTCGAGCTGCCGTCCGGCCTGCTCACGGGCTCGGCGTCCAGATCTCGACCACGTCGTCGGTGTTGCGGACCGGGTAGCAGACGACCGCGACCTCGTCATCGTCAAGGCAGTTGCCGGTGCGCAGGTCGAAGACCTGTTTGTGCAGCGGTGACGCGACGGTGGGCGTGTCACCCCGGCTGCCGACGATGCCGCGCGAGAGCACCTGCG
>Ga0164242_10009479_pt1 | contig 10499 bp, 9 predicted proteins | sample OricomgcompostMG_FD_108783 | JGI IMG/M metagenome (GOLD analysis project Ga0164242, IMG submission 108783) | Miracle-Growth compost microbial communities from Emeryville, California, USA - Original compost - Miracle growth compost (MG) ... | reverse complement strand
TCGGCCTACCGCGCCCGGCGGTGCTGCGCCGGTACAAGGCGGGCGACCCGATCCTGCCCGGGCCGCTGCTGCTCGGGTCGACATCGGGCAAGCCGGCCGCCGCGCTGACCAAGCTGCTCGCGAACGCCGGTGCCGACGTGCGCACCGAGGCCAACGACGGGGACCGCTTCGGCGCGCTCGTGCTGGACGCCCGCGGCGTCTCGTCCGCCGGTGATCTCGCCCAGCTGCGCGCGTTCCTCGCCGGCCGGCTGCGCGCGCTGTTGCCGAGCGGACGCGTCCTGGTGCTGGGCCGTGCGGCCGACGGCTCCGACATCGAGACCGACGCCGCCCGCCAGGCGCTCGACGGCATCGTCCGCTCGCTCGCCAAGGAACTGCAGCGCGGCTCGACCGCGAACCTGCTGCTCGTCGAGGACGAGGCGTCGCTCGAGTCGGCGCTGCGCTTCTTCCTGTCCGGCAAATCCGCATACGTGGACGGGCAGCCGGTGCGCCTCGAGGCCGGCGTCGCGCCGAGCCCCAAGGACTGGGACAAGCCGCTCGCCGGCAAGACCGCGCTCGTGACCGGTGCCGCGCGCGGCATCGGCGCCGCGATCGCGTCCGTCCTCGCCCGTGACGGCGCGAAGGTGATCGCGGCGGACCTGCCGGTTGCCGGCGACTCGCTCGCGAAGGTCGCGAACCGCATCGGCGGGACGACCTTCCACCTGGACGTCGCGTCCCCCGAGGCACCGCAGAAGTTGCTCGAACACCTCGCCGCGCAGACCGGCGGCCTCGACATCCTGATCCACAACGCGGGCATCACCCGCGACAAGCTGCTCGCGAACATGAAGCCCGAGCAGTGGGACTCGGTCATCGCGGTCAACCTCGAGTCGCAGCTGCGCATCAACGCGGCCCTGCTCGAGAGCGACCAGCTGCACGAGCAGTCGCGCGTCGTGTGCCTGTCGTCCACGACCGGGCTGTCGGGCAACCGCGGCCAGACGAACTACGGCGCGACGAAGGCCGGGGTGATCGGGCTGGTCCGCTCGTCGGCCGCCGCGTTCGCCGCCCACGGCAACTCGACGATCAACGCGATCGCGCCCGGCTTCATCGACACCGAGATGACGGCGAAGATGCCGCTCGCGACGCGCGAGGTCGCGCGCCGGTTGTCGAGCCTGCAGCAGGCCGGTCTGCCGATCGACGTCGCCGAGGGGGTGGCCTGGCTCGCCTCGCCCGGTGCGGGCGGCATCAACGGTCAGGTGCTCCGCGTCTGTGGCCAGAACCTGGTCGGAGCCTGATCGTGGCGTCGACGACGTTGTCCTCGCCGCCGGCGCTCGGGGCGATGTACGCGAAGGCCGGCGTCGCGGCGATGCCCGGTCTCGGCGGGCTGGTCCGGCGCGGCGGTTCCGAGCTGCCCGACTCGATCTACAGCCTGGCTGAGCAGCACATCGACGTCGATCACCTGGCGGCCTACGAGCGGGTGTGTGGCTTCCGGACGTCCGGCGTTCTGCCGCCGACCTACCTGCACGTGCGTGCGTTCCCCGTGACCGTGGCGCTGATGACCGAGCCGACGTTCCCGTTCCCGCTGATCGGGCTCGTCCATGTCGCGAACTCGATCACCGTCCACCGTCCCGTGACGTCGGACGAGGTCGTGTCGTTCGAGGTCGGCGCGGCCGACCTCCGTCCGCACGCCGCCGGTACGCAACTCGACCTCGTCGTCACGGCGACGGTCGAGGGCGAGACCGTGTGGACGGGGCGCAGCACCTACCTGCGCCGCGGCAAGGTGTCCAGGCCGAGCGGGGACAAGCCGAAGAAGACGACGTCGGACGCGCCGAGCGGCCCCGTTGCGCTGGTGCGGGTGCCCGACGACATCGGCCGCCGCTACGGCGCGGTGTCCGGTGACCGCAACCCGATCCACCTGTACGGGCTGTCGGCGAAGCTGTTCGGGTTCCCGTCCGCGATCGCGCACGGCATGTGGCTCAAGGCGCGCACACTGGCCGCGCTCGAGGGACGGCTACCGGACTCGTTCACCGTCGACGTCGCGTTCAAGACGCCGGTGTTCCTGCCGACGACCGTTGCGATCACGGCCGCGGAGTCCGCCGACGGATGGGCGCTGGACGTCCGCAACGCGCGCAGCGGCAAGCCACACTTGAGCGGAACCGTCCGCCGCTGACGCTTTGCATTCGGCACTGTCGCTATCGCGGCGGATCCGCGCGGGTTAGCGACAGTGCCAGGTGCAAACAGGTTGGGGACGGACGGCTCAGCCGGTGCGGGCGCGCAGGTAGCGGCCGAGGTCGTCGACCGCGTCGGTCGCCTCGCGCAGCATGCCGGCGAGTTGGTGGGCGCTGTGCCACAGCAGCGGGTGCTCGACCAGCTCGACCTTCACGCCGGCGGCCTCGGCACGCCCAGCGAACCGCACGATCTGGTCGCGCAGCGACTCCGTGGCCCCGTAGTGGATCAGCATCGGCGGCAGGCCGGTGAGGTCCGCGTACATCGGTGCGAAGCCCGGGTCCTTCGGATCGGCGTCGCCGCGGTAGCGCTCGGCCGAGGTCTGACCCCAGGCCCGGCTGACGACGAAGTCGCGCTTGGCCATCCCCTCGAAGTCGGACGGGTCGGTCCACGGCGAGATCAGTGCGACGGCGGCGGGATGGACGTCCTCGTCGCGCAGGCGGCATGCCGTCGCAACCGCGAGACCGCCGCCGGCCGAGTCACCCGCAATCGCGATGCGGTCGGCCGGATAGCCCTGGGCGTCCATCAGCTGGTGGAACGCGGCGACCGCGTCGTCCAGCGCGGCCGGATACGGGTGTTCGGGCGCGAGCGAGTAGTCGAGCGTGAACACGACCGCCTCGGCGGTGCGCGCCAGAAAGCCCGCCATCGCGCGGTACATGCGCGCCGAGCCGACGTTGTACGCGCCGCCGTGCAGGTACAGGATCGCGCGCGGCCGCTCGGTCGCACCGACGGTCACGCGCTCGGCCGGACGCCCGCCCAGCGTCAGCTTGCGCACGGACGTCCCGCGCGGCGGCAGCAGGCCCAGCGCGGCGGCGTCGGTGATCGCGCGCTGTACACGCACCGGCCAGCGCGACCAGAGACCGATGCGGTAGTTCGGGCCGGTGAGCGCGACGACCGCGCGACGGGGCAGGTGCATCAGGCCGACGCCGTCTCGCGCGGGTCGCTGACCTTGACCGACTCCGACACCGGCGTGCCGTGGCGCGGCATCAGCTTCGAGGCCTGGCTCGCGACGATGCGCTGGTACCGCGCACCGACGACACGGACGAGCAGGTCGAGCGCCTTCGCGTCCAAGCCGACGAGCACGCGCGGACGGTTGCCGGCCACGCCGCGCAGGATCGTCTTCGCGGCCGACTCGGGCGAGGTCTTCGCGAGCTTCTTGTCGAAGAACGCGGCGAGCGCATCGGCGTCGCGGCCCTCGACCGCCTTCGCGTTGCGCGCGATCGCGGTCTTGATGCCGCCGGGGTGCACGCAGGTGACTTCGACCGGATGGCCGGCGATCAGCATCTCCTCGCGCAGGGCCTCGGTGAACCCACGCACCGCGAACTTCGCCGCGTTGTAAGCACCCTGGCTCGGCATGGACATCAGCCCGAACAGGCTGGAGATGTTGACGAGGTGGGACGTGTCGGTCTTGCTGCCGGACGCGATGAGGTGCGGCAGGAACGCCTTCGTGCCGTTGACAACGCCCCAGAAGTCGACGTCCATCACGCGCTCGATCTGCTCGAACGTCATCTCGGCGATGTCACCGCTGAACGCGATGCCGGCGTTGTTGATCACGATGTCGACGCGGCCGAACTCGGCGGCGATTGCGTCGGCGTACGCGAGGACGGACTCGCGGTCGGTGACGTCGAGCCGCTGGTCGTGGACGGTCGCGCCGATCACCCGCGCGTGCCGGACGGTCTCGGCGAGCCCGACCGCGTCGACGTCACTGAGAGCCAGGGACGCGCCGCGGCGGGCGAGGTCGTAGGCGAGCGCTCGGCCGATACCCGACCCGGCACCCGTGACAACAGCAACCTTATTTTTGATCTCGCTCATGCCACGTTCTCCTTCGCGATACGGGTCGATGTGCGATCGCTGTTCGCCGTCGTGCGATACGCGTCCCGGTCGAAGCGCCGGGTCAGCTGCCGGAACACGAACGTGAACCCCGGCCACAGCGTGGTGTTGTTGCCGTGCGCGTCCAGGTACCAGCTGGCGCAGCCGCCGGTCGTCCAGATCGTGTGCTTCATGTGCTGCTGCAGCTTCTCGTTGTACGCGCGCTGGACGTCCTCGCGCACGTCGAACGTCGCGAGGTCATAGCGCTGCATCTCTTGCAGCGTGCTCGACAGGTAGTTCAGCTGCGACTCGATCATGTAGACCATGGACGTGTGGCCCAGCCCGGTGTTCGGGCCGACCAGTAGCATTAGGTTCGGGAAGCCGGCGACCGTGCTGCCCTTGTAGGCCTGCATGCCCTTGTCGCGCCACACGTCGGCCATGCTGCGGCCCTCGGCGCCGTAGATGTTCTCGAACGTCGGCGAGTCCGTGACGTGGAAGCCCGTGGCCACGACGATCGCGTCGACCTCGCGCACCGTGCCGTCCTTCGCGACGATCGCGTTCGGGCGGATCTCGGCGATGCCGTCGGTGACCAGGTCGACGTGGTCGCGGGTGAGCATCGGGTACCAGTCGTTGGAGATCAGGATGCGCTTGCACCCGATCTGCCAGTTCGGGGTGACCGCCGCACGCAGCGACTCGTCCCTGATCTGCTTGGCGATGTGCCGCTCAGCGACGCGCTGCGCGACGTTGAGGATCTGCGGCCGGTAGCCGAAGCCGAGCGCGTACGTCTCGCGGCCCCAGTAGATCGCCTCGCGCGCGATGCGCTGCAGGTACGGGACGTGCCGGTAGGCCAGGGTCTCGAGCTTGGAGTAGCCACGGTCGTGGCGCGGCATGATCCACGGCGCGGTGCGCTGGTAGACGTCCAGGTGCCCGACCGTCTTCGCGATGGCCGGCCCGATCTGGATCGCCGACGCGCCGGTGCCGATCAGTGCGACGCGCTTTCCGGTGAGGTCGGCGTCGTGGTCCCAGCGTGCGGAGTGGAAGATCTCGCCCGCGAACGACTCGATGCCGGGGATGTCCGGCAGGTTCGGCTCGCACAGCGCACCGACGGCAGGGACGAGGACGTCCGCGGTGTAGTTGCCCGTCGACGTGTCGACCTGCCACTGCTGCGCTTCGTCGTCCCACGCGGCACGGGTCAGCTCGGTGTTGAACACGTGCTTGTCGAGCGTCCCGTACTTCTGCGCGGTCCGGCGCAGGTACTCGCGGATCTCCGGCTGCGGCGAGAACGAGCGCGACCAGTCGGGGTTCAGCTCGAAGGAGAAGGAGTACAGGTGCGAGGGGACGTCGCACGCGGCGCCCGGATAGGTGTTGTCGCGCCACGTGCCGCCGACCTCGCGGCCGCGGTCGATGACGACGTAGTCGTCGATGCCGTCCTTCGCGAGGCGGATGGCCGCGCCGAGCCCGGCGAAGCCGCTGCCGACGATCAGGACGTGGACGTGCCGGCGCGCGCCGCCGCGGTGGTCGGCCTCGGGTGCCGCGGCGTGGCGCCGGGTACGGGTTGCCTGCGTCATGCCGTCCACGGTAGGTCGTTCATTGAACGCGAGTCAATAGTTAGTTGGCTGACGTTCAATAGAGCGCCGTAGACTGCCCGCATGGCCGCCGCGCGCACGACCCGTCCCGGTGAGAAGCGGACGCGGCTGGACCCGGTCGCGCGCCGCGCACAGCTGATCGAGCTCGGCGTGCAGATGCTCGCCACCCGCACGCTGGACGCGCTGTCGGTCGAGGACATCGCGACGGCGGCCGGCATCAGCCGGGGCCTGCTGTTCCACTACTTCTCCTCCAAGCAGGAGTTCCACCTCGAGGTGGCACGCGCCGCGGCGCAGGACCTGATCGCGCGCACCGAGCCCGACACCACGCTCGCCCCGCTCGACGCGCTGCGCGGAGCGCTCGGCGCCTTCGTCGACTACGTCGAGGAGAACCCCGACAACTACAAGTCGCTCGTGCGCGGCGCGGCGAGCGGCACCACCGAGATGCGTGCCATCTTCGACGCCACCCGCACCACGCTGGCCCGGCGCATCGTCGAGGTACTGGGCGGCCTCGGGCTGACCCTCGGCCCCCGCGCCGAGCTGGCCGTGCACGGCTGGGTCGCGTTCACCGAGGAGTGCGTCATCCGCTGGATCGACGGCGGGATGGGACATCGGGACGAGCTGCTCGACATGCTCACCAAGGCGCTGCCGGCGATCGTCCTCGCGTCCTCTGGCGAGGACATCAACACGCTGGTGGCGATCCTGACCGCCGATTCGGCCATCGCTGCGAACTGACCGGGCCACAGCTGTCGGAAAGGACAGTGCCCGGCCCGCTGCGGAGAACTAGGATGTCCGACTATGGCGTTCACGGTGGAGCGAAACCCGAATCCCCGAAGTGACGCCGAGCGGGCCGCCATCCTCGATGCGCCCGGCTTCGGCCGCTACTTCACCGACCACATGGTCCGCATCGACTGGACCGCGGACGGCGGTTGGGGCCCGGGACGCGTCGTACCGTACGGCCCGCTCTCGCTGGACCCGGCGACGATGGTCTTCCACTACGCGCAGGAGATCTTCGAGGGGCTGAAGGCCTACCGGCAGCCGGACGGCTCGGTCGCGACGTTCCGTCCGTACGCGAACGCCGCGCGCTTCCGCCGCTCGGCCGAGCGACTGGCGATGCCCGAGCTGCCGGACGAGCTGTTCGTCGAGGCGCTGCGCGCCTTGGTCGAGGTCGACGGCGGCTGGGTGCCGACCAAGGAGACCGACGCGCTGTACTTCCGTCCGTTCATGATCGCGACGGAGGTCGGGCTCGGGGTCAAGCCGAGCAACGCGTACACGTTCCTGCTGATCGCGTCGCCGGCCGGCGCCTACTTCCCGCGTGGCATCCAGCCGGTGTCGGTGTGGTTGTCGACCGAGTACGTCCGGGCGGCACCGGGTGGCACGGGCGAGGCGAAGTGCGGCGGCAACTACGCCGCGTCCCTGGTCGCCCAGGCCCACGCCGCCGAGAAGGGCTGCGACCAGGTCGTCTGGCTCGACGCCGCCGAGCACCGGTGGGTCGAGGAGATGGGCGGGATGAACCTGTACTTCGTGTACGGGTCCGGCCCGAACGCCCGCATCGTCACGCCGACGCTGAACGGCTCGCTACTACCGGGCATCACCCGCGACTCGTTGCTCAGCCTGGCTGCAGACCTCGGCTACACCGCCGAAGAGGGCAAGATCTCGACCGACGAGTGGCAGGAGGGCAACGCCTCCGGCGCGATCACCGAGGTGTTCGCGTGCGGCACGGCCGCGGTGATCACTCCGGTCGGTTCGGTCAAGAGCGCGGCCGGCGAGTGGACGATCGGCGACGGCACGCCCGGCCCGGTGGCGATGAAGCTGCGCGAGCAGCTCGTCGGCATCCAGACCGGTCGACTGCCCGACACCCACAACTGGATGCACCGCCTCTGATCGGGCTACTGGGTGGGCCAGCGCCGGAAGTTCTGGTACGAGCGGCTCGGCGTCGGCCCACGCTGCCCCTGGTAGCGCGAGCCGTACTGCGCTGACCCGTACGGATACTCAGCCGCGCTGGACAACCGGAACAGGCAGAGCTGGCCGATCTTCATCCCGGGCCAGAGCGTGATCGGCAGGTTCGCCACGTTCGACAGCTCGAGCGTGATGTGCCCGGTGAACCCCGGGTCGATGAAGCCCGCGGTCGAGTGCGTCAGCAGGCCGAGCCGGCCGAGCGACGACTTGCCCTCGAGCCGCCCGGCGAGGTCGTCGGGCAGCGTGACGACCTCGAGCGTCGAGCCGAGCACGAACTCGCCGGGGTGCAGCACGAACGGGTCGTCGCCCTTCGGCTCGACCAGCGCGGTCAGGTCGTCCTGCTGCTGGGCGGGGTCGATGTGCGTGTACTGCGAGTTGTTGAAGACGCGGAAGAACCGGTCGAGGCGCACATCCACGCTGGACGGCTGGACCAGCTCCGGATCCCACGGGTCGAGGACGAGCCGGTCGGCGGCCACCTCGGCCCGGATGTCGCGGTCGCTCAGCAGCATGGGCTGAGGCTAACGGGCCGGCCCGGGCCGCGTCAGACTCAGGGCCGCGTCAGACCCCGCCCGTCGCCCGGACGAACGCGACGACGTGCTCGGCGAGCTCGGGGCCGGCGTCCTCCTGGATGAAGTGGCCGGCCTCGGCGATCGTGGTCAGCTCGTCGCCCACAGCTCCGGGCAGGACGCGCTGCAGGATCGGCCCCATCGCGCCGGTGATCGGGTCACTGTCACCGAACGCGACGAGCACCGGGACGTCCGAGTGCGTCAGGGTCTCCCACGCGGCACGGTTCGCCGCGCTCGCCGGATCGTCCGGACGGGTCGGCACGAGCCCGGGCATCGCGCGCGGCCCGGCCTTGAGCGACTCGTCCGGGAACGGCGCGTCGTAGGCTGCGCGGTTCTCGTCGTCGAGCGGGCGCCGGCACCCGGCCTGCACGAAGCGACCGACGTCCAACGTCGGCGCGTTCTGGACGGCCTCGCGGAACCGGTGCCAGATCTCGGGCATGTCGAAGTCCCCGGTCGGCAGCCCGGTGTTGGCGGCGACGATGCGCGCGAACCGGTCCGGGTGCTCGGCAGCGAGGCGCAGCCCGATCAGCCCGCCCCAGTCCTGGCACACCAGCGTGACGTCGCGCAGGTCGAGCACGTCGAACACCAGCTCGCGCACCCACTCGACGTGGCGGGCGTAGCTGTGGTCGCCGGGATCGGCCGGCTTGTCCGAGCGACCGAAACCGACGAGGTCCGGCGCGATCGCGCGCAGCCCGGCGGCGGCGAGGATCGGGATCATCCGCCGGTACAGGAACGACCAGGACGGCTCGCCGTGCAGCAACAGCACGACCGGGCCGTCCGCAGGCCCGTCCTCGACCCACGCCATCCGCAGCGTGCCGCCGTCCTGATCGCTCACCTGCGCGTACCGCGGCGGGTAGTCGAAGTCCGGTAGTCCGGAGAAGGACTCGTCGGGGGTGCGCAGCGTCTGCATGGGCCGAAAGCTACCGGCCGCCGGGCGAGGTAGCATCATCCGCGTTCGCGGGTGTAGCTCAATGGCAGAGTCTCTGCTTCCCAAGCAGATTGCGCGGGTTCGATTCCCGTCACCCGCTCTGAGGACGGTGCGGTAGCGCGCGTCAGCGTGCTGCGGCGAGCAGCTCCTGGTTCGCCAGCTCCATCAGCTCGGTCGCGACCTGCACCGCGCGTACCGGGTCCTTGGCCTTGATCGCGTCGAACATCGCCCGGTGCATCACGATCGAGCTCGGCCGCATGCGACCGTCGCGCACGAACTGCGTACACACGGTCGCGCGTGCCGACAGCAGGACGTCCGTGCGCTGCAGCAGTTCGTTGTGCGTGGCGTCGAGGATCGCACAGTGGAACCGCAGCTGGGCCATCACCACCGTGTCGTCCGGCAGGTCCCTGCCCATCTCGGCGAGTGCGTCCTCGATCGCGGCGAGATCCGCATCGTTGCGCCGCTCGGCGGCCAGGGTCACGACGGACGTCTCGAGGATCGTCGTCACCTCGGCGATCGCGTCGATGAACCCGTGCGAGTCCGGATGTGTGCAGTGCCAGCGCAGGACGTCGCCGTCGAGCAGGTTCCACGCACGGCGGGGACGGACCACGGTGCCGCGGCGCTGCCGCGACTCGACGAGACCCTTGGCGGCCAAGACCTTCAGCGCTTCGCGGACGACGGTCTTGCTGACCGCGAAGTCGTCCTCGAGCGCCTCGGCGAACAACGTCGCCCCGGGCAGGTAGGTGCCACCCACTATTCGGGATCCGACTTGCTCGACTATGTGGCCGTGCAGACCCCGGCCGTCGTACCGGTTCACGTGACGCACCCCTCCCAGGCGATCGTGTGATCTTGAGTGGTCGCCTGAGGCACCGCAAGGGGCGCGCCGACGCGCGGCGCGCGCGGTGGCGCCAATGGCCGGGAACGTCCCGAATGCACCCGCGCTGAGCTGGAAATCGGCGTCGACGAACCACACTCGCGGGCTCGGCCGGGCCGCTGCAGATCCGGCCGAGTCCCGCGGTGTGGTCATCAGATCGGCCACGAGACGTGGAACCTGACCGGTTTCCGGCTTCGCGATTCCCCCTTGACCGTCCGGCTGCCGCGGCGATACTTAAGCACATGCCTAACTATGCGGCGGCAGAGCTCGACCAGGTGTTCCACGCCCTGGCCGATCCGACCCGCCGGGTGATCGTCGAGCGGCTGAGCACCGGCCCGGCCTCGGTCAGCGAGCTGGCCGCGCCGCTGTCGATGTCGCTGCCGGCCGTGGTGCAACACCTGCAGGTACTCGAGGCGAGCGGGCTCGTCCGCTCGGAGAAGGTCGGCCGGGTCCGGACCTGCCGCCTCGAGCTGAAGAACCTCGACACCGCCGACCAGTGGATCCGCGACCGGCGGCGTAGCTGGGAGCGCCGCCTCGACCGACTGGGCGACTACCTCGCAAGTCAGGCCACCCAGCCGGAC
>Ga0164242_10009478_pt1 | contig 10500 bp, 9 predicted proteins | sample OricomgcompostMG_FD_108783 | JGI IMG/M metagenome (GOLD analysis project Ga0164242, IMG submission 108783) | Miracle-Growth compost microbial communities from Emeryville, California, USA - Original compost - Miracle growth compost (MG) ... | reverse complement strand
GTCATCGAGAACACCGAGCTGCCCGCCTGGCAACGCGTCCAGGACGTCAACCTGAAGTCGGTGTACCTGTGCTGCCGGGCGGCGTTGCGGCACATGGTTCCCGCGCGGCGCGGCTCGATCATCAACACCGCGTCGTTCGTCGCCGTCCTGGGGTCGGCGACGTCGCAGATCTCCTACACCGCGTCCAAGGGCGGGGTGCTGGCCATGTCGCGGGAGCTGGGGGTGCAGTTCGCCCGGCAGGGCATCCGGGTGAACGCGCTGTGCCCCGGGCCGGTCAACACCCCACTGCTGCAAGAGCTTTTCGCCAAGGACCCCGAACGGGCCGCGCGCCGGCTGGTGCACGTGCCGGTGGGACGCTTCGCCGACCCCGGCGAAATCGCCGCGGCCGTCGCGTTTTTGGCGAGCGACGACGCGTCGTTCATCACGGCGTCGACGTTCCTGGTCGACGGCGGCATCAGCTCGGCCTACGTGACTCCGCTCTAACGGCGGCACCCACCGGCCCTGACCACGCGGGCGCCTTCGCCCGCCGGTCCCCGCCCAGGCCTTGCGCGGCGGACGCGGCCGTCGTCCAGCTGCGCGGCACCGACAGCGCGCCCAGCGACACCCCGCGGCCCACGCGCGCGTTCACCCCGTCGACGGCGGCCGGCCTGGGGAACAGTGTGCGCAGCGCCGCCGCCTTGTTCATCGAATTCAGGTGGCCGATCGCGAAATCCGACGGCGCGGTCAGCGAATTCAGCTTCGACAGCGACGGTGTCACCGAGGAAAGGGACGCCTCGAACGTGGTCCGCGATGCCGACGACAGGTGCTTGAGCGCGCCGGGAATGGCCGACATCACACGGCGGCCGGCCGATATGACGTCGGGCGCCGCCTTCAACGGCCAGCTGTCTGCGCGCGCACCGGCGTCGGAAGGCGGAGGGGTGAACGGGGCCAACGTCGCCGCGCCGGCGGCGGCGTCGGCGTAGGCGTACATGGCGCCTGCGTTGCGCGCCCACATGGCGTCGTAGTCGGTGTCGACGTCCGCGATCGCCGCGCTGTGCTGGCCCAGCCAGTTCGCCGACACCAGTGCCGTGCGGCGCGCGCGGTTGCCCGCGATCGCCGGTGGGGGCACCGTCGCCGCGAACGCCGCCTCGTGCGCCCCGGCCGCCGCGCCCAGCTGCACGGCCGCCTCCTGGCTCCGTGCGGCGTTGGCGTCCAGCCAGTCGACGTAGCGGGCGGCCTCGCGCAGCGCCGAGGGCGCCGGGCCCTCCCATTGCGCCGCCAGCTTGGCGGTCACCGCCCGGTAGTCGGCCGCCGCGGTGCAGAGCCGCGCGGCAAGCTTGTCCCACGCCGCGGCGGCCGCGACCATCGATCCCGCACCGGGACCCGAATACATCAGCGCGGAGTTGATCTCCGGGGGCAGCGTCGCGAAATCCATTACAGCCTCCGCCGGGGGCGGGCGGTGTGGTTGGTGCTCGAAAACATTGGGGGCGTCCTTCACGAGATAGACACGGGGGATATGAGCCCTGCCGCGCGAATGCGCGGCGTGCGGCGATCAGACGCGGGCGATGCAGAGCCGGGTCAACGTATCTCGGTCGGTGGCAATGATTGCGGGAGAACGGGATTGGGCGTGGTCGGGCGCCGCCCGCACCGGGCCGAACGTCGTCGGCGCCGGTGACAGGGCCACTTGCGCTGACGAACGGTTCCAGGTTTGGGGCCGTTCCTTCGTCATCCACATGCTGTGGAACGGCTTCTTGTTGGTGTTGTCCGCCGGTGCCGGCGACTCCCACGCGGCCGGCGCCGGGCGGCCGACGGCGGAGTGGAGGCCCCGGGGGAGCGCATGCGCGCCGACCCCGGCGGCCGGGCCGGACCAGGCGGCAGGCTCGGGCAGGCTGGACGCGGCGAACTGAGGCCGCAGCGACGAACCGGCTATCAGGGCGATGAACACACCCAGGGCTGCGACGATCGCGGTGGCGGGCCGCCACCGCCGAGTCTGACCGCCAACCCGGAACAACACAGTGCGCCGAATGTACAACGTGAATCGTGGTAAACCGGTCGGAACGAGCTGTGAAGTCGGTCCGAATCCACGGTCGGTGCAGCTAGGGGCGGAAAACGATGAGCGGGATCGCCATCTCGGCCGGGCTGGCTCCGCCGTGGAAACCGATCAGGCGCGAGGCTTCCGGCGGCTCGTGCGCGCTGGCCAGCACCGCCGTGTCGCCCGAGCAGACCACCACCACGTCGCCCAGCCGCTCCAGGTGCGGCGCGGCGACCGGCCCGAACATCCCGGTGCCCACCGCCTGCTCGCGGCTGTACACGGTCGCCCGGCCGCCGAGCACCTCGGCCCACGCGGCCCGCACGTCGGGCGCGGCGCCCGGCTCGGTGTGCAGGTAGCGGACCCGGGGCTCGCCGGCGACCACCCGGACGCCCCGGGCCAGCCGGGCGTCGGCGTCGAGGTCGATGCGGGCCTCCGGCGGAACGTTGAGGCCGCCGTGGTCGGCGGTCACCAGCAGCGCCGCGTTCGGCGGCAGCGCCTCGAGCAGGCGCGAAAGCAGCGTGTCGACGCTCGCCGCGGCCGCGTGCCACTGCTCGGAGCCGACGCCGAAGACATGGGCCGCGGTGTCGAGTTCGGCGGTGTAGCCGTAGACCAGTCCGGGCGCCGAGCGCAGGTCGTCGACCACCAGCTGGGCGTAGTCGTCGGCGGGGCCGGCCGGGCGGAATTCCGCGCCGCGGTACGCGGCCTCGGTCAGCCCACTGCCGAGGAACAGCGCCGGCAGCACCGCGCGGGCGCTGACGCCGGCCTCTTTGAGCCGCTGAAACCAGGTCGGCACCGGCTGCCAGACGGCCGGCGAGGGATCGTCGCGCCACCGGACGTGGTTGAGCACGGTCTCGGTGCCCGGCACCCGCAGGGTGAAGCCCAGAACCCCGTGCTCGCCGGGCGCCGCACCGGTGCCCAGGGACACCAGGCTGGTCGGCGTGGTCGACGGGAAGGTGCACTCCAGCCGGGTCAGCCGGCCGGTGGCGCCCCCCAGCACGGAGGCCAGCAGCGGCGCGCCGCCCGCCAGCTGCGGAAGCAGGTGCCAGCCCAGCCCGTCCACCAGCACGACGAGCACCCGGTCGATCCGATCGGAGCCGGCCCGCTCCGTCACCGCCAGGGTGTCGACCGCGCCCGGAACGCCGAGCAGGGCGGCCGCGGCGGGCAGCACGTCGCGCAGGGAACCGGGCACCGGGCCAGTCTGACGTCGAAGCTAGACGCGCGCCAGTCGCCGGTCGGTCACCGCGTGGCCCCCTCCCGCGCCGTCAGCACCGAGACCACGGCCTGTCCCGGCGACGGTCCGCCGCCGTTCGGCGGCACGGTGCGGTGGGTGAGGACCTCGAAACCGTTGCGCTGCAATAAGTCACGGCAAGCGCGCGTCAGCAGAACGTTCTGGAACACCCCGCCGGTGAGCCCCACCAGCCGGGTGTCGCCGGCCACCCGCGCCACCACGTCGGCGACCGCGTCCGCGACCGCGAGGTGGAACGCCGCGGCCAGCACCGCGCGCGGCGTCCCGGCGTACAGCGCCGCGACCATCGTCTGCACCATCGGCACCGGATCGATCACCCCGTCGGGGCGCACCGCCAGCGGCAACGACGGCCGGGGCCGCCCGGGATCGCAGCCCGCCGACTCCGCCAGCGCCTCGAGCTCGACCGCGGCTTGCCCCTCGTAGTCGATGCGATGCCGCACGCCGAGCAGGGAAGCGACCGCGTCGAACACCCGTCCCATGCTCGAGCACGGCATACAGCCCGTCCCGGTCTCCAGTTGCGAACGGACCAGGCGCAGTGCGTCATCGGTCGCGGCGGCGACGGGCGCCAGATCCGGGGTCCAATCGATGTCGGCCGTCCATAACTGGGACAGCGCCATCCGCCACGGTTCGCGCACCGCCGCATCGCCGCCGGGCATCGGCACCGGCCGCAGGTGGCCGACCCGCACGAACTGCCGGCTCCGGGCGCCCAGCGCCAAAATCTCTCCGCCCCAGATCGTTTCGTCACCGCCGTTACCGGTGCCGTCGAAGCAGACCCCGACGATGGGTTCGCCGATGCGCCCGCGCTCGGCCAGCAGCGACACCACGTCGGCGCGGTGGTGCTGAACGAGATCCAGCGGCCCCCCTGGTGCCGGGCACATGGTTCAGTACCCGTCTTCGGCCGCGGGTAGTGCCGCCCCGTGCAACGCCGCGACGATCTCTTCGACCGCCCGCGCCGCCCGGGGGACGGCCTTGGCGACCGGTTCGGTCAGCCCGATGCCTTCCTGGACGCTGCCGGCCTCGCACCCGACGACGACGGTGTAGGGCGGACGGCCGCCCAGCGCCCGCAGGCTGGCGAAGACGGCGGCGGGGTCCATGCTGTGGCCGTCCAGACCGCTTGTCCGCGAGGGTGTTTCGTGATCGGCTTGGAAGACGTGCAGCGTGCCGGGATGGCCGCGGCTGGGTACGGCGTCGACGAGGACCAGCGTGTCCCACTCCTCGAGCAGGTCATAGGCCAGGTGCATCCCCCTGATTCCGTAGTCGATGACCTGGACCATCGGATCATCTTGCGGCAGTTCGGCATTGCGGACCACTTCGGAGCCGAATCCGTCATCCCCCAGGAAGCTGTTGCCGATCCCGGCTACCAGGATGCGGGCTGTCATGCCGGCACCGCAGTCCGCCGGCTTTGATCGTCCGCCTCGCGCCACTGCGCCGGCCGCGGCGAAGTTCCCGTCGGCTGCACCGGGCGATCCGCCATGGCCGTCACCCCCCGACCGTGTCGACGGTGCGTTCCGTGATACCCCTCGAACTTCGAATCACGGTGCCGTGCACACGCGACGCGGCGCCCGAGACCTTGCCGCGCAGAACACGGGTCAACGGTGGTGCTGTCTGGACTGCCGCTTCCGTTGGCATGCTGCAGCTTTCCGGAGCCGGGCCGGGGCTCCTGCACCGCCGGAGTCGACCGTCGGCCCACTTGCGCGGCGCTGTTTTTTGGGTCTACTCCCGCTGCCGAGCGTTGTCAACGCTTCGCGCGCCTCGCACGCCCGCGCCCGGTGAGCCGCTAGGTCGCGGATTCGGCCCCCAGGTCGGTGGGGCCCCACTTTTCCTCGATGCGGCCGTAGCGCCAGACGAGCAGGGCCACCGCCCAGGTGACGACGAACATGCCGACGACGACGTAGCCGACCGCGTTGAGGTCCAGCCCGCCGATCCAGGTCCAGAAGGCGCCCCGCCAACCGAATTGGTCGGCGAACAGGACGAGCAGTTCGACGCTCCCGATCAGCAGGGCGACGGCCACCGACAGCGCGGTGATGGTGATGTTGTAGTAGATCTTGCGCACCGGATTGGAAAACGCCCAGCCGTAGGCGAAGTTCATGAACGAACCGTCGATGGTGTCCAGCAGGCACATGCCCGCGGCGAACAGCACCGGCAGGCAGATGATGGCGTACCATGGCAGCCCGGCGGCGGCGCTGGTGCCGGCGAGCACCAGAAGTGCGATCTCGGTGGCGGTGTCGAAGCCCAGCCCGAACAACAACCCGATCGGGTAGCAGTGCCACGACTTGGTGATCGACTTGGTGAGCCGGCCGAGCACCCGGTTCATCAGTCCGCGGCTCTGCAATTGCCGCTCCAGCTCGGCCCCGTCGGTCTCGGGGTCGAATTCGCCGCGGCGCAACCGCGCGAACACGCGCAGGATGCCGGCCAGGACGATGAGGTTGAGAAGGGCGATCGCATACAGGAAGACGCCGGAGACGCTGGTGCCGATCAACCCGGTGTAGTGGTGCAGCGTCGAGGAGTCGTCCTCGACCGGCCCGACGACCGTTTTCACCCCGCCCGCCAGCAACAGCGCCAACGCGAACACCACGGTGGAGTGGCCCAGCGAAAAGAAGAAGCCGACGGCCAGCGGGCGCTGCCCGTCGTTCATCAGCTTGCGGGTGGTGTTGTCGATGGCTGCGATGTGGTCGGCGTCAAAGGCGTGTCGCATACCCAGCGTATAGGCCGTCAATCCGATCCCGACACCAAAAGCTTTGCCGCCCAAGCTGTATTGGGCCGGTGCCACCAAGAACACCAGGGTGAGCCAGCCGAGCAGGTGCAGCCCGACGATGGACGCGAGCATCGCGGCCAGCCGCCACCACTCCGCTGTGGTCAGGGCGCCGAGAAGTCTGGTCACCCGTGACGGCCGCCGGTCGATCTGGGTGCTGGCCACTGGGGTCCTTCCGGCGCGTCCTTGCGGTATCGGGCTGAGAACAACCGGCCACGACTGTAAGTTCCCCGCCGCGCCGGATGCAAGTGAAGCGCGGATTCTTGGCCCTCGACACTGAACCGCTCGCGCCCGAGCCGCCGCCGAGGTCAGTGCAGACCCAGTAGCGCGTTCTCCACCACCTCGGCCAGGGCCGGATGAATCCAGTATTGCCCGCGGGCCGTCTGCAGGGCGGTCAGCCCGAAGCTCATCGCCTGGATCAACGGCTGGATGATCGACGAGGCCTGATCACCCATGATGTGCGCACCCAGCAGGCGGCCGGTGCCGCGCTCGGCGACGAGCTTGACGATCCCGGTGGTGTCCTCGGCCGCCCAGCCGTAGGCGACGTCGCCGTAGTTCTGGATCTTCACCGAAATCTTGAAACCCTGTGCGATGGCCTGGTTTTCGGTCAGCCCGACGGAGGCGATCTGGGGATCGGTGAAGACCGCCGCGGGCACGTAGCGGTGGTCGGTGGCGGCCATGGCTTCGGTGTCGTCCCAGTCGCACAGCAGGTTGTGCTGCACGACGCGCGCCTCGTGGTTGGCGACGTGCTTGAGCTGATACGGCGAGGAGACGTCGCCGAGCGCGAAAACGCCACGCGCCGTGGTCCGCTGGTACTCGTCGACGACCACCAGGCCGTCGGTGACGGTGACGCCGGCCTGCTCGGCGTCGAGCAGATCGCCGTTGGGCACGCGGCCGGTCGCCACCAGCAGCGCGTCGGCGTTCACGGTGCGACCGTCGTCGAGTTGCACCGCGACACCCGAACCCTGGTTTTCGGCGCCCACGACATTGCGGTGGGTGTGCAGCTCCCACTTGCTGGCCGCGATGCGGGTGAAGCGTTCGCCGACGACGTCATCGAGGTGCCGCAGCAATGTGGAGCCCCGGACCACCAGGGTGACCCGCGAGCCCAGGGAGGAGAAGGTGTGGGCGAATTCGGCTGCGACGAAACCGCCGCCGACGATCACCAAATGCTCGGGCAGTTCGGGGATTCGCATGATCGTGTCGCTGGTGTGGTACGTCGCGCCACACTCGAGGATCGCGGGCGGGACCACGGCGCGCGCCCCCGCCGCGATCACCACCTGATCGGCCGTGAACTCGTCGCCGGCGTCGGTGCGCAACAGGTAGCGCCCGTCGGGTTGAACCGCGCCGAACCGGGTGTGCTGTTTGTATACATCGATATTGGGCGCGGCGTTGCGATAGTCCTCGCCGCTGACCCCGATCGGGTCGATGCGCCCGAACACGCGCGAGACGATGTCGTCCCAGCGCACCCGCTCGATGCGGGCGTCGATGCCGTAGCGCGCCGCCTCCCGGATGCTCTGGGCGACCTCGGCGGCGTAGACGAACATCTTGGTCGGGATGCACCCGACGTTCAGGCACGTGCCCCCGAACGTGCCCTGTTCGCAGATGGCCACCCGTTTGTCGGCGAAGCGTTCATCGAGAATGCTGTTGCCCGAACCGGTTCCGATGATCGCGACGTCGTAGGTCTCCACACCGTCACCCCCTTCCGAACGACGCCGGGGCGTCGCTGTTGTTGGTGGGCAGGTACTCGTCCAGCCAGAGATCCAGTTCCCGATAGGCGACGTCGCGCGGGCCCTCCAACGACAAGAACACATCGTGCTTGGCATCGACCACCGGGACGATGGTGCTGCGGTTCCCGACACAGCCTGCCCACCTGGCGATCTGGGTGACGTCGAGAACGGCGTCGCCGCACCGCATGGGCTCCGGGTCCGCGGTTTCGCGCACGCTGTGGTCCGAGCGCAGGATCAGATTCGGCACGCCGACGTCGAGGCCGCGGTGCAGCCGGGCCTGGCCGCGGCGGACGGCGTGCAGCCAACCGAAGGTGATCGGGAAGCCACCCACGGGTTTCCACTGCAGGTTGTAGTCGAATTGCCCGCCATAGTCGCGGTGCAACGTGGTGCCGTAGCCGCCCTCACCCGGCGACCTGGCCACGCCCTTGGACCGCACCCGCGACAGACCCCCGAGCAGCGCCACGGTCGCCGAATGCCGCAGGATGGCCGGGCCGGGCAGATCCAAAAACGGGCTGTTGAGCACCAACCCGCCGATGTCGGCGTGCGCGTCCGGGTTGCGGCGGCGCAACCGATCCAGCCACAACGACACGATGAGCCCGCCCGCGGAATGCCCGTACACCAGCACGTCGCGGGCCTGCGCGCGCACGACGTCCAGGGCGTGCTCGAGTTCGGTGTCGTAGTTGGCGAGGTCGGTGACGAAGTGCGGCGTCTGGCCGTCGCGCCGCGACCGGCCGCACTTGTGAAGGTCCAGCGCGTAGAAGGCGAAGCCGCGCGCGGCGAAATGGTCGGCCAGCTCGGTGTGGAAGAAGTAATCGGTGTAGCCGTGCACCGCCAGCACCGCGCGCCCGGCCGGGCCCGCCTGTGCCGGCCCGCGCCGGATCAGGGTCGCGACGATGTCGCTCTCACCGGCGGGATCGCGGCCGAGCGCGATGGTGCGCTGCCAATATCCGGGGAGGACATCGGGCACCCAGCCAGTCACGAGGCAAGCTTAGCTTTTGCTGGGCACGGGGAGCCGCACGTCGTTCGCGCCCACTTTGCCTCGGGATAACCTGGGGATCGGCCCAGTCGAGGGAAGGACCAGCAAGCCGGTGTCATCGCTAGCCACAACCGCGCGGACGGACGTCGTGCTGGTGGGCGCGGGCATCATGAGCGCGACGCTGGGCGCGTTGCTGCGCCGGCTGCAGCCGGAGTGGTCGCTGACCTTCGTCGAACGCCTCGACGCCGTCGCCGCGGAAAGCAGCAGCCCCTGGAACAACGCCGGCACGGGGCATTCGGCGCTGTGCGAGCTGAACTACACCCCGCAGCGCGCCGACGGCTCGATCGACATCAGCAAAGCGGTGCGCGTCAACGAGCAGTTTCAGGTGACCCGCCAGTTCTGGGCTCACGCCGTGGAGAACGGCATCCTGACCGATCGGAGCTTTTTGACCCGGATCCCGCACGCGAGCTTCGTGCGCGGGGCGCAGCGCGTGGACTATCTGCGGCGGCGCCGTGACGCGCTGGCGGCCAACCCGCTGTTCGCCGGCATCGAATTGATCGAGGACCCGGGCGAGTTCGCCCGCCGGCTGCCGTTGATGGCCGCCCATCGCGACTTCTCCACGCCGACCGCACTCAACTGGGCCGCCCACGGCACCGACGTCGACTTCGGTGCGCTGTCGCGCCAATTGGTCGGATTCTGTGTGCGGGGCGGCGCGACGGCCCTGTTCGGGCACGAGGTCCGCAACCTGACCCGCGGGTCCGACGGCGGCTGGACGGTGTCGATCCGCAATCGCCGCACCGGCCAAAAGCGCCGCTGTCACGCCAGATTCGTCTTCGTCGGGGCCGGCGGCGACGCGCTGCCCCTGCTGCAGAAGTCCGGCATCAGCGAGGTCAGGGGTTTCGCCGGATTCCCGATCGGTGGCCGGTTCCTGCGCGCCGACAAGCCGGCGCTCACCGCCGCGCATCGGGCCAAGGTGTACGGGGCGCCCGCGCCCGGCGCACCGCCCCTGGGGGCGCTGCATCTGGACCTGCGCTACGTCAACGGCAAGCCGTGGCTGGTGTTCGGCCCGTACGCCGGCTGGTCACCGAAGTTCTTGAAACACGGGCACTTCACCGACCTGCCCCGCTCGGTGAAGCCGCACAACCTGGCCTCCCTGCTCGGGGTCGGCGCCACCCAGCTGACGCTGCTTCGGTACCTGCTCGGCCAATTGCGGCTCTCCGAGCCGGACCGGCTGCGCATGCTGCGCGAATTCGCGCCCACCGCAGCGGGTTCCGACTGGGAGTTGACCGTGGCCGGTCAGCGCGTGCAGGTGATCCGGCGCGACAGGCGAAAGGGCGGGGTGCTCGACTTCGACACCACGGTGGTGGGGGCCGCCGACGGAAGCATCGCGGGTCTGCTCGGCGGCTCGCCCGGGGCGTCGACCGCGGTGCCGATCATGCTCGACGTGTTGCAGCGGTGCTTTGCCAACCGTTTTCAGTCGTGGTTGCCCGCGCTCAAGGAGATGGTTCCCTCTTTGGGGGCGTCGCTGTCGGACGAGCCGGCGCTCTACGACGAGGTCTTTTCGTGGGGAACGAAGGTACTGGGGTTGGATGTCAATGACTGAAGCACTGCGGCGTATCTGGGCCAAAGACCTTGATGCGCAGACACTTTACGAGCTGCTCAAGCTGAGGGTGGAGGTGTTCGTCGTCGAACAGGCGATCCCGTATCCCGAACTGGACGGCCGTGACCTCCTCGCCGAAACCCGGCACTTCTGGCTGGAGACGGCCGACGGCGAGGTGATCTGTACGC
>Ga0164242_10009477_pt1 | contig 10500 bp, 12 predicted proteins | sample OricomgcompostMG_FD_108783 | JGI IMG/M metagenome (GOLD analysis project Ga0164242, IMG submission 108783) | Miracle-Growth compost microbial communities from Emeryville, California, USA - Original compost - Miracle growth compost (MG) ... | reverse complement strand
TGCGTAACCGTCAGGACCAGATCCGTCGCCGTCACGCCCTCGTTGAGCTTGCCCGTCAGCCGGAAGCCGATGACCTCGGGAATGAGCATCGACTGCGCTTGACCGAGCATCGCCGCCTCGGCCTCGATGCCGCCGACGCCCCAGCCGAGCACCGCAAGCCCGTTGACCATCGTCGTGTGACTATCGGTTCCGACGAGCGTATCGGGATAGGCGACGGTCGAACCGTCGGACAGCTCTTTCGTCCATACCGTCTGCGCCAGATATTCGAGATTAACCTGGTGGCAGATGCCGGTGCCGGGCGGCACGACGCGAAAATTGTGAAAGGCGCCCTGACCCCATTTCAGGAAGTTGTAGCGTTCGCCGTTGCGTGAGTATTCCCGCGCCACATTGTCGGCGAGCGCTCTCGGCGTTCCGAATTCATCGACGATGACGGAGTGGTCGATGATGAGATCGACGGGCACCAGCGGGTTGATCTTCGCCGGATCGCCGCCGAGCTTCGTCATGCCGTCGCGCATCGCCGCGAGATCGACGACAGCGGGAACGCCGGTAAAATCCTGCATAAGGACGCGCGCCGGACGAAAACCGATTTCCTTTTCGGTCTTTCCCTTGTTGTCGAGCCAGTCGGCCATGGCCGCGATGTCGGCTTTCGTAACCGTGCGGCCATCTTCGTGGCGCAACAGGTTCTCGAGCAGAACCTTCATGGAATAGGGGAGCTTGGAAATTCCCTTGAGGCCATTGGCCTCTGCGTCGGGCAACGAATAGTAAACGTAAGTCTTGCCCTCGACGTCGAGGGTTTTGCGGCAGTTGAAGCTGTCGTTGGATGCGGGAGTGAGTGCGCTCAAGGTCAGGCCTCCGAAAAATGACGACGAAGGGCTGCGCCGCCGGAGTGCCGGCGGATCGAGGAATGTCCCGCGGCGCCGCCAAAGGGGCCACGCGACCCTCGCTTTTGCGCTAGCGAAGGATACCAAGTGCCTTTTATATAATCCTCGGCAAAAGTGAACCCCTTCACGATTTGGCGATGACGTCGCAGTCAAATGCGACCTGTTGTTGCTTATGCAGTTACGGATTTCCCATCAGTGCAACTCATTGCCGAAGACTTGATCGTTGAGCGCGGCGGTCGCCTCGTCATCGACGGGCTATCGTTCGCCGTTTCAGCCGGCGAAGCAATGGTTTTGGCCGGGGCAAACGGCGCCGGAAAAACGACCCTGCTGAGAACGCTCGCAGGATATATCCGACCATCGGCCGGCTCGGTTCGGTGCGACGGCGGCGACGTCGAACTGACCGTTGCCGAGCAAGCCCACGTCATCGGACACGCCAATGCCGTGAAGTCGAGCCTTACGGTTTTCGAGAACGCAGTCTTCTGGTCTGAGTTTCTCGGATCTGCCAACGAGACCGGCGGCCACATCGAAAGCGCGCTCCGCCATTTCGGATTGGATGATCTCGCCGAATTTCCGGCTGCCTATCTTTCGGCAGGCCAGAGGCGGCGGCTCGGGTTGGCCCGGCTTTTGTTGGCGAAGCGGCCGCTATGGCTTCTCGATGAGCCGACGGTCTCTTTGGACGTCGCGTCGACGGAGCGGCTCGTTTCCGCCGTCAACGAGCACACGCGCGCCGGTGGCCTCGCGATCGTCGCAACGCATCTGCCGCTCGCACTTGAACGCGCCCGAACCTTGGAACTCGTTTCGCTCAGGATGGCCGCGTGAACAGCTTCTGGGCGCTCGTTCGCCGTGACCTGCGACTAGCCGTGCGCGAAGGCGGCGCAATCGGAACGGCGCTCGGGTTTTTCCTGATCGTCGTTTCGCTGATGCCGCTCGGTCTCGGGCCGGATCTCAATCTTCTGGCCCGTATCGCGGCGGGGATCTTGTGGATCGCGCTGTTGCTCGCAGCGCTTCTGTCGCTCAACCGGATTTTCGAAGCCGACTACGAAGACGGTACGCTGGACGTGCTCGCCACCGGCCATCTCCCGCTGGAGCTCGTCGCGACGGCAAAATCGCTCGCACATTGGCTCACGACGGGGATTCCGCTGGCGCTTCTTGCCCCTGTGCTGGGAATTCTGCTTAACCTCGATCTTCCGTCGTATCCGATCCTGGTCGGCACGACGCTCGTCGGCACACCCGCCGTGAGTTTCCTCGGCGCTATCGGTGCGGCGTTGACGGTGAAGGCGCGGCGCGGCGGACTGCTGCTGGCTTTGGTCGTTTTGCCACTTTATGTTCCAACGCTGATATTCGGTATATCAGCCGTGAGCGCTGCCGCAGGACCTGCGGGCATGGGTGCCGCGTTTCTCATCCTGGCGGCCATTTCGCTCGCAGCCGTGGTTCTCGGACCGATCGCCGCGGCCGCAGCTCTACGCATACAACTTCAATAAACGGTAATCTCGCGTTCATTGCGCAGTTGCCGCGAAAGGCTTAAATCGGCCCTATGCAGACGCTGACGCAGCAACTCGCCAATCCGACGCGCTTCATGGACCTTTCGGCCCGGGTTCTCCCCTGGGTCGCGGGGATCGCGGCGGCGTTGATCGTCTACGGACTTTATCTGTCCTTCTTCGATTCGCCTGCTGACTATCAGCAGGGTGAAACAGTCCGCATCATGTATATCCACGTGCCCTGCGCCTGGCTTTCGATGATGGTCTACGGCTTGATCGCCGTGTCGAGCTTCGGACTTCTCGTGTTCAGGCATCCCCTTGCCGACGTCTCGGCGAAGGCGGCGGCACCGATCGGCGCGGCCTTCACGTTCCTGGCGCTGTTGACGGGTTCGCTTTGGGGCAAACCGATGTGGGGCACCTATTGGGTCTGGGATGCCCGTCTGACGTCGGTGTTGATCCTGTTTTTTCTATATCTCGGACTGATCGCGCTCCGAGCCGCCTTCGAAGATGAATCCGCCGGTGCAAAGTTGACGGCCGTGCTCGCTCTGGTCGGCGTGACGATCCTTCCGATCATCAAGTTCTCGGTCAATTGGTGGAACACGTTGCACCAGCCGTCGACGGACTTCACCGCGACCGTCGATCCAAGCATGCGCTGGCCGCTGCTGGTGATGGCGCTGGGCTTCACCTTGCTTTTCTTTGCGATGCATCTGAAGGCGATGCGTAATGAAGTGCTGCGCCGGCGCGTCAAAGCCATGCGAACGCAAGCCGTCGCCGGACGCGACCGCCTCGCGACACAGCCGGCGGAGTAGCACGCATGGATCTCGGACCGCACGCCGCGTTCATCTGGATTTCGTATGCCGCCGTGGCCGTTGTCGTTGCTGGCCTGATCGGGTGGCTGCTTCTCGACGGCAGGAAACAGGCGGCAGCTCTCGAAGCGCTCGAGAAACGCGGTATCAAACGCCGCTCGTCGGCAAGCGCGGAGTGACATCGTGAGTGACCGCCGATCCTCGATTCTGCGCCTGATGCCGGTGCTCATCTTCATCGCGATTGTGGGCTTCTTTGCCGTTGCCCTGCGCTCGGCAGATCCCTCGTTCGTTCCCTCAACGATGATTGGGAAGCAGGTTCCCGAAGGCGTGTTTCCGGCCATCGACGGGCTGGAAAAAGCCGAGGGCAAGCCCGAGCCGGGCTTCACCACCCGCGACCTCGCTAAGGGACGCGTGTCCGTGGTCAACTATTGGGCGTCCTGGTGCGTGCCGTGCATCGAGGAGCATCCGCTCCTGGAGAAGCTCAAAAGCGAAACCGACGTCGATATTTACGGGATAAACTATAAGGATCGCACCGAGGCCGCGCGCCGCTTTATCGGCCGCTACGGAAATCCATTTACCGCCGTCGGAAGCGATAAGCAGGGCCGCGCCGCGATCGACTGGGGTGTTTATGGCACGCCGGAGACATTCGTCGTCAACGGCAAGGGGCAGATCGTTTATAAGCACGTCGGGCCGATTTCGGAAGACTCGCTCAAAACCAAGCTGCTTCCGGCGATCGAAAAAGCGCGGGTCGCGACGCAAACGTCGCCCAATTCCTGAAGGACCGGGCGACGTTCGATCAATATCGTCGGATTGTCTAAAGCGCCTTGAACATCTTGGTTTCGTTATCATAGACGCTGAGCGTTCCGGTCTTGATATCGAAGTGCGCGCCGTGCAGCTGCAGCGTCCCTTTCTCCTCTCGCTCGCGTACGAACGGGAAAGTGCGGAGATTATTCAAGGTCTGCTTGACGCCCTCGAGTTCAAGAGCCCGCTGCTTTTCTTCAGGCGAGGCATTGGGATGCGCGGCAAGGACCGCAAGACGAGCATCATCCAGCATCGACATCCAGCGTGAGATGAACTGCGCATCTGTTTGAACGGCGGCGTTGTGGTTCCAGGCGGCTTTGATCCCGCCGCAGCCTGAATGCCCGATGATGATGAGGTGCTTGAGCTTGAGGTTCAGAACCGCAAACTCGATCGCCGAGCTGACGCCATGATAATTTCCGCCTGTCTCGAAGGGCGGCACGAGATTAGCGATGTTGCGCAGAACGAAAAGCTCACCTGGCATAGCGCTGAAGATCGTCTCAGGATCGACGCGGCTATCGCAACACGAGATGACCATCGTGTCCGGATCCTGGCCATGCGTCGCGAGTTCCTCGTAGTGGGCCGCGTTAGGTGCGAAATACCGGTATTTGAAACGCCGATAGCGATCCGCGAGCGAATCCGGAAATGTTTTCATTGAATTTTTATCTCCTCCTAACGATCAGCTATGCAACTCAACCTTTTTTAAGCCGCCTGCGGTGGGTACTCGACAGGACGATGTAGCCGAGGGTGGCAGACACCAGCGAGCCGGCCAGCACACCGAGCCGGACGTCAGCACTTGCCTGGGAATCGGGAAAAGCCAGCATGCCGATGAACAAGCTCATGGTGAAGCCAATGCCGCCCAAAAGCGCTGTGCCGAATAGCTGCATCTTGGTCGCACCGGACGGCGCCGCTCCGGCGCCACTTTGAATGGCTGCGCGGGCGAAACCGTAGATGCCGAGCGGCTTGCCGATGATCAAGCCGAGGGCGATGCCGAGGGGAATAGGAGATACAAATTCTTTCGCGGATATGCCCGCGAACGATACACCCGCGTTGGCAAATGCGAAAATTGGCAGAATGAGAAAGCTCACCCAGGGGTCCAGGCGGCGCTCCAGATTTTCGAGCGGACCCTCCCGGCCCTTTTCGTCCGTGAGCGGAATAGCAAGCGCCGTTGCAACGCCCGCGAGCGTCGCATGCACCCCGGATTTCAGCACGCAGAGCCACACGAACGCACCGACGAGAATATACGGCCAAACGCGCATGACGCCGCGATGATTTAAGAGAGCTAGTATCGCGCCGCCGGAAAACGCGAGAGCCAGCGCCGAGAGCGACAGGTCGCTGGTGTAGAAGAAGGCGATAATCAGGATCGCGCCGAGATCGTCGATGATGGCAAGCGCCAGCAGAAAGACCTTGAGGCTCTGCGGGACGCGCGATCCAAGAACCGCCAGCACACTAACCGCGAACGCGATATCGGTCGCCGCCGGTATCGCCCAACCCCGGAGCGCCACATCATTATCCCAGTTAATCGCTGAGTAGATCATCGCCGGGACGACCATGCCGCCGAGGGCGGCAATGAGAGGTAGCAAGGCCGTCTTGCGCGATGAGAGGGCTCCGCGCAGGAGTTCGCGTTTGATCTCAAGCCCGACGAGCAGGAAGAAGACGGCCATCAGGCCATCATTGATCCAAAGCAGGAGCGGCTTGCTCAGAACAGCTGGCGTTTTGCCGAGTGAGAGGGGCATCGCGAGCAAATGCTCATAGGCGACGCGCAGCGGCGAGTTGGCGACCAAGAGGGCCAGCACCGCAGCGGCAAGTAATGTCAATCCCGCAGCAGCTTCGCGGCTAAAGGCCTTAGCGCTTTTTTCTGGCTTCATTCACTGGTCCCGCACTCTCCCTGATACGCGAACGTATTCAGCTGCCGTCGCAGGGGCAAGTGCATCAGGAGGGGGCTCAGTTATTCAGCAATGATCCGCGCCTTTCTTGCTGGCACGATTTCGCCGTCCTCTTTCGTGAAAGGCCCGGCCTCCGCATTCGGAAGAATTTCGGTGACAACTTCCGACGGCCGGCACAAGCGCGCGCCAAGCGGCGTCACGACGATCGGACGGTTGATGAGGATCGGATGGGCGACCATCGCCGCGATGATCGCATCGTCATCGAGGCTCATGTCCGCGAGCCCGAGTTCATCGTAGGGCGTTCCCTTCTGCCGGAGCAGCTGACGTGGCGTGATGCCCATGGTGGCGATCAGCGCGACAAGCTCGTCGCGCGTCGGCGGAGTCTTGAGATATTCGATGACGCGCGGTTCTTCGCCACTTTGGCGGATCATCGCCAATGTATTGCGCGACGTGCCGCACGCCGGATTGTGATAAATCGTAATCGTCATATGACCCTACTCTTGGTCGTTGTCAGGAACATAACCACGCCCAGTCGATCAGCGGCAGCATCAGGCGGTCGCTACCGCGGCTCGCCTCCAGCCCATAGCCGACGCCCTGAATGGCATGGCTCCACGCGTCCGTCGCGGACGCGCCGCGCAAGAGCTGCGCGGTCAGGAACCCGGTGAATAAGTCGCCGGTGCCATGCGGTGCATCGGCTAGCTTTTCCACGTTTCGGGCGAGAACATTGCCGTTGTTGACGAGCACGTTCGCGAGTTCGTCCGTTCCTGCCGGTATGGACGTCGCGGCAACGATCGGACGGCCTAGAGCCAGAGCAGCCTGTGCCGCATCATCGACCGATTGCACCTCCGTGCGCGCAAGCCAGCCGAGTTCGAACCGGTTCGGCGTCACGACGTCGGCAAGAGGAACGAGTGTGTCACGCACGACAGCCGCAGCGACGGCGTCGATATAAAGGCCGTCTGGATCGTCGCCGAGAATGGGATCGCAGACGTAGATGATCAAAGGATTGAATTCGCGCATCCGCTGCACGAGACCCGCGATCCAGACGGCATGTCCGGGAGATGGAAGATATCCGGAAAGAACCGCGTCGAACGTGCCGAGCCAGCCGTTGGCTTCGATCGCCGCCGTCATTTTTTCAAGTGCGGCAGGCTCGATCACCACGCCGGCGCAGTTTTCTCGCGCTGGGTGATTCGACAACACCACTGTCGGCAACGATACGACTTCGATCCCGGCGCGTTGCAGCGGGGTGATCGTCGGGCTCAGGCCGACCGTGTCCTGGGCAACGTGCGATGAGATGACGAGGATACGGCGCATGGTCCTGATCGGGTTTGAAGTCGGGCATCGGCCGAGCCATTTGGGCAAAAAGCGCAATGCCTTCTAGCATGACTGAACGGGTGCGGTTGAACTCGCGGCCAGGATTTTGCTGCTTGCCAAAGTGGGGTTATGGTGCATTGCACCATCAACGACACTTCGGAGCGATGGCAATGAGACCCAGGCGCAGTGTCCTTTACGTCCCAGGAGACAACGAGCGCGCGATCGAAAAAGCCAAAACGCTTGCCGCCGACGCGATCATCATCGATCTGGAAGATTCGGTGGCGCCGACAAACAAGGAATTAGCGCGGCAGAGGGCAGTCGCGGCAATCCGCGAACGGGGCTTCGGCGCACGCGAGGTGGTGTTGCGGGTGAACCCCATCGAAACCCCGTGGGGCATGGCCGATCTCCACGCCGCAATGGGGGTCGTGCCCGACGCTATCCTCGTCCCCAAGGTCTCTCATGCAGGCGACATCACCGGCACTGCGAAGGTCGTGAATGCCACCGACGCCGATCCGCGTATTCGCCTGTGGGCCATGATCGAAACGCCCATGGGGATCATCAACGCGCGCGAAATAGCGGCGTGTGCGCCTGATCCCGACAACCGTCTCGTCTGTTTCGTGCTCGGCACGAACGATCTGCTGAAGGAAAGTCGCGCCCGATCGGGCAGCAATCGTTTCGCCGTGGTGCCGTGGCTGGCGATGACTCTCGTTGCGGCCCGCGCCTACGGACTAGACGTCATAGATGGCGTCTACAACGATTTTAACGATGATCTGGGATTTCGCGCCGAATGCGAGCACGGCCGCACGCTCGGCATGGACGGTAAAACGCTCATTCATCCTTCGCAGGTCATACCTTGCAATGAGATCTTCTCGCCGAGCGAGGACGAGATAATCTGGGCTCGCAAGATCATCCATGCCTTTGAGGAGCCCGAAAACGCCCGCAAGGGCGTGATAACCGTCGAGGGCAAGATGGTCGAGCGGCTGCATCTCGTTATGGCCAAAAGGGTTGCCGCCATCGCCCAGGTGATCGCCGCGCGCTCGCAGATCGAAGAGCCTTGGTTCTGAGAGAAGTGCCCATTTCAATGTTATCTGCGGCCCTAGATCGCGTCCCCGGCCTTTGATAAGGGTTGCGGTCCGGCGGCCACATTCCGAAAAGAGCCGCAGCGAAATCAGCGAGAAAGTGAAGGCAAGAGAGATGGCGGGCACGAAGACCAACGCGGGCAATTTCTTCGAAGATTTTCGCTTCGGCCAGGTGATCCACCATGCCACGCCGCGCACTGTCACGGACGGCGATGTCGCGCTCTATACCGCGCTCTACGGATCGCGCTTCGCTGTGCAGTCCGCCGACACTTTCGCCAAGGCGATCGGCTATCCGCGCGCGCCTCTCGACGATCTTTTGACGTTTCACGTCGTCTTCGGAAAGACGACGCCGGACATCTCGCTCAATGCCATCGCCAATCTCGGCTATGCTGACTGCCGCTTTCTGAAACCGGTCTACCCCGGCGACACGCTCACCTCGACGTCGGAAGTGATCGGCATAAAGGAGAATTCGAACGGCGAGACCGGCACCGTCTATGTGCGATCTACCGGCCGCAACCAGGACGGCCAGGTCGTGCTCGAATATTGCCGTTGGGTGATGGTCAGAAAACGCTCGAAGGGCTCGCCGGCGCCGGAAGCGGTCGTGCCGAAGCTTCCTGAGCGCGTCGATCCGGCAGATTTCGCGGACTGCATTCCGGCTCTCGATGTCGCCAAGTACGACCTCGAGCTCGCCGGCTCGCCGCATCGCTGGGGCGATTATGAAAGTGGCGAGAAGATCGATCATATCGACGGCATGACGCTCGAAGAAGCCGAGCATCAGACCGCCACGCGCCTCTACCAGAACACCGCCAAGGTTCATTTCAACCAGCACACCGAATCCAAAGGCCGCTTCGGCAAGCGCATCGTCTACGGCGGTGTCGTCATCTCGCTCGTCCGCGCGTTGTCCTACAACGGCCTCGCCAATGCCTTCCATCTCGCCGCAATCAACGGTGGCCGTCACGTTGCGCCGACGTTCGCGGGCGATACGATCTATGCGTGGTCTGAAATCATCGAAAAAGCTGAGATCCCGGGGCGGCGCGACATTGGTGCGCTGCGCGTACGCATGGTCGGCGTCAAGAACCAGGATTGCGCGAACTTTCCGCTCAAGACTGAGACCGGCGAGTACGCCGAGGGCGTCGTCCTCGACCTCGACGTGTGGCTGGTTCTGCCGCGTTGATCTCCGGCAGCCCGATCTCCGTCGCCAGCCTGTTGTTCGACGGAGCGCGAACGCCAAGGCGCGCGCGTGCTAGGAATGTCCGCATGACATACAGAATCGCTCTGATGATCGCCGCCGTTGTTCTTCTCGGCACATGGACCTCGGACAACGCACGCGCGACGGGTGAGACGGCAGCCGCAGCGCTCAAGTTCGTGGATGGCAGCGACGCCGGCAGCATCAAACTGACCCAAACCCCCGCGGGTGCGCTGCTGAAGATCGACCTCAAGGGTCTGAAGCCGGGTCCTCACGGGCTGCAGGTGCACAAGGTCGGCAAATGCGATGGTAACTTCGCGTCAGCCGGCCCTATCTACAACCCACTCGCCGCCAAGCATGGCTTTCTCAATGACGAAGGCCCGATGGCAGGCGATCTACCAAACGTCTACGCTGCCGCAGACGGAACCGTGGTCGCCGAGATCCTCAGTCCCTCTCTGCACGTGGATGAAAGCGGCGGCGATTCGCTCTTCGATGCCGACGGTGCCTCGCTGGTGCTGTTCGAGAAGGCGGATGATTACAAATCCGGTCCGGAAGGCGCAGCCGGAGCTCGCATCGCCTGCGGCGTCCTGAAAAATCGATAGATGCACCGTTTGCGCAAAGCCCGGCGGCTCGTGTCGAGCGTCTCGCGCGGGTCGCCGCTCTCCGGCCAAGCTCGTTACGACGGAATACGGCGCGGGCATACCGGGCAAATGTGGCATTTGGCGAATTGCCGCGTGGCGTGCGAGACGCTACAACGCTGCTTCCAGCTGCAGAAGGGAACCGATGCAAGCGACTTCCGAGCGTAGCGTGCGACCGGAGCGGCCGCTCTCTCCGCACCTCCAGATCTATACACCGCTCATCAACATGGTGATGTCGATCCTGCATCGCATCACTGGCGCGACGCTTTACGTCGGCTCTTTGCTGCTGGCTTGGTGGTTGGTCGCGGCGGCGACGGGACCGGACTATTATAACTATGTGGCAGGCGTGTTTGCCTCGTGGCCGGGGAAGATCGTTCTGCTCGGATACACCTGGGTACTCATGCACCACATGTTGGGCGGGCTCCGCCATCTGCTCT
>Ga0164242_10009476_pt1 | contig 10501 bp, 9 predicted proteins | sample OricomgcompostMG_FD_108783 | JGI IMG/M metagenome (GOLD analysis project Ga0164242, IMG submission 108783) | Miracle-Growth compost microbial communities from Emeryville, California, USA - Original compost - Miracle growth compost (MG) ... | reverse complement strand
GTTGTCCACATCTCCGACGAACAGGGTGGTTCTGCTTGGGGGTGGACCCGATATCGTGGAGGGGCAGGTGCCGCCGGACGTGGACGATACGTACGTTGGCCTGGCGTTCAACAATCCACGATTTCACTGGCCAGATCTCAGCGTTACAACGCAGGGCGTGCCACCGGCGCAGGCAGGGTACCCGACGCAGCCAGTACCACGCAGGAAGTACATTCAGCCGCGCGTGCTCGGCGGCGGCTCGACGATAAACGGGCAGGCTGCGAACCGCGGCGCGCCGGATGATTACGATGAATGGGTGCGGTTGGGTGCAACTGGCTGGAATTGGGATGCGGTTCTTCCCTATTTCAGGAAGCTGGAGACCGATCTCGATTTCGACGGCCCCCTTCATGGCAAGGATGGTCCTATCGCCATTCGCCGTATCCCGCGTGACCACTGGTGTGGACACGCGCGTGCTGCGGCACAGGCATTCGAGATGGCCGGATACCGTTACCTCCCCGATCAGAACGGCGAGTTTCGGGATGGGTATTTTTCCATGGCAATATCCAATCGCGATGAGCGCCGTGTTTCAGCGGCGACCACTTATCTGGATGGTTCGGTGCGCGCACGCACGAACCTGCGCATCATGACCGGAACACCCGTAACGGCCCTTCGTTTCGAAGGAAAAATGTGCGTTGGTGTCGAAGCGCTGGTCGATGGCGCTCCGACATCCATTCGCGCGCGCGAAGTGATCCTGTGCTCAGGGGCGATCTATTCCCCGGCTCATCTGCTACGTGCGGGAATCGGGCCAGCGCACCACCTGCAGGACCTCGGTATTCCCGTTCTGGCAGACCGGCCCGGCGTCGGGCGCCGGCTCATGGATCACCCAGCGATTGCGGTCGGCTGCTTTGTGAAACCCGAAGCGCGGATGAATCATCACACCCGGCGCCATATGCAGGTGGGCTTGCGCTATACGTCGGGTATTGGCGATCGTCCCAGCGATATGTCTGTGGGGGTCGTGAGCAGAACCGCATGGCACCCGGTCGGTAGCCAGATCGGGGCGATGGCGCTGCTGGTCAACGGTACGGAATCTGACAGCGGCGAAATCAGGCTTGCGAGCCCGCACTTCGCGGATGCTCCTCTCGTTGACTTTAATCTCCTGTCCAATCAGCGCGACGCCCAGCGCCTGATGGACGGATTCCGCCGCATGGTCGAAATCCATGCGTTGCCGCCACTCAGAGCGGTGTGTGGCGAAGTGTTCCCGGCGTCCTATACCGATCGCGTCCTTCAGTACGGAGCAGTAACTGCCAGGAACAGGCTGGTGACGGGCTTCGCGCGCATGCTGCTTGACGGCCCTAATGCGATCCGTCGGTACATCATCAACAATATGGTCATCGATCAGTTCGATCTGGCGAGCCTTATGGACAGTGATGAGCGTCTCGAAGCATTTGTTCGAAAGACCGCGATCGGCGCGTGGCATGCGTCGTGTTCCGCGCGCATGGGCCGGGCAGACGACCCTATGGCGGTGACGGATCCTGCAGGTCGCGTCTACGGCGTATCGGGACTTCGCGTAGCCGATGCATCAATATTTCCAACGGTCCCCCGCGCAAACACCAATCTGCCGACGATGATGTGCGCGGAGAAGATATCGGATGCCATTCTCAACGATACCCGGCCGGGCATGCTCCCGGCGGGCGTTCTGGCATATGCGCGGTAGAGGCGCGAGGTCGCCCACGTGAGGCCGGACGGGGCCGGGTATCCGTGCTCACGCGATGGTGCAGGCGGCGTATTGGACACAATCGACGTTTTCTGAGGGGAAGCATGGTGAATTTCAGGATGGGCCACATGACGATAGACAAGATTCCGGAGCTCGAATCCGTGTACATGCCCTTGTCGTTCGCGCTGCCCGACATCGAGGGAGAAGACGTGCGCCGTCTGCGCGAATGGTACTGGGACGAGGGCATGAACGAGGATCTTTCTCTCGCGAAGATCCATATGCCGTTTCAGAGTTACGTGCTGCGCGTGAACGGCAAGAATATCCTGATTGACAGTTGCAATGGCAATCACAAGACGCGGGAGCTTCCCTTCTGCAACAGGCTCGACACCCCATACCTGGCAAGACTGCAGGAAGTGGGGCTTTCGCCGCGCGATATCGACCTTGTATTGTGCACGCACCTGCATTTCGACCACGTTGGCTGGAACACGCAACTGGCTGACGGGAAGTGGGTTCCGACATTTCCCAACGCGCGATATCTGTTCACCCGGACCGACTATGAATTTTTTGAGAGCCGCTATTCAGACACGCTGAACCGGGCGGCGTTCGAAGACAGTATTCTTCCGGTCGTCGAGCATGGCCTGGCCGATCTGGTCGAAACGGATCATGTCATCGAACATGAGCTGGGCAGCGGAGTGTGGTTGCAGGGTGCGCCGGGGCATACGCCAGGTAGCTGTATTGTTCATGCGCAGTGCGACGACCACAAGGTGATCTTCTCCGGTGATGTGTTTCATCATCCTCTTGAGCTGGTCCGTCCTGAAACGCGATTCTTTGGCGACCACGATTCACCATTGGCGGGCCGTACGCGAAGTGAACTCTTCGAGAAATACGCTGATAGTTCCACGGTCTTTTTTCCTGCTCATTTTTCTGGCGTTTCGGGCGGCCGGGTTTGTCGGCATAAGGGGGCGTATAGGTACGAATACCTGGATGTCCCACGGCCGTCGTGGCAGTCCACTGCAGTGGCGGCGCACCGCCGATGACGACGCTCCTTCAACGATTCTTTCTAAACGAAACGCGTTGAATCCCGCTAAGTTTGCATAGGGCCAACGTCGGGGGTGTTCGACGTCTGCTCAATTGGCGTCGCCAGCTCAGTTTCAAACTGTAGTGTCGACCGGCCGAACGGTACGTGATTCGCCGGGCGCGTTTCGATAGCCACGGTGCGCCTTGCGCGGCGGCTCTTGGTTGCCGTGACTGCGACACGCAACGAGCCATTTAGGCTGGGCAGCTATTCCGTCATGCACGCGACTTGCGGCCTACAGTCGAGAAGCGCATTCGCGTCACGGAGGGTGATTGCTAGCGGATACAGGTACGTGTCGGGGACATCAAAGGGACGTGCGGGACATGTGATCGTTTGATGGCCACCAGTTTCCCTACAGAACGCATGGTGCTTTTCATACGATATGCCTGGGAGACATGTTGTGGATCGTCAACAACTGGAAACGCTGGCTGCAGTTATCGAGCACGGGAGCTTCCGGGGGGCGGCATCCGTCCTGAACATTACCCCGGGCGCGGTTTCGCAGCGGATTAAGGCTCTTGAGGAGCACGTCGGATGCATGTTGCTGATGCGGGAAGGGGCAGTCACACCGACGCGTGCTGGTGAAGCGATGTTGCGACACATCGTGGCGCTGAGGTTACTTGAGGAAGATACCCTTCAGTCGATCCGACCGGATCAGTTTCCTCCCGTCTCGTTTCCGCTGGCGGTCAACGCAGACTCGCTTGCGACCTGGTTCGAGCCGGTCGCCTGGGAGCTCGCGAGGCATCATATCGCGCTAGAACTTATGGTGGACGATCAGGACCATACGCTGGGCGCGTTAGCCCGGGGCGATGTCATGGGCGCCATCGCAACTCAATCGGATCCTCTGGTCGGCTTTATTGCCAAGCCTGTCGGCTGCATGCGCTACCAGTGTGTCGCGACGCCGACCTTCAGGCACCGGTACTTTATGGACGGGTTCACGGTTCCGGCGGTGTTGAAGTCTACCGCCATCCTTTTCAACCGGAAGGATGCCTTGCACGACACGTTTCTGAACTCGTTCTTTGGCCTTCGGGTCGGCCGATATGTGAAACACTACTTCCCTTCACCTGTGGCGTTGCTTGGCGCGATCGTGGGGGGAATTGGTTATGGACTTGTGCCGTCACTTCAGGCTGCACCACTTATCGGGAACGGTGTGCTGGTGGACCTCACACCATCGCACGCGCTGGACGTGGAGTTGTACTGGCATCACTGGAAGTCAGAGCTACAGCCGATGGCTGGGATCAGCGAAATCGTGATGAATGCGGCGCGCGCCGCACTCATACAAGCGACGTAGGATGATCGGCACTGCGGGCGCCTCATTTTAGCTGGATGGGGCGAAGGCGAATCAGTTCGCTGACCACACCAGTGACCACAGATGCTGACAGGCCTGCAACGAGCGGAGTGACCGATGGTAGCGTGACCAAGTCGAACCACCGGACCATCTGAAGTCCCATCGAGGTCGATAGTCCGGCGATGCCCATTGACCACGCGCTGCGAGGCGATATGGGAGCCTCCACCTCGTGCTGGATAAATAAAGCACCGACCGACGCGACGTACGCGATGTTCATCGACACAATTGTTTCAACCATTGGATGGTTAGCTGCGGCTACCGTTCCGCCTGTGCCAAGAATGACGATAGAACCGATGGGCCGACGCAGCAACGACGGGGACCCAGCAACTGCCGAGAGGGCGTCGACCATGGCGCGCGTGACCGCCGCGGCCGAGCCTAGCGCGGCAGCAAGGAGAATTGCCAGCATCGCGAACTCTGCGTTGTGCCCCCCCGGAGCGGCGGATTGCGACAACAAAAACGGAATGACCTGCGCGGTATCCGTGGTTCCGGCTCCGCGCAGGCTGGCCTGATTCGCGAGCACGGCGCTAGCCGGAAGAAATCCCGTCGCAAAGAGGATGACTGCTGCCAGAATTGTGCCGAGGTACGCGTCCCTGGGGCGACGCGCGGCGATGATGAACTGCTGATAGTCGGCGCCTGTGACAACGAGAAATGTCACCGCGACGACCGTTGTTACGACGTCGAACGGTGGCAGTTTTCGGGTATCTCGTGCGAGTTTGGGGATGGCGTTGGTGTAGATGCCAAGTCCGTTCGAGTGAATGACGACGTATAGCAGGACCAGGTTGCTGGCGAGCAGGCAACCTGCAAAGATTGTTGCGGCAACACCGAGCCTGAGCGATGTGGCCGTTAGCACAAGCGCGAGGATTACCGCCAATGCAACGCCGTGCGGCAAGCCACACAACGTCGCAATCGCGACGCCCCCTTTGATCTGTGCCGCCAGTACACCCGTCATCCAGATCAGAGAGAGCACGGCGATGCCGTTTCCGACCTTTGCGCCGTAGGCACGTCCGAAAGTGCCCCAGATTGGTTGCCCCCGGAGCCACAGCGGGCGCGCCAGGAACGCGAGCACCACCATGCCGCCCGCGGTGGCCAACGGGTAGAGGCTGCCAGCCATTCCCTCACGCAAGGCCATCTCGCCCGAGCCGAAGAGAAATCCGATGCCGCAGCTGGCCGATACCAGAAGCGTCGCGACCCCTAGTGGGCCAAGCTCTTGTTGGACGATCATTCAGGCCTCGTCGGTAGTGGTCCAGGCTCGCACGACCGCGCCATCTCCGCGAAAGTACGCGTCGGAAATTGAGGCGAGGCCTGCAAAGCCGGGAAGCGTCCGGAAAATCCCGTGTGCCGTCGCAAGTCGATGATAGGGGATAGACGGTATCAGATGGTGTGTCAGGTGATATCCATTGCTGCGGGGGTGGATGACCAGGGACCATAGATCTGAGGCCGAAACATCACGAGTGAAGCTGAATATGCCACCAGGCTGAAGGCCGAAATGATCGGACATCTCCCGGAAGGTCGTGACGAGATGGAACGACGTTGCTCGGGCGATGATCCAGATCGCGAGCAACGTGATCGCGTACCCGGGGGCGGCGGCGAGCGCGATCGTTGTCAGCAAGGCTGTCCACCAGAGTAGGATAGCAGCGCGCTGCAGACGCGTAGCAGCGGACGCGTAAAGATGTCCCAACAGCGAACCCAGCCATGTTTTCTTGGAGCATAGGACGCGAAGGTAGTGCTTCCACCATGGCCAGCTTTCGCCCTCGTGCTCAGTCGCAATGTAGTCTGGATCCCGTCTGGAGTCGCCAAGCCACGCATGGTGGCGAGCATGCAACTCTCGATAGACAGCAAGGCTGTTGCAGAGCGCCGGTGCCAGAAAGATACGCGCAATCAGATCGTTGACTCGGGACGAAAGCGCAAGGTTTCGATGGCCCGCATCGTGTAGCAGGTTTCCGAGTGCGCGTTGTCTGTTCCCAACCCACATGACCGCAATCGGACCCAGCCACCACCCTGTCCGGTGAACGGCGAACACCATGAAGACAATACTGGCCCAGTCGAAGCCTATATCGGCAAACACGCGTCCGATGTTTGGACGCTGGAGCGCACGCAAATCCAGCCCTGCCGCCCACAGCATATCGCGCAGCGCATTCTGGTCCGTAATCACGGAGGAATTTAGATTCGGCTTGTCCATGGGCTGACCTCACCGTGCATGGTCATGGCAGGCTTCCGCGTAACCACGTGACATTCCGACCTTTCGCGAGAGCGAGAATGTCACGGAGATCATCATAGGAAAGGACAGTACGCGGAGAAGTGAAAATAGGAAATTTAGACGGCGCTTAGTTTTGTTGAACGGTTGCTATCTTCGGGCCTGTTCGACGTAGGCTATGCGAAAGGGGGAGTCCCATGCGTGGAGAATGTGACGTCGCGACGCTTTGTGCGAGCCTACAACCAAGGCGCGCTGGTTCGACGTACGTCTACTGTTGTCTACCGGATTTTGTCGTTCCTGACGGAATCGCCAAACAGGATGCGCTTCTTGCATTCCGCGAACGGGAAGGTCTGACGTTGGTCATCGAAAAATCCGCGGCAAAGCGCTTGGAACTGGCATATGAATTCGAGGCGACCCTGATCACGCTGGATATCCATTCGAGCCTGGATGCGGTCGGATTCATCGCGATCATTGCTGCGGAGCTTGCACATGCCGATATTCCGTGTAATGCCGTTGCTGCCTATTATCACGATCATCTTCTTGTTCCGGAGCACCGCGCATGCGAAGCAATGCGGGTGCTAACCCGTCTGCGCAGCAGGGCACGCCGCGAACTTCAGTCGGACAACAATAAAGCCACGGGCTAATTGTCTGGGCGGCTTCCCTGGCAGACGGTTACTTCGATGCGCCACGGTCCCAGTGCGGTATCGGGAGGGAATATCTGAACGCTGACATGGCCCTGGGGAGGTGGTGAGGTGGCAATCCGCGGGCTTCCTCGCGTGGTCTCAATGTCCGACACGATTTCCCTTTCAAGCTGCTCAAGTTCGGCACGTACATCTTCGAGTCGGCCCATGGGTTCCTCTCCCCCAGTGGTTATCAGCAAACAGATGGCAACATGATGAATGCCATGTCTGAAGATTAACTATGTGCGGCGTTCTATAACCAGCGTTTAATTCTTCTTCTGCCCAATTAGCGAAACGCACGGATGATGGCGGTGTCGGTTCTAGCGGCGCGGTCGCGACCGTAGCATCGTTGTGAGTACCGCATCGTCCAATGAATCTCCGGCTACCTGAGCGAGTAGCTGGGACTGCTCATAGAGGAGTCCGATAAGTCGTGACTTTCGGTTTGCGTCGAGGGATTTTCCCAGTCTGTTCTCGATGCGATCGACTGCGGCGACGACGCGGTCGAGTACGCGCTGTTGAAGACGGTAGCGTACGTTAGGATCAAGGATCATTGGTCCATTGCCGGTAAGTAACCACACGGGATCGACCGAGAACTGTTCATACAGCGCGCGCACCAGTTCGATGGGAATCGAGCGCTCGCCGCGCTCGTAATTGGCGTACGCGCGAAGCGACGCGCCGAGACGCTCAGCCATTTTCTCCTGCGACAGTGCGAGGTACTCGCGCACCTGCGCGATACGTTCATGATAGTCGCCACGATCACTAATGCTTGACATGTTTGCCCCATGTTTCTAGAGTGATTTTGTGCCTTGATTATAGGCACCATTGAGTATTGGACAAAGCTGGACGTACCTGGACGGAGGAAGATAGCGCTGGACAGGTTGTGTATTGCGGAGGCTCTGACAGATATGCGGTTCTACACGCTGGAGGAAATTGCGCGCGAGTTGCATATCGCACCTGCCACCGCGCGTAACCGGTTGACGCTCGGGCAGCCCATGCCACCGTCGATCCGCATCGGCCGCCGCCGCCTTTTCCCTGCGGATGAGTACGAGAAGTGGATTGCATCGCAGCTCGCGCGTTCCGATGATTTCGATGAAACGAGCCACCATCCAGCTCAGTCAACCAGATCCTGATTTCACAGCATGACGTTGCAACGGAACATTCACCGTGCCGGTCGTTATCTCTTTTGTCTCCACCAAGGGCGGCGTCGGTAAGACGACCGTCGCCGCCAACCTGGGCGGCCTGCTCGCAGCCTTCGGACTGAAGGTCCTCGCGATCGATGCAGACGTCCAGCCGAGTCTAAGCCGGTATTTTCCCGTCCATTACCGTTCACCGCGCGGCCTGACTGCTGTGGTGACCTCCGGCGGCAATCCGTCCGCGGACTGCATCAGCCGCACGATCTTCTCGAATCTGGACCTCATCTATTCAGACACCGCGGACGCGGGACTGCAGTCGTGGCTGAACCGCCGCGAGGATCGTCTGATGATCATGCGTCGTGCGATGCGTAGTCCGGTGCTTGAGTCCTACGATGTCGTGCTGATCGATACACAGGGCGCGGTGGGGGAGTTGCAAAAGTCCGCTGCGATGGCAGCGGACTACATGGTGTCCCCGGTCAAGCCCGACGCGCTGAGTGCGGGTGAGTTTACGTCCGGCACGCTGTCTATGCTCGATGAACTGAACCGCCTCGCGGATTTTGGCATGTCATTCCGCTCGGGAGACCTTCACGTGCTGATAAATGCACATGAACGGACCGTCAACGCGCGGGTGCTGACGCAGGCGGTGCGCGAGCGCTTTACCGGATATCCACGGGTCCGGGTACTCGACACCGTGATCCCGTCGGCCGCCGCCTATGCGGGGGCAGCGACGTCACGTGTCCCGGTGCACGAATATGATCGGCGCCGGGCGTTCACGCGCTCCGCGTGGAACATCATGCACCAACTCGCCTGGGAGCTGTTTCCGTCACGGCATGGGCAGTACATCGACGGCAGCAGCACAGGTCGTCCTGCACCGAGGGATGACGTCTCGCTGGAGCGCGTGGCATGAGCGGGCTGTCACAGGTCGATATCCGGCACAACGGGCAGCACGGTGACGTTGCTGACAGCGCGGTTGCACTTGCTGTCGACCGGATCGGTGTCGAAGCGTCAGGGCCGCGTACTGGTGAGGCCGCACTCGTATCGACCATCCGGCTGAAGGTGACAGAGGTTGCGACCTACGAGCGTAATCCCCGGCGGGCTTCGCCGGACCATATCGCCGAACTGAAGGAGTCGATCCGCGTCAACGGCATCGAGCAGATCGTGACGGTCACGCGGCGACCATCGGAAACGCACTACGTGGTCGCCAAAGGTGGTAACTCGCGGCTCACGGCATCCCAGGCGCTCTACGCGGAGACGCAGGATCCCCAGTTTCTGTATCGTGACTTCCTGTACATTCCCTATCCGGGCGAAGCAAAGCTGCTGGCGGCGCACCTGCGCGAAAACGAGCAGCGGGCGGACCTGTGTTTCTGGGACAAGGCGGCCGGATATCTCGCGCTGAAGGCCGATCTTGAGCTGGAGCAGGGCGCTGCCCTGTCGGTGCGCGAATTCGCCCGCCTGCTTGCAGAAGACGGGGCGCCGGTGAGCCATGTGCTGCTGTCGCTGTTCCAGTTTGCAACGCGGCGTCTGGCCATGCTCGGTCCTGCAACGGCGCTGCTCAGCCGCCGCAACGTGGTCGACGTGATCCAGCCGGCGGTTGGTGCGATGATCCGGCTTGTCCGCCGCTTCGGGCACGACGACGACTGGCTGCAGGACGAGGTGGTCAACGTTGCATTGGAGCAGTTCAGTCTGGGGTTCCAGGCGGAAACTGCGTGGGGTTCTGCCCAGGACCGCGTGCTGGACGCCGAAGCGCTCGTGATGAGCCTGCAGCGACGTTGCGCCGAAGCACTGGGTACGCCGGCAGCGGCGGTGAAACCGATGCTCGCGCTGCTGGCGCGTGAGCCTGAAGTTTCACCGGACCGACTGCGCGAACTGGCAGGTCGGGCAGTGGGCGACGCGGGTGCGTTGCTGACGACGGCTCGCCCGCTCAACACCAGTGTGATATCAGGTCAGATCGATAATTCGCAGCAGGGACGTGATGGTGCGGGTGGCGATGAACCGGACGCAGTACCGCAGTCGACTTCGGTCATTCGCGCGGCAGCGCAATCTTTAGGCGCTGCCGCAGAGGATGGTGCCGGTGCACGCACTGGCGAGATCGGCGACCCGGAGATTCCGGCACCCGGCGCGGTCGTATCCTCCGACGCGGTTCATGCCGGGGACGATCTCGTTACCCTGCATCGGGACATCAGATCCTTCGCTGCCCTGTGCGGTCTCGAAAGCACGTTGCACGATGCACCGGAATTACCCTATGGTTTTATGGTCGATCTGCCCGATCCGACGCAGACGGACCCGCCCCTTGACACACAGGCCAGACAGCATGAGGAGGGGTTCCGGCGCTACGTGGGCTGGTGGTGGCTTGTCAATCTGTCACGGCAGAACACGCCGTG
>Ga0164242_10009475_pt1 | contig 10501 bp, 7 predicted proteins | sample OricomgcompostMG_FD_108783 | JGI IMG/M metagenome (GOLD analysis project Ga0164242, IMG submission 108783) | Miracle-Growth compost microbial communities from Emeryville, California, USA - Original compost - Miracle growth compost (MG) ... | reverse complement strand
GTTGGCTTGCGTGTGGTCTCTACCGCACGAACACCGTGGGATGCCCTCTCTCGTCTCGCGGCCCATCCCATTCGATACTTCGAACGAAAGACGATCATCCGTGGCAAACATCAAGTCGCAGCTGAAGCGCATCAAGACGAACGAGAAGGCGCGTGAGCGCAACAAGGCCGTCAAGAGCGAGCTGAAGACCGCCATCCGCTCCACGCGCGAGGCCGTCGTGGCCGGCGACAAGGACAAGGCGACCGCTGCTCTCGCCCTCGCGAGCAAGAAGCTCGACAAGGCCGTCAGCAAGGGCGTCATCCACAAGAACCAGGCCGCCAACCGCAAGTCGGCGATCGCCAAGCAGGTCTCCGCGCTCTGATCGGCCCGCACGCCGATCGGCCTGCTTCGATCGGCGCCGCTTCAGCGAGGCGATGCCGGCGAGCCCAGCGAACCGTTGTGAAAGAACCCCGTTATCGAGCGGGGTTCTTTCATGTCCGGCGCCACCTCAACTGCGCACGATCTCGCCGCGCGCGCTCAGCACCGCGATCATTCGTTCGAGCGCGAACTCCGGATCGCGGGCTGCGCCCTTGACGTCGGCATCCGTGTCGGCGACGACCTCGATGCTGCGCGCCAGTCCCTCTTCCGTCCACCCCTGAAGGTCGCGCCTGGCGCGATCGACCTGCCAGGGCGCCAGCCCGAACTGCGAAGCGAGCTGAGCGGAGCTGCCCCTGGCGCCGTAGAGGCGCGCCATCGTGCGCAGTTTGCTCGCGAACGCCGCCACCATCGGCACCGGGTCGGCGCCGGATGCCAGTGCGTGCCTCAAGGTGATGAGCGCCTCGCCGTAGCGTCCGGCCAGAGCGGCATCCGCCACGCGGAACGCGTTCGTCTCGACCCGGCCGCCGTAGTACCGGTCGACGGTCGACTCGGTCACCTCGTCACCCGCGTCGGAGATGAGCTGCTGGCACGCCGCCGCGAGCTCGGCGAGGTCGTCGGTGAACGCGCTCGTCACGGCGCGCAAGGCGCCGGGCGTCACGCGCTTGCCTGCCATGCGAAACTCGGCCTGAGCGAAGTCGTACTTGTCGGCGTCGCGCTTCAGCTCCGCGCAGACGACCTCGACGCCGCCGCCCGTTCCGGATCGGATGGCGTCCAGGAACCGCTTGCCGCGCTGACCTCCACCATGACGCACGAGAAGCGTCGTGTCGTCGGCGGGCGCCTGAAGGTACCCGATGAGGTCGTCGACGAACGCATCGTTGGCACGTTCGGCACCGCTGACTCTGATCAGCCGCGGCTCGCCGAACAACGACGGACTCGCGAGCGAGGCCAGCTCTCCCGGCACATAGTCCGCGGCATCCACGTCGGTGACCTCGAGGCTCGGGTCGGCGTCTCGAAGAGTGTCGCGGAGGATGCGCATCGCACGCTCGGCCAGCACGGTCTCGGTGCCGCTGACGAGAACCACGGCCGCGGGACGCACCTCGTGCCACGACAGCTGCGGGATGACCGCCTTCACGGAGGCACCGCGACCGGACGACGATCGCGAAGCACCAGCACGCGATCCGCCGGCCGCCGCTCTCGAACCGCCGCCGGACCGCGATGCGGACGACCGTGCCGCCCCGCCACCCGTTCTTGCCGCCACCGCATCGACTCCATTTCCCGCGGCTTCCGTTCCGCGTGGCTTCCGTTCCGCGTAGCTCTCGTTCACCGTGGCTCTCGTTCACCGCGGCTCTCGTTCAGCGCGGCTTCCGTTCCGCGCGGCTTCCGTTCCGCGCTGCGCCGACGTCGGTTCCCCCGGGTTCCATACCGCGTGGATACCGCGAGCCCAGCCTATTCGGCTCCGCCGACTCTCATCCCGTGACGGATCGACCCGCCCGCCGATCGACGCAGTGCTCGGCTTCGCACCGGCCGTCGTCATCCGGGTCTCGCCAGCTGTTCCCTGTCGGCATGACGCTCCGTCCAGGTGCGGAGGCCGCCCTTCCCGTCGCCGCTGATCATCAGCATGCCCTCCACGTCGGTGCGCATGACGAGCGTCCGCGCTCGGTTCAGGATGGAGAGCGCCGTGGCGGTGGGATGGCCGTAGTCGTTCCCGGCGCCGACCGAGATGAGACCGATGGCGGCCCCGATCTGCCGGTACAGCGGCTCCGCCTGATCGCGGGATCCGTGGTGTGCCACCTTGACCACGTCGACCCGGGGAACGCGGCCCGTCCGCAGCAGGGTATCCTGCGCCCGTTCGTCGAGATCGCCGAGGAACAGCGAGCGGATGCCGTCGCCCGAGAAGAGCACGGTGACGCTGCGCTCGTTCCCCGGCTCCATGCCGTGCGGCTCGCTGTCGGGCCACAGCACCTTCCAGGCCACGTCGCCCAGCCGCCCGCCGTCGCCCGTCTGCGCGATGTGCACCGTCGCGCCACCCTTCTCGAGCTGCCGGTCCAGTCGTTCTCCCCGCTCGTCCGCCGGGGGCTCCACCATGGCGACGCCGACCTTCCCGATCACGGCCTGGGTACCGCCCACGTGGTCCAGGTCGTAGTGCGTCAGCACGAGGAGGTCGATGCGGGAGATCCCCAGCTCGTCGAGGCACGCGGTGAGCCGCGCCGGGTCGGGACCGGTGTCGACGAGCGCGTGCGCGCCGTTGCTCTGCAGGAGCACGGCATCGCCCTGCCCGATGTCGCATGCTGCAATGCTCCACCTGCTCGGACGGTCTGCCGCCTGCGCGATGCGCCCGCCGGCGATGCCGGCGAGAGAGCAGACCGTGACGGCGGCTGCTGCGGCAAGGGCCGCGACGCGCGCCCACCGCGCGAAGACCCGAACCGGCCGGGCGACCAGCAGGATGACGGCGAGAGCGAGCACGAGCATCAGCACGACACCGAGCACGCCGTCGACCCAGCCGAGTCCGCTCGCTGGAAGCGCGGCGCTCACCCGGGCGACCGCGGCGATCCAGGCGGAAGGAAGCCAGGCGAGGTGGGCCAGCACCGAACCCGCTACCGGCCAGACCGGAAGGAGAACACAGGATGCCAGTCCGAGCACCGTCGCCACGGGAGCGGCCGGCTCGGCGACGAGGTTCGCCAGCACGCCGTACAACGGAACCGTCGGGTTGAGCATGAGCAGCACAGGCTGGCAGACGACCTGCGCGGCGACCGGGACGGCCAGCAGGGCACCCACACGGGACGGCATCCAGTGCGATAGCCGCTCGGACAGCGGCGGTGCGAGAAGCAGGAGCGCACCCGTGGCGAGCACCGACAGAGCGAAGCCGTAGCTCAACGCCAGCCATGGGTCGACCGCGAGCAGGATCACGACGGCGAGCGAGAGCGCGGGCACGGCTCGCTCCGGTCTCCCCGTCCAGCCTCCGAAGACGATGACCGCTGCCATGACGGCGGCCCGCAGCACGCTGGGCTGCGGCGTCACGAGCACGACGAAACCGGCAAGCGCCGTCAACGACGCCACGGCTCGCACTCCACGGCCGAGGCCGAGCGCTCCCGCGGTCACGCCGACGAGGGACACGACGACGGCGCAGTTCGCACCGGAGACGGCCGTGAGGTGCGTCAGGCTGGCCTGCTTCATGTCGGCCGACAGCGACTCGGGCAGGTCGTGCACGTCTCCGATCGCCAGCCCGGGCAGGAGCGCTCCTCCGTCGCCGGGGAGACCCCGTGCCACGGCGGCGAACGCGGACCGGACGGAGTCCGCCGCAGCCAGAAGAGCAGGCGGATCGCGCAGCGCACGGGGACGAGCCGACGCATACACGAGCGCGGCGTTCTCCGACGACGACGGAAGCATACGCAGCGTGCCGGTGACCTGGACCGTCTGGCCGATGCGCACACTCGTTCCCTCAGGGGCGAACACGAGCACGGGCATCCGAGCGGGAAGGGACGTCTCACCGGCCGTGAGGACATCGACGGTAGCCGAGAAGCGGACTCCCCCGGCCCCCGAGCCCGCAGTCAGCGAGCCTGCCGAGCTTCCGGAGGCCTGCGCGAGAGATCCGACCTCGAGCCGCATGCTCACCGTGTGGTGCGCGAGGCGGGATGCGGCATCCGGATGCCTGGCGGGCATGGCCGCAGCCGCCGCCGTCGCGACCAGGGCGGCTCCCGCGGCCGCAACGCAGACCGCCGCCGCTATCGCCGTGGCCGTGGCCTTGACGCCACGCGTCCCGCCTCGGTCGGCCGCGAGGCGCAGCACGACCGCGGCGCCGGCCGAGGCCACGGCAAGCACCCACAGCGTGCAGGCGAACCATTCACCGTCGGGCAAGGCGATCGCCACCGCTCCGCCTATCCACGCTGCGACGGCAGGCAGGGCGAGCCGGAGATCGAGCATCAGACGGTCACCAGGTCTTTCAGCCCATCGAACGTCTTCTGGCCGATGCCGCTCACGTTCATCAGGTCGTCGATCGACGTGAAGCGGCCGTTCTCGGCGCGCCAGGCGAGGATCTTCGCCGCCATGGCGGGACCGACCCGAGGAAGCGTGTCGAGCTCCGCCTCGGTCGCCGTGTTCAGATTCACCTTCGCGCCGGGCAGCGCGCCCGCCGGCTGCCCTCCGGACCCAGGTGCTTCAGGCTGTTGCACGGGATCGCCCACATGCGGAACGACGAGCTGCTCGCCGTCGCTCAGCAGTCGGGCCAGGTTCACGCCCGACTGCTCGGCGTCGTCCGTCATCCCGCCGGCCGCACCCACCGCGTCGACGACGCGGGAACCTGCCGCAAGCGTGTAGAGGCCAGGTCGCTGGACGGCTCCGAGCACGTGGACGTAGAGCACAGCCGGCTGGGTGGCCTCCGGTGTGCTGCGCGACGAGTCCGCCGTGGTGACGCTGACGGACGGAACGTGGCCGGAATCGCCTCGCGGTGCGAGCATGCCGACCAGAACGGCGGTCGCGAACGCTGCGATCAGCAGGACGGCCGCGGCGCCTACACCCAGCCGCACCTTGAGCGAACGCGGCACGGCGCGCGAACGTGGAGACAGCTGTTCCAGGGGGTCGTCGGCATCCACTTCCGCGACGATAGAAGGCGCACGACAGGCGTGATCGTCGAACGGGTCCAGCAGGGGACGACGACCTCACGCTGCCCGCTGTGGACGACGACCCGGCCAGCGGCGCCGGCCCGTCGTCTCGCGGCTACTTCTTGGTGGCGATGTTCACGACGCGTGGCGGGCGCGCGATGACGGCGGCCACCTCACGGTCGCCCAGAGCCCTCTGCACCGCCGCCGACGCCCTCGCGAGCTCCTCGAGCTCCTCGGCTCCGATCCGCGGCGACACCTCGATGCGATCACGCACCTTGCCGTCGACCTGCACGATCGCGGTCACCGACTCCTCGACGAGCAGGCTGGGGTCGGCCTTGCGCCACGGCTGCGCCGCAACCGTCGGCTCGTAGCCGAGCGCCGCCCACATGTCCTCCGCGGTGTACGGAGCGAAGAGGTTCAGCATCAGGGCGATCGCCTCTGCTGCCTCTCGGACCGCGGCATCCTTCGGGCCCGGGCCCGAGTCGATCGCCTTGCGCGTGGCATTGACGAGCTCCATGAGCCGTGCGACGACGACGTTGAACTTGTACGACTCGATCAGCGCTGGAGCGTCGGCCAGCAGCCGGTGCGTGACCCGGCGCAGCGCGACATCGCCCGTCCGCCAGTCGATCTCCGGGGCGCTGTCGACGTCCTGTGCCACGCGCCAGGCGCGGGCGAGGAACTTCGCGCTGCCTGCTGCGGAGACGTCTGCCCAGTCGATGTCGTCCTCAGGAGGGCCGGCGAACACGAGCGTGACCCTGAGCGCATCAGAGCCGTGCTGACGCAGCTCGTCGGCGAACTCGACGAGGTTGCCCTTCGACTTGCTCATGGCCGACCCGTTCAGGATGACCTGCCCTTGGTTCAGCAGCGATGTGAACGGCTCGGTGAACGAGACGTAGCCCAGGTCGAAGAGCACCTTCGTGATGAACCGGGCGTAGAGCAGGTGCAGGATGGCGTGCTCGACGCCGCCCACATACTGGTCGACGGGCGCCCACTTCTCCACCTCGGCCGGGTCGAACGCCTGAGTGTCGTCGTTCGGCGAGAGGTAGCGCAGGTAGTACCACGAGCTGTCCACGAACGTGTCCATGGTGTCGCTGTCGCGCGTGGCTGTTCCGCCGCACCGCGGGCACTCGACTGTCGACCACTCGGTCGCGGCGCCCAGCGGGCTCGAGCCCTTCGGCTTCAGGTCCAGCCCGTCGGCATCCGGCAGCAGCACGGGCAGCTGGTCCTCGGGCACCGGGACTTCACCGCAGTCGGGGCAGTGGATGATCGGAATCGGCGTGCCCCAGTACCGCTGGCGCGAGATGAGCCAGTCACGCAGCCGGAAGTTGCGCGACGCGTGACCGATCGACGCGGATGCCAGCGCCTCCGTGATGCGGTGGATGGCGTTGTTCTTGCTCAGTCCGTTGAACGGCCCTGAGTTGATCAGTCGCCCGTCGCCGGTCAGCGCGACACGCGTGGACGCGGGATCCAGCGGGGGCAGGTCCTCAGGCAGCAGCGCCTCGCCGGTCTGCGGATCCCTTGGGATGACGGGGATCGCGCCGGTGACGGGCGCGTTCGTGTCGACGACGACGCGCACCGGCAGGTCGAACGTCCGCGCGAAGTCCAGGTCCCTCTGGTCGTGAGCGGGAACGGCCATGATCGCGCCGTGGCCGTACTCGGCCAGCACGTAGTCGGCGGCCCAGATGGGCAGGCGCTCACCGCTCAACGGGTTGATCGCGTACCGCTCCAGGAAGACACCGGTCTTCTCACGGTCAGTGCTCAGCCGGTCGATGTCGGTGGTCGCCTGCGTCTGCCTCAGGTACGCGTCGAACCGCTCGCGAACCTCGGGCGAGGCATCCTCGACCAGTTCGGCCGCCAGGTCGGAATCCGGCGCGACCACCATGAATGTCACGCCGTACAGCGTGTCCGGCCTCGTCGTGTACACCGAGATCGGCTCTTCGCGGCCCTCGATCTTGAAACTGACATCCGCGCCGATCGAACGGCCGATCCAGTTGCGCTGCATGGTCAGCACCCGAGCGGGCCACGCGCCCTCGAGCTGGTTCAGGTCGTCGAGCAGCCGGTCGGCGTAGTCCGTGACGCGGAAATACCACTGCGTCAGCTTCTTCTTCTCCACCAGGAAGCCGCAGCGCTCGCAGTGGCCGTCGATCACCTGCTCGTTGGCCAGCACGGTCTGGTCGTTGGGGCACCAGTTGACGGTGCCCGCCTTGCGGTAGGCCAGACCCTTCTCATACAGCTTCAGGAACAGCCACTGGTTCCACTTGTAGTACTCGGGGTCGCTCGTGTGCAGCTCTCGGCTCCAGTCGAACGACGGTGCGTAGATGCGGAAGCTGCGCTTCTGCTGCGCGATGTTGTCGTACGTCCAGCCGCGCGGATCGATGCCGCGCTTGATGGCCGCGTTCTCCGCGGGCAGACCGAAGGAATCCCATCCGATCGGGTGCAGCACGTTGAAACCCTGCTGGCGCCAGTAGCGCGCCACGACATCGCCGAACCCGAATGCCTCGGCGTGGCCCATGTGCAGGTCACCGGACGGGTACGGGAACATGTCCAGGATGTACTTGCGCGGGCGGTTGTCGCCCGGCACGTCGGCACGGAACGGTTGAAGCTCTTCCCACACCGGCAGCCACTTGGCCTGAATGGCGGCGAAGTCGTAGCGGGCGTCGGGCGCCTCTCGCTCGTCGTGTTGTGACACGTCGCTCTCAATCTCTGTGCGGGGATGGGTGTGCGGACAACCCCGTCCGCACGGAAAATGGGGGCGTTCAAAGATTACCCGCTCGTGTCGGCGCGATTGCCGCGCGATCACGGGGGACGCAGCGATGCGGGAGCGCCTGCTCTCGGAACCGCCTCGATGACTCGGAACGCTACTAGTGACAACGTCTCGGCACCCTGGTTCGTTCCGAGCACCGGGGTCGGGCTCAGATTCCGAGGGCGGCCAGCGGAGCCGCGGCCTTCAGCTCGGTTTCCGCCAGCTCGTTCTGCGCGACGGACAGGGCAGTGATCCCGCCACCCGTGCCGACGGATGCCATGCCGTCGCGCATCACGATCGTGCGGATGACCATGGCCAGCTCGGCCGAGCCGTCGAGTCCCAGGCGGCCGAGGCATCCGCTGTACACGCCTCGCGGGCCGCGCTCCAGGTCGTGCAGGATGCCCATGGCGCTCAGCTTCGGCGCGCCGGTCATCGAGCCTGCTGGGAAGCACGCGTCGACCACGTCGAGCACGTCGACCCCGTCGGCGAGCTCCGCGCGCACCGTGCTCACCAGCTGGTGCACGTGCCTGTGTGTCTCCACCTCGAGGAGCTCGGGAACCGACACCCCGCCGACCGTGGCCACTCGAGCGAGGTCATTGCGCATCAGGTCGACGATCATCAGGTTCTCGGCACGTTCCTTCTCGTCTGCTGCGAGCTCTCGCGAGAGCTCGCGATCCTCGGCGGCATCCCTTCCGCGCCGTCTCGTCCCTTTGACCGGCCGGGTCACGGCCACCCGTCCCGCTACCTGCAGGAACAGCTCGGGCGAGGCGCTCAGCACGGCGACGTCGTCGACGCGTACGAACGCTCCGTGCGTCGCCTGGGAGATGCGTCGCAACCGCCGGTAGACGTCGAACGGCGGCGCCTCCGTCGCCACCTGGACGCTGTTCGTCAGACACAACTGGTACGCGTCACCTGCTCTGATCGAGTCCTGGCACGCCTCGATCATCCGGAGGTAGGCGTCGCCGGAGTGCCGCCAATTCGGTCTCGACGAGGGCGCAGGAACGTCGGGGAGCTTCTGGTCGCATCCACTCGCTCGGCCCGCCCAGGGTGGTCGTCCTCGCGCCATGCTCCGCAAGCGTTCGCTCGTCACGGCCGCCCACGCACGGCCGTCGGCATCGTCGAAGAACCAGAGGAACAGCCCACCGTCGCGATGGTCGATCTCGATGACCCGGTCGGCGAAGAGCATTGCCGCCTCTGGCACCTCGGATCGGGCGACGGAGATCGCGAGCCGCCTGGCACCGTACTCGTAGCCGAACCAGCCCACCCAGCCGATCGGCGAAGGCGGCGCAGCCGATGCTCCCCCGTCGGCGGAGCGCGACCCCCGGTCGGCGCCGACGGCCTCGTGGGACCATGCGCCCGGCGCAGCACCGCGCGACTGCGAGCGCAGGGCGGCGTCGAGCGTGCCTTCGGCAGGCATCACCACGCCAGGGCGCAGGTCGTACAGCCTCTCCTGATCGACCAGATAGCTCGGCCGCACAGGTGATGCTGCGCCGAGATAGCTCGAACCCGTGTCCGCGTGGATGCCCGGGTCGAGCCAGAACGCACGGGTCTCGTCCGCGTACAGCGCCTCGAACACCCGCTCGGGGTCCAGGCGCAGGGGGAGCCGTTGCCTTCGCACGGACGCTGACGCGTCGTACTCAGGCAACGGCTCCCCCTCGTCGGACTCTCCCGGGCGCGTCACCGCGGAACATCCCGGCTTCGGGCCGTGGCCCCGTGCACACCTCCTACTTGAAGAGGTTCTTCGAGTCCAGCCACTCCTTCGCGATCTGCGACGCCGACTCCTTCGCCGATCCGGAGCTCTTGTCGTTCAGGCTCACGAGATCGTCGGTGGTGAGAGCGCCGGAGACCGTGTTCAGCACGTTCTTCACCTTGTCGGTGACCTTCTTGTCGTTGATGACCGGCACCACGTTCTCGGCGATGATGATGTTCTTCGGGTCCTTGAGCGTGACGAACCCGTTGTTCTTGATCGCCGAACTCGTCGTGTAGATGTCCGCCAGGTTCACGGTGCCGTCCAGCAGCGCCTTCACCGTCAGCGGGCCGCCGCTGTCGCTGATCGGATCGAGCGTCGCGGTCACCCCGTACGCCTGCTGAAGGCCCTTGATGCCGTACGGCCGTTCGGCGAACTCGGGGTTCGCACCGACCTTGAGCGGCTCGGTGACGTTCTTGAGATCCGACAACGAGGTCACGTTGTACTTCTGCGAGAACTCCTTAGTGACGTTGTAGGAGTCCTTGTCCTGCGCCTTCGACTGATCGAGCACCTCGTAGCCCTTCGGCAGCGCATCGCTCAGCGCCGCATAGACGTCGTCGCTCGACTTGGCGTCGCTCTTCGGGTCGTAGTACTGCAGGAGGCTCCCCGAGTACTCAGGGACGAGGTCGATCGAGCCGTCCTGCAGCGCCTTCAGGTACACCTCTCTGGCGCCGATGTTCGGCTTGATGCTGGCGTCGACCCCGTTCTGCTTCAGCGCCTGCGTGTAGATCTGGGCGATGATCTCGGACTCCGGGAAGTTGGCCGAGCCGACGACGATGGCTCCGCCGGGCTTGGCGGACGAAGACGAGGACGAGGAGTCCAGGGGGTTGCCTGACGAGCAGCCGGCAAGAGCGAGGGCACTCACCGCCGCGACGGCTGCGAGGGCGATAGCGCGTGTTCTCAGTGACATGGTGCTTCGCTTTCTTGTGATGGGCTGAGACCTGACTGCACTCAGCCTGCTGTGGTGGATTGCGAGGTCGTGGCGAGCCTCTTGGATGACCGCACGCGCACGTCGGACGCCCGTCCGACGACGACGCCGCGCGGCACGACGAGCCG
>Ga0164242_10009474_pt1 | contig 10501 bp, 13 predicted proteins | sample OricomgcompostMG_FD_108783 | JGI IMG/M metagenome (GOLD analysis project Ga0164242, IMG submission 108783) | Miracle-Growth compost microbial communities from Emeryville, California, USA - Original compost - Miracle growth compost (MG) ... | reverse complement strand
TTCTCCGGCAGCGCTTTGCCGGCGATCATCAGGTGCGTGTCACGCGCCTGGACGGCTGGCTGTCGCTCGGCGGCCATCTGCCGCCGAAGGAAAAGCGGGGCATCGTGCTGGTCGATCCGCCTTTCGAGGTCGACGGCGAGTTCGACCGGCTCGTCGACGGGCTGGCGCGAGCGCATCGCCGCTTCGCAACGGGCGTCTATTGCCTCTGGTATCCAAGAAAAGCGGGCGCGCCGGTCGCCGCCTTCCACCGGCGGCTTCAGGCGAGCGGCATCCGTCGCATGCTGTTTTGCGAACTCGACATACGCGACGCGAGCGAGGGAGACGGGCTCTCCGGCAGCGGCCTGGTCGTCGTCAACCCGCCCTTCACCCTGGAGGACGAATTGCGGACGATTTTGCCCGAACTGGTCGAACTGACGAAACGGAGCGAGAAAGCGGCATGGCGCCTCGGCCAGCTTGTGTGCGAAGATGGCACAACGCCCGACGCGCATTGAGCTTGACGTCTCAACCGGGCTTGCGCATCCTCGTTTCGCTTCCGGCACATTGGGGAATCACCATGACGCTGAAATGTTTGGCCTTTGCCGCTCTCTCGGTGGCCGCGCTCGCCCTGCCCGCCTCGGCGGCGGATTATATCGGCGCTGCGCCGATGTCCCAGCCCTATGCGGTATCGACCGTCTGCTCCGACACTGCCGTGCTCGGCGCGATCGACCACAATTTCGACTATCGCAACGCCCACTATCTGCACGCCAATCTCGACATCGCGGATCTGCAAGGCGTCCACGAGACCTACGAGCGGCCGGCCGACTCCACGCACCTGATCGGCCGCACCTATTGCGAGGGGACGGCGGTGATGAACGACAACCGCGCCCGTCCCGTCTGGTACGTGGTCGAAACGACGATGGGCTTTGCCGGAATCGGCGAGAACGTCGAATACTGCGTCTCCGGCCTCGATCCGTGGCACGTCTACGGCGCGAACTGCACGTCGCTGCGGCCGTAGGAACAGGATGTATCGTTTTCTTTCGACCGCGGTTTCCGCCTTCGCGGCAGCATGGCTCGTACTTGCCGGGCCGGTTTCGGCCTCCGCAAGGGATACCGCCGGGGATTTCGACTTCTACGTTCTCTCGCTGTCGTGGGCTCCGACCTATTGCGCCGGCCGAGGCGGCTACAGGAACAAGGCCGAATGCGGCCCTTCACGGCCATATGGCTTCGTCGTCCATGGCCTCTGGCCACAAGGCGTCACCAGCTACCCCGAAGCCTGCCCGACACGATTCCCGATGCGGGTTCCGAGTTCGATCGGCCGGGATCTCGAAGACATCATGCCAGGCATGTCGCTCGTCGGCCACGAATGGCGCAAGCACGGCACCTGCTCCGGGCTCGACCAGGCGAGCTATTTCAGGCTGGTGCGGAAAGCCCGTGAGAGCATCACCATACCGGCCGAATTTACGCCCGGCCCGACGCGCCGGCGCTTCGATCCCCACAAGATCGAGGCCGCCTTCGTCAATTCCAATGCCGGCTTGCGGCGCGACGGCATCGCCGTCACCTGCCGGGGCGACCAAATCGAGGAAGTGCATATCTGCCTGACGAAATCGCTGCAATTCCGGTCGTGTCCGACAATAGACGCCACGGGTTGCCACCGCACCGGCATTGCGGTTCCGGGCATTGCCCAACCGAACTGACTTTCATTCATTCGAGGACTATCCATGAAGCTGTTGTTCGCCTCCGCCTCCCCCTATTCGGCCAAGGTCCGCATGGCCGCGCATTACAGCGGTTTCGCGCTGGACGCCGTGAAAACGGATACGGGTGCGGAGGGGCACGAGCTCGTCGACAACAATCCGCTCGGCAAGATTCCGACGCTGCTGACAGACAATGACGGCGCCGTCTACGACAGCCGGGCGATCATGCAATATATGGATCGATCGACAGGGCGGAAAGTCTATCCCCGCAACGCCGCCAGGCGCACGGAAGCGGAAGTCCTCGAAGCGCTGTGCGATGGAATTTGCGACGCTCTGCTGCTCATCGTCTACGAGCGGCGCTTCCGGCCGGAGGAAAAGGTCCATCAGGACTGGATCGACCGGCAATGGAAGAAGGTCGAGCGCGGGCTCGATCATCTGAACGCCAACCTGCCTCGGACGACCAAGTCCTTGCATGGCGGCCATTTCGCGCTCGCCGCCATGCTCGGCTATCTGGCGCTGCGTTTCGACGGGAAATGGGAACGCGGCCGGGCGAAACTCAAGAACTGGCCGGCCAAGTTCGAGAAGGTGTTCCCCGCCCATTCGGAACTGAAGCCGCAGGGCTAGGAATACCGATACCGGCGACCCCCATTACGGGGCGACGATCAGAACTTGATGCCGATGCCGGCGCGCACGCTCTGTTCGTCGAAGCCGGAGGACACCGGACCGGTGTTCAGATCGTAGGTCTTGGAGCCGTAGTCCGAGTAACGGTACTCTATGCGGGCCGTCACCTTGTCGTTTATCGGCGCCTCGACGCCCGCGCCGGCCGTCCAGCCGATGCTCGTCTTGCTGTCGGAGCTGGTCGCGTCCTCCAGCTTGTTCTCGCTGGCCGCGACGCCGCCGGTGGCATAGAGCAGGAAGGGATTGAAATTGTAGCCGAGGCGGCCCCGGATGGAGCCGAACAGGCCCTTATCCGCCTTGAGGCCGGCAATCGCCGCATCCGCGCCGGAATAGCCCAGATCGCTTTCGACGCCGAACACGTAATTGCCGCTCTGCCAGTTGTAGCCGGCATAAACGCCGCCGCCTGCGCCGTTTCCGGTCTTGTTCAATCCGTCGGCATGGTCCCAATCGTAGTCGGCGAACGCGCCGCCATAGGGACCCGCCCAAATGTAGAGCGGGCCGGACGTTGCGGCCGGAGCGGGCGCCGGGGCCGGTTGAACCACGTCAGCGGCACGCGCGACGCCGGTCAGCGACATGGCGAACGCCGAAGCCATCACGGCGATGACAAGGTTTCGCATCGAATACTCCTAGCGGCCGGTTGAAAGCCTTGCGGCGATAACGCCGGGCATGGCTCTCTGTTCACTTCGGCCTGCACCTTAAATTTCCTCGTGATATGGGCACCGAATGGGGCGGATGCCAAGCGGCAATGTGAAAAATAGTTGACATGGTTGCGAAAGGAACACAGATCACTCCCATTGCGAATCAGAGTCTCGACGCAAGCTTCTGAAAGAACTTGGCAAAATCGATATTATGGCGGCACCGGGGCGACGCCGCGACATACTGTCGGCAGATGTCCGGAAAAGGTGACGCGGCGGCTACATTCGCGAAAGCCATTCTCTATATTGGGTTTGAGAAAACGAAAAAGGTTCGGATCCGAATTGGCCTCAACAGCAGTGAAGACAGCACTCGTGACGGGCGGCGCAAGGCGGATCGGGCGTGCGATCGTCGAGGATCTGGCCCGAAACGGCTTCGCCGTCGCGATCCACGCCAACCGTTCCACTGAAGAAGCGGAGCAGCTTGCACGCCAAATCCGCGCGGCTGGTGGATCGGCGAGCGTGCACCAGGCCGATCTGGCCGATGTCGGCGCGGTATCGACGCTCGTGGAGGCGGCAACGGACGCGGTCGGCCCGCTGGGCCTGCTCGTCAACAGTGCCTCGCTTTTTCGGGAAGACGGAGCCGACGAGTTCGACGCCGAGACGTGGGAGGCGCATTTCGCGATCCATGCCAGGGCCCCCGTCATCCTGACGCAGCATTTCGCAGCCCTGTGCGAGGGTCGGCCGGGTCTCGTCGTCAACATGATCGACCAGCGAGTCTGGCGGCTGACGCCGAAAGTGTTTTCCTACACGCTCTCCAAATCGACACTCTGGACGGCCACTCGGACGCTCGCGCAGGCGATGGCGCCGAATGTACGCGTCAACGCGATCGGCCCCGGCCCAACATTGCCCAACGAGAGGCAGAGCGAAGCGGAATTTAAAGCCCAGTCGTCGAAGGTGCTTCTCGGATCGGGTCCCGGCCTCGACGAATTCGGCCGGACGATACGCTACCTCTTCGACACGCCTTCCGTGACCGGCCAGATGATAGCGCTCGACGGCGGCCAGCACCTCGCATGGCGAACGCCCGACAACACCGACATCGGCGAATGACCCGCAAACCGCGCCATATCCCGGCCGGCGAGCCCTCCGACATCGCCGCATTGCCGCCCGACGACGACATCGCAGGCGTGCTCTATGGCGAAGCCGACGACGATACGAACGAGGACGACTTGACGGTCGAGGCGAACCTGGCCGGGACGATCGAATGGAGCGACACGAGCGACGTCGGCGGCGGAGCGAAAGGTGCGGAGGTCATCCAGGCCTTCGTCAGGCGCCTACCGAACGCGCCGGGCGTCTATCGTATGCTGAACGCAGCCGGCGACGTGCTCTATGTCGGCAAGGCGCGCAGCCTCAAGAAGCGCGTTTCGAATTATGCGCAGGGCCGCGTGCACTCCAACCGCATCGCCCGGATGGTGCGCGAGACGACGACCATGGAGTTCGTCACGACGCGCACGGAGACCGAGGCGCTGCTGCTGGAAGCGAATCTCATCAAGCGCTTGCGGCCGCGTTTCAACGTGCTGCTTCGGGACGACAAATCGTTCCCCTATATCCTGATCACCGGCGATCACGCGGCGCCGGCTATCTTCAAGCATCGCGGCGCCCATTCGCGCAAGGGTGACTATTTCGGGCCATTCGCGTCGGCGGGGGCTGTCGGGCGCACCATCAACGCGCTGCAACGCGCCTTCCTGATCCGAACCTGTTCCGACAATGTCTTCGACAGCCGGACGCGACCCTGCCTTCTCTACCAGATCAAGCGCTGCTCGGGCCCCTGCACCGGCGAGATCGGCGAGGCGGACTACGCCGAACTGGTCCAGGAGGCGAAGGATTTCCTCTCCGGCAAGAGCCAGAAGGTCAAGGCGGCGATCGCCTCGGCCATGCAGGAGGCTTCCGAAGACCTCGACTTCGAGCGCGCGGCCATCTATCGCGACCGGCTGGCGGCCCTTTCGCATGTCCAGAGCCATCAGGGCATCAACCCGCAGACGGTCGACGAGGCGGATGTCTTCGCCATCCACAGCGAGGGCGGGATCTCCTGCATCCAGGTGTTCTTCTTCCGCACGGGACAGAACTGGGGCAACCGGGCCTATTTCCCGAAAGCCGATCCTTCGCTGACGCCCGCCGAGATACTTGGCGCGTTCCTCTCCCAGTTCTACGACGACAAGCCGTGCCCGAAGCAGGTCCTGCTTTCCGAGACGGTCGAGGACCAGGCTCTCCTGGCCGATGCGCTCGGAATCAAGGCGGGGCACAAGGTCGCCGTCTCCGTGCCGCAGCGCGGCGAGAAGAAGGATCTGGTCGACCATGTGCTCGCCAATGCGCGGGAGGCGCACGGCCGCCGGCTTGCCGAGACCGCCTCGCAAGGGCGGCTCCTCAAGGGGCTTGCCGAAACATTCGGGCTTTCGCGGGTGCCGCGACGCATCGAGGTCTACGACAATTCCCACATCATGGGGACGAATGCCGTCGGCGCGATGATCGTCGCCGGCGCGGACGGTTTCGTGAAGAACCAGTATCGCAAGTTCAACATCCGATCCGAAGAGATCACGCCCGGCGACGATTTCGGCATGATGCGCGAAGTCATGGAGCGCCGCTTCAAGCGCCTGCTCAAGGAGCACGGACAGCCGGGTGACGACACGGAGCCAGGCGAGGACGACAGCGAGGACGGCGAACGCCCGTTCCCGGCCTGGCCGGACCTCATCCTGATCGACGGCGGCCAGGGGCAGATGTCGGCCGTCAGGACGATCCTTGCCGATCTCGGCATCGCCGAAGGCGTCACCGCGATCGGCGTCGCCAAGGGCATGGACCGCGAGGCCGGGCGCGAGCGCTTCTTCATGCAGGACCGCCAGCCCTTCACGCTCCCCCCGCGCGATCCGGTGCTTTATTTCCTCCAGAGGCTTCGCGACGAAGCGCACCGTTTCGCCATCGGCTCGCATCGCGCGCGACGCAAGAAGGAGATGGTGAAGAACCCGCTCGACGAGATCGGCGGGATCGGGCCGGCGCGCAAGCGGGCGCTTCTCCATCACTTCGGCACGGCAAAAGCCGTCTCGCGGGCGGCCGTCGAGGATCTTTTGGCCGTGGAGGGCATTTCACGTTCGACGGCGCAACTTATTTATGACCATTTTCATGACGAACGTGGTACATGACGAGGCGGGCATGAAGACGTAATGATGCGGGTTTGCGTCGCCGGCGTCAGGAGTTGACAGGAAGAGAGCAATCCCGTGGTGGCTGAACGAGACATGGTGCAGGAAACGCGTTCGCGCGCGTTCAACATCCCGAATCTGCTGACCTATGGTCGTATCCTGACCGTGCCGCTGATCGTCGGCTGCTTCTTCGTCGAGGGCAAGCTGCACGGTTCCGACTTCGCGCGCTGGGCCTCGCTTTTCCTTTTCATTCTCGCTTCCATCAGCGATTTCTTCGATGGCTATCTGGCGCGCATCTGGGACCAGACATCGAATATCGGCCGAATGCTCGATCCGATCGCCGACAAGCTGCTGGTCGCTTCCGTGCTTCTCCTGCTCGCCGCCGACAGGACGATCGCTGGCTGGACGATCTGGGCGGCGATCATCATCCTTTGCCGAGAGATCCTCGTCTCCGGCCTTCGCGAATACCTCGCCGCGCTTAAGGTCAGCGTTCCGGTCACGCGCATCGCCAAGTGGAAGACGACGATCCAGATGGTCGCCATCGCCTTCCTGCTTGCCGGCCCTTCCGGCGACAAGGTGCTGCCGCACACGACCGAGATCGGCCTGACGCTGCTGTGGGCGGCGGCGCTGATCACCATGTATACCGGCTACGACTACTTCCGCGCCGGCCTCAAGCACATGGTCGAGTGATGTCGGTCAAGCTGATCTATTTCGCCTGGGTGCGCGAACGCATCGGCAAGAGCGACGAGACGCTCGAGCTCCCAGCCGACGTCAGGACCGTTGCCGATCTCCTGACGTTCTTGCGCACGCAAGGAGACGGCTACGAAGCGGCGTTGCAGGCGCCGGCAGTCATTCGCGTCGCACTCGATCAGCAACATGCCCAGCACGGCGCGCCGATCACCGGAGCGCGCGAGATCGCGCTCTTTCCCCCGATGACCGGCGGGTGAAACGGTGACGGCCCGTTCGCCATCGCTGGTGATGCGCGTGCAACGGCAGGATTTCGATATCTCCGAAGAAATCCTGTCGATGACCGCAGGCAGGCGGGACATCGGCGCCGTCGTCACATTTTCCGGCCTTTGCCGGGACGAAGACGGCAAGCTCGCCGCGCTCGAACTCGAGCACTATCCGGGAATGGCCGAAGGCGAGATGCGCCGCATCGCTGCCCTCGCCTTCGATCGATGGCCGCTCCAGGGCCTTTGCGCCATCCACCGCTACGGCATGATCGAGCCCGGCGAGCAGATCGTGCTCGTCGTGGCGGCCTCCAGGCACCGGCAGGCGGCATTCGATGCGGCGAGCTTCATGATGGATTACCTGAAAAGCTCCGCGCCCTTCTGGAAGAAGGAGCATCTGAACGACGGAACCACGGGCGGTTGGGTCGACGCCAGGGAAGACGATCGGGAACGGCTCGAACACTGGCGCTGAGCAGCCATGCGCTACGGTGACTGGAATTTTCCATCGATCCGTTTAGTTAGGGATCGACAGGAAGATTAGCGGGCTCCGGGATCGGAGGCCCTTCCCGCCGCTCCGCCGAGTTCCAGCCGAAAGCAGCGCATTGTCGAGCATCGAGGAAAGAAGACCCGCCGGCCTTCTCAAGGACTGGTCCCGATGGCCGCAATGGCTCGTTCTCCTTCTCGTCTCCGTGGTGCTGGCTTCGGCATTCGAACTTCTCGGCATACCCGCCGGATTCCTGCTCGGGCCGATGATCGCCGGCATTCTTGCCAGTACCAGCGGCGCGAGCATCCGAGTCGCCAAGACACCCTATCTCCTGTGCCAGTCGGTCGTCGGCTGCCTCATCGCCGATTCGATCACGCCCGGCATCGTCGTGACGTTCGTCAAGGACTGGCCGCTCTTCGTCAGTCTCATCGCGGCCGTCATCACCGCGAGCAGTTTCATGGGATGGCTGATGAGCCGCTGGCAGGTGCTGCCGGGCTCGACCGCCGTATGGGGCGCCTCCCCCGGCGGCGCGACGGCGATGATGCTGATGGCCGAAGCCTTCGGCGCCGACGCCCGGCTCGTCGCCTTCATGCAATATATACGCGTCGTCATGGTCGCCGTTGCCGCCTCGGTCGTCTCGCGGGTGTGGGTGGAAGCCTCCGGCGGCGCCGCGCCGCTGCCGGACATCTTCGCGCCGGTCGACTGGCTTGGGCTGGTCCAGACGCTCCTTCTCGTCACCCTCGGATCGTGGCTCGGCGAGAGATCGAAGATCCCTGCGGGTTCGCTGCTGCTGCCGCTGGCCGTCGGCGCCGTTCTGCACGCGACCGGAATCGCGCAATTCGCCCTGCCGATCTGGCTGCTCGCCCCCGCCTACGCCGTCCTCGGCTGGCGCATCGGCCTCGCCTTCACGCGGGACATCCTCGTCCATGCGGCGCGCGCCCTGCCCCGCATCGTCGGCTGCATCCTGGTCCTGCTCGTGTTCTGTGGAATCCTGGCGGTCATCCTCAACCGGCTCGTCGGCGTCGATCCGCTCAGCGCCTATCTCGCGACGAGCCCCGGCGGCATGGATTCCATCGCCATCATTTCCGCCTCGGCGAATGTCGATCTGCCCTTCGTCATGACCCTGCAGACCGTGCGCTTCGTCATGGTGCTGATCATCGGGCCGAGCCTTGCCCGCTTCCTCGCCCGGCACGGCGCCAGGGACGCGCCATCCGGATCGCATTGAAAAAGCCGGACGCAAAGCGCCCGGCTTAAGCAGTTCGGTCGGGGCGGCCCTTGCCTCAGCCGACGATCTCGGTGCCTGCGAACCAGTAGGCGATTTCCTCGGCGGCGGTCTCGGCCGCGTCGGAGCCGTGAACGGAATTCTCACCGATCGACAGGGCATGGACCTTGCGGATGGTGCCTTCATCGGCGTTCGCGGGGTTGGTCGCGCCCATGACCTCGCGGTTCCTGGCGATTGCGTTCTCGCCTTCGAGCACCTGCACGATCGTGGGGCCCGAGGACATGAACTGCGTCAGTTCGCCGAAGAAGGGGCGATCCTTGTGAACGGCGTAGAAGCCCTCGGCCTCGCGCAGGCTCATCCAGACGCGCTTGGAGGCGACGACGCGCAGGCCAGCATCCTCCAGCATCTTGGTGATGGCGCCCGTCAGGTTGCGCTTGGTCGCGTCGGGCTTGATCATCGAGAAGGTGCGTTCGATCGCCATGTTTCAATCCTTGTCTTGCCTGCGGCCGTACCGGCCTGTGAAAAGTGCGGGCTAAATAGCTGGAGCGCCCTTCATAGACAAGACCGGCGGCACGAGGAGGACCGGCGAAAGAGCGCGTGGCATAGGCGCGTCGGGCGTGCTATCAGCCGCAAACGCCCTCATCGGCCGCCGCGGCCATCGACCCCCTTCAGGTGCAGACCTTGCTCAAACCACATTTCACGGCGCTCGCCTCCTATAATTCCTGGGCGAACCGGACGCTCTTCGATGCAGTGGCCTCGACCGTGTCCGAGGAGGAATACCGGCGCGACGTGAGCGCCTTCTTCAGGTCCGTCGAGGGCACGCTCAACCATGTGCTCGTGGCCGACCGGCTCTGGATGAAACGCTTCACCGGCCAGGGCGACCATCCGACGACGCTCGATGCGATCCTCTACGACACGCTGCCGGACCTGCGCGCAGCGCGCGAGGCGGAAGACGAACGCATCCTCGCCTACGTGGATGGTCTCTCCGAGGAGGAGTTCGACGGCCGCTTCACCTATATCTCGGTCGTCGACGTGCGCACGATAAGCCAGCGCCTCGCGCCGGCGCTTGCGCACTTCTTCAATCATCAGACGCATCATCGCGGACAGGTGCACGGCATCCTGTCGATGTTGGGCAAGGCAGCGCCGCCGCTCGACCTCAGCTATTTCTACCGCGATCCGAGCGGCAGGCGATTTGCCTGATTGCCGGTCGCTTCAGGGAAGCTTGTCGGCCACGACATCGAGCTTCTGGATCTGAGGCGCTTGCGAAAACAGCTCCTCGGCCTTGGCCATGAGAGCCTTCGCGACCGCGCCGGAAAGGTGTGCGTCCCTTCCTGCATCGTCGTCGAACGCATCGAAGATGCCGAAGGTGGTCGGCCCCATGCGCAGGGCGAACCATGCGACGGTTGCCGGCTCGCCTTCCACCAGGGATGCGCCGCTTTTCAGGAAGGCCTCGACCTCGTCTTCCTTGCCGGGCTTCGCTTCGAGGCGGACATAGAGTGCCTTTGTCGTCATGTCGTATCTCCTCTCGATCTGTCGTTTCTCGCCCAAGGGAAGATAAGCCTGCGGCACGGATTTTCATCGGGCCATTGCCGATCGCCAATTCCGCTTGCCTTGCCGGGCGGCCTCATCCAAAAACGCCACCATGCTGAGTATCTCGAACCTTTCCGCGCGGAT
>Ga0164242_10009473_pt1 | contig 10502 bp, 8 predicted proteins | sample OricomgcompostMG_FD_108783 | JGI IMG/M metagenome (GOLD analysis project Ga0164242, IMG submission 108783) | Miracle-Growth compost microbial communities from Emeryville, California, USA - Original compost - Miracle growth compost (MG) ... | reverse complement strand
GTCGTTGCTGCGCTGCAAGGGGATGGAGTGGCATTCGGCATCGAGTTCACCATCGTCGGGATGTTGCTGCTGCCTGGGTCACTGCTGCTCATCTACAGCCAGGAGCGGCACCGGGTGTGTGAGCACGGCCTGGTCGTGGGGTTCCGGAAGCGTTCGCGCTACGTCATACCGTGGGAGACCCTCGACCCCGGACGCGTACGCGTCGGCACCAACATCGGCCTCATCGGCCGCCGCCCCGACGTCCCCCAAACCTCCTCCCGCTACCGCGTCGGCGTCTTCGCCCTCAAGGGCTTGGCCCTCAACGGCCTGGACACCACCATCACCACCGTCTGGACCACACTCGAACCCGACCGACCCAACACACCCTTCGGCTGGTGGATCCTGGCCACCCGCAAGCCCGACGCCCTCGCCCGCGACATCGAAAAGGCCATGATCGCCGACGGATACGATGCCGGCGGCCTCGCTCGACGCGCCCACGACCAAGCCGTCAAACTCGCGTGGAACCCCGGCCCCGTCAACCCCATCCCCCCACGCATGCCCTTCGACCCCGTCCTCGGCACCCACGGCCCCCTCCTCCCCCCGTCCGCGGAGCGAACCGCGCTGAGCAGTGACGACACAGGTCAGTAGGCTGCTGTCCGCGACAGGTTCGCGTCATACCGAGTGATCGGCCGGCGCGTCGCAAGAGGGAACCCGGTGCGAATCCGGGACTGCCCCGCAGCGGTATGTGAGAACGACCTCCGTCATACGCACTGGCCACCGGCTGGGAAGCGACGGACAGTAGGCGCCTGAAGGCCTGCTCACGAGTCCGAAGACCTGCCTGTCGTGCGAGCCCGACCCCGGGCCCGGACTTCACACGGACTCGCGAAGGAGAGTTCTGATGACTGACAACCGCACTGCCACAACGATTCTCGGCTGGCCACGGCAGGGCCCTAAGCGTGAATTGAAGCGCGCGATCGAGGCCTACTGGGCGGGCCGCTCATCTGCCGACGAGCTGCACGACATCGCGGCCACGCTCCGCGCGGACGCCTGGAAACAGCTTGCCGACAACGGCATCGACGAAGTGCCCACCGGTGACTTCTCGTACTACGACCACGTGCTGGACACGGCCACGATGGTCGGCGCCATCCCACGGCGTTACCGCGACGCAGCCGAGAGCGACCTCGACGTCTACTTCGCGATGGCGCGCGGCAACGACGCGGTCGCGCCACTGGAGATGACCAAGTGGTTCGACACCAACTACCACTACCTGGTGCCCGAGCTCTCCCCCGAGACGACCTTCACCGCCGACGCGTCCCGCCAGCTCGCCCACTTGGCGCAGGCGACCGAGGCTGGGCACACCGCGCGCCCAGTGCTCGTCGGCCCGCTCACCTTCCTGCTGCTGGCCAAGCCCGCACCGCAAGCCCCGGCCGACTTCGACCCGCTGACCCTGCTGGACCCGCTGCTCGATGTGTACGTCGAGATCCTCGGTGAGCTGCAGGCGGCCGGAGCGCAGTGGGTGCAGGTTGACGAACCGGCCCTGGTGCTCGACCAACCGACTGCCGTGCTGGACGCGGCACGGCACGCGCTGACCCGCCTCGGCTCCGCCACGAAACGCCCGAAGCTGCTGGTCGCCAGTTATTTCGCCGCCCTGCAGGATGCCTTCGAAGTGTTGGCCGACGCACCCGTCGACGGCCTCGCGATCGACTGCACCGTCGCCGAAAACGTGACCGCGATCCTGGAGCACGGGCTGTCCGGGAAGCGACTCGTGGCCGGGGTGATCGACGGCCGCAACATCTGGGCCGCGGATCTGGACGACCGGCTCACCACGCTGCGCCGGCTCGCCGAGCGAGTCGACGACCTGGTCGTCAGCACGTCCTGCTCGCTGCTCCACGTGCCGCTCGATGCGTCGAAGGAGACCGCCGTCGATGCGGAGATCCGTGCGTGGCTCGCGTTCGCCCGCGAGAAGGTGCTCGAAGTGCGCACTCTCGGGGCGGCGCTCGACGACGAAGCAGCCGCCACACCGGCACTGGAGCGGGCTCGAACGACCCTGGCCGCCCGACGCTCCTCGGCCCTCACACACAACGACACGGTGCGTGCCCGCGTGGCTGCCGTGACCGACGCCGATGCGCATCGCGCCACCGCATTCGAGCAGCGGCGAGCACTGCAGCAGGAGGCGCTCGGCCTGCCCTTGCTGCCGACCACCACGATCGGTTCGTTCCCCCAGACCGACTCCTTGCGCAAGGCCCGGTCCGCACTGCGTCGCGGCGAGATCGACCAGGCGGCATACGACGCGACCATGCAGGACGAGATCGCGGCGGTCATCGAGCTGCAGGAGCAGCTCGGCCTGGACGTGCTCGTCCACGGTGAGCCGGAACGCAACGACATGGTGCAGTACTTCGCCGAGCAGCTCGACGGCTACCTGGCGACCACCCATGGCTGGGTGCAGTCCTACGGCACCCGGTGCGTGCGTCCGCCGATCATCTTCGGCGACGTCTCGCGGCCCGAGCCGATGACGATCCGCTGGTGGCAGCACGCGCAGTCGTTGACGCAGCGCCCGGTCAAGGGCATGCTCACCGGTCCGGTGACCATGCTCGCCTGGTCCTTCGTGCGCGACGACCAGCCGCTGGGCGACACGGCACGCCAGGTCGCCCTCGCCCTGCGTGACGAGGTCAGCGACCTGGAGGCGGCCGGCTGCCGCATCATCCAGGTCGACGAGCCGGCGCTGCGCGAGACGCTGCCGCTGCGTGTCGCCGATCGCCCGGCATACCTTGCCTGGGCAACCGAATCCTTCCGGCTGGCAACGAGTTCCGTGGCCGACGGGACGCAGGTTCACACGCACATGTGCTACGCGGACTTCGGCGACATCTTCGCCGCGATCGACGACCTGGACGCCGACGTGATCAGCCTCGAGGCAACCCGTTCGGGTATGTCGCTCGCGGACGAGCTCAAGGAATCCGGCTACGCCAAGGGCGTCGGGCCGGGTGTCTACGACATCCACTCGCCGCGTGTGCCGTCCAGCGACGAGGTACGCCGGTTGCTGCAGAAGGCGGTGGATGCGTTGCCGGCCCAGCAGGTGTGGGTCAACCCCGACTGCGGGCTGAAGACCCGGCGACCGGACGAGGTCCGCAACGCACTCGCCAACCTGGTGGCGGCGGCCGCCGCGGTCCGGAGCACGGTCAGCGCGTCGTGACCGATCCGGGCTGGGCTCACCGCAAGGCGGTGCTGACCGACCGGTTGGACGACAAGTCACCCGCGGTCAGCGCCATCACATTGGCCCACATCATGGGCCCGGGTGACACCAACCTGTACGGAACCGTCCACGGCGGCGTCGTGATGAAACTCATCGACGACGCCGCCGCGGCTGCCGCAGCCCGCCATTCGGGCGGACCGGCAGTGACGGTCTCGGTCGACCGCCTCAACTTTCTGGCACCGGCACAGGTCGGCGACCTGTTGAAGGTGACGGCGGTGGTGGCGGCGGTCGGCAACACCTCGCTGGAGGTGCTGACCACCGTCGTGGCCGAACGCTGGAACCGCCCCGGCGAGGAACGGCACATCGTTCGCGCCTTCCTCACCTTCGTAGCGGTCGACTCCGCCGGCGCACCCAGGCCGGTGCCACGTCTGCTGCTGGAGACCGACGAAGACCGCCTACGCGCCGACGAGGCGCGCAGCCACCGTCGACGCGGCTGAGACCGGTTCAGCGCTCCGCGGACCATGGACCCCGGATGACGGGGGCAGTGTCTTCGGTGTCGTCCTCGTCATCAGCAGCCGTGGGGTGCCGACCGACCAACGGAATGGTGCGTTCGTCACTCTTCGGAGTGCTGGACGCGTGCACCGACGGGAGCCGGTGCGCCTCCTGCGGATCCTGCGAAGGCCGGGTCGGCACTGGCTCGGTGGCCGCCACCGGCGGCGGGCTGTGCTGCTCGCGCAGTGCACCCGGCGCCGGTGCCGGCTCCGGCTCGCCGTCGGCGCCCTCGAAGTCGAGCGGGAGCTGGACCTCCTCGTGGGACGGCTGCTCGGCGGGCGCTTCTGGTGGCCGGTCGAAGCCGACGTCGATCTGCTGGAAACCCTTGAGCCGAGACGCCCGGACGAGTCCGCTGTAGGCGCGGACATCGGCGTCGGTCAGCTCGACGTTGTCGGTGAACGGGGTGAGGAGCGCACGCGGCCACAGATGCAGCACCCACACCGCGTTGATCTCCATGCTGATGACGATGATGATGCCTGCGATGAAGAGGAAGAGCATCAGCCCGAGAACCACGGCCAGCGTGCCGTTCATGGCCTTGTTGCGCTGGACCACGTGCTCGACGTAGATCCCGCCGAACCGCTGCAGGACCTGCCACATGAACGCCGCGAAGAGCGCACCCGGCCAGATGTCCCGCCAGCGCAGCGACCGGCTGGTGGCGACGTGATAGGCCACCATGATCGCGAACACATCGATCCCCAGCGTTCCGATCTTGACGCCCAAGGACGCCAGACCCTCCAGATGCACCAGCCGTGGCATGACCTGGGTGAGGCCGATGGTGGCCAGCAGCGCCGAGCCGAGCAGCGCAATCAGCCCCACCGACTTGCCGCGCTGGGCGAACGGGTTGGGCCGCGAGTTGCGCGGCACGTGCCACACGCTGTTGGCGATGAACTGGAACGCCTGAGCGCTGCCCAAGGCACCGTAGAGGGCGACCACGGTGCTGACCGTGATGGACACCCAACTGCCCGACAGTGCGTTCGGCGAAGCGATCTGGTCGCTGATGATCGGGAACTCGTTCAGCGCGGACGTGATGAGGTCCTGCTGCAGCTTCGGATCACCGTCCAGGACGACCCCGAGAATGGTCGTGCCGAGGATCAGCAACGGGAAGAGCGAGACGAACGCGTAGAACGCCAGCAGCGCCGACAGGTAGTTGCCCATGTCGTCGATGAACTTGTAGACGACGGCGATGGGATAGCCCAGGGGCGGGAATCTCCGCTGCGCCTGATCGACCACCGCGTGCGCTGACACCCCTCCACGGTACTTGCCCACCATGAGAACCGCGGAATCACGCGGTGTGGCGCGCCGTCTCAGACGGGCTGTATGGCGCGGGGGCGCTCGCCGCGCCTACGGTCGCGGCGAGCGGCATACGCCAGGCGGCGCAGGAGTTCTGCGCGCAAGTCCGGTGCCTGGACCACGCCGTCGACGACCAGCTCCGACGCCAGTCGCTCCAGGTCGACGTCCGCGTCCGGCGCCGTGACCGCGATCCGCGCCGTCGGCAGCGCGAGGGTGGCCTCCGGTTCGAGGGCGGGGCCGCACATCGCGTGCAGGCCGGCGTCGTACGCCCTGCGAACCACGACACAGAACTGCGGGACGGTGGCCTCGGCCACCGCTGCCATCATCCTCGCGCCGTGCCGGATGATGCCGCCGCGTTCGGCCTCGGAGCCGATCACGAAACCTGGCACGTCCGTCAGGTGGATCAGCGGGATCGAGTAGGCGTCGCAGATCCCGACGAAGCGGGCCGCCTTGCCCGCACTGTCGGAGTGGAGCACCCCGCCACCTGCAACGGAGTTGTTGGCAACGATGCCAACGGTTCTGCCGTCCATACGACCGAGGCCGGTGACCAGCTCGGGCGCGAAGAGCGGCTTGAGTTCGAAGAACGATTCGTCGTCGACCAGTCCATCGATCACGAGGTGGATGTCGAAGGGCCGGCTCTCCGACTCCGGCACCGTCGCGTCCGTGAGCGGGGCCGTCGGCGCCTCTCCGAGGTATGACGGGGGCTGCTCGCGCCAGGTGGACGGCAGGTAGGAGAAGCAGAGCCTGGCAAGTTCGATGGCCTCGGCATCGTCCTGTGCGAGCAGGTCGCCGACACCGGACACGGTGCAGTGCATGCGGGCGCCACCCAGCTCTTCCAGCGAAACCCTCTCACCGACAACGATTTCGGCCATCCGCGGGCCACCGAGGTACATCGAGGCGTTGCCTTCGACCATGATCAGGACGTCGGTGAAGCTCGGGAGGTGGGCGCCCCCGGCTGCGGCCGGACCGAAGAGGCAGCAGATCTGCGGCACCGTGCCCGACAGCGCCACCTGGTTGTGCAAGATCCGGCCCGCATCGCGCCGACCCGGACGGACCGACGCTCGATCGGGGACCGGTGCGTCCGCCGAGTCGACGAACCAGAAGACGGGTAGTTCGTCGCGCAGGGCGGATTCGGTGGCGCGCACGATCTTTTCGACCGCTCGCGCACCCCGCGACCCGGCTGTGGCCGTCGGGTCATCGGCGACCACGATCACCGGGCGGCCGTCGACGGCGCCCCGTCCGGTGACCACCCCATCGGCCGGGGGCTCACCGGCCGGCACCTGCGAGGAACGGCCGTCCTCCACGAACGAGCCCTCGTCCAGGAGCAGCGCGATCCGGTCGCGCACATGGAGTTTCGCCGTCACGCACCCAAGCCTAGGCCCCTCGCGATCACCATCCGCTGCACTTCGGAGGTGCCCTCACCGATCTCCAGGATCTTGGCGTCGCGGTAGAAGCGGGCCACCGGGTACTCCTCCATGAACCCGTTGCCGCCGAAGATCTGGGTGGCGATGCGGGTTGCGGTGACGGCAGATTCGGTCGAGTAGAGCTTGGCCCTGGACGCCGCCTGCTTGACCTCCTCGACCGAACGGCGCCCGGCCTCCAACTCGTCCTTCAGCCAGGCGGCCTTGTAGGTGAGCAGGCGGGAGGCCTCCACCATGACCGCGAGGTCGGCCAGCTGGAACGAGACCCCCTGGTTGACGCCGATCGGCTTGCCGAATGCGGTGCGGGTCTTGGCATAGTCGGTGGCAGCCTCCAGGCACGCCTGGGAGAGCCCGACCGCGAGCGCGGAGATCGCGATGCGACCGTCGTCCAGCGTCTTGAGGAACTGCTTGAAGCCGGCGCCGCGCTCCCCCAGCAGATTGCCTTCGGGGACAACACAATTGGCGAAGGTCAGCCCGTGGGTGTCCGAGGTGTGCCAGCCGAGCTTGTCGTATGCCGGCTCGACGGTGAAACCGGGTGTGCCGGCGGGCACCATGATGGCGCTGATCTCGGCCCGCCCCTTGTCGTCGGTGCCGGTACGCGCGGTCACGGTGACGACCGACGTGATGTCGGTCCCGGAGTTGGTGATGAACGCCTTGGCACCGTTGATCGTCCACTGCCCGTCGGTGAGCGTTGCCTTGGTGCGGGTGGCACCGGCGTCGGAGCCGGCATCCGGCTCGGTCAGGCCGAAACCGGCCAGGGTCCGGCCGGCGACGAGGTCGGGCAGGAAGCGCTGCTTCTGTTCCTCCGATCCGTAGGTCAGGATCGGGTTGATCCCGAGGCCCATACCGGCGGACAGGGTGATGCCGATCGACTGATCGACCCGGCCGAGCTCCTCGATGGCCAGACACAGGTAGGTGAAACCACCTTCGTCGAGACCGGCCCCGCCATACTCCTCGGGCACGACGAGACCGAAAAGACCGAGCTCGCCCATCTTCGGCACCAGGTCGGTCGGGAAATGGTGTTCCTTGTCCCACTGCTCGACATGCGGCGCAACCTCGCCTTCGGCGAAGTCACGCACCAGGTGACGGAATTCCTCGTGCTCAGTGGTCAACTCGAACATCTTGGGGCGGTCCTTCTGGGTCGGTGCGCCAAGTCCGAAATGCTTGACGTTAACGTAAACGTAAAGCATGATGGTCGCCATGACAACCCCGGACGAGCAGGAGACGTGGACGATCGCCGACCTCGCCGACGATTTCGACGTCACCCACCGCACGATCCGTCATTACGAGGAGCTCGGGCTGATCTCCCCCGAGCGACGTGGCACGGCCCGCGTCTTCCACCGACGCGACCGCACCCGCCTGGCGCTGATCCTGCGCGGTAAGCGGATCGGTTTCCCGCTGGAGCAGATCCGCACGATCATCGACATGTACGACCAGACGCCCGGTGAGGAGGGCCAGCTCGTCTATCTGCTGGGCCAGATCGCGGCGAGACGCGCCGACCTCGAGCAGCGCCGCGCCGACATCGAGCAGACACTGCGCGATCTCGCCGAGGTCGAGGATCGCTGCCACTCGGACCTGCGTGACCTACGGGGCGCGTGACATGCCGGCGGCTGCACTAGCGTGCTACGTGTGAGTAACATGCCCCTGGCTCCGGCCTTCGACTCCGTGGACGCGGTCTCCGGCGCCCTGCAGCACACCGGATACCTGCCGTCCGAGGAGATCTCGACCACGGTCTATCTGGCGGCGGCGCTCGGGCGCCCCATCCTGGTCGAAGGACCGGCCGGCGTCGGCAAGACCGCGCTGGCGTCCGCCGTGGCGGGTGCGACCGGCCGGCGACTCGTGCGCCTGCAGTGCTACGAGGGCGTGGACGAGGCCCGCGCACTCTACGAGTGGAACCACGCCAAGCAGTTGCTGCGGATCACCGCCGAACAGGGGGCCGAGTGGGACGAGTTGCGCACGGACATCTTCGGCGAGGAGTTCCTGCTGGCCCGGCCGTTGCTCACCGCGGTGCGCAGTGACGAGCCGGTCGTACTGCTCGTCGACGAGATCGACAAGGCCGACGAGGAGATGGAAGGTCTCCTGCTCGAGCTGCTCTCGGAGTTCCAGGTCACCATCCCGGAGCTCGGCACGCTGCGGGCCCGCCACCGGCCCCTGGTGCTGCTCACCTCCAACGCGACCCGCGAGCTGTCCGAGGCACTACGCCGGCGTTGCCTCTTCCTGCACATCGACTATCCCTCCGCACAGCTGGAGCAACGCATCGTGCAAGCGCACGTGCCCGAGCTGCCGGACGCGCTCGCGGCATCCGTCGTGCGCGTCGTCGGGGCGCTGCGCAACCTGGAGCTGCGCAAGGCCCCGTCCGTGGCCGAGACCGTCGACTGGGCCGGCACCCTGCTGAGCCTCGGCACGGCACAGCTGGACCCCGAGACGGTACGACGCACCCTGGGGGTCGTCCTGAAACACACCGGCGACATCGAGCTCGCCCACCGCAAGCTCGACCTCGATCGTGAACTCGCCGGCTGAGTCCTCCCCGCTGCCGGGCAGGTTCATCAGTCTGGGGTCAGCGATGCGGGCACACGGCATACGGGTCGGGCCGAGCGAGGTCACCGACGCTGCACGGGTGGCCACCACGCTCGGCTTCGATCATCGCGAACGCCTGCGCAGCGGGATCGCCGCGGCAATGGTCCGGCAGGCAGAGGACCGCGGAACCTTCGACCAGCTCTTCGACATCTTCTTCCCCGCGGCGGTCGGTGACCGGGCCACGACCGAAGGCGCCGGCGAGTCGCACCTGCTGGACCAGCTGGCGGACGCTCTCGCCGCAGGCGACGACGCCGCGCTGGAACGGCTGGCGGCCGCATCGGTCGAACTGCTCGGGAGGGTCGACCCGGATCGGCCCGACCGCGGATGGAGCGCGGCACGCACCCTGGACGCCCTGAACCCACAGCGTGCGATCGCGGCCGCACACCAGCAGCTGCGCACGGGCCGGCAGGGCGAGGGCGCAGACGGCGATGCGGCAGGCTCCGGCGCCGGAGGTATGACGAGCCCGGCCGCGCCGGAGGACACCTCCTGGGCGACCAACCCCTGGGACCGGAGGCCGGCGCACCCCGAGCAGCTGAGCGACCGCTTCGACCGCGACGAGTTGCGCCACCGCGTGGACCGCTTCCGCGACCGGGTGACTGCCGAGACCCGCCGGCGGAACGCCGAGCTGCACGACCGGGAGCGACTGGCCAGGCTCGCGGTGCCGTCATCGCTGCGCCGACGTGACTTCATCAGCTCCGGGGAACGGCAACTCGCCGAGCTGGAGCGCGAGATCGACCCGCTGGCACGCAAACTCGCGGCACGGGTGACGGCACGCGAACGCGCCGGCCGCGGCAGCATCGACATCCGCCGGACGCTGCGCGCGTCCATGTCGACTGGCGGTGTCCCGATCAAACCGGCTTACCGGCGCCGCTCCCCGCACCGACCGGACCTGGTGCTGCTGGCCGACCTGTCCGGATCGGTCGGCGGCTTCTCCACCTTCACCATGCTGCTGATGCAGGCACTGCGCCAGCACTTCCGACGGGTCCGGGTCTTCGGCTTCGTCAGCAGCACCGCGGAGATCACCGATGTGGTGCGCGAGTTGCCGCCCGGGACCTCGCTGACCAGTTGGGCGCTGGGCACGCCGGCCCTGATCGGTCGCGGCACCAGCTCCAGCTACGGCTGGGCGTTGCGAACCTTCGTGCGCGGCCACCTGGATGCGGTCACCGCCCGCACGACAGTGCTGATCCTCGGTGACGCGCGCAACAACTTCGGTGCTGCGGGTGTCGCGGACCTGGAACAAATCCGCGATCGCGCCCGCCACGTGGCGTGGCTCAACCCTGAACCGAGATTGCTCTGGTACCAGGGGGATTCGGAGGTCCGTCGGTATGCGAACATCGTGCCGATTCACGAGTGCCGCAACCTGGAGCAGCTGCGGCACTTCGTGGCCGACACGCTGCCCACGTGAGGCGTTTCGGCATACTGGCAGCCACCATGCCTTTTCGAGTGACTGCAGCCGCCGTCGGTGCCGCCCTCCTGCTCGGCGCCGGGGTGCC
>Ga0164242_10009472_pt1 | contig 10503 bp, 9 predicted proteins | sample OricomgcompostMG_FD_108783 | JGI IMG/M metagenome (GOLD analysis project Ga0164242, IMG submission 108783) | Miracle-Growth compost microbial communities from Emeryville, California, USA - Original compost - Miracle growth compost (MG) ... | reverse complement strand
CCGAGCGACCCGTACTCCGCGACGGCCGGCGTCACGCCGGCGTTGAGCAGGTCGGCGATTGCCTGCGCGGTCTGCGGCCTCGCTCCGGTCCGACCCGTCGCCAACGTCCGCAGCCGCAGCAGCTGCATTGCGCGGACGACTTCGGCTTCGACAGGCGGTCCGCTTCCCGCGGCGTGCGAGCGCACCAGCGAGCGCTGCAGATCGGCCCGACGGTCGACGGGGATGTGTGTCGTGGCCAGCGCACCAAAGCCGGTCGAGACGCCGTAAGCCGGCTTGTCGGCGGCCGCGAGCGCATCGACATGAGCTCGCGATGCGGTCATCGCGTCGACGGCGAGGTCGGACAACGACACCCGCTCACGGTGGCGAGCGACAGCAACAACGTCAGCCGGCGACAGCGGATCAGGCGAGATGACGACGGTCACGGATCGACCTCCGAGCACCGCCGCGCGAACATCTCGGCCGCGCGCTTCGTCAGCGCGCCGGGTGCGGATGGAAGCACCCGGCCGTCGACGGCGCGGATCGGCTGGACATCACGCGTCGAGGAGGCGAGGAACGCCTCGTCCGCCTCGGCCAGCGCGGCGACCGGCAGGACGCGCTCGGACACGTCACCCAGCCACTCGACGAGCAGGTCGCGCGTGATCCCCGCGAGGCACCCACTGTCGACCGGTGGCGTGATCAACTCACCACCGATTCCGACGAACACGTTGCTGCCGGTCCCTTCGCACAGCTCACCTCGAGTGTTCGCGAAGATCCCCTCCGCGGCACCCCGTTCGTGCGCGTAGTGCAGCGCGACGACGTTGTCGGCGTACGACGTCGTCTTGAGTCCCGCGGTGGCGGCTCGCTCGTTGCGCGTCCACGGGACCACGACGACGTCCGCCGTCGGCGGCCAGTCCGCCAACGGCGCGGTCGCGATGATCACGGTCGGCGCGGTGTCGCCGCGATCACTGCCGAACGGCGCCGGGCCACCGGTCACGGTCACCCGCAGCCGCGCGCGGGTGGGCGGCTCGGCACGCAACACCTCCGCGATCCCCGCCTTGATCTCGTCGAGGTCGATCACCAGCCCGAGCCCGGTCGCTGACGAGGACAGGCGTTCGAGATGGCGGGTCAGCGCGAACGGCCGGCCGTCGACGACCTTCATCGTCTCGAAGACGCCGTCGCCGACCGTCACGCCGTGATCGTTGGCGCGTAGGACCGGCTGGCCGGGATCGACCAGCCTTCCGTCGACCCAGAGCGTCATCGGTCGGCCCTCATCGCCAACCCGGCGGCGATCTCGAGCAGACACATCGCTGCCAGTCTGACGGTGCGACCGTCGTCGGCGTCGCGCGTCGCATCGACCTCGGTGATGTCGACGGCCCGAACCCGCTGGTCGGCGCCGGCGAGAAATGCGGCATCGAGCACCTCACGGGCGGACAGTCCGCCGGGAAGGCTGGCGGGGCAGGCGGGCGCCACCGCGCGGTCGCACACGTCGAGGTCGAGGTCGACGTACAGGCCACCCTTGCCGGCGCCCGCGATGTCGAACGCCTCCCGCATGCAGTCAGCGACCCCGCGGTCGGCGACCTCGCCGCGCCCGATGACGGCGACCCCACGTGCGTGTGCCTCGGTGGCGTAGGAGCGACTGTTGGCCCAGTCGGCGATCCCGACCTGGACGATCTGCTCGCCGGGAAGACCCGCGGTGATCAGGTCCCGGACCGGCGTGCCGTTGCTGCGCCCTTCGCGCAAGTCGTGATGGGCGTCCAGCGTGACCAACCCGGCACGGCGCAGCCCGTCACCGAACACCCCCGCCATCGCGGGGTAGGTCAGCGAGTTGTCACCGCCGATGACGATCACCAGCCGGGCCTTGCCAGCGGCGATCTCAACCGCCGTACGTACCCGCCACTCGCCCTCCACCGCCACATCAGGGTCCTCGACGTCGCCGCGATCCCACGGCGCGATGTGCTCCGACAGATCCAGGCGGCGGGAGGCCGACCAGGTCGAAAGCCGGCCGAGCGCTCGTCGTACGGCGCCGGGCGTGGCGTGCGCCCCGGTCTGAGAGATCGACGTGGCGAATGTCGGCGCACCGAGGACGGCGAGGTCCACCTCGCGCTCCCCCGGACCCTCCGCCAACCAGTCGGCCGCGTTCGGCCAGCGGTTGTCGGGCGCTGCTCCGACCACGAAGGCGATGCTGTCACGGCCCGGACTCATATAGAGTCGTTGGCGCACTGATACGGCCCTCGCGCCTGATCGTGCGCGGACGTAGCGCAGCTGGTAGCGCATCACCTTGCCAAGGTGAGGGTCGCGGGTTCGAATCCCGTCGTCCGCTCGGTGGGCGCCCTTCGCTTTGCAGCAGAGTGCGCCCATCCGCTTGGTTTCGACCAGGCGGGTTGGCCGAGTGGCTTAGGCAAGGGCCTGCAAAGCCCTGTACGCGGGTTCGATTCCCGCACCCGCCTCAGTACGCTCAGTACGACGGGCGATTGGCGCAGTCTGGCTAGCGCGCTTCCTTGACACGGAAGAGGTCACAGGTTCAAGTCCTGTATCGCCCACAAAAAGCACCACCAGCGCAAGACAGAAGCGTCAGCGGGTCGCACCGATGCACGGCGCCGACGGGTCGAAGCAGCACACATCTGTCGCCGAACAGCCGACGAAATGGGGCATTCGTGCGCGTACGGGGCCGGTTCCGCCGACCTGTGTGCTGCTTCGGGCGTCGGTACCCTGGGAAGCGACACGATCGTGAGGATTGCCGTGGCTGAACCGGACCAGGCAGCAGTCGACCCCGAGCTTGTCGAGCCCAGCTTCCAGGACGAGTTCGTCAAGGCGATCGGCGGCTGGCGCGGCGCGCTCGAGAGCGCGCTGCCCGCGACCGCCTTCGTGCTCGTGCGCATCGTTACCGGCGGGACACTCGTGCCGGCGGCGGTCGCCGTCGGGGTCGGCCTCTGCGCGGTCGCGCTGCGACGCGTCCACGGATCGTCGCCGCTGCAGGCGTGGGGCGGCTTCTTCGGTCTCGCCATCGCCGTGCTCGTGGCCCGCGCAACCGGCACCGGCGAGGGCTTCTTCCTGCCGGGCATCGTGGGCACCGCGCTGTTGGGCGTCGTCTTCGCCGCCTCGCTACTGGCCGGAAGACCGGCAGTCGGGTTCGCGCTGGCCTCCTACGACGCCAAGTACCTGCGCTGGCGTGAGCACGCGCCACTACGCCGAGCGTGCGCGGTGGCGACTGCGGTGTGGGCAGTGACCTTCTTCGTCCGGGCGGGCGTCGCGACCTGGATCTACCGCCAGCCCGGAGACGCCGACGGGACCCTGCTCATCGTGAGCAACGTGGTCAAGTGGCCACTGATCATCGGGGCGGCGTTCGTCACCCTCGCGCTGGTCCGTCGCGCCGGGCCGCCGCCGATAGAGGCCGGGTCCGACTAGCGGCGGATGCAGACGATCGATCGCGCGCTTGTCGGGATCGCGTCGATCACGACATCGGGCTCGGCTTCCATCCGGATGCTGAACCCGTGCTCATGCAGCGTGCTCGCGATCCCGCTGAGGTTCACACCCCAGTGGAGGTCGATCAGCAGCGTCAGCGGCTGTCCGCTCGCCAGGAGCTTGGCGGCTCCGGCGATCACGTACTCCTCCGCGCCCTCGACGTCGATCTTCACGACATCGACTCGCGGCAGCGCAGCTTCCTCGATCAGCGAGTCGAGCGTCTTGGCCGGAATCTCGACGGTGCCACGCGGCCGCATGTGCTCGAGCTCGTGCACTTCGCTCGGCGAGATCGTGCTCGTGCCCGACTGGTGACCTTGGTGGAGTACGACGGTTCCGGGCTCCGCAGCCGCCGCCACGGGCGCGACATGGACAACTCCGTCGAGCCGATGCCGGCGCAGGTTGCGGTTCAACAGTGGAAGGTTGTCCGGATCGGCCTCGACGGCGAGCACGCGGGTATCGGGGCCGCCCTGTTTCGCGGCCCAGATCGAGAAGTCACCAAGATTCGCGCCGACGTCGACGAAGCCGCCACCACGCGGCAAGAACCTCGTGATGTTGCGAAACTTCTCCGGCTCGTAGACCCACAGCAGCCGCCGCAGCGACTCGACGGAGTCACCCAGGTCGAACCAGAGCATCCCGACGCGTGTGGGCAACGGCAGCGGTCGCCGGGGTGCGATGCGCTGAATCGTCGGCCACCTGTGACCAGCGGCAAGGACAACACGATCTCGTCTGCCGCCGGCCCCGAACACGCGTTGGAGCCTAGCGGCGGTCTACTCCGCGAGCGGCGGATCCTCGTCGACCGGACAGTCGGTACAGATGCTGCCCACGTTGAGCTGAAGCGCCAGGACCCCGCGCGTCACCCGCTTGAGGCGGTCTCGAAGTGTCTTCACAACCGTCGTCGAACCGCTCGAGTCCGGCGCGCTCAGCTGCGTGACGAGGTCGCCGCCGTGCGGAACAGCATGTAGTGACGCCAGCAGTTCGGAAAACGAGTTCACAGTCGACATGTCGGGTCCCTGCAGGGCCAAGTCGCCACCTCCGGCGACCTGGATGGTTCCCGGACCGGATCCGGCGCTTTCCGGAACGCGGACGCTGATGTCCACCGTCTTCGTCGCGTGGCTGTCGCGGTAGGCCTGCAACGTGGCGCGCAGCTGCAGGACGTCGCCCGGCGACACATCGAACGTCGTCGCCGGCGTCACGTCCTGCCAGGCGCCGTCCTGATCCACCTCGAGGTCACGGAGCTCCCACTCCGCGACCTTCTCAGTCGCTCGTGCGTGCACGCTGACCCGCTTCACCGACAGCCCGTCGTACGGGTTGCCGATGATCGTCGCCAGCGTCGTGTAGAGCTGCCACGACGTCCCGAACTCGACGTCGGAGGCATCAGTGGTCTGGTCCGACCTGTGGAAGCGCCAGGGTGTTCCGTCGTCCATCCGGCCGGAGGCCGTGAAGCTGTAGGTCGAGGAGCCGGCGCCTTCGTGTTGCGCCGTCGAGAGCAGGCTGCCGAACAACGCACCGCCGGCAGCATCGGCAACCTCGTCGACCAGCGATGTATGCGTGACACCGGTACGCCGCAATCCGGTGGCTGGTGCCTCGACATGGGTGATGATGCCGGTTGTGCTCGGTTTCGCGCCGAGCGTGGCACGCACACCGGGCATCCGGTCCTGGTCGAGGGCGCCGACCACGGGGCCGATGTTCGCCATCACGAACGATGGGCCTGTCGGGTCACGCTGTACGTAGAGCACGCGCGCGGCGTGCGCCGTCTCGGTCGTCGCTCCACTCAGCGCCATCGGGTGACCGAATGCGAGCACCTTGTTGCCGCAGATCGCGGTCACCGTTCCGACGCCACCGATCGTGTAGTCGCCGTAGGCGATCGACACGGCGAACGGGCCGCCGGGTCGCAGCTGAGGTCTCACCTGGTGGCGCTGCGCCCCTCGCGCACTCCCCGCGTGCAAGGAGAACGGCGCGAGCCCGGCTTGACGAAGCCGCAACCGCAGCCCGGACTGCCACCTCGACGGCATCCCGGTGACCATGATCGGCGTCGGCAACAGCTGCAGATCCGCGGCCGAGCCTCCAGCGGCGCCGTTGTCCGCGGCCGTCGCCCCCATGCTGTTCGGCACTGCGACGTGCTTGGCGTAGAACGCCGCCGGCCCCCTGCGGTCCGAGCGCATCTGGTACATCGCTGCGGCGGGGGTAACCCCCGCTTTGTTGGTGGCACCGAAGGACAGTCCGTAGGAAAGCGCACCGATCAGCCGGCCGTCGGCGGCGTAGATCGGCGAGCCGGACATTCCCTCCCACGTGCCGTGAGTCTTGACCGCCGCAGAATGCGTCGTGATGACGATCATGTCGATCCCGGGTGAGATGCCGTCTTTCAGCACGCCGAGGACCCGCACCGCGAACGGCTCCGGGTGGGTTCCCTTGACGGTCGTGTATCCCGTGCCGCGCAGGCCTGCGTGAATCTTCGTCAGCGGGTACGGCGCCGGACACCGTGCGGTCCAGTGGTGCGCGGTGCGCTTGGCAGATGCCACCGGGCCAGACGCGCCGCTCGCGTCATTCGGGACGGCGAGGCAGGCAAGCGCGATCGCCGCCACGGCGACCGACAGGATGGGAACGCGGGCCTGTGAACGAGCTGACGGTAACCGCACGTTGCCTCCTGATCGGGATCATGATCTGACCAGATCATGGACGCCCGAACAAGGAGTCAGGTTCAGCGACAGGGTTGGCCGCCGATTCGGCCGAAGGGTGTGATCCGCGCACGATTGACCCGCCCGGCGTCGTACTTGCCGTGGCCGACCCCGTCGCCCGATGTCAGCTCCACGAACGCTCCCAGGCTCGGATTGCCGTACCGCCGAGCGAGCGACGGGCCCATGAAGATCGCCTGCTGGCAGCCGTACGCCCGCAACGCATAGACGACCCGCACTCTGCCGAACCGCAGCGACCGCCTGATAGCCGCGAGCGCCAGCTCGGCGGTCAGCGGCGGCGAGAAGCGGACGGTGGTCAGGGACGGGCCACCGGCCGTGTGAATCCGCCCGGTCAGCTGATGCCCGATCGCAGCCGCCAGCTCTTCGCAGTCGGTCCCGGAACGTGCCGTGGCGACGAGAGCCGCCTCGGCTGAGGCAGCGGGCGCGCCCAGGCCCGGCAGACCGCGAATGTCGTTCGCGAGGCCGACCACCACAGCGCCGAGCCCATCGACTGACTTGTCGACGCACCGATCGCGGAGCTGCCTGAGCGGCTGAAGGTAGATCGCCTTACGCGCCGGGCGGTGGTCCAACCGGGCCATCTGAACGGCCAGCGCGGCGACGGTCGGGCGATGCGACAGCGTCGGGGCCTGACTGGGCGGCGGCGCACCGGCGGTCGACGTGGGCGCGCAGGCGGCCGTAGCGAGAAGAGCCAGAAGGGCGAGGCCCCCGAGGGACGTCCTCAGCCGGACTCGGCGGGCGAGCCGAACTCCGAGACGGACTCCATGATGCCGGCCAACCAGGCCCAGATGCTGCCGCCCACCGTGAGGCCGATCCCGATCCAGAAGGCGATCCAGTTCCACTCGATCAGCCCGATGCCGCCGACGATCGTGCCCGCGATGATCACGAACACCGCTGCCCAGATGGAAGCGCTGGCGTCGTGACCGCTGCTCTCGCTGGCCATTCGTTCTCCTCCTCGGCGGATCGCTCGGCGTTCGCATAAGCCTAAGCCGCGGGCTCCGCAACGTCTGGTTCGACCCTCGCGCGCTCGGTTTCGGGCCGCGGCCACAGCCGGTCGATCTCGGCGTTGAGCTCAGCACCCAGCAGGATCGCGAGTGCGGTCAGGTAGAGGAAGAGCAGTACGGCGACCGGCGCCGACAGGGGTCCGTACGTCGCCGTCTTGCGAAACGCCCACCCCAGCCAGGCACGCAGGACGGTGGATCCCGCGACCCAGAGGATGACCGCCATCACCGCGCCCGGAAGAGCGCGCAGCCAGGGCGTACGTACCGGCAACGCTCGGTGGTAGAGCGTCGCCAGCAACGCAAGGGACAGCAGGACGACGACGGGCCAGTAGGCGGTCACGACAAGCGCGTTGACGACGTTGTGCCAGCGGTCCGGGAACGCGTCGACCAGACGGGATGGGCCGAGCACGAGCAATGGCAGCAGCACGATCGACGAGAGCACGAAGTAGACGTAGAGCCGCAACGCGAGAAGACGGCTCTTCACCGCACCGCGCTCGTGCCGCAGCCCGTAGGCGATCGTGATCGTGTTCACGTAGGTGGCCATCGCCGAGGAGCCCGTCCACAGCGAGACGATGAAGCTGATCGAGACGACATCGGCGCGCCCGCCGAACAGGATCCGGTGCAGCGCCGGCGCGATCGTCGATTGCACCGCACTCGGCACGATGACGTGGCTGAGCGCCTTGTCGATCGAGTGCTGCAGGTGGTTGAGGTTGTCAGCGCCGAGCGGTCCACTGAAGAACCCGATGACGCCGAGTACCGCAAGAATCATCGAAGGAAGCGAGAGCAGCTGCCAGAAGCCTGCCTCTGCCGCGAGGCCGAGGACGCGGTCGTGCCACGCCCGGCGCGCCGTCGCTCCGAACAGCTCGCGCACGGAGGCCACCAGGGAAAGGTACGGCGAAGTGGCGCCCACTCGGTGCCAGACTTGACGTATGGCCCCTACGCATGAGGTGACCAACCAGCCGCCGCCACTGGTCGACTACGACGTGTTCGGCACCGACGAGGCCCTTGTCGAGGGCGTTCAGCGCCACGATGCGGGCTGGGCGATGGACGCCCTGTCGGCCCTGGGGCGGCGCGCCGGCAGCGAGGAAGGCCAGGAGTGGGGCCGGCTCGCCAACCTGAACCCCCCGCGCCTGGTGACCCACGACCGCTACGGACACCGCATCGACGAGGTGGAGTTCCACCCGGCGTGGCACGAGCTCATGACGGTCGCCATCGAGAACGGCCTGCACGCCGGCGCCTGGGTGGATCCGAAGCCGGGCGCGAACGTCGCCCGCGCGGCGGCCTTCTCGATCTGGTCGCACACCGAGGGCGGCCACGGCTGTCCCATCTCGATGACGCACGCCGCCGTCCCCGCGCTACGGGCCGGTGACCCGGCACTCGCCGCCGAGTGGGAGCCCCGGCTCATGTCGAAGGTGTACGACCCGGGCCTTCGGATCCCGTCGGAGAAGGCGGGCTGCCTCGCCGGGATGGGCATGACCGAGAAGCAGGGCGGCTCAGACGTCCGCACCAACTCGACCCGCGCCGTACCGGCCGCCGACGGCACCTACCGGCTGACCGGGCACAAATGGTTCACGTCGGCGCCGATGTGCGACGTCTTCCTCGTCCTCGCGCAGGCGCCGGGCGGGCTGACGTGCTTCCTGGTGCCGCGGATTCTGCCCGATGGCGCGCGCAACACGTTCAAGATCCAGCGGCTGAAGGACAAGCTCGGCAACAAGTCCAACGCATCGAGCGAGCCGGAGTTCGACGACACAGTCGCCTGGCGACTCGGTGACGAGGGAGCCGGTGTCCGGACGATCATCGAGATGGTCACGTCCACGCGACTCGACTGCGTGATCGGTACGGCGACCCTCATGCGCGAGGCCGTTGCACAGGCGACCCACCACGCGAGACATCGGCAGGCATTCGGCAAGTACCTCGCTGACCAGCCGCTGATGCGGATGGTTCTCGCGGATCTGGCCCTCGAGTCCGAAGCAGCTACGACCCTGATGACGCGACTTGCCGCGGCCGTCGACGACGATGAGGGGCCGTTCAAGCGCGTCGGTCTCGCCGTCGGCAAGTACTGGGTCTGCAAGCGCGGTCCCAACGTCGCGGCGGAAGCCCTGGAGTGCTTCGGCGGCAACGGCTTCGTCGAGGACTTCCCGATGGCCACGATCTATCGCGAGGCTCCGCTCAACTCGATCTGGGAGGGCTCCGGCAACGTCAACGTGCTCGATGTCCTTCGCGGTCTGGCCCGCGAACCTGGCGCGTGGGAGTCGTTCCGCAACGAGGTGTCGCTCGCTGCGGGAGCCGACAGCCGCCTCGACGCCGCCGCCTTGGCGCTCGACGCGGAGATCTCCGACACCGCCGACATCGAGGTCCGGGCGCGCCGTCTCGTCGAGCACATGGCATTGGTCCTGCAGGGCTCGCTGCTGGTGCGCTTTGCGCCGTCGGCGGTCGCGGATGCCTTCTGCGCGTCGCGCCTCGGTAATGACTGGGGGCACGCGTTCGGAACCCTGCCTTCCGGGGTGGACACCGCAGCAATCGTGGAGCGGGCAACCCCAAAGGTGGGCTAGCCGGACAGCCCGCCGGAGCCCGAACGGCCCTCGCGGCGCCATCCGAGAGATGGCACGATCATGCCGATGATCAAGCTGCGCGCGGCGGGGAGCGCAGCACTGGGGTTGTGCACGGTCGCGAGCCTGGGCAGCGCGTCCGCCGCTCCCGCGCACCCCGGGCTTGCCGCTCACCAGATCCACCGCATCGTGAAGATGACCGGATACCAGGGGATGCGATCGCATCGGTTCGATGTCGCCGGCAGCTTCCGGGCAGGCGGCGCGAACACGGTCGTCGTACGCCTTGACGGCGCCCGCCTCGGGGTGTCGCTCCCGAGATTGCGCCACGACGTTCGGCTTGCAGCCGGGCTCGCCGCGAATCGGCCCACCTTCACCCGCAGGGTCAAGCTCGGCCGATCGCTGCACCGAATCTCCTACGACGTGGCGCCGGCCGGCGTCCTCTCCCCGCAAGAGCCCTACGTTCGGTACGTCATCTTCACGCCGCAACGCGAACCGCTCGCCGCGTTGACCAGGCCACAGCGCGTCCCGCCCGTCCAGGCGTTGACTGTGATCGACGCCGCCCACCGACTCAACGTGACGCTGCTCCAGGACACGGCGCGCAACACGACCTGGGGCCGCCGTATCCCCGCGGCTCGCCTGTTCGCGATGATCGAGGGCCTGAACACGACCAGCTACGTGTATGTCGCACCGCAAACCTTTGAGCGCCTCGCGAAGCAGCACGTCAACACCGGGAAGCTCGTTGCCTTCGGCCGCGAGATCTGGTCGAACTCCCTCGGTTTCGCGATCCTGTCCGCCCGCATCGGCGTCGCGTACTCCAGCTAT
>Ga0164242_10009471_pt1 | contig 10503 bp, 13 predicted proteins | sample OricomgcompostMG_FD_108783 | JGI IMG/M metagenome (GOLD analysis project Ga0164242, IMG submission 108783) | Miracle-Growth compost microbial communities from Emeryville, California, USA - Original compost - Miracle growth compost (MG) ... | reverse complement strand
TGGCCCACAGGTTGAAGCGGGCCTCGACCATCTTGCGCCAGACTTGCGCATCGTCCTCCGACATGCCGAAAAGCTCGTTTTCGGGCGCGCAGCGGAGCCGAAGGCCAAGGCCGACCGTGTTCGCGGTGGCCTGGTCGATCATGCCGGACACCCATCCGGTGTTCTGCGCAATGTCGATCGACCGGGCCGTCGCCCGATCCCAGGCGATCGCCACGTCATCCTGCGCCGACCTCCACCAGCTGCGCCAGCCCGAGAACCACGACCCATCGCGGCCGCCGCCCTGATATTCGGCGCCCACGCGGGGGCGCGTGAGCGCGATCGGCGCCGGCGACGTGCCCCGCATGAGGCGGGTGACATCGCCGATGCGGGAAATCAAGCCCATCGGCTACCTCCTGACGGACCGGAAGCGGTCGCGGATTGATGATGACCTGGGTGCTGGCGCCGGCGACGGCGCCGACACAAGCTCGTCGTCCTCGTCGGGCGCGACGGCGGGTGCCGGGCGCGGAACGGGGACGGACGGCCCCTCGCCCCATTGTCGCTCGACACCCTCGGGGATCGACTGCACGTTGAGCGTGTAGGCCGCCGCGGCCGCCAGCGCCTCGGCATCGAGGAAGTGGTTGTGCAGCGCCCGCGTTATCCACTTCGGCTTCATGCCGATCTCGATCACGCGGACCTCGCTCACCAACTGGCGGGCATAGTCCTCGTAATCCTCGGCCGGGCCGTCAAAGAGATAGAAGGCGCCCGGCTGATCGAGTGGCGTCTTGAGCCTCGAATGCACGAGGCCCTTAAAGAAGTCCGTATTGATGTGCACGAGGTCGATCGAATAGGCGACCTTCGTGCCATCCGGCCGGACCTCGATCTTGCTGACCGAGTACGGCCGACCGCCCAGGGTGTCGCGGCCTTTGGTCGGCATCGCGATCCAGCTATTCCGCCGCGCCCACTCATAGACCCGGTGCTCGTCGCCGCTATCCACCTTGTTCGGGCGGAAGCCGCTGTCGATGAAGACCTTTTCAATGATCATGCCGCCCACGGGGGCGGTCATCATCAGGGTGAGGTCGTTCCAGACATCGGGCTCGTCGGTGCGGCCGTAGAGATAGCCGTAATCTATCAGCCAGGACGTGCCGCGCGAGCCGAAGCCGCGGATCACATAGACCAGCGACGCCTTTTGCACGTCCACGCCGGCGACGACCCGCAGGACGCCGCGCGGCACGGAATAGCGGAGGTATGGCCGCCGGTGATCGGCGATCCGCGACCAATCCGGCACATCGCCCGTCGAGCCCGGCGTGAATAGCTCGCCGAAGCCGGCGTTCATGGCCGTTTGCTTCTTGTCCTCCTCGCCCGAAAGCTCGGCGGTCAGATATTGCTCGGCGCGCTCGCCGAAGGTCCGCAAGGGCGAGCAAAGCCCGCTCGTCCAGCACGACCAGATGGTGTTGTCCTCGACGCCCTCGTCGCGGAAGGCCTGCTCGATCGTCTGGCCCGGCGCCACCATGACGCCGCCGGCGTTAAGCTCGGCCTTGTGGTGATCCTCGATCACGCCGCCGCAATGGGGGCACGCGAGGAAGGCCGACCGCAATGCCTGGGCGGGCGTCGCGCCCTTGGGCCATTGCAGATATTTGTGGCGCGGGACGAACCACTCCGCGCAATGCGGGCAGCACCAGGCGAAGTGATGCCGGGTGCCCTGCTGCCAGAGCCGCCAGATCGGGCTCTCGATCTGCGCCTGATCGCCGACGCGCCACAATTCGAGCCCGTTCACCGGGTCGATTTCCGTCTCGGCCATCCCGCGCGAGCAGGTGGACACGACCGCGGTGGTGCTATCGGCGTAGCTGTCGCCGCGCGCGTCGATCAGGCCGAGCGGATCGCCCTGCCCCCGAATGTTGGCGACCATTTCGTCGTACTCGTCCACCACCCCGAGGCCGAAGGGGTCGGATTTCAGGTCGGTCGAGGAGCCGGCCGAGGCCAGGCGGATCGGAACGCCATTGACGATCTTGAGCGTCTGGCTGATCCGCCGGCCGCGGATCAGCCGGCTCGCCAGCCGGGGCGCCTGCTCGAAAAGCTCCATCAGGCGCGGCTCGAATTGCCGCCGCACGAAGGGGATGCTCGGGCCGACGTAGAGGATCGGCACGGGCCGCTGTTCGAGCCGCGCGCCGATACAGTCGAGCAGGGTGTCGGTCTTGCCCGCCTGCGCCGCGGTGACGGCGACGACATAGCGATGGCGCCCCTCGTGCACCTTGCGGGCGAAGGGGATCAGATAGGGCGTGAGCCCCGGATTACGCGGGCCGGGGATGCCGGCCGTGGCCTTGTACCGGCGGTTGCTGCGCGCCCACACATCAGGCGTCGTCAGCGGGACCGGCTGTAGGAAGGTCGCCGCCCTCCGCAAGAAGCCTGCCAGATGAGGCGAGTGATTTGGCGATGCGCTCGAAGGCGCCATTGACATCAGCCTCTAGGGTTCGGCGCAGGTCGAGATCGCGCGTGACCCGCGCAGGCAGGCCGACGAATTCCTCGCGTACCGATGCCAGCACCATGTCGAGCGCCGTCGTGGCGTCCTCGATCGGGACAAGCTGGCGGTTCTTCTCAGCGATCCGAAGCTCGATCTCGGCGGCGCGGGCATCCCGAACCCGGCTGTCGGCCGCGCTCTTGCTCGTCCGCCGCTCCTCCTCCTTGAGGAATTTGATGTAGCCCTGGACTGCCGCGACCAGCAGCACGCGGCCCTTCTCGGCGCGTGGAATATATCCAGCTTTTACAAGCTGGCGGACCCGCTCGGCCGACACCATCAGCAGGCGCGCGGCCTGATCCGTGGAAATCAGTCCCGGCGTTTCCACATTCTGCGTGGATTTTTCAGCCATGCGTGGATTTTATCCCACTTTGCAGTTGCTTCTCCGGTGCGGTGCGCCGAAGTGGTGCACCGTCACGAACGGAGGACGACATGCCCAAGGCAACCCCGATTGATACCGCCATGATCGAGCGGGCGACCCGCTTCGATGCGACCATTTTCCTCGGCGTCGGCAAATTCCGCACCGAGCATTTCGACACCCTGGCGGCCGCGCGGAAGCGCGCGCCGGCAATGGTCGCCGAGGTCGCCAATGGCCGGAAGGTGATGATCTACGCGATCACGCCCGAGGGCCGCTCGACATTCGTCCCCGACAGCTACCAGCCAACCGAAGGAGCCCCAAAGATGGAACTCGCCGCCAACCTGTCCGCCGTGGATATCGCCAAGCTGACCGCCCTACTCACTGGCGGCGGCGGCTATAAGCGCGCCAATTCGAAGGAGGCCGCGATCCGGCGGTTCCGCAACGTCGCCGCGGAAAAGGGCATCGACAACCCCGACCGCTATCTGGACGGCGACCTCGATTTCGACACCGCCCAGCACGTCCTTTTCGAACGCCTCAAGGGCGGCCACGCCTCGATCCCGGAGGTCAAGGAGGCCGCGGCCGCAACCGAGCAGGAAGCCGGCCCCGACACCATGGAGGCCGAGGCCGAGGCGACGACCAAGTCGCGGCGCGGCCCGGTCATGGCAAACGGCCGCGAGATCGTGCGCGACGAGAAGGGCTTTGGCGTGCCGGGGCCAGCCCCGAAGCCGGCTGAGGCGGCCAAGGCTGGCAAGCGCGCGGCCATCGCCGAGGCGGCCGCCAACGGCATGCTGCCGCCCGAGCCCGATTTCAGCGCCGAGACGCACAAGCGCTTCCGGCCCAAGCTCGAAAAGGTCGTCGCCATGGTCAAGGCCGGCGACATCGCCGGGCTTGAAGCTTTCGAGATCAACCCGGTTTCCTCGAGCCCCAAGGCAATCGCCAAATACCGCGATCTCGCGGTGATCGCCCTCAAGGCTCGGGCCGCCAAGGCCGAGGCCAGCAAGGGCGAGGCGGCATGATGAGCACGATGAGCGTCACGCACTCCCCTACCCCATGGACAGCCGACCACACTTGGAACGGCGTCATCCTGATCAAAGACGCATCCGGGGCCGTCATCGCGACCCTGGAAAAGCATGCAGCGGGCGTGCCGGGTAGCGGCGTGCCGGCTACCAGTCACGCCGAGCGGCAAACGGCCAACGCCGGCCTGATCGTCGCCGCGCCAACCATGCTTGATGCGCTCAAGACGACGGCCGGCAACATCCGCAGCCTTGGCCCCGCCGGCGCGCTTTCCGCGGTTCCCGTGGAATACCGCGAGTGGCTGCGCGTGATCGACAGCGCCATCGCCGACGCCGAGCGACGCTGACGCCAGGGGGCGGGTCGGATACGCGCGCCCGCCCCCTTTCGACATCCATTGCACATCGCTCTCAGGGTATTACCGCCGGGGCATCCGCCGCCCCGGCTCGGCCTACTCGCAACGCTGTTCCGGGGCCGCCTCAGGCGACACCCCGGCTTTGCCCGTGTTGCTTTCGCATGGGAATTGTCGCGCTTCTACCGGCCTGCTGGCCTCGGGCGTGCGCGCCGGCGTCATCATCTTGCCTCGCGCGGAACGCCGGAAGGCGCGTGAGGCGCAGCGCCCGCCGACCGGGCGCGCTGGTAGCCCCGGCAATCCGGGGCGGGTGGAAATCATCAGGGCGCGGCCGGCCCCGTCACATTCCAGAATAGGACGCGGCCGGGCCCGTGCTCGGCTTTGGCAACCTCCCAGGCCTTCGCATCATAGTGCGGGTCGCTCGGGAACGGCGGCGCCGTCTTGGCCCGCTGGCCGAATGCCAGCGGATGCTTGTGGATCGTGGCGCCGGCGACATCATCGCCCGATAGCTCGCGGCCGACCCGGACGCTATGCCGGCGGGCGCTCGGCCATGCCAGCGCGAGCCCGCGCATCAGCACGCCCGACCCGCTCGCGCACCACACCTCGTCCGGCTCAAGGCCCGTCGATCGGGCCGCGTCGGCGATCGCCTCGATCGCCTCGGGCATGTCCACGCCAAAAGGCGCCAGCGTCGCGCCGGTCAGGGCGCAATATTCGCGGGCGCGGGATTGCACCACCGCCAGATAGCCCGGCGATACCTGCACGACCTTGGCGCCCAGGCGCTTTGCCATCAGGGCGCGCGGATGCGGCTCGGCGCGCTTGGCGACGAATAGGGTCGCCCGCTTGCCGGCCGCGGCCGCGCATGTCGCCAAGGCCGTCTGCGCGCCGCCCTCGGCGGGCGTCGCATAGACCACCTCGTCGGCATCGTCGAACAGCCGCGCGACGTATCTGGCCTTGGTGCCGCCGGGGAATAGATCGTCGCGCACCACCATGATGCCGTCATGCTCGACGACAACCGGCGGCGTCACAGAATTTCCCCGAACCGGGCGGCCGGGTCGGCGTCGCGATCGTCCTCGCTGGCCGGCACCGTCTCGCTGTCGTCAGGATCGCCGATCGACCACGGCGCCTCGCCGTCGATCTCGCCGAATTCGACCTTGCCGATGGCGGCCGTGGCGCGCTTGGCGTCGCCCTTGAGGAACACGAGGACGTTCTGGTGCGTCTTGCCGAGCTTGCGGCTGGCGTCGAACTGCTTTCCGGCGCGGATCGGCAGCGAGCCGGCGGCCGTGACCAGAATGCCCTCGTTGTAGTAGTGCAGCCCGGCCCGGCGGAACGCCTCGATCGTGTCGGGGACGAAGCCGTAATAATTGCCGTGCTTGTCCCGGACCTCGCCGACGACGAAACAGGCGAAGCGATCGGGCTTGAGCAGCATGCACGACGCGGCGACGATCTCGAAATACGCCTCGCGGAATTCCGCATACGCCAGCGTCGAGAGATCGAGCGGATCGTCGGAATAGACCTCAAGGTCCGCGTAGGGCGGGCATGAGAAGATCAGGTCCGCCTCGATGCCGGCCGCGATCGTGCCGATGTTGCGGCTATCCCCCTGCCGCCAGACGGGCATGGGATCGCCGCAGATGGCCTCGCCCTGGACGACGTTCGCCTCGATTTGCTCGGCCCGGAGATCGACGCCGAAATAGCGCCGGCCGAGCTTGCTGGCGACGATGCCGCGCACGGAGCCGCCAGCGAAGGGATCGAGCACCTGCCCGCCCGGCGCGCAAAGCCAACGATAGGCAAGCTCGCACAGCACCGGATCGAAGATCGAGGTGCCACTATGGCCGGCGGCCATGCCGCCCTCGATGTCGCCGGCGGCGATCTTGTCCTGCACCCAATCTTGGGTGCCCAAGGCTAGGCCCATGTTACGCTGCCCCCCGACGACATGCTCGCCGCGCATCAGGTCTTGGCCGAATGTCCGCGCGAAGCCCTTAGCCATCAGCGCCGGCCTTTCGGTACGGATCGGTCGTCGTGCGGTGCGTCAGGCCGCCGCGCAAATCCTCGGTGTGCGCCGCGGCCTTTCTGGCCGCGCGCTTCTCCGGGTCCGGCTCATTGAGCGTGTCGGAGAATTTCAGCAGGTTCTCGCCGCGGCCGACCTCGGACATGATCCCGAGGTCCAGCCAAGCGCGCTTGCGATCCTGCCACCAGCCCTCGCGGGCATTGAGGACCGAGAACGGCGCGATGCCGAAGCGATCCGCCAGCGACACCTTGAGCGGCGCTTCCTTGCCGCCCGGATCGCTGGCCGCGCCGGCGCCGAGCGCCGCGTCCAGCGCGGCCGCGTCAAAGCCCGTCAGCCCGAGATCGAAGCCCGCGCCGTCGAGGAACGCCAATTCCAGCTTGAGCAGGTCGTCGTCCCACGTCGCGTTCTCGGCGATCTTGTTGTCGGCCAGGATGTAGGCGCGACGCTGCGCCTCGGTCCATCCGCCGCAATCGATCGCCGGGATCGTGCCCGCCGGCAATTCCCGGCCGCCGGGCAAGCGAACCGTCTCGCCGGCGGCCCACATTTCCAGCACCGCGCGGCGCCGGCCATGACCGGCGACAAGCTCGAAACGATCGTGCAGCACCGGGTTCGTGAACCCGAACTCCCGGATCGACGCCTTGATCTCCTCGATCTGCGCGTCCGAATGCACCCGCGCATTCTTGCCATAGGGCACCAGCTCGTCGGCCGGGACGACCGCGATCGAGACCATCGAGGTTTCTTTCACGCAAGGGCTCCGAATTGCGCCAAAAGGGCCGGCTGGCGCCCCAACCAAACCAGAAAAATGGGCCGAAAAAAAACGACGGGATTTCGGGGGGATCGATCCCCGCGCCCGGGCCCCCTTATGGAAAGGTACCTAAGAAGGGGGCGGGGGCTGCCTCATCCGGTTCGGAGAAGCAACCGAAATCGGTCGGCCTGCGCGGAATTTTTTTTCCTCCGATCGGCCGCCGAGGTGGCATGCGCCTTGCACCATTGCGAGGGCGGCCGGGCCGCATGCGCGCGGCCGGCCAGCGCTACTAAATCCGCCCATGACTACTCCCCGCCGGGCAAGAGGCGACCGATCTCGTGGCGCACGCGCTCGGGCAGCATCGTGGCGACAGTCTCCTCGAACACCTTCTTGGCCTCGCCTCGGATCATTTCCTCGGGGACGCTCGGGCCTTCCAGCATGCGAATGGGGGTGCGCTTGACATTGATGCGCATGAACACATTGCCATGGAGGGCTGGCGCGATGATGCCGGGCTTCGGGCCCATGAAGGCATGCGGGAAGCGCTGCCACTGGCCATAGACCTTGGCGCGCACGCCCCACGAGAACTGGTGAGCCTGGAAATATTTCAGACTGATCGGTCGCCCGCTGGCATAGACGACGCCTTCGAGCGCGCCGCCATCGAGGCGCGTGCTGGCGAGGCGCTGCTTGACCTGCTTTGCCACGATGGCGCGCGGGATCGAGGATTGCTTGACGATCGCGCGTATCACGCGAGATCGCACGGTCGTCGTCGTGCGATTGACGGCGCGGGCGAGCGCCTTGCGCGCATCGCCGGCGCCCAGGGCGGCAATCTGATTTCCGAAGGCTGCGAGGATGTCATCGCCCGCGACGATCTGTACGCGCATGCGCTCGCGGCCTTGTGCACTATCGGATGGGGAGAGAGAGGGAGGCTCAGTGATCCCGCTTGGTGACGCTGCGCTGGGGGCTAACGCCCCGCTTCGCATCACCGGCGCTGGCGCTTGAGCTTGCTGCCCGCGCACGTCGAGCCGTCTTCACGCGAGAGAAAGCCTCGATTTGTCTCAGTCGGCAAGGGGGCAATTTCCGTTTGACGACGATAGCGGAGCGTCAGCGGGGCCATTTTTCGAAGGCGCATCAGAGGGTTGCAAGAAATTGAAGGGCGGAATTTCGCATCGGCGGGTTTTGCTTGACATGAGCAGGATCAAGGACTTGGCCCTCGGATGTCGCGAAATGTCACGCAATGTCGCGCTTTCAGGGCCGAAATGTCGCGTTTCTGGCGATGGATGTCGCACGGAATGTCACACCGAAAGCGTGACATCGGCGCGCGACATGGGCGCGACATTTCGCGACATGGCATGTCACGCCTCGGCCCGGAGCTACTAAATTCGCTCCGAAAAAGCATGCTTACGGGCGGCTGATTTGGGGATGGGCGCGGGGCAAAATAGCTTGCCATTTTGGAGTTGCTTCCCCATTTTGGAGAAGCGAAGACCACCACATGAGAAAGATCGTGTGGGATGAACCGAAGCGCCTCGCCAACCTCGACCTGAGGGGGCTGGATTTCCAGTCGATCCCCGAGGGCTGGATTGAGGCGGCTGACATCTATCCGGCCAAGCGCGGGCGCTTCATGGCCCTCGGCTATCTGAACGGCCAGCCGGTGTCGGTGGTCTTTGCGTTCCTCGGGTCCGAGGCATTCTCGGTCGTGACCATGCGGATCGCCAGCGAGAAAGAAAGGCGGTTGATGAAATGAACACGCAAGCGAAGGAATTCGCGCCCGGCCGCGGCTATTCCAAAGAGGATTGGGATGAGGTCGCCGACGCGCCCGAGCTTACCGATGAGCAGGGGGCGCAGCGCATGACGATCGAGGAGGCCGAGCGCCGCCATCGCGGCAAGGGCAAGAAGCCGGCCAAGCGGGCCGTGACGATCCGCCTCGATCCCGAGGTGATCGAGGCCTATAAGGCCGATGGGCCGGGCTGGCATGCCGAGATCAATGAGGTCTTGCGCAAGGCCAAGGGCATGCCCGAGCGGGCGTGAGGGCGGTTTCCCGACCCGGGCGGCCGCGATCGAATGGCTGAAGAACAAGGGCCTCGACAAGGCTTAATTGGCGGTCGGCGGCTTCGAGAAGCCGGCCGCCAGCGCATCGCAGGCCGCGCCCGTATTGCTCCCGAACTTCTGAGCCATCTGGTCGCGGATGTGCTGCCGATAAGGATCCATTTCCGCTTGCCCGGCGCCGTTCACCACGATCGTCGCCCACATGAAATAGAGCCCGTTCATCGCCTTGGCGTCGCAATGCGCCACGAACCATTCGACCGTGGCCGCCCCGCTCAGATTGGTCGCCGTCGCGTCCTGGGCGATTGCCGGCCCGCTGGCGGCCGCGAGCGCCGCCATGATCAGAATTGCCTTGCGCATGATCCTCCCCCATGAGCGGCCCGCAGACAAGGCCGTGTGCTAGGCCATTGTCAAGCATGTAACGCGGAGCGGTTGCGCGCCTCGCGGGATCGGCGCTATCCGTGCCGGCAGGGCGATCCTGCCCGCCTATGGGGGAACCATTGAGGAAATCTTTCATCATCGCCGCGGCCGCCATCATGGCCGCCCTGCCCGCGCACAGCGCCCAGGCGTTCGAGCTCCAATTCGATTGGGGCAATATCTCGAAATGCACGAGCGGCAATCCGGGGAGCGTCCGGAGCCCGGCCTTCACCGTGACGGGCGTCCCGGCCGGAACCGCGAAGATCAAATTCAACCTGCGCGATCAGGATGCGCCGTCGTTCATCCATGGCGGCGGCACGGTCGCATATGCCGGGAAGGCGGCGATCCCGGCCGGGCAATTCACCTATCTACAGCCCTGCCCGCCCGGCGGCCATCACACCTATGTCTGGACCGCGACGGCGCTCGACGCGAGCGGCAAAAGCATCGGGTCGGCCAAGGCCAAGAAGCAATATCCGTAGGGCGGGATCAGGCGATCCGCTTCCCGCCCGGAATGACACCGAAGCGGCTATCCCGGATGATCAGCGCGCCTTCCTGCAAGGTGACGCGCCGACCGGGATAGAGCCGTACCGCCTGCTCGAAGGCGGCAATGCCCAATTCCGTCCGGCTGGCCCGCACCAGCGTTTGCTCGGGCACGCCCGACCGCTCGCCCCATAGCTTGACCTGACAGGCATTCCCCTCGCCGAACCACGGCGCCGGCAGCTTCGGCTCGATGATCCACACGAACATGCCGCGCCGGCCGCAGGCCGGGCAGCGCATCCGTTCCGAAAAGTGCGGGATCGCGAGAACGGGGACGAGCTGGTGTTCGGCGCCGACATGGCGGATGACCGCCTCGACATCGACCAGTTGCCGATGCCGGCAGGCCGGATCATGGCACACCGCGACCATTTCCTGGCCGGTATCCAGCACGTCCCGCAATGTCCGCAGCCATGTCGCCATGGCCGCGCACGCTACCAGAACAAAATTAGAACAGGCAAGGGGCAGCCGCGGTGCTCAGGGCGCCTTAGCGGCAGGTCGATCCCCTTCCTCGATCAGCGAAGCCAGCCCTTCAAGCTTGAGGTCCAGT
>Ga0164242_10009470_pt1 | contig 10504 bp, 13 predicted proteins | sample OricomgcompostMG_FD_108783 | JGI IMG/M metagenome (GOLD analysis project Ga0164242, IMG submission 108783) | Miracle-Growth compost microbial communities from Emeryville, California, USA - Original compost - Miracle growth compost (MG) ... | reverse complement strand
CGTTCGACCACGCGCTTGACCGTCTTGTGCGTGGTGCCGCAGATTTCCGCGGCGCCACGATACGTGCCCACCAACTGGTAGGCGGCGATGATGTCCATCTCTTCCCTCATGTTCTTCAATAGAGGCTCCTGAGCGGTGGCAGTGACTGGCTTGACACCGCCACCGTCACCGCTCGGGAGCTCAGCTCACGTTCGACACGACGAGCAGAGAGTGGGGACTTTTACTTGGCCATCAGCGGGGACCTCACCCGGCCACCAGTGGGGACTTTTCCATGGCCAGGGACACGCGCTTCCTGCCGCATCCGGCACAGCGTCGACGCCGATATGCCCAGCCACTGCGCGACTTGCCGCGACGTCAACAGAGCCTCGGTCTCTACTTGAACAGCCATCACCCAATCTCCTTTACTCCCAATTTCTTTCGTCAGTCTTGGTGCGGTGTCGTGCGCGCCATTTGTCGTACTCGCGAGCTCGCACCGCAGTTGCTGTCGCCAGAGCGGCCTCCGTCGAGTCCTCCCAGCCGGTCCCGGCGTAGGCCCAGGAGCCGACAACCACCGTCGACGCGGCGTCGTCGTCCGCGAGTAGGCGAGCTTCGAGGTCTGCGGTGTCGATCGGATGCCCCGAGCGGCGAGAGTCGGCCGCGATCGCCTGCCATCGGCAACGCGCACGCCGCAGCGCCCCGAGGGTGATGGAGTATGTCCGCGACTTGGTCGAGAAGTGCCCGCGGAAGCCGAGCATGTGTGACCACCGGCCCAGCAGCTCGTACGGGTTCGCTGAACCGGCACGGTCTACCACCCGCGATCGATCGGCGAGCAACAGACAGGTGCGCCGGACCCGGGCAAGATGCGGCGTACTCCGTCGATCGACACCCGCCGCGGCAGTGGCGTCCTTCGTTGCGTACTTCGCCAAATACCCCGCGACCTGACCCGGGGTGACCGGCCCTGCCGGATCGTCCGTCCGTGCACCGAAACGGACCGAGCGCGCGTCCACCTGCGTGCCGAAGCGCAGTACCCGCGGCGTATCGAGCCCGTCGACAGGCGGCGGCGTGTAGGACACCTTCGCGACCGCTGCAGCAAGCAGCCCGGCCAGGTCACCTCCGTCGATCAACAGCGGAGCAGGCGTGCCGATCCCGTCAGCCTTCGGTCCGTCGAGCCGGACCAACGCATGGAAGTGAATCAGTCCACGCGCTTGGTATTCGGCTACCTTCGCGTACTGCAGCGACGCCACCGCGCCAAGGTGTGGCTCTCGCACGCCGAGCCGGGCCGCGAGTTGTCGACGAACCTCGATGGTCAGACGTCGCCACAGCTCGGGTGCCCACCATTGCCAGATGACGTGCGAGGTGTAGTCGTAGCAGTCCGAGCACAGCGGCGACCCAAGCTCAGCATCGTTGGAGCCGTGCCGTTCCTGGCACCACGTCGGCCGACCGTGCACGCACCGAGTCCGGTCCTCGCGGCGACGCGGCCGACACACGCCGCCATGTCGTGTGCCGTGAACCAGCCCGAACGATGGTGCGGTCACGGTCACGAAGACCAGCGGGTTATCCGCGACGGTCTCCGGCACCTGTTTGCCGCCCTGCACCCCGGCGCGGATCATCTCGAACGTGTCGCGCGCGTACAGCCGGGAGCAAGACGGGCACACGTGGTCGCGCCGGTTACCGCACCGCCGCAACAGCACACCCAGCGGCGCATCCGTCGACCGGAAGGACGAGAGCACTTCACCTGTGGCGGCGTCGACCGTGACCGACGAGCCATGCAGGCGCACCGGCCGCGAGCAATGCCCCACCGACGCCGCGGCCTCCGACCAAACTCCCCAGGACCGCGACGCGAATCGTCCCCGCACCCATGCCGTTGCCGCCCCCGTGTCCAGCCCGGGCACGTCGAGCGGCGCACTCTCACCGAACCCCTCGAACGAGGCGGGGGAGAATGCGTCACTCGACATGACCGGAGCGCTCACCGGGACACGCCTCCGAACTGCTGGTTGCGAGACTGCTGTAGTTCGTACAGCTCCCCGGCTGTCATCTGACGCACAGTTCCGTCTTCGAGGCGGACCTCGACCCGCGGCTCTTCAACCTGGTTGTTGAGGGCGTCAGCCCGTCGCGTCTGTCCGCCCACAACCGAGGCCCGAACTGACTCGGCCACCGCAGCTGCGACCTCGTGCGGGTACAGGCCACTTCTCGCCGCGATGCTGTCGAGGATCGGACGAACGACCGCGGCCAGCACGTCGATCTCATCGAACGCCGCGTCCAGTGCCGCGTGCCGTGGTGCTCATCTCAGCTCACCTCCCGATCCACAGAAGGCCTCGGCTCCGACGCCACGCGAGGAGCACGCGGAGACCGTGGCGTCCGCGGAGACCGCGCACGGCCCGGACGTGTCGGCCCCTCCGCCGAGCCCGACGAGCCGTTCGCCTGCTTCCCGAGCCGCACCGACGACCGGGCCGTACGGCTGCCACCATCGGCGTACTCCGGCCCGGACCCGACATGCACGGGGGCCTCCTTCACCTTCGGCGGGAACTCCCGACCGACCCGGCGAAGCAGCGAGTCCGGCCAGTAGTCGGCGCGCACCCGAACCACCGTCCCGTTCTCCTGCACGACGTAGCCCAGTCCTGGCATCGACGGGCTGATCTTGTGGGCAGGTGCAAGCTCCGCCATCCCAGCGCCGAGCACCATTCGCACCGCGTCCGCTGTCGGCAGCCGCAGCGCCACAAGCTGGGTGAACCCGTCCCGCATCTCGACCGTGTCCTTCTTTGGGTCTTGCACGAACGCGACCACTAGGACACCGGGTGCACGACCTGCCGACAGCAGGCGCTTCAGCAGCTTTGTGGCCTCCTGCACCTTCTTCGGCTCCGTCGAGTACGAGACAAGTGAGGCCAATTCGTCAATCACGAGCACGTGCAACGGCTCACCGGGCACAGGACGGTGCAGGCGACTGATGCCCTTCATCTGGGCGAGCCGCTCCTCCATGACCTCGGTCAACCTCCGCAGCACGGCCAGAGCGTCATCCACGGTCTCCGCCGTGGTGGTGAACACGCCCTCACCCATGCCGACCTCGACGCCGCCCTTCAGGTCGACCCCGTAGAGCCGCACGAGATCGGCGCGCACCGCCGGGGCTAGCCCACCACAGATACCCCACAGGACCGAGCCCTTCCCAGCGCCGGACGTGCCGACGACCAGCGTGTGACGTTCAATGATTTGCATCGCCCACGGCGAGCCATCCTCCTGGCGGCCCAGCGTGACGCGCTCCAGCTCGACGCGCTCCGGCATGGCGACCGTCACCGGCACCGACAACAGGTCACCCATCAGCAGCCGCATCCGCACCACGGACGGCGTGAGCTGCTCGGTGGCCACCGAGTGTGCGTTCATCGCCGCCGCGAACCTCGGCGCTGCCGCGATCAGCTCATCCGGAGTCTGACCCGTCCGGATCTGCGCCACCACGTCGACCCATACGCCCGACGCGGAGACCTCGCACAAGGCCGGATGCGTCCACACCTGCACCGACCCGGCACCATCCCGAGCCGTCACCGTGCGCTGCGACGACAGGCCAGCCTCACGGCACACCTCCGACCACACCAGACGAACCTGCTTCCGCCACGCCCGACGCCGAGCCGGCCCCAACGACACGCCGTTCGTACGACTCCGGCCACCGCGCCTGCCACACCGCACCCGGGAACCCGGCGCCGATCAGCACAACGGCCAGCGCCCACCACGACCAGGAGGAACCGGCGATCGCACCCACCCCGGCTACGATCCCCAACACCAACGCCAGCAGGTAGCACCGCCGCCAGCTTCGCGCCGACTTCGCCAGGCCGGAGCCGACGACCCGCACGACCAGCCACGCCGCGCGCATCAGGCAGCGCCCTTCGAACTCGACGACGCCGCGAACGCCGACGAGCCCGGCTCGACCATCCCCTCAGCCCGGAACGACCACGCCATACGCGGCCGACTACCGTTCGTGTCGACATACGGCAGCGCTGTCAGCCCCACGAACTCCACCGGAGTCCACGGCATCCCTGCCTTCTTCGCGGGCGGCACCGGCTGCACCTTCGCAGCGAACTTCACCACGATCGCGGTGTCTTTACGCGAGGCCTCCTCGTCCGCGTCCAACACTGTCGCCTGCCACAGCAGCAGGCCGCTCTCCTTATCCGTCTGCTGCGGACGCGAACCATCCGGCCGCTTGTCCGCCTGGAAGTCAAGCACCGGCTCGACCTCCCCCTTCAGGAACGCCCCCGCCGGGAACACCTCGTCGTGCGGCAGGTTGATCCGCCGTGGAATCGCCATCAGCGACCTCCTCAGACACCCAGAGGACTCTTACTGCCCATCCGGTCGTATCCGTCACCATAAGGCATCATTCAGCCGCACGCAAGGGCGTATCTGTCCTCTACAGGCAGCACGAGCCCTCACTGAGGGGACATTTGCGCCCTTTCCTGGCACACTGGAGGCGTGGAAATGCCGGAAGTGATGCGCAGCCGACGGACCTCGCTGAACCTCAGCCAGGCCGATTTGGCGCAGCACGCGGGAGTCGACAAACGGCAGATCCGCCGTTACGAGGCGGGCGAGGCGCAGCCGAGCCTGCCCGTTGCACGGTTGATCGCAGAAGCGCTCGACGTCACGCTCGACGAGCTGGCAGGCAACCACGGTACCCGCGTCGGCCTCTCCGGACAGTGGTGGGCGTCTTGGCAGACGCAGAACAACGACACACCCGCCTTCGCAACCCAGCCAGTCACCCTCAGACAACGCGATGACCTCGTTCAAATCCACGCCGACCGGCGAGGCCTGGCCCTCCCCGAAGGCGGATACACCTGGCGAGGCGAGCTACGCCTATGGGACAACCAAGTCCTCATGGGCTGGTATATCGCCGACGAAGCTGGCGTCCGATCCATGGGAACCCTCTTCATGCGCCTGCACACCCACGGACAACACATGATCGGTCGCTGGGTCGGACAGTCCCACGACGGACCGATGCTCACCGGATACGGAGTCATCGCAAGAGACGAACAACTCGCCGCCGAGCAACTCCGACACCTCGTCGAAGAAGGCATGACCCATGACTGAACTCATCCAAGTCATCGTCAACGGCCCACCCGATGCGATGCCAGCCATCGTCGAGCACGTCGTGAAAACGCGACTCGCGGCAGCCGGCCACATAGCGCGAATCGAGTCGACCTACTGGTGGAACGGCCAGCTCGAACACCAGCCTGAGGCTCGCGCGACGTTCCACACCACTCCCGCCATGCTCGACGCCATCCAAGCCACAGTTACGGAACTCCACCCCTACGAAGTCCCCAGCATATTCGCAATAGCACTGATCAATCCACCTGAGACTTATGTCCGATGGCTGGTCGCGCAACTAGATGTCGACGTTTGAGGCGTGCGAGACAAAGCGGAGTGCACGCCGCAATAGACGACCGTCCCGCCCTCTCGAACAGCCAGACGCAGCGATCGACGCTTCAAGCGGCACCAGCTGACGACGCCTCCTCGCTCGCAACGCTGATACCCCGTACAACTTCACCGGGGGCAAGCCAGACAATTGATGCCACAACCATCACTAGACCTATGCCGATAATAATTGGAATCGGAGGAATCCACAGCCCAAACCCGCCACCAATTCCATATCCTGCAACGACAGACAACGCAACAGTCGCGCGGTTCGCTGCGATCACACCGGGCCGACGCTCTTGCGGCACTACCGTGGCTCTGTACTCGGCAATGAGTATACCCGCGACCGCGGAACAAAACTCCTCAAGCGCAAGGCAAATTGAAAGCGCAAACACCGCCGCTAGTGTCGGGGCAAGGAAGCTCAAGCCAAGCAGGAGATAAGCAGCCATTGTACCCATTCCCGCTAATTGAAACAAGCGACCTGACCACTCAATGCGGTGCACAATCTTTCCCGCCCACCACGCACCGGCGATCGCAAATATCACAACAGCAGAGGACAAGACACCGAATTCGGTAGCCGTTAACCCCATATCACGTGTGACCGCAATAAGAAACACGGACATCACAATCGACTGGCCAAGGTTATAGACCACCATCCAAACAAAGATCGATCGTAAGACACGATCCTTAACGTTCAACCTAAGACCACTCGTAATGGCTAGCGAGCTTGCCCCCTTGCCACCATCCGCACTTCGCTGAGTGCGCGGCGCCCCCTCTTTGGGCAGCGCCCAGAACAGCCGCACCGCCACTGCAGCGAGCCCAGCGCACACGGCGAACTCAGTTGGCGCAGAAGACTCAGAAAGCAAGATCCCACCTATAAATGGTCCCGCTGCGTCTGCGCTGGACTCAGCGATAGATAGGTGCGAGTAGATCCGCACCCTGTCAGCACCGTGGGCCAGATATGGGACGGCGTCACCTATAGCGACGCCGCTCAACGTGCCTGCAAGAGAAACCATTGAGAGAGCGACGACGAACAGAGGGATGCCCTGAGAAGAGAGCAGAGCACCTGCTCCTGCTGCAACGAAAGCACAGATCCGAAATACTTCGCCGACCAGCATCGCCCTTCGGAATCCGTGGCGCAAAACATACACGCTTGCAATCTCTGACACCAATAAGGAAGGCAGGAATCGCGCAATCGCTAGCAAACTCACTATTGCCGATGACGCCCCAACCGTAGTGACGGCAAGGAAGGGCACAGCGAACTCGACTATCGAGATTGCTAGAAATGAGATGAAGTTTGCTCTCGCGATGTTTCGTACGCCTGCTGCACCGCCACATTCTCGTGTCTCATTCACAATTCGCGCCCGGCAACTTGAGCACTAGCTACGCGCAGTCGTTCATAATCGCCAGCATCGAATGCCATTGGCCCGAATTCGAATGAAGAGCACAGGTAGTCAAAAGTCTCTCTACACACTGGAACGACAGTGCCTCGAATGTTCACAACCGTACCACCATTAGGCCCAAGCTGTATGAGGGCACTGTCGGACGGAAGCTCGACTGTCTCGCCCGGGAGAATCTCGAAAAGAACTGATTCTGTCAACAAGTACCTGATACTGCTTCGTTGGGCAAAAGCAGCCGCCAATGAAATATCGTTGATGATCGGTTGTCCGGGCCCATTTAGAGAAGTATTGAATAGTACCGGAAGCTCTCCCATTGATTCCATATATCTTATGACGCGAGCGACGAAATGCTCGTCGTCATTCCTCAACGTCTGCACCCTCGCTGTGCCGTCGGCGTGAACCACCTCACGCAAGGTCTGTAAATGCTCGCGTCGCACGGAATAGTTCATATTCATGAATGGGGAAGACTGCGGGCCGCTAAACAACTCGGCGCAGACACCTTCTAGTGTAATCGGTGCTATTGGACGCCACGATTGTCTGCCCTTGATATGGTTGAGCAAAGCACGCGCGTTCTTGCAGTGTACGGGATGCCCAAGGATTGATCGGTTGCCGAGCGCACGAGGCCCGAACTCAGCCGGTCCCGCGATCCTTACCACCAAATGCCCGGCGCACATTACCTGTGCGACAGCCTCAACCAAGCGCTGATCCCCATCCTGGCAACGCACGTGGATCCGATTCGGAACATCTTCGATGGCGCCCGTCGGTTCTGGACCAAGGAAGTCCGAAGCCAGACGTGTCGGCTCATACATCCTCGCGATCTCGAAGCTACCGAGAAAAGCGCAACCAACCGAGATTCCAGCGTCATGAGGCGCAGACGGGACATAAAATCCGTCGACCTCCGGTAGTTCGGAAATGCGTGCGTTTGCCGGAAGATTCAGAAACACACCACCCGCGGCCGCTAAATCGTGGAAACCGCTGAGCGACATCGCACGCTTGACTTGAGAAACTAGCAAGCGAGTAAACGCTTCTTGGACCACGTGAGCCAGAGGAGCAAGATCACGCGCCTTCCCGAACCGGACACGAGACTGCCATCCATTACGGAGGCGAGCTGGCTCAGTATCATCATCTACAATATCTTGAATTTTGACGGGCGAATTTACTCCGTCCGATAGTCCAGCAAGTGCCATAAATTGCCCATGTGTGTTGTCTCGACGAAAGACGAATTGAGACATGTTTTCATAGAGCGCGGCTTCGCTCATCATGTACACGTCAGGCTGATTATGGGGCCGGCCGAAATCGCGGTCAAGAAGTTCGAGAGCGCCGTCTTCAAAACGGTAAAATGAGCGGGTTTCGGTACGTACGTCTCGCTCGCCAATGTCCTGTCGATATTTCCTCTCAAATTCCTGAAATGGCAGAAGGAAATCTTCTCCGTCGATAGTAGTAGATCCGCCCAGATCCGACACCGCGACGGTGCATCGGCTGAAACCCGAACTGAACGCTGCCGTCGCAGCGTGAGCAAGGTGGTGGGAGACGACAAGATGTCGTTTGTCGTACGGTTCAAAAACTGAAAAATTGGAGCCAATAAGCGGACGCTGCATTCCTATTGCTCCGGGCCCTGCTGCCTGAAACGACGACACAATAACGTGCACTTTGCTTATGTCGGTGCCAGCAAGTTCGAGGACTTCAGCAATCGGCAGGTCGTCTGTTAGGCACTCCTGGCCATCGTGCTTGCGTCCACTCTTCCGTTCTTGCTGCATCGCGGCGACGAGTTGACCGTCGACCACGACAGCACACGACGAGTCGTGCCCACAATGGATGCCAAGCGCAATAGTCAACGCTTGTAGTTTTCGATGGGCGCTCCCTCTGGCATAAAGCCGAGTGTGAGTATCGTCACATTCTCGCCCTCAACTATCGGCGATCGGCTGTGTGCTTGAGTCCCCGCGAGAAAAACGACAAGCTCGCCCGGCCTGAGAACCACCCTTTCGACTTTACCGTCCGGGTAATGCATTTGAAGGGCAGACGGATTCTCAATACCTTCGGGATAATTGTGTTCAAGCATCAGAAGAATATTGAGAGAGAAGATGTCCGTGTCGACATGCGGCGAGATGCCTTGGCCTGCGTCGCGGTAGTACAAGATACTAGCGATGCCTGTGGGTACTGCTGAGGGCACCAGCCCGGCGACGAAGTTCGAGAGCTCGGGGCTTGTCGACAATTGGTCGGCAGCAGCGGATCCATAACCGAGATAGTGCTCGTCGAACGGCACCGCGCGTGACGCAATGTCGTGGGCGTCTTCCTGCAGCTGCCCTAGCAACTCATCCGTAATAAATTCCGGCCTACCCCGATACTGAAGCCCATGCGGGTTGGCGACGTCGTATGGGCAAAGCAAATCTAGGGCACGCGTCACCTCGGCACGCGCGGCCCCTACGTCCGAGGTGGAGGCAAGTTGGCCCGCGGATAAGCCCAGAATTAGCTTCAGATTTGCTTGTTCCGCCAGTGACAGCGTCTCGTGTAACGACGAGATCCGGTCTGCCAAGTGGGACTCGGTCATGAATTTGTCCTCCCTGAAAGAAATTTCACCCAACTATAACAGCTTGTACCCGAATGAAACGATGCGGATTTTCTCGTCATCGATTGTCCGAATTCGCTCGTGCGTAACCCGGTCGGCCATGAAAATCAGCGTTTCCCCGGGTTCTAATCGTACTTCTTGCTCCGGAAGGTCAGGAGGGTAGAGCATCAAGCTTGACCGACGTGTGCCCGAGTGTTCAAGCATCGTTAGAACATTCAAGGAGAACTCATCGACGTCGACGTGAGGATCGATGCCCAGCCCGGGAGCGTCATAGTAAAGGTAGTTAGCCTTATTCGTCGCAAAAACCGGACCGACCTTAGACTCCAAATAATCACGTATGTCGCTCGAAAGGGCTAGCCCCCGCGCTAACGGTGCGTCGTTGACTACAAGGTGGTCGTGAAACCGTCCGGCTCTTGCACGCTCGTTCCGTGACTCCGCGTCAAGAGCCTGAATGTCCCGTTCTGTGAAGAATGGTGCCCGTCCTCGAAATACCACGCCTCCTTTGATTTCCGTCTGGACGGGCTTATGTAGCAGTGGCAGCGCTCTCTGCGCGACGCTGAGTGCCTTGTCCTGTCGGGGTGTGTTGGTGCCCTGAGTATGGCCGCCAAGGAGGCCCCCAGCGGCCATACTCAGGATCAACTTCAAATCCTCCCGCTCAGCCGGGTCAAGACCACGAGCAAGTTCGGAGAGGTGCTCTTCCAAGCGGGCGGTCTGCACTTGACCCTCAGTCCTCGTAAGGGAAGTCGAGTTCGTCGGGAAGCGCCAGCATTCTGGCACGTACCACTCCGCTTGCGTGCGATGAAATTGGCTTCAAGTACAGATACTCAGCCTTGTCGTTGGCCTCCTGCAGGGTTTCCAAGTGCTTCGCTGCCGATGCCACGATGCTGTGCAGGATTGCCTGCTCATCTTGGTTCAATTCACCCTTGAGCGTCTTGAGCTTCTCGGCCAGTGATGGAACGGCCGCTTCCAACGCGGCTTGGGTCAGTTCAGAGTCAAGTTGCGGATCGAGACCCGCGGTCGTGTCGTTCGTCATCGACATGGTGTCTCCTCAGGGCTTGTTCAAAGTCGTTGGTTCGGCGTGGTGTCGCGGTGACACGCCGGTGAGGGTGTAGAAGCTGGGCGGGCATGGCTGGCGTCGGGATCGTTGTGGGTGCTTGACGTCCATGACGAT
>Ga0164242_10009469_pt1 | contig 10505 bp, 12 predicted proteins | sample OricomgcompostMG_FD_108783 | JGI IMG/M metagenome (GOLD analysis project Ga0164242, IMG submission 108783) | Miracle-Growth compost microbial communities from Emeryville, California, USA - Original compost - Miracle growth compost (MG) ... | reverse complement strand
CGGCGCATCGAGCGCTTCCTGTCGCAGAACACCTTCGTCGCCAAGCAGTTCACCGGCGTCGACGGGTCGTTCGTCCCCGTCGAGGAGACGATCGACGCGTTCAAACGGCTGTGTGCCGGCGAGTTCGACAGCTACCCGGAGCAGGCGTTCTTCATGTGCGGTGGCCTCGAGGATCTCGAGCGCAAGGCCGCTGAGCTCAAGAACGCCTGATCGTAGGGGACAGGACACACGCTGATGGCCACCATGCACGTGGAGCTCGTCTCCATCGAGGCCCCGATCTGGTCGGGCGAGGCGACCGCGGTCTTCGCGCGCACCGTCGAGGGCCAGATCGGGATCCTGCCCGGCCACACCCCGCTGCTCGGGGCTCTCGAACCGGGCTTCGCCGTGCGGATCGACCAGGAAGCCGGTGAGTCGCTGAACGTGGCGGTGCACGGCGGCTTCCTGTCGGTCAGCAAGAACGGTGTGTCGGTGCTCGCCGAGCAGGCCGAGATGTCCCAGGACATCGACGTGGCCCGGGCCCGCGACGCGCTGAACCGCAACAGCGCCGACGGCGGACCGGAGGAGCAGGCCGCGCGCACACGAGCGCAAGCACGGTTGCGCGCCGCCGGCGAGCAACTCTGACGCGGGCCCGGAACGCCGACAGCCGTGCACACCGTCGATCTGATCGTGGTGTGTGCGGTTGTCGTCGTCATCCTGGCCTTCGCCGCGATCCTGGGCCGACAGCGGCAGATGCTGCGCACCCGCGGCGCCGTGCCGATCGCGATGCAGCGCGGACACCGGTGGCTCTACGGCATCGGCCGCTACGTCGAGGGCGAGCTGCGCTGGTACCGCGCGCTGGGCATCGGCACGCGGCCTTCGCTCGTGCTGCGCCGAGGCGAGGTCGAGGTGCTGAACCGGCGCGCCCCGCTGTCCTCGGAACAGGGCGCGATGCCGGCCACCGCGGTGGTCGTCGAGTGCCGGACGGGCGGCGAGACGGTGTCCTTCGCGATCGGCGAAAGCGCGTACACGGGGTTCGTGTCCTGGCTGGAGTCCTCGGCGCCGCGATGAGCGACTCACGGTGAGTGTGCTGCTCGTCGTCGGCGGGCTGCCCGGGACGGGCAAGTCGGTGATCGCCCGTCGGCTGGCGGAGGCGCTGCGCGCGACGTGGATCCGCGTCGACTCCGTCGAGGTCGCGCTGGCGCGGGCGGGGGTGGTCGCCGAAGGCTCCTCGGCTGCCTACGGCGTCGCACGTGCGCTCGCCGCGGACCAGCTGCGGTGGGGGCGCCCGGTCGTGGTCGACGCCGTCCACGGACTGCGGGAGTCCCGGCAGGCTTGGGTGTCACTCGCCGAGGAGCTGTCCGCGTCCCTGCGGTTCGTCGAGATCCGCTGCGCCGACGCCACGGAACACCGCCGCCGCGTGGAGTCGCGGGCGCCCGAGATCGCCGGCCACACGCTGTCGACCTGGGACGAGGTCATGACGACCGAGTACGAGGCCTGGGACGAGCAGCGACTCGTGGTCGACAACGACACGACCGTCGCGGCGGCCTGGGACCGCATCCTGGGCTGGCTGGCCAGGGGCGGGCTCTACCGCCCCTGAGCCGTGAGCAGCGCCGCCAGGTCCGCGACGAGCGCGTCAACGGGCTTCGTCCCGTCCACCCGGACGGCGTGCTCGTCCGGGCCGACCGGCTCGAGCGCGCTCAGCTGGGAGGTCAGCAGCGCCGCCGGCATGAAGTGCCCCGGCCGCTCGGCCATCCGTCGGGACAGGTCGCGCGCCGGGACGTCGAGCTCCACGAACAGCACGCCGTCGCGACGCAGGACGTCACGGTAGCTGTGTTTGAGGGCCGAGCAGGTGATGATCCCCGGCCGGCCGGCGTCCAGGCGCGCGTCGATCCACGCCCGGACCCGGCGCAGCCAGGGCACGCGGTCGACGTCCGTGAGAGGGTGCCCGGCGGCCATCTTCGCGATGTTCTCCGGCGGGTGCAGGTCGTCGCCCTCGCCGAGATCCCAGCCGAGCCGGTCGGCCACGGCGCGGGCGACGGTGGACTTGCCGCTGCCCGACACACCCATGACGACCGCAACCGTCAACGTTGGTCGCCGGGCTTCCAGAGCACGTCGCCGTCGGGGTTCGCGACCCGGGCCAGGATGAACAGCAGGTCCGAGAGCCGGTTCAGGTAGAGCATCGCGAGCTTGTTGGTCGACTCGGGCGCGGCCTCGTAGAGCGTCCACGCGCTGCGTTCGGCCCGTCGGGCCAGCGTGCGCGCCTGATGCAGCAGCGCCGCGGCCGGGGTGCCGCCGGGCAGGATGAAGCTCGCGAGCTTGGGCAGCGGCTCGTTGAACTCGTCACACCAGCCCTCGAGCCGGTCGATGTAGCTCTGCTCGACCCGCAGCGGCGGGTACTTCGGGTCCGCGACGACCGGCGTGCACAGGTCGGCGCCGACGTCGAACAGATCGTTCTGGATCGTCCGCAGGACCGCGGCCACGGGCTCAGGCAGGTTGCCGATGGCGATCGCCAGGCCCAGCGCGGCGTTCGTCTCGTCGCAGTCGGCGTACGCGCCGACTCGCGGGTCGGTCTTGCGGACGCGGGACATGTCGCCGAGCGCGGTCGTGCCGTCGTCGCCGGTCTTGGTGTAAATGCGCGTGAGATGAACAGCCACAGGCCGAACACTAGCGCTGGGTAAGTTGGACCGGTGCAGGTACTGAGGGTCACCGGCGGCGCCCGGCTGGAAGGCGACGTCGAGGTCGTCGGGGCGAAGAACAGCGTGCTGAAGCTGATGGCGGCCGCGCTGCTGGCGCCGGGGGACACCACGATCGGCAACCTGCCGGCGATCTCGGACGTCACGATCATGCGGCAACTGCTCGAGGGCATGGGCTGCGGCGCGGTCGAGTCGAGCGACGGCCGGACCGATCAGGTCACGATCAGCGTCCCCGACACGCTCAGCCCCGAGGCGCCGTACGACCTCGTCCGCAAGATCCGGGGCTCCATCTGCGTCCTCGGCCCGCTGATCGCACGGACCGGAGCGGCCCGGGTGGCCCTGCCGGGCGGCGACGCGATCGGGTCCCGCCCGCTGGACATGCACTTCGACGGACTCGAGCGGATGGGCGCCGAGATCCGCGTCGAGCACGGCTACGTCGTTGCCGACGCCCCGGACCTGCACGGAGCGCCGATCTGGCTGGACTTCCCGAGCGTCGGGGCCACCGAGAACATCATGATGGCCGCGGTGCTGGCCAGGGGAACGACCGTCATCGACAACGCCGCGCGGGAGCCGGAGATCGTCGACCTGTGCCGGCTGCTGGTCGGAATGGGCGCCCGGATCGACGGCATCGGTTCGTCGACGCTCGAGATCACCGGCGTCGATGGCCTGCACGGGACCGCCCACGACGCCGTGCCCGACCGCATCGTCGCGGGCACCTGGGCGTTGGCCGCGGTCGCCACACGGGGGGATGTCACCGTGCACGGCGCCGACGTCGGGCACTTGCGGATCGCGCTGGACAAGGTCGCCCAGGCCGGTGGCGCCATCGAGGAGCGGGCCGACGGTTTCCGGGTGGTGATGGACGGACGGCCGAAGAGCTTCGACGTCGTCACGCTGCCGTACCCGGGGCTGGCCACGGACCTGCAGCCGCAGGCCATCGCGGCGCTGTCGGTCGCCGAGGGCACCGCGATGATCACCGAGAACCTGTTCGAGGCCCGCTTCATGTTCTGCGACGAGATCGCCCGGATGGGCGCCGACGTCCGCACCGACGGGCACCACGCGGTCGTGCGGGGGGTCGAGCGGCTCTCGGGCGCTCCGGTCCGGGCCACCGACATCCGCGCCGGGGTCGGGCTGGTGATCGCCGGGTTGGTGGCCGAGGGCGTCACCGAGGTGGCCGAGATCCACCACATCGACCGCGGTTACGTCAGGCTCGAGGAGCAGTTGCGCGCGCTCGGCGCGCAGGTCGAGCGGGTCGAGTCGACGACCTTCGGTGGCTGATCAGCCCGCCACACGGCCGTGTCGGCGGTCGTGGAGGTGCTTGATGAACGCCAGTGCGATGAAGTACGCGCTGCCCAGGTAGATCATCACCCGGACGAAGTAGTACCTGTCGGGGTAGGTGACGGTGCCGACCGCGGTGCCGCCGATCCACAGCACCGTGCCCAGGACCGTCCACTTCCGCATGAACTTCGCACGCGCGATGTGCGGATAGGGCATGTTGGTCAGGCACAGGACAGACAGGACCAGCGTGACGACTGCGCCGATCCAGGTACGGACGTCGAGCAGGAACATCACCGGACCCACGACGTTCCAGGCGGCCGGGAAGCCGCGGAACCAGTGGTCCTCCGTCTCCATGTCCTTGCGGGCGAACCAGATCGCCCCGGTGAACACGAGCACGCAGAGCACGAAGATGCCGACGTTGTTCTGCGGGACGACCTTGAACTGGTACATGAACGCGGCCGGCACGATCACGCAGGTGACGTAGTCGATGATCAGGTCGAGCAGGAAGCCGTCGATCAGCGGGACCCGGCGCTCGACCTCGAGAGCCCGGGCGATCGGCCCGTCGACCCCGTCGATCAGCAACGTCAGCAGCATCCAGGCGATCGCGTAGTCCGGCTTGCCCACCAGGATGTCCCGCAGCGAGAGCATCGCCGCGACGATGCCGAGCGTGGTGAACAGGTGAACGAGCCACGCGCCACCCCACTGCCGAGGGGTGAACTCGTTGCTCGTGTGCCGGAACGGGGACGTCATTCGGCAGACCCTAGAGTGCCGTCAGGGACCGGCAAAGTCGCTGCCGGCGATCGTGCAGGACCCGCACGCGCGGGTCGGACCACGCCTGCGAAGTCGGCCACAGTGCCGAAGCGAAACCCCGCTCCGGGCGGCCCGTCGGGAATAGACTCCGGCGGATCACCAGGAGGTGCCAGGCCATGCCGTTTCCCTCGGACGACCAGCACGACCGACCGTGGCTGATGCGCACGTACGCGGGTCACTCGTCGGCAGCCGCATCGAACGCGCTCTACCGGCGCAACCTCGCCAAGGGGCAGACCGGCCTGTCGGTGGCGTTCGACCTGCCGACGCAGACCGGGTACGACCCGGACGCGGAGCTCGCGCGCGGCGAGGTCGGCAAGGTCGGCGTGCCGATCTCGCACATCGGTGACGTGCGGACGCTGTTCGACGAGATCCCCATGGAGCAGATGAACACCTCCATGACGATCAACGCTCCGGCGATGTACATGTTGGCGCTCTACCTCTCGGTGGCTCAGGAGCACGAGGCCGACTTCGGCAAGCTGTCCGGCACGACGCAGAACGACATCATCAAGGAGTACCTGTCCCGCGGGACGTACGTCTTCCCGCCAGGGCCCTCGCTGCGGCTGATCACCGACATGATCGCGTACACGGTGGCGAACGTCCCGAAGTGGAACCCGATCAACGTCTGCAGCTACCACCTGCAGGAGGCCGGCGCGACACCTGTCCAAGAGGTCGCGTTCGCCCTGTGCACCGCGATCGCCGTGCTGGACTCGGTGCGCGACTCGGGACAGGTTCCCGAGGACAAGTTCGGTGAGGTCGTCGCCCGCATCTCGTTCTTCGTCAACGCCGGAGTCCGGTTCGTCGAGGAGATGTGCAAGCTGCGCGCGTTCGGACAGCTGTGGGACGAGATCACCGCGGAGCGCTACGGCGTGCAGGACGCCAAGCAGCGCCGGTTCCGGTACGGCGTCCAGGTCAACTCGCTCGGCCTGACCGAGGCCCAGCCGGAGAACAACGTCTACCGGATCCTGCTGGAGATGCTGGCCGTCACCGCCTCGCGGGACGCGCGGGCACGGGCCGTCCAGCTTCCCGCCTGGAACGAGGCACTCGGCCTGCCGCGCGCCTGGGACCAGCAGTGGTCGCTGCGCATGCAGCAGGTGCTGGCGTTCGAGTCCGACCTGCTGGAGTACGACGATCTGTTCGCCGGCTCGAAGGTCGTGGAGGCGAAGGTCGAGCAGATCAAGCAGGGCGCCCGCGCCGAGATCGACACGATTCTCGGGATGGGTGGGGCGGTCGCGGCCGTCGAGTCCGGCTACCTGAAGTCGTCGCTGGTGTCCTCACTGGCGCTGCGCCGGCGGCGCATGGAGTCCGGCGAGGACGTTGTGGTCGGGGTGAACAAGTACATCGAGTCCGAGCCGAACCCGCTGGTCGGAGGCGACGACGGCGGCATCCTGACCGTCGACCCGGACGTCGAGCGGGCGGCCAAGGACGCGATCGCGACGTGGCGCGAGGGACGCAACGCGGCCGACGTCGACCAGGCGTTGACAGGTCTGCGCGACGCGGCCAAGACCGACCAGAACCTGATGGAGGCGTCGCTGGCCTGCGCGCGCGTGGGGGTGACGGTGGGCGAGTGGTCCGGGGTGCTGCGCGAGGTGTTCGGCGAGTACCGCCCGCCGACCGGTGTGGCCGGCGCCAGCGGCGGTGGGCACGAGGGCTCGCTCAGCGACGTGCAGCGCCGGGTGAAGACGCTCGGCGGGCAGCTCGGCCGGCCGCTGAAGTTCCTGGTCGGCAAGCCCGGCCTGGACGGGCACTCCAACGGCGCCGAGCAGATCGCCGTCCGGGCGCGGGACGCCGGTTTCGAGGTCGTCTACTCCGGCATCCGGCTGACGCCGGCGCAGATCGTGGCGGCGGCGGTCGAGGAGGACGTCGACGTGGTGGGCCTGTCGATCCTGTCCGGCTCGCACCTGTCGGTCGTCCCGGACGTGGTGGCCGGACTGCGGGAGAACGGGCTGGACGACGTCCCGGTCATCGTCGGCGGAATCATCCCGGACGCCGACGCTCCGAAGCTGCTGGCCGACGGTGTGGCCCGGGTCTTCACACCGAAGGACTTCGAGATCACCGACGTCCTGGGACAGATCGTCGACACGATCGAGGCCGCGCGCAGCTAGCTGTCGACCTCAGGTTCATCCTGGAACGTAGTCGAACGTGTCGGGATCGGGGCCGGTGCGCTCACCGCGGTCCAGTGACGTGATCGTCTCGACGTCGTCAGCCGCGAGCTCGAAGTCGAAGATCGCGAAGTTCTCCCGGACGCGTTCGGGCGTGACGCTCTTGGGGAAGACGATGTCCCCGCGTTCGATGTGCCAGCGCAGCACGACCTGCGCCGGGGTCTTGCCGTACTTCTCGGCCACCGACCTGATCACCGGATCGTCGAGGACCCTGCCCTGGGCGATCGGTGACCACGCCTCGACGCGGATCTCGTGGTCGGCGCAGAACCGCCGCACGTCGTCCTGCGCCAGGTAGGGGTGGACCTCGATCTGGTTGACCGCCGGGACGACGTCGGACTCCTCGTGCAGCCGGCGCAGGTGGTGCGGCTGGAAGTTCGACACGCCGACCGAGCGGGCACGCCCGTCGCGGTAGAACTCCTCCAGCGTCTTCCACGTCGACACGAAGTCGCCGTCGTAGCGGGTCGGCAACGGCCAGTGGATGAGGAACAGGTCGATGTAGTCGCTGCCGATCGCCTCGAGCGTCCGGTCGAAGGCGGCCCGCGCGTCCTCCGGCCGATGGAACCCGTTGTTGAGCTTGGAGGTCACGAAGACGTCCTCCCTCGCGACGCCGGACCTGGTGATGCCCTCGCGGACCTCGCGCTCGTTGCGGTACATCTGGGCGGTGTCGATGTGCCGGTAACCGGTTTCCAGGGCCGTCTGCACGGCCTGGGCGGTGTTCTCCGGCTCGATCTGGAACACCCCGAAGCCGTACTGCGGAATGGTCTGCCCGTTGTTGAGCATCAGCGTGGGGACGTCGGTCATGAGCACCTCTCTTTGCCTGTGACTTCAGCCGAAGACCTACCCGGGATCGGGGACCCGGTAGCGTCGCGGGCTGTGCGCCTGGTGATCGCTCGTTGCAGCGTCGACTACGTCGGCCGCCTCACTGCCCATCTTCCACTCGCCACCCGGCTGTTGCTCGTCAAGGCAGACGGTTCGGTGCTCGTGCACTCCGACGGCGGCTCCTACAAGCCGTTGAACTGGATGAGCCCGCCGTGCAGCCTGCTCGAGGCCACGGCGGACGACGGAACGGCGACGTGGACGGTCACCAACAAGGCCGGGGAGCAGCTGATCGTCACCATCGAGGCGATCGACCACGACTCGGCGCACGACCTGGGCGTCGACCCGGGGCTGGTGAAGGACGGCGTCGAGGCACATCTGCAGAAGCTGTTGGCCGAGCACATCCACACCCTCGGCGACGGCTACCGGCTGGTGCGGCGGGAGTTCCCGACGCCGATCGGGCCGGTCGACATCATGGCCCGCGACGCGGACGGCGCCTCGGTGGCGGTCGAGATCAAGCGCCGCGGCGAGATCGACGGGGTGGAGCAGCTGACGCGGTATCTGGAGCTGCTGAACCGGGACCCGCTGCTGGCGCCGGTGCGCGGCGTGTTCGCTGCGCAGGAGATCAAGCCGCAGGCCCGCACGCTGGCCGAGGACCGCGGCATCACCTGCCTGGTGCTCGACTACAACGAGCTGCGCGGCATCGACAACGTCGAAGACCGGCTGTTCTAGGTGTCGCTCCAGGTGCTGAGGCCGCGCGATATCCACAGTCAGGACGTGCCGCTGGCGGGTCTGCCACGCTCGGCCTACGGTGGCGACATGGCCAGCGACCCCCAGTTGGAGCTCCGCGTGTCCCGGCTCGAGAACGACACCAGCTCGATCTACGACCTCCTCACGGAAGTCAGGTCTACCCAGCAGGACCATTCCAGGCGCTTCGGTGTGATCGATGGGCGTCTCGGTGTGATTGACGGGCGTCTCGACGCGATCGACGGGCGTCTGGACGCGATGGACCATCGCTTCGACACGATTGACGGGCGTCTCGACGGGATGGACCGGCGCTTCGACGCGATCGACCATCGCTTCGACACGATTGACGGGCGTCTCGACGCGATGGACCGGCGCTTCGACACGATCGGCCATCGCTTCGACACGATCGAGACGACCTTGACCGAGGTTGTGCGCCGCCTTCCCGAACCGTCGTGAGTCAGGTCGAGGCTGTCAGCCTCGCCAGGCGATCGACGGTTTCGGTGTCGCTCGGGGTGTAGACGACGACGAACAGGTCGCGCTGGTCGGCCGCGGCAAGCCGATGGTGGTCGAACGTCAGCAACCCGGCCGCGGTCGTGAAGTGCCGCTCGCGCGAGGTGAAGCCCTCGATGTGATGACGGCTCCACCCATCCCGGAACTCAGGGCTGCGCTCGCGCAGCCGCCCGACCAGCCGCACGCACTCGGGCTGCCCCAGCCGGGGACCGGCCTCCGCGCGGAACTCCGCCAGGAACCGCTGGCTGGTGACCTCCCAGTCCGGCAGCAGGCCACGGACGAACGGGTCGGTGAAGACGGCCCAGAGCAGGTTGCGTTCGGCCGCAGGCACTACCGCGACCCGTGGGTACAGCGCGCGGTAGGCGGCGTTCCACGCGCTGATCGACCAGTCCGGGCCGATGGCGAACGCCGGCGAGCCGGCCAGCGCGTCGAGCAGGCTCTGGATGTGCGCGGCGGCAGGAGCGGGGGAGTCCGCGGAGGCCGGCGCCGCCGCGTACCCGGCCAACGACAGGACGTAGCCGTGCTCGGTGGGCGTCAAGCGCAGCGCGGTGGCGATCGCGTCGAGCACCTGCCGGGACGGATTGACCTCGCGCGCCTGCTCCAGCCACGTGTACCAGGTGATGCTGACCCCGGCCATCGTCGCGACCTCTTCCCGGCGCAGACCGTGGGTGCGACGGCGCCCCCCCTCCGGCAGCCCGAGGGCCGAGCGCTCGATCTCGGCCCGCCGGGCGCGCAGCAGCGCCGCCAGCTCGGCGCGCCACCCGGTCCCGGTCACCACTCGATGCTAGTGCTGTCACTACTAGTACTGCCGCCGTCTTCCGGTCGCGCGCGTCCACGGTGATGATCACAGAATGCCCGCACTCAGGTCCCGAACCGTTACCCACGGCCGCAACATGGCCGGCGCCCGGGCGCTCATGCGCGCGTCCGGCGTCGCCGCCGAGGACATCGGCAAGCCGATCGTCGCGGTCGCGAACTCGTTCACCGAGTTCGTCCCCGGCCACACGCACCTGCAACCGGTCGGCCGGATCGTCTCCGAGGCCATCTCGGCGGCCGGCGCGGTGCCGCGGGAGTTCAACACGATCGCGGTCGACGACGGCATCGCGATGGGCCACGCCGGCATGCTCTACAGCCTGCCCTCGCGCGAGCTGATCGCCGACTCGGTCGAGTACATGGTCGAGGCGCACTGCGCCGACGCGCTGGTCTGCATCTCCAACTGCGACAAGATCACGCCGGGCATGCTGATGGCGGCCCTGCGCCTGAACATCCCGACGGTCTTCGTCTCCGGCGGCCCCATGGAGGCCGGCCGCGCCACCCTGGTCGACGGCACCGTCCGCACCCTCGACCTGGTCGACGCGATGTCCGAGGCCGTCAACGACAAGATCTCCGACGAGGACATCCTCCGCATCGAGGAGAACGCCTGCCCGACCTGCGGCTCGTGTTCCGGCATGTTCACCGCCAACTCGATGAACTGCCTGACCGAGGCGCTGGGCCTGTCGCTGCCGGGCAACGGCTCGCT
>Ga0164242_10009468_pt1 | contig 10505 bp, 7 predicted proteins | sample OricomgcompostMG_FD_108783 | JGI IMG/M metagenome (GOLD analysis project Ga0164242, IMG submission 108783) | Miracle-Growth compost microbial communities from Emeryville, California, USA - Original compost - Miracle growth compost (MG) ... | reverse complement strand
GACGAGCGGCCTGTCGAACGACGACAAGGCCAAGGTGCGCCAGCAGTTCGCGACCGGCCAGTGTGGCCGCGACGCGCTGCTGGAAGCGGAGGCAGAGGCGTACCACGGCCACGGCACCTGCACGTTCTATGGCACCGCGAACAGCAACCAGATGCTGATGGAAGTGATGGGCCTGCATCTGCCGGGCTCGGCGTTCATCCATCCGCATACGCCGCTGCGCGACGAGCTGACCGCCGCCGCCGCGCGCCGCGTGCTCGACCTCACGGCCGAGCGCGGCAACTACACGCCGATCGGCCACGTCGTCGACGAGAAGGCGATCGTCAACGGCATCGTCGCGCTGCTCGCGACCGGGGGCTCCACGAATCACACCCTGCACCTCGTCGCGATCGCGCGCGCGGCCGGCATCCTGATCGACTGGGACGACTTCGACGCGCTGTCGCAGACGGTGCCGCTGCTCGCCCGCGTGTACCCGAACGGCAAGGCCGACGTGAACCATTTTCACGCGGCGGGCGGCGTCGCGTTCCTCGTTCGGAACCTGCTCGACGGCGGCCTGCTGCACGAGGACGTGAGGACCGTCGCGGGCGACGGACTGCGCCGCTACACCGAAGAGCCGAAGCTGCTCGACGGCAAGCTCACGTGGGTGCCCGGCGTCGAGGCGAGCAAGGACACGGCGGTGCTGCGTTCGATCGCCGAACCGTTCCAGCCCGATGGCGGTCTCAGGCTCATGCGGGGACGGCTCGGGCGAGGCGTGATCAAGGTCTCGGCCGTCGCGCCGCAGCATCGCGTCGTGCGCGCGCCGGCGATCGTGTTCGATTCGCAGGAAGCGGTGCAGGAAGCATTCGATCGTGGCGAACTGAAGCGCGACTTCGTCGCCGTCGTGCGCTTCCAGGGCGCGCGCGCGAACGGGATGCCGGAGCTGCACCGGCTCACGCCGCTGCTCGGCGTGCTGCAGGATCAGGGCTTCCACGTCGCGCTCGTCACCGACGGGCGGATGTCCGGCGCATCCGGCAAGGTGCCGGCGGTGATCCACGTGTCGCCGGAGACCCTGCTGCACGGGCCGATCGGGAAGGTGCGCGACGGCGACCTCGTCGTGATCGATGCGGGCGCCGGCGTGCTCGACGTCGAGGTGGACGACGAAGAATGGGCGGCCCGTCCGGTCGCCCAGCCCGCGCATCAGGCGAGCAACGAAGTCGGCTTCGGCCGCGAGCTGTTCGGTGTATTCCGCGCGGCCGCCGCGCCGGCGGAACTAGGCGCGTCGGTGTTCGGGCCGCTCGTCGGCGAAGCGCCGAACCCAGAGCCGCAGACAGCCGCCGGGCCGCAGTACGCGGGCGCAGGTCGCGAAACACAACATCAAGGAGCTTGAACATGACAACAGCAACGGTGGCTGGCGGCAAGACCGTGGCCGACATCGTCCGCCTCGGCCCGGTGATCCCGGTGCTCGCGTTCGAATCGGCGGAGCAGGGCGAGCACGTCTCGCGCGCGCTGCACGCGGGCGGCGTGAAGGTGCTCGAAATCACGTTGCGCACCGAAGCCGGCCTCGAAGCGATCGAGCGCGCGGCGCAGATCGCGCCGGACATCGTCGTCGGCGTCGGCACGATCACGCGGCCCGAGCAGTGCGCGCTCGCGAAGAAGGCCGGCGCGCAGTTCGGCGTGTCGCCGGGCCTGACGAAGGAAATCCACGCGGCGGCGGTCGAAGCCGGTCTGCCGCTGCTGCCGGGCGTGATGACGCCGACCGACATCATCCAGGCACTCGAGCTCGGCTACGAGATCGTCAAGTTCTTCCCTGCGCAGCCGGCCGGCGGCGTGCCGATGCTGCAGGCCTTCCACGGCCCGTTCCCGACGCTCAGGTTCTGCCCGACCGGCGGCATCACCGCCGAGTCCGCATCGACCTTCCTCGCGCTGCCGAACGTGGTCTGCGTGGGCGGCTCGTGGCTCACGCCGAAGGCGGCGCTCGCCGCGCAGAACTGGACCGAGGTCACGCGTCTGGCGCGCGGGGCTAGCGAGCTGGCGCGCCCGACGCGCTGACCTCGCCGCACCCGGCGCGCAATCGCGCCGCCGGTCGCTTTCCCTGGTTTCGAGCTGGCCTCGGGCGCCCCGGCGCCCGCTTTTCACAGGCTCGCGGCTTGCTGTTCCGCCCTTTGCCGGCTTCCGTCGACTTTGGTAGGCTTTTGCGCCGTATCACGGGTCCGGCAGGCGTTGCCATGCCGGACTGGCGGGTGCGACTGTGGCGCGCATGCCGTGCGGATTTCGGCTATAACCGGGGAACGCGAGCGCCGCTCCCGTGGCGCGCAGGCCGCGCGTCCGCAGCCGCGCATCCGTCACCCGTACAACCCCGCATCACACAACACAACACAATACAGTCGAGAGAGGAGCTTCATGGGCGCCGTCCACGGCAGCACGCTGCTGATTTTCGCGGTCATTGCGATCGCCGCGCTGATCCTGTTGATCACGCGATTCAAGGTCTATCCGTTTCTCGTCCTGATCATCGTGTCGCTGCTGCTCGGCCTTGCGGTCGGCATGCCGATGGATCAGATCGTGAAGTCGTTCGAAGCCGGCAACGGCAGCACACTCGGCCATATCGCGATCGTCGTCGGCCTCGGCACGATGCTCGGCAAGATGATGGCGGAGTCGGGCGGCGCCGAGCGCATCGCCACGACGCTGATCGACTGGTTCGGCGAGAAGAACATCCACTGGGCGATGATGTGCGTCGCGGTGATCGTCGGCCTCCCGGTGTTCTTCGAAGTCGGCTTCGTGCTGCTGATTCCGATCGCGTTCAACGTCGCGCGGCGCACCAACAAGTCGCTGCTGCTCGTCGGCCTGCCGATGGTCGCGGGGCTCTCCGTCGTGCACGGGCTGATTCCGCCGCACCCGGCCGCGCTGCTCGCGGTGCAGGCGTACCATGCCGACATCGGCAAGACGATCGCGTACGGCCTCGCAGTCGGGATTCCGGCCGCGATCGTCGCCGGTCCGCTGTTCGCGCTGCTGGTTCACCGCTTCATCAAGCTGCCGGCGAAGAATGCGCTCGCCGAACAGTTCATCGCGAGCGAACGGTCCGACACGGACGAAAAGCGTGACCTGCCCGGCTTCGGCATCACCCTCTTCACGATCCTGCTGCCGGTGATCCTGATGCTGATCGGCAGCTGGGCCGACCTCCTGTTCGCGCCGAAGACGCTGCCGAACAACCTGCTTCGCTTCATCGGTACGTCGGACGTAGCGCTGCTGGTCGCGGTGCTCGTCAGCTTCTGGACCTTCGGCGCGCAGCGCGGCTTCAATCGCGAGCAGATCCAGAAGTTCTGCGGCGACTGCCTCGCGCCGATTGCCGGCATCACGCTGATCGTCGGCGCGGGCGGCGGGTTCGGCCGCGTGCTCATGGACAGCGGGATCTCGCACCAGATCGTCGGCGTCGCGCAGTCCGAGCATCTGTCGCCGCTGCTGCTCGGCTGGCTCGTCGCCGCGATGATCCGTCTCGCGACGGGCTCCGCGACGGTCGCGATGACGACCGCGTGCGGGATCGTCGCGCCGATCGCGACCGCTGGCGCGGCGACGGTAAGGCCGGAACTGCTCGTGCTCGCGACGGGCTCGGGCTCGTTGATCTTCTCGCACGTGAACGACGGCGGATTCTGGCTGATCAAGGAGTATTTCGGGATGACCGTCGGTCAGACCTTCAAGACGTGGTCGTTGTGCGAGACCATTATTTCGCTGCTGGGCCTGGGGTTGACCTTTGGGCTCGCGGCTGTGCTGTAAGGAGCAGTAGATGATTCTGATTGCGATGGGCGTGTCGGGCGCGGGCAAGACGCGCATCGGCGAATTGCTGGCGGAGCGCCTTGGTTGCACGTTCACCGACGGTGATGCGTTTCACAGCGAAGCCAACAAGGACAAGATGCACCGCGGGGTCCCGCTGACCGACGACGACCGCTGGCCGTGGCTCAGGACGATCCGCGCGGCGATCGAGGAAAAGCGGCGCGAGCACGAGAGCGCGGTGTTTACGTGTTCGTCGCTGAAGCGTTCGTATCGCGACGTGCTGCGCAACGGCGATCGCGACGTCTGCTTCGTGTATCTGAAGGGCACGCTCGACGTGCTCAAGGAGCGGCTCGCGACGCGCACCGGGCACTTCTTCGATCCGTCGTTGCTGAAGAGCCAGCTGGATACGCTCGAGGAGCCGGGCCCCGATGAGGCGGTCGAGGTGAGTATCGAGCTGACGCCGGAGCAGATCGTCGATGACGCTCTGCGGCAGTTGAAGGAGCGGCATCTGGTGTGATGCGAGGCGGGGGCGCGGTGGGACTTGCCGCGCTTGCCGGTTCGCTCCTGCATTCGCCGCGGGCCGATGAGCGGTCGTGATTCGTCCCGGCGGTCGGCGGTCCGCGAGCGCAATTTTCAGAATACCGTTGCCGCGTCGGCGCTTCGCCATCTTGCTGACGAAGCGTGAGCCGGTACGGGAAAGACGCCCCCTCCCTCCGGGCAGGCCCCGGCTTCGCCGGAGGCAGCTAGCCGGTTCCCCTCCAACCAATTCCACGCGCCTGCCCTCGAGCAAAAGGAGAGCTGGCGCCGGCCGGAAGACATGCGCCAGTTCACTACGCCGCTCGCCGGGCCTGGCGCGTCCGGAGCCTGTCAGCGGGTCGGCCACCGGTCCATTGAGTAAAATGGCGATGCAGTTAACCAATTGGTAAAGTCGCGGAGGTGTATGGCGTGTCAGAGCTTGACTGGTTCCTGCAGATCAACCTGAAGGCGCGGCACTTGCGCTTGCTCGTAACGATCGACACATACCGCAATCTGAGCCAGGTGGCCGACGTTACTCACGTGACCGTGCCTGCCGTCTCGAAGTCACTGGCCGAACTGGAACGGGGCCTCGGACTCACGCTGTTTTCGCGCACTGCGCAGGGCCTCGAGCCCACGCCGCACGGCGAATGCCTGATTCGCCACGCGCACGAGATGTTGACGATCCTGCACCAGGCCCGCGACGAGTTGAAGGCCCTGAGTTCGGGGACCGAGGGCAAGCTGCACATCGGGATGTTGCCCGCCTCGGCTTCCGCGCTCGTCGGGCATGCGCTGAGTCTCCTGAAGCAGCGGTCGCCGGGCACCAATGCGACGGTGGTCGAAGGCACGACGGCGTCGCTGCTGCCTGAACTCTGGCAAGGCCGGCTCGACCTGGTTGTCGGCCGCCTGCCACCGCCAGATACGCTTGGCAGCTTCGCCGAGAAGGAACTCCTCGAGGAACCGGTGACGCTGGTGACCGGCCCTCATCATCCGCTGGCCCGCAGGAAATCCGTCAAATGGTCGGATCTGCGCCCGTATCCGTGGATCCTGCCGCCGCTGGGCTCGATACTGCGCGACCCTCTCGAGCGGACGCTCGAAGCGCACGACGTGCCGCTGACCAACAATTACATCGAGACGCTGTCGACTCAAGTCGTTCGCGCACACCTGCAAGTGTCGGATTTCATTGCCGTGATGGCCGATTCGCCCGCCAACGACACGGTGCAGCCCCTCCATATCCTGCCGCTGAGCCTGCCCCGACTTCTTCGACCGGCCGGCGTGCTGTGGAATCGAAATCGCGGCCTCGCGCCCCGCGCGCAACTGATGGTTTCGTGCCTCGAAGAGGCCGCCCAGCGCCTCGGGGCGCAGAATCGCGGTAGCCGCTGACCCTCGCGTCGGCCACGAGGCTGAGGCCCGGAGACAGCTGCGATCCGCTCCGGGCCACGCGTCCATCCGGCGAGCTTTAACCGTTTGCTCAAACCCCGCGTAGTTTTTCTCAATTGACCGGCGTCGGCACGCTGGCAAAATCTCCTCACGTTCGCGCACAAGCGAACGACAACGAGATCCATCACGAAGGACAGATGCTGTGTCCGACGCGCCGTGATGGCGCATCGTGGATCAATACAAGGAGACAGGCACGACCATGAACTACAGGACCGCAATATGCGTTTGCGCGGCGCTGTGGAGCTTTGCCGCGACGGCGTTTGCAGGGCCAGTTTCTGGTCAGTCTGTGGAACAGTTCTATCGCGGCAAGGCGTTGACCATCATTGTCAGCGCCGACGCCGGCACCGTGACCGACATCATCGCGCGTCAGTTCGCGCGCTTCTTCGTCAAGTACATCCCCGGACATCCGCAGGCGGTGGTGATGAATGTCGTCGGAGCCGGAGGGATGGTCGCGGCAGCCTCGCTCCAGTCCAGACAGCCCAACGACGGTTCGGTCATTGGCTTCCTGCAGCGCAACAACCTCTACATTCCGTTGCTCGATCCAAGACAGGACAGATTCGACCCCCGGAAAGTGGGATGGCTCGGCAGCCTCAACAAGGTCGAATACTGCCTGGTTTCAATGACCCGCTCTGGCGTGACCACGATGGATGGGCTCACCAAAAAGAAGATGTACGTCGGTGCGACCGGTTTTGCCAACGAGGACAGGACGCTGCCCGCGCTACTGGATGAATATCTCGGTACCAAAATGAGCATCGTGCCGGGCTACACGGGTCGCGGCGAAGTGTATCTGGCGATGCAGCGAGGCGAAGTCGACGGCTGGGCCTCCACCATTGACGGCCTGCAGCAGGGCGAGCCGGTGCGGATGCTCGCGGACGGCAAGATGAAGGTGTTGCTGCATCTGGGCTGGCAAAGCCCGCCTGCATTCGCCGATGTCCCGAACCTGAGCGCCTATATCACCAATCCGGACGTCAAGGCGCTGTTCAACCTGTTCCTGCTGCCGTTCCAGGCGGGGCGGCCGATCGCCGTACCGGCGGGAGTGCCCCGCGATCGTCTCGATGCGCTGCGCGAGGCGTTTTCAAAGACGATCGCAGACCCCGGGTTCATAGCGGCCATGAAACGTTCGGGCTATCCGATCGACCCGATCGACGGAAATGCCGTCGAACAAATCGTCGGCAAGCTGTACGCCACACCCGAGCCACAGCTCGAGAGCGCTCGCAAGCTCATCTTCAGTTCTCGTTGAACGCAGCCGGGGACGCGCGGGTCCGGCGCTCGCGCGGTCCCGGTACGCTCTGATCTGAAATAGAGACCGTCACGAACCTCACTCAGGTGAATGACGGCCAATCGACATGAGGTCAAATTACATGACGCCCGAAATCATCGACATTCATCCCCACATCATTTCGACGGACACTGTTCGGTATCCTATTGCTCCCCAGCATGGGCATCGTTCGAACTGGTCCGCCACGCGTCCGGTCACATTCGAACAAATGATCGCGGAGATGGACGAGTCAGGAGTTGCAAAGGCCGCGATTGTGCATTCCTCGACGACCTACGGCCACAATAACTCCTACGTGGCCGACAGCGTGGCACAGGAGCCGAAGCGCTTCACGGGCGTCTATTCGTTCGACCTGCTGGCGCCCGATGCGTTGAAGACCTTCGAGTACTGGCTGGCTCACGGGATGGGCGGCATCCGGCTCTTCACCGGTGGCGCGACCCATCAGAGCGATGGGAGCTGGCTCGTCAATCCGGCGACTTTCCCGATCTGGGAGCGCTGCGCCGAGATCGGCATGACCATGGCGGTCCAGACGACGCCGGACGGTCTGTCGATGGTGGCCGAACTGGCCCGACGTTTCCCCACCGTGAAGATCGCGCTCGACCACTGCGCGAGGCCCGATCTTCAGGACGGGCCGCCGTATGCGCGATGCGCGGCGCTGTTCGAGCTGGCGAAGTACGAGAACGTCTACATGAAGATCACGCCGCGGACCTTCGATCTCGCGCAGGCGGCGCCGGGCGGGGCGGAGGCGTTTTTCCCGCATCTGGTGAAAGTGTTCGGAGCGGATCATCTGGCATTCGGCTCGAACTATCCAGCGTCCGCGGGGCCGTTGAAGAAATTGATCGACCAGGGCCACGACTGTTTCGCGAGTCTCGGTGAGGAAGAGCGCGCATGGGTGTGGGGCCGTACAGCGAAGGCTCTTTACCCCGCGTTGGCCGACTGAGCTTCAGTGAGGTCAAACCATCAGTCACCGTGGGCCCATCGAGCTTGCCCTCTCATCAGGATGACGCATGCATTTTTACAGTGACGCAACTCTGCTGGCAGCAGGCCATGCGTTGTCGACGCTTCTGCAGTTCAACCGCTTGATCTTTCTTGTTTTCGGAGTCGCGGTCGGACTGGCGATCGGGCTGCTGCCGGGAATCGGAGGGTTGACCGGCTTTGCGCTCCTGGTGCCGTTCACCTATACGATGGACCCTTATGCCGCGTTCGCGATGTTGCTCGGCATGGCTTCGGTCATCACGACTTCGGACGTGATCCCGGCGGTGCTCTTCGGTGTGCCGGGTCACGCGGCCTCGCAGGCGACAGTGCTCGATGGTCTACCGATGACGAAGCGAGGAGAAGCGTCGCGCGCGCTGAGCGCGTGCTATACGTCGTCGTTGCTGGGGGGGCTGATCGGCGCGGTGATCCTTGCGTTCTCGCTGCCGCTGGTGCGACCTTTCGTGCTCTCCATCGGCACGCCGGAAATGCTGGCCCTGACGATTTTCGGTGTCTCGATGGTTGCGGCACTATCGGGCAACGCGCCGCTTCGGGGCGTGGTCGCAGCCTGTTTCGGCATTCTCGTCGGCATGATCGGAACAAACGTCGAGACCGGGCAAATGCGCTGGACGGGGAATCTCCTATATCTGCAGGACGGTATTCCCCTCGTGCCGATCATACTTGGCATATTCGCGCTGCCCGAGCTGTGTGAACTCGCCATCCGGCGCGCGGCCATCGCCGAGAACATGCAGTTCAGTTCGCGCAGGGGCATGCAGCAAGGCGTCGCCGACACCGCGCGAAACTGGTTTCTCGTGCTTCGCTGCGGAGGCCTCGGCGCGCTCCTCGGGGCGATCCCGGGCATTACCGGGGCCGTGACGGACTGGATCGCCTACGGACATGCGTTGCAGACGGCGAAGGGCGCGAAGCAGACGTTCACCACCGGCGACGTGCGCGGTGTGATCGCGCCTGAAGCGGCCAATAACGCGAGGGAAGGTGGCAGCCTCGTGCCTATGCTGGCTTTCGGCGTACCCGGAGGCGCGGCGCAGGCGATCCTGCTCGGCGCGATGATGGTTCACGGGTTTGTTCCCGGCCCCGACATGTTGACGAAGCATCTCGGTCTGACCTATTCCATGGTCTGGTCCATCGCGCTCGCCAATATCTTCGGCGCAGGATTGTGCTTCCTGCTCAGCGGGCAGTTCGCCAGGATCTCGACGTTACGTTACACACTCATCCTGCCGGTCATCATGCCCATCATCTACGTCGGCGCCTTTCAGGGTTCGCGTAGCTGGGGCGATCTTTTCGTGCTGCTGATTGCCGGGCTGATCGGCTGGACGATGAAGCGCCTGAGGTGGGTGCGCCCGCCCCTCATCCTCGGCCTCGTACTCGGCGTGCTGATGGAACGCTACATGTCGATTTCCGTCGTTCGCTATGGCGACGCCTGGCTGGCGCGGCCGGTCGTGCTGGTTCTGCTCACATTTGCGGCGCTGGTTTTTTTCAAGCCGCTGTTCAAGCTGGTGCGGGGAGGCGGCCTCGCGCGGATACGGCCGAGCGGAAAGATCGTATTGAAGCTCGAGGATCTCCTCTATGTGTTCTTCATCGGCATTGGTCTCTACATGCTGGTGACGGCTCAGGGCTGGCTCTTCATGGCCAGAATCGGACCGACGGTAGTCGCGGGTATCCTCGTGATCGCGGGCACCATCAGTCTCGCCTACAAGATCTTTGTGAGTCCGGCACAGTCGGGACCGGCACATGCCGGGGGCGGCATCCACATGGATGTCGCCGGTGACCACGACCAGAAACTGCCGAACAGGGTTGTGCTCGTACGGGCGGCGAGATTCTTTGGCTGGTTCCTCGCGTTTCTCGCCTGCATGGGCCTGATCGGCATGATTCCGACGGTGCCGCTGATGATCGTAGCGTTCATGCGCGTCGAGGGACGCGAGTCCTGGCGCCTGAGCCTGATCCTCGCGGCCTGCGTGACCGTTCTCCTCTACGTGGTTTTCGACCGGATCATCCATATTCCCTGGCCGGATAGTCTGCTCGGGCAGTGGTTCCCCGCGCTGGCCGGCGGCGCGTGACCGGAACCGTTGCTCCTCTCGCTGGTCGCGACGGCGCAGCGGTTCCGGCGAACCGGGAATCGAAAATTCGTAATCCTGTGAAACGGGCTTCTACTGAAGTAGCGCAACGCCAGGAAGATCCGTTTCTCATCTTTTCACTGGAAGGAAACAGCATGACGGACAACCGACTCGAGCTTATCGACCCGGACGATGCCACCGACGAACAGAAGCGGGTCATCGCACGATTGGGTGAAGGGCGGGGGCGCATTCCCACTCCGTTCAACATCTGGCTTCACAACCCCAATCTCGCCGCGGGAATGGAGATCATCGGCACTCACGTCGACCACTCGCCGGTGCTGAGCGAGGCGGAAAGCGAAGTGGCCATTCTCTCGACGGCCGTCTTCTGGAACGCGGCGTATGTCATCGCCAACCACCGCCGGCATGCATTGAAGGCAGGCGTGCCGGAGGCGGTCGTTACCGCCATCGTGGAAAAACGGCGACCCGAATCG
>Ga0164242_10009467_pt1 | contig 10507 bp, 12 predicted proteins | sample OricomgcompostMG_FD_108783 | JGI IMG/M metagenome (GOLD analysis project Ga0164242, IMG submission 108783) | Miracle-Growth compost microbial communities from Emeryville, California, USA - Original compost - Miracle growth compost (MG) ... | reverse complement strand
GCGCTTCGCCGCTGCCTTTTGCCCCTGCTCGATCTGATTGTTCGCGATCGCGAGCAGGGCCTCCGGGGCACGCGGGTGCTGCGGGTAGTTCTTGACGACGCTCATCCACGTTGCCGTCGAACCCTTGTAGTCCTTCAGCGCATAAAGCGCGTTGCCGAGCCAGTATTGCGCGGTCGGCTGGTAAGGACTCTGCGGATACCTGGCGATGAAGCTGCGGAACGAGGCGGCGGCGCCCTTGAAGTCGCCGTTGCGGAACTGCTCCGAAGCGGCGTTGAACGCATCCGTCTCACCCGGCTGAACCGTGCCCTGCACGCCATCCACGGTCTGTTGCTGCGGCTCGAACTTCTTGAGACGCGTGTCCAGATCCGTGTAGTAGTCCTTCTGTTGCTTCTGCAGGGTGGCCAGTTGATTACCCATGTCCTCGTTCTGTCCGCGCAGCGTGGCGACCTGCTGGGTCAGCTGGTCGATGCGGTTGGACTGATCGAGAATCGTGCGTTGCGCGGCGGACAGCTGGCTTGCCAGATTGTCCGTCTTTGCCCGCAGGTCGAGAATCGCCTGACGCGCCTGATCGTCATCGAAGAGGCCCGCGTGCGCCGGCATCGACATCAAGGCGATACCGGCCACGCAAGCGGCTGCGGCTGCGCGCAGCGGGGAGAAACGGTGCGACATACGCCCCTTGTCCAATACGTCGATTATTGATAGACGAGGTCAGCACGGCGGTTCTGTGCCCACGACGATTCGTCGTGGCCCATGGCGACCGGCTTTTCCTTACCGAGGCTGACAGCTTCGATCTGCGAATCGGGCACACCCATCAGCGACATTGCGCGGCGGACGGCTTCGGCACGCTTCTGGCCCAGCGCGAGGTTGTACTCGCTCGAACCGCGCTCGTCGGTGTTGCCCTGGATCAGGACGTGACGCTCGGGATGCGACTTCAGGTACTGTGCGTGAGCCTGCAGCAGCGGCTGATATTGATCCTTCACCGCGTAGCTGTCGAAATCGAAGTAGACGCTGCGCTTGGCGAGCGGGCCGTTCGGGTTGTTCAGCTCGTCGACCGAGACGGGCGCCACTGCGTTGGGGTTCGGCTGCGTCGCGATGGCGCCGCCTTCGTTTTCGCCGGTCTTGACACCCGACTTACATGCAGCCAACGCGCCGATCATCAAAACGGCCAAGGTCAAGCGGACTTTATTCGACATCATTTTTGCTCTCCTGAAGTGTTATTGCATAAATGGGCCCCAGGACGGCTCGCGTACGCTGCCGCCCCGAACGGACAGAATCTGCCGTGTACGACCATCGGTCGATACAGCGGCCAGTACGCCACGGCCGTTCACCTGAGTGGCGTAAAGAATGTACTGACCGTTCGCCGCGAAGCTCGGCGATTCGTCATGTGTCGTGTCGGTGAGCGCCGTCGCCACGCCCGATTGCAGGTCCTGAATGTACAGCTTAAAGCCGCCGCCCACACGCGAAATGTACGCGAGCTGCTTGCCGTCAGGGCTGATCCGGGGACTCGTATTGTAGTTGCCGGTGAACGTCACGCGCTGCGCGGCGCCCGCGCGTTCGCCCCGGGCCGGCATCTTGTAGATTTGCGGCTGGCCGCCCCGGTCGCTCGTGAAGTAAATCCACTGGCCGTCGGGAGAGTAGACGGGTTCCGTGTCGATCGTCGTGCCTTCCGAGAGACGATGCAGGCCCGTGCCGTTCGCGTTCACGGCGAAGATCTGCGTGTTGCCCGTGACGGAAAGGGCGACGGCGAGCGTGCGCCCGTCCGGCGACCATGCAGGCGCCGAGTTGCTGCCCTTCTGGTCCGAGATGGCGATGCGGCGGCCGGTCGGCAGATCGTGGACGTAGACGATCGGCTTCTTCCTTTCGAAAGAAACGTAGGCCACCTTCGTGCCGTCGGGCGACCAGGCCGGCGAGATGATCGGCTCGGGGCTCGACAGCGCGATGTGCGCGTTCTGGCCGTCGGAGTCCGAAATCTGCAGCTGATAGCGGTTGCCGACCTTGATGACATACGACAGGCGCGTTGCAAACACGCCACGGTCGCCGAGCAGCTTTTGATAGATGTAGTCGGCGACCTTGTGCGCGCTCATGCGCAGGCCGTCGGGCGGGCTCTGCAGCACGAGGCCGCCGAGGCTTTCGCCCTTGACCGTGTCATAGAGCTTGAAGCGCACCTCGTACTGGCCATTGGCCAGCCGGTTGACGCTGCCCGCGACGAACGCATTCGCCCCCTTGGCCTTCCAGGCGCCGAGGTCGACTGAATCGTTCTCCGAAACAGGCGCGCTGCCGGCGTCGATGTTGGTGAACTTGCCGCTGCGCGCCAGGTCCGCGCGCACGATGGCGGCGATCGGCTGAGGCGCGTTCGCCTCGTTGGCGAAATTGGCCGTCGCGATCGGAAACTGGGTCGAGCCCACTCCCGTCACGAGAACGTTGAGTTGCGCGTGTGCCGCAGTGCCGGCCGTGATCAGGCACGATGCGATGAGGGTGCGCAGACCGAGCTTCGTCATCAAACTCATGCTGTGAGGCTTCCTGAAAGAGCTATTTGTAACGTCGTGCGACAGCAAAGAGACTCAAAAATACCCGAATCGTTCCGACCGCTGCTGTTGCACGCCTGATTTCCCGCGCCCCTGGGCGCCCGTCAAGCTGCCGGGCGCAACGTAATTGTAAAACTCGACGGTGCCTTGCCGTTCGTATCGAGCGGCATCGGGTCCGAGTGCTGAACCGCGCGCAACGCTGCCGCATCCCACTGCGCATTGCCGCTCGAATGCGTGATGACCGCCGAGAGCAACGTACCGGTCGGCGCACAATGCACGGCGACGACCGTTTCGAGTCCTTCCGTCGCCCCGGCCCAGATGATGTTCGGGCGCACGCGGCGCTGCACCTTCTCGGCGTAGCCGGGCGATGCCGCCGTGCCGCCGGCGCCGCTGCCCGTGCCGCTCTTCGCGAGGCCGTTGCCGCTCGGGCTCGTGCCGCCGCCGCTCGCGAGGCCCTGCATCTGGGCGATGCGCTGGCGCCGCTCGGCGTCGAGTTTCTTCGCCTGGGCCTCGGCCTGCGCCTTGGCCTTCGCGGCTTTCTCGGCGTCGGCTTTCTTCTGCGCTTCAAGCTGCGCCTGCTTTTTCTGGTCTTCGACCTGCTGCTGTTTCTTCTGGTCTTCGAGCTTCTGCTGTTTTTGCTGGGCTTCCAGTTTCTGCTGCTTGAGCTTGTCCGCGGCGGCCTGCTGTTCCTTCAGCTTCGCGGCCTTCTGCTGCGCGGCCAGCTTCGCCGCCTGGTCGGCGCGCTGCTGCTGGCGCTTCGCCTCGGCTTCCTGTTGCTGCTGCAGGCGCTGCTGCATCAGGCGCTCTTCCTCGGCAAGCTGCGCTGCGCGCGCCGCGTCTTCCTGCTGCTTGCGCTTTTTCTGCTGCAGCGCAATGTCGGCGTCTTCGGTCGGCTGCGGCGGCGTGGGGGTGACCGGCGCCGGGGGGGCTGGCGGCGGCGGGGCCGGGCGCGGCGTGGAGGTGTCGGGCACCGCGGTCCAGAGTTCGGCTTCCGCCCCCGCTGGCGTGCTGTTTTGCCAGTGAATGCCGTGATACAGGAAGAATGCGAGCAGCACGTGCATCAGCACGGCGAGCAGGAAAGCACGCGCCGTGCCGCGTTCCTGCGGCGGTTGAAGCGGAGGACTGGAAGGCTTGCGGATCATTGCGATTTGACGAGCAGCCCGACGCGTTTGACGCCTTGGCCCTTGAGGTCCGACATCACGTTCATCACCGTCTCGTATTTGACGGACTTATCGGCCGCGATCACGACCGGCTGGTCGGGATGGCTTTCCTGGCGACCGGCGACGAAGGTGTCGAGGTCGGCGCGCGTCATCCGCGTTTCGAGATTGGCGCCGGAATCGTCCTTGTAGCGTACGCTCATCGTGCCGTCGGCGCGAATGTTGACGACGACGGGCGGCGTCTGTTGCTGGGGTGCCGCTCCGCCGACCGTGGGCAGATTGACGATCGACGGCGCGATCAACGGCGCCGTGACCATGAAAATCACGAGCAGCACGAGCATGACGTCGATATACGGCACGACGTTGATGTCGGCCATCGCGCGGCGCGAACGGCTGCCGCGCATGCTCGATCTGACTGAGCCTCCCATCTCCGACTCCTTGAAGATTAGTGGGCCTGACGCTGCAGGATGTTCGAGAACTCTTCAATGAAGGTTTCGAAGCGGATCGCGAGGCGGTCGATGTCGTGCGCGTAACTGTTGTAGGCGACGACAGCCGGGATCGCGGCGAACAGACCGATGGCGGTGGCCGTCAGCGCTTCGGCGATGCCCGGCGCGACGTTCGCGAGCGTGGCCTGCTGGACGTTCGCGAGACCGCGGAACGCGTTCATGATCCCCCAGACCGTACCGAACAGACCGATGTAGGGGCTCACGGAGCCGACCGAGGCGAGGAACGCGAGGTTCGCTTCGAGCGCATCCATTTCGCGCTGGAAGGCGGCGCGCATAGCGCGGCGCGCGCCGTCGAGCACGGCGCCCGGGTCGGTGATGCGTTTTTCCTTGGCCTTCAGGAACTCGCGCATGCCCGATTCGAAGATCCGTTCGAGCGCGCCGACCGAATGCCGATTGTTCGCGGCGCTCTGATAGAGCGACTGCAGGTCGCCGCCCGACCAGAAGTCGCGCTCGAAGCGCTCGGTCTGCGCGCGGGCGCGCCGGATCGCAAACCACTTGCGGAAGATGAAGGTCCAGGAGATCAGCGAGAGCAGAAGCAGCAGCCCCATCACCGCCTGTGCCAGCACACTCGCATTGAGAACGAGGGAGATGATCGAGAAGTCTTGTGTCGTGTTCATAGAGGTTCGTTAGTAACGGACCGGTGCGGGTCGGTGCGAGTCCACTGGCGTCGTATCAACGGTAATCACTGCAAGACCGTTGACACGGACTCTGCGTCTTTGTCCGGTCCGCGGCGCAACGCGTCGAGAACCGGGTCGGGAATCGCGGCGGGCCGCAGCGTGGCGCCATCGACACAGGCGACGCGAATGCTGCCTGCCGCAAGCAGCGTTTCGCCGCGCCACGCCTCTTGCACGAAGTCGACCGACGCGCGGCCGAGCCTGCCGATCTGACTGACGATTGTCAGGAGATCGTCGAGACGGGCCGGCGCGTGATACTCGAGCGCCGTGCGGCGGACGACGAACAGCGTGCCGGTCTGCCCGGCGAGCCGGCGCTGATCGACGCCGCAGGCGCGCAGCCACTCGGTGCGCGCGCGCTCGAAGAACTTCAGGTAGTTGGCGTAGAACACGATGCCGCCGGCATCGGTGTCTTCGTAATACACACGAACCGGCCACGTGAAGTTTTGCGCCTCACCGGGCCGGGCCGCGCCCGTCTGGCTGGTGGATCTTTCCATGCCGCGCATTCTACCGGAACGGACCGGGGTACTGACTTTCGTCAAGCTGACAGTCAGGCGACTGGGCTGCGGTGGACCGTCATGCCGGCGAACGACTGTGCGACGGGCATCAGCTCGATCGTATTGATATTCACGTGCGCGGGGCGCGTGGCGATCCAGTAGACGGAGTCGGCGATGTCCTCGGCCGTGAGCGGCTGGACGTCCTTGTAGACGTTCGCGGCCTTCGCATCGTCGCCGCGATAGCGGACGTTCGAGAATTCGGTGCCGCCGCAGAGGCCCGGCTCGATATCCGTGACGCGCAGTGCCGTGCCCGCGAGATCGGCGCGCAGGTTCAGGCTGAACTGGCGGACGAAGGCCTTCGTGGCGCCGTACACGTTGCCGCCCGGATACGGCCAGCGCCCGGCCACCGATCCGAGATTGAAGATGTGGCCGCGATCGCGGGCGACCATGCCCGGCAAAAAGGCGTGCGTCACCTGGACGAGGCCCGTGCAGTTCGTGCCGATCATCGTTTCCCACTCGTCGAGGTCGGCCTTGTGAGCCGGTTCGATGCCGAGCGCGAGCCCCGCGTTGTTGACGAGCACGTCGATGGCCGCGAATTCGGCCGGCAGGGCGGCCGGGGCCGCCGCGACGGCGGCGCGGTCGCGCACGTCGAGTTCGAACGGCAGCAGCGCGTCGCCGAGTTCGGCGGCAAGCGCGTCGAGGCGGTCCTTGCGGCGCGCGGTCGCGACGACACGGTGGCCGCCCTTCACGAAAGCGCGGGCGATGGCGGCGCCGAATCCGGCGGAGGCTCCAGTGACGAAGACGATCATGGCGGTTTCCTCGTGGAAGGTCTGAAAAAGAGAAAGCGGCAAGCGTACGTCCATTGCCGGGGTCGGGCAAGGATGCACCCACAGGCAGGGGGCCGGAACGGCCGCGCCCCGGCTGCGGGGCGCCGGGCCCCGGCGGTTGCCTATTCCAGGCTCATCCAATAAACTACCGCGTTCAATCCCTGCGTGACTGGCGATAGGGTTCCCCGCTGGCGGCACGCATGCCGCTGGCCGGAAACGGAATCCAAGGTGGAGCAACCCACCGTGAAGCGCAGGGTGCCGTTTTGCCGTTCGCCTGGGCAGCCAGAATTCGCGCGCTACAACTAGCGCTGCATGGGCGTGCTTGCCCGTGGCTGTCCTGCCTTGCGTGCGATGCACCCCATTGCGCCACGTCCTCACAGCCAGCAGTGCCGCGTACCCGCCACGGGTGTCGCGCGAGTCCCGGTCAACCTGAACACACTTAACGGAATCCGTATGTTTGACAGAGCCGAAAGCACTATCGCCAAAGTCGATCCCGAACTCTGGAAGGTTATCGAACTCGAAAACCGCCGCCAGGAAGAGCACATCGAGCTGATCGCCTCGGAAAACTACACGAGCCCGGCCGTGATGGCCGCCCAGGGCTCGCAGCTCACCAACAAGTACGCCGAAGGGTACCCCGGCAAGCGCTACTACGGCGGCTGCGAATTCGTCGATATCGCCGAGCAGCTCGCGATCGACCGCGTGAAGGAACTGTTCGGCGCCGAAGCCGCGAACGTCCAGCCGAACTCCGGTTCGCAGGCGAACCAGGGCGTGTTCTTCGCGATGCTCAAGCCGGGCGACACGATCATGGGCATGAGCCTCGCCCACGGCGGCCACCTCACGCACGGTTCGCCGGTCAACATGTCGGGCAAGTGGTTCAACGTCGTCAGCTACGGCCTGAACGAAGACGAAGACATCGACTACGAAGCGGCCGAGAAGCTGGCCCAGGAACACAAGCCGAAGCTGATCGTGGCCGGTGCCTCGGCGTTCGCGCTGCGCATCGACTTCGAGCGCTTCGCGAAGATCGCCAGGAGCGTGGGCGCCTACTTCATGGTCGACATGGCGCACTACGCGGGCCTCGTGGCCGCGGGCGTCTACCCGAACCCGGTGCCGCACGCCGATTTCGTCACGACGACGACGCACAAGAGCCTGCGCGGCCCGCGCGGCGGCGTGATCCTCATGAAGGCCGAATTCGAGAAGCAGATCAACTCGGCCATCTTCCCGGGCATCCAGGGCGGTCCGCTCATGCACGTGATCGCGGGCAAGGCCGTGGCGTTCAAGGAAGCGCTCTCGCCGGAGTTCAAGACGTATCAGCAGCAAGTCGTCAAGAACGCGCGCGCGCTCGCCGAAACGCTGGTCAAGCGCGGCCTGCGTATCGTCTCGGGCCGCACCGAAAGCCACGTCATGCTCGTCGACCTGCGCGCCAAGAACATCACGGGCAAGGCAGCGGAAGCCGCGCTCGGCGCCGCGCACATCACCGTCAACAAGAACGCGATTCCGAACGACCCGGAAAAGCCGTTCGTCACGAGTGGCATCCGTCTCGGCTCGCCGGCCATGACGACGCGCGGCTTCGGCGAGAAGGAAGCCGAGCAGGTGGGCAACCTGATCGCCGACGTCCTCGACAACCCGGAAGACACGGCCACGATCGAGCGCGTGCGTGCCCAGGTCAGCGAGCTGACGAAGCGCTTCCCGGTTTATCGCTGATCCGGCGCCCGCTCGGCCATGCGCTGCCCCTTTTGCCGGCACGAAGACACGCAGGTGGTGGACTCCCGCGTGTCCGAGGACGGCGCCGCGATCCGGCGCCGCCGCCGCTGCCCGGCCTGCGACAAGCGTTTCACGACGTATGAGCGGGTCGAGCTGGCGATGCCGTCCGTCGTCAAGAAGGATGGCAGCCGCACCGAATTCGACCGCCGCAAGATCATGGCCAGCATGCAACTGGCGCTGCGCAAGCGCCCGGTTGCCGCTGACGCGATCGACGCGGCAGTCGCCCGCATCGAATATCAGCTGCTCGGCAGCGGCGAGCGCGAGGTGCGCAGCGACCGCCTCGGCGAGCTCGTGATGGCCGAGTTGCGCGAACTCGACAAGGTTGCGTTCGTGCGCTTCGCCTCCGTCTACCGGCGCTTCGAGGACGTCTCCGAATTCGAGGACGTGATCGAGGAATTTCGCCGCTCCAACAACGCTGGCACGACGCCCAAGAAGCGCTGAGCCTGTCTGCATTTTTCCGTTCTCCCCAGTTTTCCTGTGTGACGACTGCATTGTCGCGAGCTCGATTCGCGCGCGCCACCTGGCCGTTCGGGTAATGGTGGCGAAGGCCGCGTATCGGTAGAGTCATGGCGATCCCGATGAAATATGGATTGCTCATGAAATGCCAGGGCTTCTCGCTGATCGAGACGATGGTCGTCGTCGTGCTGCTTGCCGTCTTTGCGACAGCAACGACTCCCGTGTTCGTCGCGTGGCGCGCGCGCGACGAAGTGAAGGCCCGCGCCGATGCGTTGCTCGGCACGCTCGCCTATGCGCGCAACGAGGCCATACGGCGCAAGACGCGCATTACCGTTTGCCGCATCGACGCGGCGCGCAACTGCCTCGCGTCGAGTGCGGCCTGTCCTTCGGGCGCCGCCGACTGGTCGTGCGGATGGGCCGTCATGGCCGACGCCGCGGGCGGGCCCAGGCTACTGCGCGTGCAGGGCGCCGTCGATGGCGTCGGCGTCGCGTCGCCGTTGACCGCCATGACTTTTACGCCGCCGGCCGGGCAGGCGATCGGCGTGCTGCGCAATTTCGAAGTCGCGCCGCGCGGGGTCAGCGCGGCGACCCGCGGCGATGCGTGGCGCCGTTGCATTCGCATCGCGGCGGGCGGCAGGGCGCGCATCAGCGACGGCGCCTGCCAGGCGTCGTCGTGAGGGCCGCCCGATGTCATTCCAGCGGCGGTGCGACCTTGCTCGAAGTGACGCTCGCGATGGCGGTCATGGCCATTTGCGCGCTCGGTCTCATGAGTACGCAACTCGCGATTGCGCGCCATGCGCAGTCGGCCGCCGCGCGCGAACGCGCTGCGTTCGCCGCGGACGCCCTGGCCGAGGCCTCGGCGTTTTCCCCGGCGGCGGCCCTCGAAGCCTGGAAGACGCGCGTGGCCGCCATCGTGCCCGAAGGGGCCGCTGCGATAACGAGCGGCGGACCGGAGACGTCGATTGCGACGGTGACCTGGGCGATAACCGGCGGCCCGGCTTCCGGCCGCGATATGGCCGGCGCCTCCGCCTGCCCGGGCGCAACCACGAGTGCAGGACGCGATTGCGTTGCCCTGGCGTTCGCCCGATGAGCGACCGCACGGCCCCGTCGCAGGGCGGCAGGGGCCATACGCTGCTCGAACTGGTGATCGCGGTGGCCCTCGGCCTCGTCGTCGTGACCGGGGCGGTCGTTGCCTATCGCGCGCAGTATCAGGCGTTCGTTGTGGCCTCCGATGCCGCGCGTATCCACGAAGCCGGGATGAACGCGCTGACGCTCGTCGGCGAGCAGATCCAGAGCGCGGGGTACGTCCCGGCCGATATGCCGCAAGACCTCGGCGGCCCGGCGATCTTCGGTTGCGCGGGCGGGCGTCCGGGCGGGCCGGACGACGCGGTGGTCTGCGCGGCGCTGTCGGGCGGGTCGGACGGGGTGGCCGTCCGCTATGTCGGCGACCTCGCCTCGACCTGGCCGTCATCGGCGGGGCAGGCAACCGATTGCCTCGGTCAGGCAGTCGGCGCCGCAAGCGCGATCGTCGTCAACCGCTATCACGCGAAGGCCAGCGGTTCGACGGGCGAGCCGGAGCTCTACTGCGAGGGCTCGGGGCGGGTCGGGACGGCGCAGCCGCTCGTCGAGGGTGTCGAAAGCCTGCGCGTTCGCTACTGGCTGGCGGGCGCCACGCAGCCCGTGAGTGCGTCCGCCGTGGCGGGCGATCAGTGGCCGGCCGTGAGCGCGGTCGATGTTTGCGTTCAGGTCCGCGGGGCGTCGTTCCCGCGCAAGGTCGCTTATGTCGATTGCGACGGCGTATCGAAGACGGCAACCGATGGACGCGCGCGTCAAACGTTCTGGCGCCACGTCGCCTTGCGCAATCGCCAGGGAGCGCTGTCATGAGAGGCGCACGTCAACGGTCCGCTGCACGGTCCACTCAACGGTCCGCGCGCGGCATTGCGCTGCCCGTGGTGCTGGTGATCGCGTCGATGATGCTCGTTTCGTCGTCGGCATGGTTCGAGGCATCGCTGCTCGAATCGCGCAACGCCAATTTCATGGCCGATCATCTGCGGGCCTTCCACGCCGCCGACGCCGCGCTGTCGCTCTGCACGGCGGCACTCGCGAG
>Ga0164242_10009466_pt1 | contig 10508 bp, 8 predicted proteins | sample OricomgcompostMG_FD_108783 | JGI IMG/M metagenome (GOLD analysis project Ga0164242, IMG submission 108783) | Miracle-Growth compost microbial communities from Emeryville, California, USA - Original compost - Miracle growth compost (MG) ... | reverse complement strand
CCGTTATGTCGCGAATGAAGAGCAATGGGCGAAGATCAATCATTTCCGTCGTCTGTTGGAGCTCCCTGCACTCGCGCTGCGTCTCCTGGAAGAGACGCACACGGAAGGTGATCACGTACGCACACGCAGGTACGATGTCGATGCCAGCGCAGAGAGTCCGGCAGGGCGCGTCCTTCTGATCGAGTACGAAGGAACCACGGTGGAGCAGCCTCCCCGTCGTCCTGGTGAAGGTCGTCACGTCCGTTGATGGCATAGAGCCCCCTAGCGCCTTCACGGGCGCTAGGGGGCTCTATGGGCGTTAGGCGCCGCTCACCGTCACCGTCTGACTGGACTGGTTGTTGACCTGACCGGTGCTATCGGTCACCGTCAACTGCACCGTGTAGTCGCCGGCGCTGGCGAACGTGTACGTCGGGTTCTGCTCGGTGGAGGTACCTTCGCCGTCGCCGAAGTCCCAGAGCCACGAACCAATGCTACCGCCAGTGGCGGTCGAGGTATCGGTGAACGCGACTTCCAGACCCGTGGCTTCGTACGTGAAGCTGGACGCCAGTACAGCCGCAGCGACGGTAACACTCTTCGTGGTGTCGTTGGCACTGGACCCATTGGTATCCGTCACGGTCAGCTTCACGCTGAAGGTGCCGTCGGCCGAATAGGTGTACGAGGGGTTCTGCGCCGTACTGGTACCCGTGCCGTCACCGAAATCCCAGGCCCAGCTACCGATCGTGCCGCCCGTATCCGTGGAAGTATCCGTGAACGTCACGGCGCGACCACTGACACTCGAGGTAAAGTTTGCCGCAAGGACGGGCTCAGCGGCGACGGTGATCGACTGGGTCTTGCTGTTGGTCGAAGTACCATCGGTATCCGTGACCGTGAGCTTGACCGAGTAGGTGCCGGCCGAGCCATAGGTGTGCGTGGCATTCTGGGTCGTAGCGCTATTGCCATCGCCGAAGTCCCACGCCCACGTCGCGATCGTACCGTTGATATCCGTCGACGTATCGGTAAAGCTGGCGTCGAGGTAGGTCGCCGTGTGGGTAAAGTTCGCAGTCACCACCGGAGCAGCGGTGGCCGTCACGCTGTGCGAGACGTTGCTCGTGGTCGTTCCATCGGCATCGGTCACGGTCAACTTGACGTTGTAAGTACCTGCCGCACTGTACGTGTAGGTAGGATTCTGATCCGTCGAGGTGCCTGCACTGTCGCCAAAATCCCACAGCCAGGCAGCAATGGAACCGTGCTGATCGGTGGAAGTGTCGGTGAAGGTGACGTCGAGATGATCCACGGACGACGTAAAGGCCGCCGTCACGACCGGCAGTTCCTTGGCGAAGGTGAAGATCTGTGTGCCCATGTAGAGTCGATCACTGCCGGCGGTGGTGATCTGCTGGGTGAAGCTGCCATCTTCGTTCTCGGTGACCGCGGCCGTCATCGACTGCGTGATGTTACCCGCCGCCAGGTTGAGGTTGTAGGTAGCGTTCAGTGCGGCGATCACGTCCGAGACCTTCGGCGCATCCATGGTCAGTGCGGGCTGATTGGCCGCCAGCTTGGACAGATCGACGCGCGTGTAGTACATGTTGACCTGGCCGGCGCCGTAGGTCGCCGGATCCGTGGTCCCGACCACGATCATGCTGTTGGCCCCATCGCCGCCGTAGGAAATGGGGTCATTGAAGGTTGCCTTCTCCACGGTGAGCGCGGTCGGCAGATAAATCAGGTTCTCGAGATTGATCAGGTTGACCAGAATCGTCTCAGGCGACTGGGTCAGATCCTGCGTAGAGACATCACCGCTCATGATGGGTAGATTCCTCGTGGCTGAAAGAAGAGGGCGTCATAGCCTAGCGCTGATTGGATTCGAGTACTTTACAAAGCCTTAGTATTCCCTTGAACCACCTTACCTTCACAAGGAGATGTCCCATGTCCATTATCCGTACCGTGCTCTTGGCCATCGCGCGTGCCTGCAAGAACGTCAATGAGCGCATCCAGCATGCGCTGATCTTCAAGAACTCCCTGACCGCTGGCAGCATCCAGTTCTACGCCTTCGGAGAAGTCCAGGACGGCGAACCGGTGGATGGTCAAGTGATCGTCTACGATACGCGCTTCAAGTGTACGCGGATCTGTGGCTATCACTTCGACAACCGTTACCTGATGCGCCTCACGCCGCGTGAGCGCTGCATGGCTGTGTGGAACGACTGTCTGAGCACCGATGGCATGCGTCCGCTGGGTATCTTGGAGAACGATCAGCTCTACACGCCCTACGGTCCGGCCCAGCCGATCCCGCCGCGCTATCGCAAGCTATTCGCCGAGGAAACCAAGCGCCTCCAAGAACCGCAGGACGACGCCCTCTTCATCTAGGAGATTTCATGTACCATCAGCTCCAGCTATCACTCCATAGCGATCATCCCCTGCATCCCGAAGAGATGACGTCTATCTGCGCGTTCCTCCAGATCCCTACACGCGCTCTGCGTAATCAACTTTGGGAGCAGCACTGGCCCCCGCAGGTTCACATGCGCACGACCTTCGCCTCGCGGATCACGCTGCCACTTCCTTCGCAGAGCCACCAAACGGGTCTCTATGCCTTAGGTCCTGCATTTCGTCCCGATGTCCGCAGTCGTCCTTTGGAGACGGGCCCCAACCTCAGGGTGCTTCATCGGCGACTCGCCGAGAGCCTGACAGGTGATGGAAAGTTGTCTAGCGCACCCCCGCGTCTCGGCTCTCTGCAGCTCGAAGCCCTGGAAGGCATCTTGATGATGATGGCCGATAGTCGACAAGCATTGGACTCTCGTGGATACACGGCGCACTTCGAGGCTTTGCGTATCGAGGTGCTTCCCTCAGCCACGGTGGTCGTCTACACGTTGGACCACATCGCTCCCCACCAGCACCGCTGCCGCCTCGCGGCCTCCGGTGCGGACATTCCGATCCAACACCTCACCCAAGCGGCATAGCGCCACTCCCCCTCCTCCCCGACCAAGGGAGGAGGGGGAGTGGTCGTAAGGGCTTTTTTTTTTGCCCTTACGAGATGAAGATCGCCACAAGCAGGGCGTAACTCACCAGCAGCACGGCCTCACACAGGACGTGCGTGCGTAGGATTGCCGACATAGGCGCGCGTCGCTCGGCGACGCACAACGCAATTTGAACACAGGCTTCTGCCGCCAGAGCCAGTACCAGGGACACCGGTACCAGATACCAGAAGATGGCGGTGGTCAGGAGCGCCTCCGAAAGGAGGTGCAGTGCCAAAGCACGACGGTAGTGACGTGAAGCGCGTCGACGCGCTTCACTGTAACCAACGTCGATGAGATTCGCTACCACGAAATGCTTAGCGATGAGTAAGGAGAACAAAAGCCAAGCCTTCATGGACCGAACCCTCCCCCAGGCGATGGACTAAGGACAGGCGGCCTTCTTTTACGCTGCGACTGCAGCGTGGAACCAATCCCGGTTCCCAGCACGTTGCCTGAGAGGTTTCAGATCCCTCACAAAATGAGGTTCCTTATCCACATCTGGCAAGAGACCTCCAATGTCCGTGAGCGGCATAGCCGCGTACCACTTCTCGCGAGGCGTGCGTTTGAGCTTGCGATGCTTGGCCCACTGCATCGTGAGCCAGGAGGATTCCGCGAGGCGTTCGATGTGGAGAGAGATGTCGACGTCCACCTCCTGGAAGAGCTTGGAGGAGCCATCGTACATGCCCTTGCCGGCGACTTCCTTGACCAGGTCTTCCATGCCTTGACGTTCCAATTGCAACGCCATGGGACCCAACTGATGGAAGACCATGCAGAAGGTCTTGCGTTTGGTGAAGAAGTTGCGTAGACGACGAAGCAGATCGCGCAGCTCCGAACCCGTCGTGGAGATCGACAGGCCCTTCTTGTCCAGCATGGCCGGGTAATCCAGAATGACGCCATGAATCTCGTAGCCTTCTTCTTCCTTCTGCTCGATCAGGTCGAAGATATCGAAGACACAGGTGTCCGAAGGATCCACGCGGCACATGGCTGTATGGTAGCCGTTGACCGAGAGCTTTTCCTTGACGTAATGCGCCGCCACTACGGGATCGACATTGGCCGTCGAACAAGGCTGACCGGTTTCGCGCTCCATGAGCATGGCGTAGACCGTCAGCGCATTCTGCGTCGCTTCGTTCTCGGTGGAGATGTGAAGGAGCATCGGCTTCTTGTGGATATCGATCATCCAGGGCGTGTTGTAAAGCGCCAGATCCACGAAGTTCGTGAGACCAAAGCCCGATTTGTAATTGTGCGAGATGGCGCTCACCAGCCAGAACTCCCCGCGCAAAGCGCCGGGATGGTCATAGCACGCTTCATTGATCGCCTGTTGACCGAACTTCAGCGCACCATCGCGCGAGAGCGCATCTTTCGCGCGCTGCATGATGTCGATGGTGGACTCTTCGTTCTCGAAGTAGATCTCGTCCACCAAGCCCTTGATGCGCTGATGCGCCATGCCCTTGGCGATTTGATTGAGCTCACGGGCGACTTCCTTGAAGTACGAGCGCAGCTCCACGGCCGGTCCTTGACCGAAGGCGGCGCGCTGATACATCGACTTGGCGATCTCCAAGAAGCGGCGTGAATCCAGATGGTCTTGCAATTCCGACTTGATGCCGGAGCATTGTTTCAAGATGACGCCGTTATTCGGCCGTCCTTCCAGTTCGAGGGGATCTTCCATCCCGAGCTCAAAGGCGGCATAAATACTGTCGTCCTCCCCCGCAGCCACGCGAATCCTTTGTAGGAGCGCGGGCTTATCGAATGGCCCGTTATCCGAAGCCGCCACCATCCACGTGGCGGTCTTCTTAAGCTCCAGCAGACGTTCGCGTGCGCCGGCAAACTCAGCGCCTGTCTCCGGTAAACGTATCGACTCGATCACTTCCGTCGCTAGTGCGGTGGATCGGGCCTGCGGCTCTTTGATCAAGGCCTCCTTGTACAGGAGTGTGATGACCTTGACCAACAGCAATTTTGACTCCATGAATAACCCCTAGCGGTGAGGTTGATGCAGCTATGAAAATGGTCTACGCGGAATCGTGGATGATCGATGCCCTGAAGGCGGCTCACCTCCCGCCGACAGCCCTCCTCGATCTCCCTGTCCTCCTCGACACACTATCGCCGAAGGACGTGGCTTTCTACCTCGCGATGAACCGTTCGCTTACTGAGTTCTTGCCAAAAGACTTGGTGGCGAGCTTCTCGCCAATCGATGTGCGTCTGGAGCTCTTGGGGGATCATCCCAAAGCACAGCGGGTGGCCGATGCCCTGCGGCATCGTCAGTACGCCAAAGGCGCCGTTCCGCCGCGCGCCAACGACAGCGATTACAAGCTGACGTGTGACCTGCTCGATCCGGATACGCTCGTCTTCCAACATATCCTGAAGAGCGATCCATCGCTCTCGGCGAACTACTACGCGTCCACGCTACTGGAACGCGTGCTGCGGCAGATGTACACGACGCTCTCCTTCGAGAAGCTGGTCGTGTTGCCGGTGTTCCGCTGGTGGATGGAACTGCGTCAGCAAGCGCTCATTCCGAACAAGGTCGTGTAACCTTACGCGGGTTTAACGTGTTTGTGTTATAAATCCTATAGTCCACCGGCGCTTAAGGTTCGGTCTCGTCTCATTCGAGGCGGCATCGGTCCTTCTGACACCGGCGCGACCCCCTCCTCGCTCCCCAGGCTGTCATGCCGCTCACGGGAGCACACGGATCGCGTCCATGCTCTTCAGTGCGAAAGGCCAAGAGAAGGCGAGATCAGTCCGATGGCCAGCGGGTGCACACGCTGTCTGCGCCATCCCTGCTCTTTGTTTCACTAAGGAACGTTCCTCATGTCCAAGCAAGTCAACATCGGCAATGTCGTCGAGAGCCTGAAGGGCACCCTCGCCGCCGAAGGCGCGGCCACCAAGGCCCGTCCGGCCGCGGGGCTGGTGGCCTCGTACGAGTCGCTCGACGACACCCAGCGCCAGACCCTCGCGCAGACCCGCAGCGAGTTCAAGGACATCATCCAGTCGGCCATGGCCTCGATCGGTATCGAGAACATGGGCTTCGACCTGGATCCCAAGAACTACCGCAACCCGCACGAAGCGACCGTCGCCCAGTACAGCCGCGACAACGCCCTGTCGGCTGCCGCCATCGTCGCGATGGCCGCCGGCGACCCGGTGAAGTTCGCCCGTACCGCCCTGGAAAGCAAGTTCGAAGCGGCGCCGGGCGCTCCGCTGACCACCCCGACCTCGGCCTTCGGTTCCGCCGGTTCGATGGACTACCGTGACCAGTCCGCCTGGTCGCTGGAAGCCTACGACAACAAGAACCTGACCGACTTCCTGCCGTACTCGATCGCGTTCAACATCTACGGCCAGCGCCAGGACGAGTACAGCGAGCTGCTGTTCAAGACCTTCGTCGTGCCGCCCGAGCAGGCCGGTATCGAAGTGACTGCCAGCCGCCTGCTGGTGTACCGTGACCAGAACCACACCAGTGCTTCGGGTTACAACATGGGCAAGCGCAACCTGATCGAAGCGCATGTCGATCACACCCTGCTGCAGGACGAGTCCACTCGCCTGGTGCCGGTGGCCGCGACCGACGGCAGCAACGACAGCGTGCTGGTGTCGACCGACCTGGTGGGCACCACCTACCTGCAGCTCGGCGGCGTCAGCGTGCCGACCCGTCCGATCAAGATCGGCGTGCCGGTGGACCTGATCAAGATCTCGCAGTACCAGCCGCTGGTCGGCGCCGGCCTGCAGTTCGACAACCAGGACTCCGTCGACAGCGCCATCCGCCTGTCGCAGATCGTGATCGACACCGGCGTCAGCGATGCCCCGGGTGTGGTGTTCAACACCCTGACGCTGCCGGGTCACCAGTTCCAGCGTTCGCTCAACGGCAACTACCGCGAGATGAACCTGAACTTCGAGACTGCCGGCCTGGTCGTGACCAAGACCTCCACCGCCGTGGACGGCACCGTGCCGGCCGCGTTCTCCTCCTCGATCCCGGCCGGCTGGTCGGTGACCCTGGGCGTGAGTGTCAACGGCAAGGTCAACGTCGAGAAGGGCAACTGCACCCTGACCGCCAGCACCCTGGTGGTGACCGGCGCGTACGACGTCAACGGCAACCCGCAGTCGCTGACCACCGGCTCCGGCCTGGCGGTCGTGACCGCGCTGGCGGCCTACAAGGTGGGTGGCTACGAGCTGCTGGTCAACCGTACCAACTCGAACCGTCGCACCCGCGGTCTGCGTATCGACACCACCCTGGTGCGCGAGCGCTACTACATCCCGCTGGCCGCGCCCATCTCGGTCGCTCGTCCGAACGATCCGTGGGCCCAGCAGCAGGCGACCGACCTGAAGGCGATCGTCACCACGGCGCGTATCCGCAATACCAACAACGCGATCACCGCGCAGTTCAACATCATCGATGCGCTGCAGTCCTACGTCACCGCCCCGTACAAGGCCGGTGAAGACGACACCGCCGCCATCGGTGGCCTGGGCCGCCTGCTGATCACGCCGTACTTCCAGAACGTGACCTTCGACCTGGCTGATGCGCTGAACAGCGTCTCCAGCGAGAACAAGGCCGAGGACATCCAGGGCGCCCTGGTCAACAAGATCCGCGACATCGCCTTCGACATGCTGCAGAAGTCGAACTACCAGCCGGCCCTCGAGGCTCAGCTGGGTGGCCCGGCGGCGAAGCCGATCCTGTTCGTCGGTACCGACCAGGTGCTGATCCGCTGGCTGATGGTCACCGGCGACGACCGTACCTTCACCCCGATGTTCGATTCGGCCATCGTGAAGGAGTCGCTGGACAACCGCATGTACGGCAAGATCTTCCTGACGTTCGTGCGTCCGGATGCCAACGAGCCGGATCTGCTGTCCTTCGGTGCCCACATCTGGTCGACCGAGCTGGTCTCGACCCTGCAGGTGACCCGCTCCGGCGAGTCGAACTCGATCGAAACCATGGTCCAGCCGCGTACCCTGCACATCAACATGATGCCGGTCTGCGCCATGATCACGGTCACCAACCTGTCGCAGGTCGCCGGCACCGCCGCGGTCTACAACGTGCTCAACACGGTGCAGAACCCCGACGCGTTCAACTTCACCACCCCGTAATCGGGGGTTCGCTTACCTGGTGCAATGCCAGGATCTCCCACGGAGAGGAGCGCCGCAAGGCGCTCCTCTCCGTTTTATGCCCTCAACACGCCTAGGGCATTTAAGAGGTCTTCAAAGACACATTACTCCTTGATAAGCCTGCTTGATATCCACATTACCCTCTCGTAGTCCCTGCTCTGTCTTTCTCCCGATCCCTCTTAGCCTTGGCTCCTGACTTCCAATGGATGATCCGCAACCCTACGATCCCAAGCGTGCCAAGCTTCTCCCGTGTCGGGGAGCTGAGTACGAATCGCAAGAAACGATTAACAACGACAACGTCAAGCAGCAGTTACGATCTCAGCTTGAGATGGGCACCGAGATCTTGAACTTGACGGGTGTGCCGATTACGATTACGACGCGCTTTGGTGAGCGATACACGCTCAGTCCGCGCTTTGATACGGGCCCCGTCTGGAAGCGGGCCCTGTTCTTCACCATTCGCCGCAGGGCGAGCGACGAGGTGAAGATCCAGCCACCGTACCGCTCAGAATCCGACAGCGCCAGCGTAGCGTCTAGGGCCTATAACGGCCTGGTGAACCAGGAACGTTCAGGCATCCTCTCCCAGAGCGGAACGCGCATGATCAAGATGGGGTGTAGTCTCACCCTGAAAGAACTGAAGAGCGTGGGTGGGCGGCTCTACATGGACGATCTGGATATCGTCATCTCGTTGGCTGAACCCACCGCTGCTGATCATCATCCGTACTCTCGAGCGGCGATTGAAGAGTACATGGCCTTGCGGTGGAGTGACGAAGCCTCGTTCATGTTCCGCATGTACATCGTGGATAACGATCGACGGTACTCCAGCCGTTACTTCAATTTCAATAACCGGATCTATCGGATCCCGGTGGTGTACAAGGACGGGGTTAGAGACGGCGTCTACGTCGTCCATCCACCGGAGGTGTCCAGCGGACTAGCCGCCCATGGGCCAGTGAAGTACGATGCGACGCACATGACGATGGAGGAAGCTGAGAAGGCTTACAACCTCTACGCCACCGTCGCCGATGCCGAGACCTACGGTTTTAGCAAGGAAGGCTTGGCCAGAGAGAATGCCCAGACCAAGCGGGTGGTGGATCAGGCGAAGCTTCTCTACGACGATGAAGAGCGACGTTTCAAGCTGGAAACCATGGAACGCGATCGTGCCTGGGAGCGGGAGAAGTGGGAACATGAGCAGCGCGTGCGGCGAGAGGAGGCTGAGATGGCACGAGAGAAAGCGGAAGCTGCCTTCCGTGAAAAGTTGGAAGAAGATCGTCGTCGCGCGGAGAAGCAGCGGCGCGAAGAAGAGCAATGGAGCCGAGACATTGAAATGGCTCGTGTAAAATCCAGGAAGGAGCTATTGGCTGTTACGTCATCGATGATCACGGTTATCGTGACGATGGTGGTGACACTGGTCAAAGTTACCAAAGGTAAGTAAAGGGGCTAGTTAGGGCCCCGATGGTGTGGATTCCCCATCCGAGGGGGGCGTAACGAGGAACTGATGGATAACGACCTGTTTGACGCGATCACGCAGCATCGCATGCCCGAGTTCAATCGGGATGTCGTGGACGGCCTGGCGGTCAAGGAGATGGAGCGTGTGGAGGCTTACATGAACCGCGTGTGGCAATGCGCGGCCGAAGACTTCCCACAAGGCCTGACCTACGAAGGCTATCGGCGCTTGACGCCGAAAGAAGAATACATGATCCGCGTCCGGCGCGGATCGAGCACCGCGACTTTGGAGATCGCGCGCTCCAACATCTACATGGTGGCGTACAAGCTGCGCTGGCAGGGACAGGACTTGCCCGAGTGCAATGTGCAGCTACCGATCGTGGAAGATGCCGGCATCATCTTCATCCGTGGTACGAAGTACGCGATCTGTCCGGTCCTGGGTGACATTGCCCTTTCAGACGGCGTGGATAGCATCTTCATCCCGCTCCTGCGTGACAAGATGACCTTCAAGCGCCATCAGCACCACATCGTGGTGGATGGACATCTGCAGGGACGGTTCTTCGTCTGGGCCTCGATCCATCACGAGACCAAGAACGATCCGCGTCCTGGCGGTTCACGCATCGTTACGACGTTAGCGCACTACCTCTTCGCTAAGTACGGTGTCACCGGGACGCTCCTGCGTTACACCAAGGCCCATGTGGTCATCGGTACGCATGACACGATCACGCGCGCACAGTACAGTCTAGAGGACTGGGTGCTGGTCTCCAGCACGCGCAACAAGCCCGGACGATTGCGTGACAAGAGCTATCGACCCACGGATGTGGTCATTGCCGTACCGCGTCCGGAATGGAGCGAGACGGTAGCCAACATCCTGTCGGCGTTCTTCTACGTGACGGATTACTTTCCCCATCGCATCACCGCCGAAGATGCCGATGAGCCGTACCTCTGGTGCGCGCTGATGGGTCTGGCGATCTGGGGGACGGGGACCAATGAAGGCCAGCTGGT
>Ga0164242_10009465_pt1 | contig 10508 bp, 8 predicted proteins | sample OricomgcompostMG_FD_108783 | JGI IMG/M metagenome (GOLD analysis project Ga0164242, IMG submission 108783) | Miracle-Growth compost microbial communities from Emeryville, California, USA - Original compost - Miracle growth compost (MG) ... | reverse complement strand
TAGCGCATGTCCATCTCTTTGACGACCCACTGCAGCGCCTCGGCGGCCTTCTTCGGGCTCGTGATGATGGGCGTGATGAGGTGCGGCACACCCGCGTACACGGAGAGCTCGACGCGCTTCGGGTCGACGAGCACCATGCGCACATCGCTCGGCTTCGCGCGCATCAGCAGGCTCGTGATCAACGTGTTCACGAAGATCGACTTACCGGAGCCTGTCGAGCCTGCCACGAGGAGATGCGGCATCTTGGCGAGGTTCGCGACGACGAAGCCGCCGCCGACATCCTTGCCGACGCCGATCGTCATCGGATGGTGGCTGTTCGTCGCGGCAGCCGAGCGAAGCACGTCGCCGAGCGAGACGATCTCGCGATCGGAGTTCGGGATCTCGACACCGATCGCGCTCTTGCCGGGGATCGGCGACAGGATGCGCACCTCGTTCGACGCCACGGCATACGAGAGGTTCTTGCTGAGGGCGGTGACCCGCTCGACTTTGACGCCCGGGCCGAGCTCGATCTCGTACTGCGTGACGGTCGGGCCGCGCGAGAAGCCCGTGACACGGGCATCCACCTGGAACTGGTCGAGCACCGACGTGATCGCCGCCACGACCTCATCGTTCGCTGCCGAACGCGCCTTCGCGGGCGTGCCTGCCGACAGGGTGGATGCCGCCGGCAGCACGTACGGCGCGTCCGGCACCGTTTCCAAGGGTCTTGCCGCTTCGGCCGCGGCCTCGTCGAAGTCGTCGTCGGACAGTGCGCCGAATCCCGGCAGCACGGCGGTCGCCGTGTCGGGACGCAGCCCGGTCGGATGCTTGCCCGTCAGAGCGACATCGCCGGTGAACCTGCTGACAGCGTTCTCGGCATCCTGCAGGTCTGCCAGCACCTCGGTCTTGTAGTCCTGCGGTTCCCGCTCGAGTGCGCTGTCGAAGCCGGCGCCTGAGGACGCGACGCCCAGCACCTCGGTGAACGACGTGTCGGCCGGCTCGAATTCCGGGTCCTCCTCGCGGCCGCTCTTGTTGCGACGCCACCACGGCACGTTCTCGTCGGTGTCGGCCGTCTCGTCTTCGGCGGCGTCCTTGCCCCGGCGGGACTTGCGTGACGGGCGCTCCTCCTGCTCGTCGACAGGCTCGGCGGCCGCTTCCGTCTGCGCACCGAAGAGGTACGAATACAGCTCGCCCAGGCGCTTGCCGACGCGGTTCGGCGGAGTCTTCGTGATGATCAGGACGCTCAGCAGCAGAACCACGATCACGATCGCCGCCGCACCGATCGGCGTGGCGACGGCGGCGAGAGGCGCTCCGGCCATCCAGCCGATCACACCACCGGCCTTCGCCAACGCGTCGATGCCGTCGCTCGGCTGGGGCCGGGACGAGAAGATCTCGCAGAGCGCCGACACCGTCACCAGAAGAAGCGCGAGACCGATGCCGATGCGGGTGTTGTCGTGCACGGAAGCCGGATGGCGGAACAACCACACGGCGAGCAGCAGCATCACCACAGGGAGACCGAAGGCCACCCGGCCGAACAGGCCGCCGAACGTCCAGGCATCCAGTTGCTGGGCCACCTGGTTGTCGATCAGGAACCACTCGACGACCGCGCCGGCCACGGCGAGCAGCACGATGAAGAACGGGAGGCCGTCGCGGCGCTCCTCCTTGGCGAGCTTCTCGGGCCCGAAGGCGCGCGCCGCTCCTCCCACCAGGTGCGCGAGCCCGAGCCACGCCGTCGTCAGGATGCCGCGCTGCGGCTCCGCTGCGGGCAGCACCTTCGTCTTCTGGGTCGCCGTCTGGCGCGACGGCGTGCGCGTGGCCGACGTGCCGCGCGCGCGGGCGCGCGACGTCGACTTGGTGCTCGTGGCCATGGGACAACGGTAGCGGCGGCGGCCGTCATCGCAGCGGAGCACCTGCGGGTGTCTCTCAGATGAGGCAGTCCCGCGTCATTCTCGTGAGCTCGCGCAGAGCCCGGCCCTACGCCTCTATGCGCTGCTCGCCAGTCATCGAGGCTTACGCCTCGATGACCAACGGCACGATCATCGGGCGGCGGCGGTAGCTCGTGTTCACCCAGCGGCCTACGGTGCGCCGCACCACCTGGCTGAGCGCGTGGGCGTCGCGCACGCCGTTGTGGGCGGCATCCGCGAGCGCTGCCGCGATCTTCGGCTTGACGTCGTCGAACACGGCGTCGTCCTCTGCGAAGCCCTTCGCGTGCACCTCAGGCCCGGTGATGATGCGCCCGGTGCCCGCCTCGACCACGACGATGATCGAGATGAAGCCCTCCTCGCCGAGGATCCTGCGGTCCTTGAGGTCCGCATCCGTGATCTCGCCCACCGAAGAGCCATCGACGTACACGAACCCCAGGTCGAGCTGACCGACGATGCGGGCGACGCCGTCGCGCAGGTCGATCACGCTGCCGTCCTCGGCCAACAGCGTGTTCTCCTCCGGAACGCCGGTGTCTTGTGCCAGCTGGGCGTTGGCGACCAGGTGCCGGTATTCGCCGTGCACCGGCATGACGTTGCGCGGCTTCAGGATGTTGTAGCAGTACAGGAGCTCGCCGGCCGCCGCGTGCCCGGAGACGTGCACCTTGGCGTTGCCCTTGTGCACGACGGTGGCACCGAGCTTCGTGAGGCCGTCGATCACCCGGTACACGGCGTTCTCGTTGCCCGGGATGAGGCTGGAGGCGAGGATGACCGTGTCACCTCGCCCGATCTCGATCTGGTGGTCGAGGTTGGCCATACGCGCGAGAACGGCCATCGGCTCACCCTGGGACCCGGTGGACATGTAGACGACCTTGTCGTCCGGCAGGTCGGCGGCCTTCTTGTAGTCGATGAGCACGCCCTCCGGCACGTGCAGGTATCCGAGGTCGGCGGCGATCGTCATGTTGCGCACCATGGAACGCCCGAGGAGAGCGACGCGGCGACCGTTCGCCGCCGCGGCGTGCAGCACCTGCTGCACCCGGTGCACGTGGCTGGAGAAGCTTGCGACGATCACCCGGCGCGGCGCGCGGGCGATGACGTTGTCGAGCACCGGGCCGATCGAGCGCTCGAGGGCGGTGAACCCGGGCACGTCGGCATTGGTCGAGTCCACCAGGAAGAGGTCGACGCCCTCCTCGCCGAGCCGGGCGAACGCGCGCAGGTCGGTGAGTCGGTCGTCCAGCGGGAGCTGGTCCATCTTGAAGTCGCCGGTATGCAGCACCAGGCCGGCGCTGGTACGGATCGCCACGGCGAGGGCATCCGGAATGGAGTGATTGACCGCCACGAACTCCAGCTCGAACGGTCCGAGTCGTTCGCGGCCGCCCTCCTTCACGGTGAGCGTGTATGGCTGGATGCGGTGCTCCTTGAGCTTCGCCTCCACGAGCGCCAGAGTGAGGCTCGATCCCAGCAGCGGGATGTCCGGCTTCAGTCGCAGCAGGTAGGGCACCGCTCCGATGTGGTCCTCATGGCCGTGCGTGAGCACGACGCCGACGACGTCATCGAGCCGGTCGCGCACCGGTCCGAAGTCGGGGAGGATCAGGTCGACGCCTGGCTGGTCCTGCTCGGGGAAGAGCACGCCGCAGTCGACGATGAGGATCTTGCCGTCGATCTCGAAGACCGTCATGTTGCGGCCGACCTCGCCGAGGCCGCCGGTGGGAATGATGCGGAGGGTTCCCGGCTCGAGAGCGGGCGGGTCGTATACCGACGCGGGCATATGCCGTGCCTTTCGTTGTTCCTGTCCCGGCCCGGAAGCATCCGGGTGGCGTTCTGTCCCCGGTCGGCGCTGCCGACCGGTGCGGTGTTCTCAGCGCGTCGTGCCCGCCACCTTGGGGAGCGCTCCCCCGGCGGCCGCGTTACGATCGGGCCTGAAGTTGGTCAGATCGAGACCCTCCACGTCGTGCACGAGGTCGAGGTCCGCTTCGATCTGCGCGGCTTCGAAGTCCTCGGGACCCACGAGCGGGAGTCTTACTCGAGGGCTCTGGATGCGACCGAGTCCGTGAAGCAGGTACTTGGCGGCGACCGTGCCCGGCACGTGGGTCATGACCGCCCGCACGAGCGGCTCGAGTCTCTTGTGATGCTCGGTCGCGGTCTTCAGGTCGCCGCGGTTGACGGCGTCGATGATCTCCCGGTAGGGACGCGCAGCGATGTTCGCCGTGACGCCGACCAGACCGGTGGCCCCGATCGCGAGGTGCGGAAGCACGTTCTCGTCCGATCCGGAGAAGTACATCAGGTCGGTGTTGTTGAGCACGCGCGACACCTCGGCGAAGTCGCCCTTGGCATCCTTGATGGCCACGATGTTCGGATGCTTGGCCGCGCGCAGGATCGTGTCGTACTTGATCGGCACCCCGGTGCGGCCGGGGATGTCGTAGAGGATGACCGGCAGGTCCGTGGCGTCGGCGATGAGGCGGAAGTGCGTGAGGATGCCCGCCTGCGTCGGCTTGTTGTAGTAGGGCGTGACGATCATGACGCCGTCGGCGCCGGCCTTCTCGCTGGCCTTGTAGAGCTGGATCGCGTGCGCGGTCTCGTTCGACCCGCCACCCTGGATGATCTTGGCGCGACCCGCCGCGACGTCGAGCCCGACCTCGATGAGGCGGAGCTTCTCGTTGTCGGTCAAGGTCGACGTCTCACCGGTCGTGCCGGAGATGACGATGCCGTCCGCACCGTCGGCGATGACGTCGTCAAGGTGCTTCTCCACGCCGGGCCAATCCACTTCACCGTCGGCGGTGAACGGAGTCACCAGCGCGACGAGGACCTGGCCGAACGGATTCTCTGACGTGGACACGTGGTTCAGGTTACCGTGGCCCGGCGATCGCGGGCATGTCACGATACGTCACACATCGCCACCGACTCCCCTGCGCGACGTAGCGTGGCCACCAGCCATGAACCCCGCAGCCGCCCTCGCCGTCATCGCCGGCCTCCTCGTCATCGCGACACTCGCCGGAGTGATCTGGCGTGCACGGAACGGCCGGGTGCGGGACGCCGGCGGGGCGCGGGTGAACGCGCAGTCACTCGGACCGGGCGTCGAATTCGGCTCGACGGCGACCATCCTGCAGTTCTCCACCGAATACTGCGGTCCCTGCCGCGTCGCCGAGCGCGTCCTTGGCGGAATCGCCTCCGAGCGAGACGGCGTGCGCTTCCTCGAGGTGGACCTCGGGCAGCAGCCGCACCTCGCCGGTGAGTTCGACGTGATGCAGACGCCAACGATCCTGCTGCTGGATGCCGATGGAGACATCCGCTCCCGCATCGGCGGTGTGCCACGCGCGAACGAGGTGGCCGCGCGACTGGATGAAATCGAGAAGGAGAGCCGTGTCGCCGCAGCCTGACGGAGCATCCGTTCGCACGAAGAAGCCCGGCATCGATCCCCGCGGGCCGCGGTTCGGAGCCGGGATCACGGCAGTGCTGCTGCTCGTTGCCCTGTTCCTCGGGCTGGTCGGCGCCACGCTCGCGGCCACCGTGCTCCTGGCTGTGCTCGCGCTTCTGTTCCTCTGGGGGGCCGCGGCGGGCATCGGCCGGCATCCGTGGGGTCTCCTCTTCCGCGCCCTTGTGCGGCCGAGGCTGAAGCCGCCTGCGGAGCTCGAGGATGCCGCCCCGCCGACGTTCGCGCAGGGTGTCGGCTTCGTGATCACCGCGCTCGGCGTGCTCCTGCAACTCGTAGGCGTTCCGTACGCAGTCGTCGTTGCTTCGGCCCTCGCTTTCGTGGCGGCATTCCTGAATGCCGTCTTCGGCTACTGCCTCGGATGCCAGATCTACCTTCTGCTCGTGCGCTTCGGTCTCGTACGCCGCGGCCAGCCCCAAACCTGAACGCGCCCTTCCCGGCCACGCTCCCCGGCACCTACGCTGGACAGGACGACAAGAATCACGATGCAAGGGAGCGACCATGGCCATCACCAGCGAAGCAACCACCGTCTGGCGGGGAGAGCTCACGAGCGGATCGGGTGAGGTCAACCTCGACTCGTCGAACGCCGCTCAGTTCGCCGTGAACTGGCGGGCTCGGTCTGAGGGCGAGTCCGGGACCACCAATCCGGAGGAGCTCATCGGCGCCGCTCACTCGGCATGCTTCGCCATGGCGTTCTCGAACATCCTGGCCGGCAACGGCACCCCGCCCGAGAGCATCCAGGTCACGGCCGCTGTCACGTTCGACCCGTCTGTTCCAGGCATCACGGGAAGCCACCTGCTGGTCAACGCGAAGGTGCCGGGGCTGGAGGACGCGGACTTCCAGCGGCTCGCCGGTGAAGCGAAGAACGGCTGCCCAGTGTCGAAGGCGCTCGCGGGCATCCCGATCACCATTGAAGCCGAACTGGCGTAGGCCGTCCGACTCAGGTGCCCGGCTGCTGCCTGTGCAGCTTGATCGCCTCGTGCAACGCCTGTCGGGCTCTGCGGCGGTCGCCGGACGCGTCGTAGGCCAGCCCTAGCCGGAACCAGGCCCGCCAGCTACTCGGCTCAGCCTCCACCTCGGCCTTGTACCGCGGGAACTCCTCGTCCGCGGCATCGCGCAACGGCCTCCCGCTGGCACGGTGCGGAAGGTCATCGACCGGTAAGCCGCCCTCCGCACCGAGGATGCGCACCAGCCGCTGCGTCTGCACCCCGAACCAGAGTTCGCGCAGCAGAGCCCACGCCGCGATCACCGCGAGCACGAACAAGGCGATCGCGATGGCGATTCCGACGCCGGATCCACTGGTCAGCAGGATGACGCCATAGCGCACCACGATCACGACGTAGAGCAGCAACAGGGCGGCCATCACGATGGCCGCGACACGTCCCTTCACTCGGCCGGCCTCACAGGCCCAGCAACCGGTCGAGGCCCACGGTGAGGCCGCGGGCCGCCGGCGCCGAGCGTAAGGCGTGCAGGATGCCCGCCGCGTAGGCGCGGGCATCCGTCGTGTCGTGCGTGATGGTGAGCGTCTCGCCCGCACCGCCGAGAACGACGCTCTGTTTGGCCACCACACCCGCCATTCTCAGGCTGTGCACTGGCACTCCGGCGACCTGCTGACCGCGCGCTCGCTGGTCGGTGTGCGGGGCTGCGACCGGGCCGAGCTCGTCACGCGCCTGAGCGATGAGTTCAGCGGTACGCACGGCCGTGCCCGAAGGGGAGTCGATCTTGGATGCCGCGTGAGTCTCGACGATCTCGATCGAGTCGAAGTACTTCGCGGCCGACGCGGCGAAGGCCGTGCCGAGCGCCGAGCCCAGCGAGAAGTTGGGCACGACGATGACGCCGCGCTCCGGCAGATCCCGCAGCCGGACACCGAGCGGGGCCAGCCGGGACGCCGACCAGCCGGAGGTTCCGACCACGACATTGCGCCCGGCATCCAGTGCATAGTCCACGACTCCTGGGCTCACCGCCGGAAGCGTGACGTCGAGCACCACCTCGGACGGCGCATCCTCCGGCCCGCGCATCTCCGCCAGGTCGCTCTTCGAGCCGAGAGCGGCGACGAGTTCGAGATCCTCCGCACGCTCGATGAGGTCGACGGCGACGCTGCCGAGCTTTCCGGTCGCACCGACGACGGCCACACGAATGGTCATGGCCTTCAGCCTAAGCTGTCGTCGATGCTCACCTTCGTCAGCCTGCGAACCGATGATCCGATTGCCGCCGATCTGCTCGCCAGGTACTTCGCTGAACGTGCTGAGACCTTCCCGCAGGCGCAGGGCAGCTACAGCGTGAAGCTCCCCGACCCTGAACACTTCGTTCCGCCCGCCGGGGACTTCGTCGTGTCGATGATCGACGGCGAGCCTGCGGGTTGCGGCGGTGTTCGCAGAATCGCGGATGCTCGCGACGGCTCGAGTACGACCCTCCCCTGCTTCGAGGTCAAGCATCTCTGGCTCAGCCCGCACGTGCGTGGAAAGGGTGCGGGTCGAGCGCTGCTCGCGGAGCTGGAACGTCGTGCGATCGAGTTCGGCGCTCGTCGGCTCGTGCTCGACACCAATGAGAGCCTCGAAGCGGCGGGCAACCTCTATCGCACCTCCGGGTACGTTTCGGTCGAGCCGTACAACCACAACCCGAACGCCACCCACTGGTACGCGAAAGACGTCACCGCCGGCGCTCGCTCACACGGTGAGCCGGCGGTGCCTCGCTTCGACCCGCCGCCTATCGCTCGAAATCGCCCCGGGCGAGGAGGATCGCTTCGACCCGGTTCCTGACTCGCAGCTTCCGGAAGATGCCGGAAACGTAATTCCTCACCGATTTCTCGCCGAGGTGGAGCCGTTCCGCGATCGCAGTGTTGGTCAGTCCCGCGGCCATCAGATCGAGCACGTCGCGTTCCCGGGCGGTGAGGAGCGCGAGCGGCGACAGCGCGGCATCCGCCCACGGGCTACTGGCCTTGGTCGCGCCGTCGATGACGAACTGACCAGCGGCGACCGCCTTCACGGCGCGAAGAACGTCGTCGCCCCCGGCACCCTTGACCAGGTATCCTCTTGCACCTGCCCTCAGCGCCGCCCTGACCGTCGAAGCATCGTCCATCATCGTCAGGAAGAGGACCGCAACCCTCGGATTGGCCTCGACGAGCCGTTTACACGTCTCGACGCCGTCCAGCTTCGGCATGGCCACGTCCAGAACCACCACGTCGGGTTGCAGATCGCCCGCCAGCCCGAGAGCCTCCTCACCCGAGCTCGCCTCGCCGATCACCTCCGTTTCGGGATTCTCCAGAAGCAGACGCAGTCCGGCGCGGTACAGCGGATGATCGTCGACGATGAGGACTCGAATCGTCATGGTTCGATGGCACCTGCCGGTATGTAAGCGTGCACGCGTGTGCCGCGCTCCTCGCCGGGCCCGATCTGGCTCCAACCGCCGAGTTCCGCCGCTCGTTCCCGGATCGAAGCAAGCCCCACCCCGGAGGGATGTTCAACTGGAATGCCCTCGCCGTCGTCCACGACGTCGAGCGTCACAGCTTTTGCGCTCGCGGCGATGGTGACGGTGCATGTGCGCCCGTGACTGTGTTTGGCGGCATTGGCTACCGCCTCAGCGGCGATCCGCAGCAAGGCGAGTTCCGTGGCCGCCGCCAGCGGAGGAAGACTGCCCAGCAGACGTACGCTGACGTCGAATTCCGCCGAACGATACGGTGCCGACTGCTGGCGCACGGCTTCCAGAAGACCTCGGTCGTCGAGCACCGGCGGGCGTAGGTCGTTGATGATGCCCCGAAGGTCCTCGGTCGCGCTCTGGGCGTTCTTCCTCATCTCGCGGAGTATCTGCTCGACGCGCGCCGGGTCGGAACGGATGAGCGTTCTCGCGGCATCGAGAGCGATCGCTTGGCTGCCGAGTTGCGCCCCGATGCTGTCATGCAGGTCGCGCCGAAGACGTCTCCGTTCGTCCTCCACGGCGTTCACGAGCTTCGACCTGGCCCCATCGAGTTCGCCCGAGAGCTGAACGGCGTACAGGGCGACTCCCGCCTGCCGGGCGTAGTCCTCGATGATCCGCAATTCAGACCCCGCAAAGCTCTCCCCGCGGGACCGTGGGGAGAGCGCGAGCTCACCCACCACTGTCTCACCGAAGGTCAACGGACAACGGTGCTCCACTGGGGCCTGGCGTCCTGCCCAAGCCTGCACGCCTCCCGCGGTCCCAACCATGACGAATGGTAATAGGAGTTCCTCGCGGAGGGTCTCGGCGACCGCGCTCAAGACGCCCTCCGCCGACCTCGCATCTGCCAGTCGCTGGCCAAGCAGACGGAGTACGTAATACGGCTCGTGATGACGGCCATAGAAGAGTCGATCGACGCCCCGCTGCACGCGCAGGCGCACAGGATTGAAGAGCAGTGCCACGGCGATGGTCGTCAGCACCTGAGGAACGTAACCGCGGATGCCGAGGGTGAGCGCGGCATAGCCGACGGACAGTCCGTACGTCGTCACGACGAGCGCGGTCATCACGACATAGACCGCTGTCCTGTTGACCAGAGTGTCGATGTCGTGCAGGTGGTGGCGCAGCACGGCTACTCCGACTGCGATTGCAAGAGCCGGCTCGACGACTCCCTCAACGACGGCGAAGACCCAATCATCGAGAGTGCCACCGACAGCGAGGATGGCGAGTGGGACGCCGAGTTCCCCAGCGACGACCAGCGCGGCTGCTACCAGGAACACCCTGATCTGCGAGCGGGCGCGGTCTTGCGCATGCCGATAGCGCAGGAACAACGAAACGACCGCCAGGAACATCGCGACGATGACGAGGATCGTTCCGGTAGGCGCGAGAACGGCCACCCATCCCGCGTCGACCCCGAGCGGGTTCTCGACGCCGGACACGTCGGTGATTGGCCCCGGCGAAAGCGCGAGCCCTGCCATCCAGACCGCTGTCCCTATCGCCGCCATCCAGCCCACGCCGTTCCACACGCGGGACAGGGCACGCCCATCGGGATAGAGGAGGGGTAATCCCACTAAGACGAGCGAGTTGGCGACCGGCCACGCGCATCCGGCAACAACTGCCGCCGTGGCCGCACCCGGCAAGGAACCGGGATCGGCTATGAGGCCGTATCGGGCATACTGCGCGGCGAAGGTAGGGACAACACCCGCCACGCCGATCGCCATCATCAGCCAGCCGAGCCGCTGCCCGGGACGCTCCGTCGCGATGATGGCCCCCAC
>Ga0164242_10009464_pt1 | contig 10508 bp, 8 predicted proteins | sample OricomgcompostMG_FD_108783 | JGI IMG/M metagenome (GOLD analysis project Ga0164242, IMG submission 108783) | Miracle-Growth compost microbial communities from Emeryville, California, USA - Original compost - Miracle growth compost (MG) ... | reverse complement strand
TCGGCAGCAGCAGGATCATGCCGAGCGGCTTGCAGTCGTCCAGTGCGGTGACTCTCAGCGCGAGCTATTACAGCCCTCAAAGCGTGACGAGCGTCCAGGTCAATGGAAGCGAGATTCTTTCGACGGCGACATCAAGCTCGGGCAGTGCAAGCACGCTCGCCAGCCAGGTAGCGGCGAACATCAATCAATGCACGTCTCAAGCGGTGGGCGCCTGCCAGGCCACCGGTTATTCTGCGAGCGCCTCGGGCAGCACGGTGACGATTTATGATCAGGCGGCCAATACCACCTATTCCGTGACGGTTTCCTACAGCGGCGGCGGGACTGCTACCGGCTCGACATTTGCAAAACCGGACACCGCTACAGAAGTCGCGCAGGCGATTGCGAGCGCCATCAATCAATGTACCTTGACCCCGGTAGGTAACTGCAACACGGTGGGATACAGCGCCACCTCGTCCGGTAGTTCCGTGACGATCACCGCGCCCGGCATCACGTCGGCTGTGCCAAGCATCACGCGGAGCGGAGTGACGGTCAGTGCAACGGCGTTTTCCAAATCGTCCATTCCCGGCGAAAACGTTCGCACCACCCTGACGCCCAGCATCGACAGCTATCCCTATCCCGGCAGCACGACCAAGGCGGCGGCACGCACGGATTGCGCCGGCACCACCTGCACCTACAACGAGGAAATGACGAACTATGCGAACTGGTGGACCTACTACCGGACCCGCATGCAGATGATGAAGACGGCGGCGACCAATGCCTTCCTGACGATGGATAGCGCATCCGACATTGCCAACAATGTCTCGCGTTTCCGCCTGGGATACATGAGTATCAACGACAATACGAACGCCGATTTTCTGAACCTGAACGAGTTCGCGAAGGATCAGAAATACAACTGGTTCATCAAGCTGATCAATGCGGAGCCGGGAAATTCCACCCCGCTGCGCAAGGCACTGGCCACCGCCGGCAAGCTCTATGCGGGCGTACTGGACGGCAATACGCTGAACGGCAGCACGGTGAGCGATCCGCTCCAGTATTCCTGCCAGCAGAATTACTCGATTCTCTCGACCGACGGCTTCTGGAACGGGTCTTCCGGATATACCAAACTGGATGGCACGAGTGTCGGCAACCAGGATGCCGGCATGGATGCGCCCTACGGCGACGGCGCGACCGCGCAGCTGCAGACCAGAACCAGTACGCTGCAGCAAAGCACCGGCTCGCTGCAGATCAGAACGAGCAGCGGCTGGAGATGGAGCAGCTGGACGAACACGAGCACCTGCACCCCTTCCGGCAATACGCAATGCCGATACAACTGGGGAACGTGGACCAACGTTTCATCCTGCACCGCGAATTACAACACTTCGAGCGACAATACCTGGACCATTTCCAGCGGCACTAACTGCCAATATACGAGCTGGTCATCCTGGTCCAATGTCAGCTCTTGTACCGCGGTGACGCAATCGGTTGCGCCCAATTACACGGTCGGCCTGGCACGCGATTGCCAGACGGCGGCATCTTCCGGCGGTTCCACCAATTCCCTGGCAGACGTCGCGGCGTACTACTACAACACCGATTTGCGGGATGCGACGAATACGTCGACGGTCTGCTCCGGGGCGGCGGGGAACGATCTGTGCGCGAATAACGTCCCGGCCAACGGGCGCGACACCGCAACGGCGCAGCACATGACGACCTTCACGCTGGGTCTCGGCGCGCAGGGGCAGATGATTTATGCGCCCATGGATGGAAAGGACTACTGGAACGACACGAGCGGCGATTTCTTCGATGTGAAGAAAAGGAATACGGCCGATCCATCCAACGGAATCTGTTCGTGGCAGTCGAGCGGCTCCTGCTACTGGCCGATACCGAGTTCGAATTCGAATGCCAACATCGACGATCTCTGGCACGCGGCAATCGATGGTCACGGCACCTACTTCAGCGCAAGCGATCCGGCTTCGCTGGCCAGCAGCCTGACAAACACGCTTTCGGCGATCGTCAATACGCCGAAGCCGGGTACGGCGGCGGCGGCGGCAAGCAGTAACCCGAACGTCAGCGCCAGCGACAACTATGTGTTCAGCTCTTCATACCGTTCGGTCGACTGGTACGGCGAACTGATTCGCCAGCAGATCACGACTTCCGGCACGCTGACCGCGCAAAACTGGTCCGCGCGGAAATTGCTGGATTGCGCAACCACCACCTGGACGGCGGGCAAGAGCTACAGCGTGGGCGATGCCTATCGCAATGCGGGGACCTGCTACTACGTGACCACGGCCTACTCGTCGGGAGACAGCTTCGACGTCAGCGGCGCGGATACCGCGAATACCGTGGTGGTGAACAACGACGAAACGGCCTCGCCCAAGACGCCTGCCACGCCGCTGACCAGCCGCACCATTTACACCAACAACGGCGGCCTCGTTTCCTTCACATGGGCGAATCTGTCCAGCGCGCAGCAGGCCTATTTCACCAGCCCGGCGATCACCTATGTGGCGCCGCCTTCCGGGCAATCCGTGTATTCCGGTCTGTCGCAATTCTGCACGGGAACCGGCTGCCTGAGTGCGGATCAGCAGACTGCGGCGGAGGGCGCTGCGCTGGTCAACTACCTGCGCGGCGACCGCAGCAATGAAGGAGTGTATTTCCGGCAGCGCGCCCATATTCTCGGCGACATCGTCTCGTCCGAAGCGCGTTATGTTCAGGCGCCTCTGTACAACTACTCGGACAAGAACTACAGCGCATTCAAGACAGCGCAGAAATCCCGCGCCGGCCGCGTCTATGTCGGCGCAAACGACGGCATGCTGCACGCATTCGACGCCGCGACCGGACAGGAAGCCTGGGCCTATATCCCGAGCTTCGTCCTGCCGCAGCTGTACAAGCTGGCAGACCTGAAATACGGCGAGAATCATCAGTACTTCGTCGACGGCACGCCGGAAACCGGGGATATCTGCCCGAATGCGCCTGCATCGGAATGCACCGCAGCGCAGTGGAAGACGATCATCGTCGGCGGCCTGAATCTCGGCGGCAAGGGATACTACGCGCTCGACATCACCGATCCGGCGACGCCGAAGCTGCTGTGGGAATTTACCGATGCGAACATGGGCTACACCTACGGCAATCCCACCATCACCAAGCTGGAAGATGGCACATGGGTGGTCCTGGTGAGCTCCGGCTATAACAATGCGGATGGAGTGGGGCGCCTGTATGTGCTGAATGCCAATACCGGCGCCCTGATCCGCACGATCAGCACCGGCGTGGGAACCGCGGACGCGCCAAGCGGCCTGGCCAAGATCAGCGCGCACGTCCTGCAATCGATGACCGACAACACGACGCGGGCCGCGTATGGCGGTGACCTGCTGGGCAATCTATGGCGTTTCGACGTCAATGGCGACATCGGCGCGGCGGGTTACGACGCACAGCTGCTGGTGACCTTCAAGGGACCGAACAACGAGACGCAGCCGATTACCGCCAAGCCGGTGCAGGCGACGATCAACGGCAACACTGTCGTGTTTGTCGGCACCGGCAGTTACCTGGGCGTGACCGATGTCAAGGATGACAGCGTCGAATCGATGTATGCAGTGAAAGACAAGTACGACGCAAACACCCTGGGCGATCCGCGGCTTTCGACCAGCAATTTCGTGCAGCAGACGCTCTCGGTGGGCACCTGCCCGGCAAATGCGCCGACATCGGTCTGTCTGCCCAGCCAGGAGGTTCGCCTCAGCACCGACAATCCTGTCGACTGGTCAGTTGACAATGGCTGGTATCTCGACTTCATTACGGGCGGGGAAAGAGCGAGCACCGATCCATCACTGGCGCTGGGAACATTGTTGTTTACGACGATTACTCCCCAGTCATCCAGCGCCAATGCCTGCGGCCCGACAAGCGGCACCGCCGCAAGCTTTATCTATTCGCTGGATTATCTGACGGGCGGACCGGTGACCACCGCGTTCGGGGTCAGCGGCATCAGCCTCGGCTCGGGCCTCGTCACGCGGCCGGTCATGATCGAGCAATCCGACGGCACGGTGCGCGCGTTGGTCCGGACCTCCGGTTTGTCCAATGATGGCAGCGGCACTGACGACGGCAGCACGCAAATCACGACTCCGCCGGTGAAGCCGCCGAGCGGAGGCGCGACGCGGCGTGTTTCGTGGCGCATACTGAGCAACTGACTCCCGGAGGGCGCGTGGAGCAGACGCTTCATGCGCCGGCTGTGAGAAAAAAGATATTTTCCGCGCTGGCGCTGTCGCTTTCGGCCATGGCGCATGCCGCCGCCATATCGTTTCTTTGGCAAACGCATGAAACAAGGCCGTCGCCGCCGCTCCAGGTGGCGATGGTGCAGATCGCGGGCGACAAGGCGGAAGCCGGATCTTCCGCCAAGGAAGCGGCGGCCGATGGCGGAGAGCCGATGTCGGACGAAGCTCCCGCGCGCCGGGCACAGGAAGAAAAGCCGGCGGAGCCCGGTTCGCCGGAGGCGAGCGAGTCGGACGATTCGTCGGCTGCCTATATCGATGCCGCGAAGGTCAACACCCAGCCGGTTCTGCTGGTTGACGTGCCGCCGACTCTGGCGAGAACGATTCCCGATGATCTTTCATCTGTCGTGCTGCGCCTGCTGATCAACGAGCAGGGAAAGGTCGATCATGTCGTGGTGGAAGACGAATCGCTTCCGCAGAAGACGCGGCAGGCGCTGGTGGATGGGTTTTCCAAGGTCGAATTCAGGCCGGCGCTGATGCAGCAGCGGCCGGTGAAAGTCCAGTTGCGCATCGAGGTTTCGGTAGGCGATCGCGCGCTCGTGCATTGAGGCGGAACGGGCAAACAAAAAGGGCGCAATCGCGCCCTTTCTTATCACACAGCTGCCGCTTCACGTCGCGCCGGCCAGCACTTCCTCGGGCATGCGCTTGATCCCTTCATGCTGGTGATCCTGCTGCTTGGTTTTGTATTTGATCACCTGGCGGTCGAGCTTGTCGATCAGCATGTCGATGGCGGCATACAGATTGTCGGCGATGCTTTCCGCATGCAGGTCCTTGCCGCGCACGTGCAGATTGACTTCGGCGCGCTGGCGTTTTTCTTTTTCGGAGGGTTTGTCGACGGTCAGGATGACCGCGATGTCGATCACATGATCGAAGTGGCGTTTGATGCGCTCGAGTTTGCCTTGTACGTATTCTCGGATGGCCGGGGTCAATTCAACATGATGTCCACTGATGGTGAGATTCATACAGCACTCCTAGTGAAGATTGCCGGAGGTTCTGCGCACTTTGTGGGAACGCCGAACACGGCAAGCTAAGGCCAGACAACAAAAATCCAGAAGGACAATCTTTACAGCGTCTATAGCGATTTGCGCAGGTTCACCGGCGGAATTTTCAGGGCCTCCCGATATTTGGCGACGGTGCGTCGGGCGACGACCATGCCCTGTTCGGCCAGCATGTCTGCGATTTTGCTATCGGAGAAGGGTGTTTTCGGGTCTTCGGCTCCTATCAATTGTTTGATCAGTGCCCGGATGGCGGTCGAGGATGCTTCGCCGCCTGCTTCCGTCGCGACGTGGCTGCCGAAGAAATACTTCAGTTCGAACATCCCGTGCGGTGTAAGCATGTACTTCTGGGTGGTAACACGAGAAATTGTGCTCTCGTGTAATCCCAGTGTATCAGCAATTTCGCGCAACACAAGCGGACGCATCGCGACTTCGCCATGCGAAAAAAAATTGCGCTGCCGCTCGACGATCGCCTGCGCCACACGCAGGATCGTGTCGAAGCGCTGCCGCATGTTCTTGATCAGCCATTTCGCTTCCTGCAGCTGCGTGCCGAGCGAGGCTTCGCCCTTGTTCTGCTTCAGGATGTTGGCGTACATCGTGTTGATGCGCAGGCGCGGCATCACGTCGTGGTTCAGCGTGACCTGCCAGCCGTTCTTGCCGCGCTTGACGATGACGTCGGGCACGACGAAATCCGAGGCGTCCGTCGCAAAGCTGGCGCCGGGATGCGGATTGCACTGGCGGATCACGGCCTGCGCTTCGCGCAGATCTTCGTCGTCGCAATCGAGCGCGCGGCGCAGCTTGTTGAAGTCGCGCTGCGCAAACAGGGCGAGATGGTTTTCCACGATGTCCAGCGCCATGCGGCGCGTGACCAGCGGAATCTTTTCCAGGCGTTTGATCTGCAGGCTCAGGCATTCGGAGGCGTCGCGCGCGCCGACGCCGGCCGGATCGAAGCTCTGCACCAACTTCAGCGCGATCACGAGTTCGTCGAGTTCGATGTCGAGTTCCTGCGGCAGGCGCGCATGGATTTCTTCCAGGCTTTCTTCCAGATAGCCGTTGTCGTCCAGCGCATCGATGATCAGTTCGACCAGCGCGCGGTCGCGCTGGTTGTATACCGACACGCGCATCTGCTCGAGCAGGTGTTCGCGCAGCGTGAGTTCATGCGCTTCCAGCTGCGGGCGGCCCTCGTCGTCTTCCGGCTCCCTGGCGGTGCGCGCGACGTCGTCGAAGCTCCACTCGGCATCGTTGGCGACGGCCGGCTCGTCGCCGCCGTTCGCCGCATCGACAGGCGCCTCGCTTTCCGCACTTTGCGGCACGGCGTCGCTTGCCGCGTAATCACTGCTTGCGCTCGGACTGACCGCGCCATCGGCCAGCAGGCGGACGGCGTTGTCGAGCGGGTCGTCGCTGCGCTCGAGCATCGGATTCTCGGCGAGAATCTGCTCCAGTTCCTGATGCAGTTCCAGCGTCGACAGCTGCAGCAGACGGATCGATTGCTGCAGCTGGGGCGTGAGCGCCAGATGCTGCGAGACCCGAAGCTGGAGAGACTGTTTCATGACGCGGTATCACATGCGGAAATGTTCGCCCAGATAGACACGCCGCACCGATTCGTTGGCGATGATGTCATCGGGCCGGCCGCTGGCAAGCACCGCGCCCTGGTTGATGATGTAGGCGCGGTCGCAGATGCCGAGCGTCTCGCGCACGTTGTGGTCGGTGATCAGCACGCCGATGCCGCGCTCCTTCAGGAAGCGCACGATGCGCTGGATCTCGATCACCGCGATCGGATCGACGCCGGCGAAGGGTTCGTCCAGCAGCACGAAGCGCGGATTGGTGGCCAGCGCGCGCGCGATCTCGACGCGCCGGCGTTCGCCGCCGGACAGCGACATCGCCTGGTTGCCGCGCAGTTTTTCGATCTGCAGATCGGCCAGCAGCGTATCGAGCCGCTGTTCGAGCTGCTCTTCGGTCAGCGACTTGCCGTTGACGCGCTGCAGCTCCAGCACCGCGCGGATATTGTCTTCCACGCTCAGCTTGCGGAACACCGAGGCTTCCTGCGGCAGATACGACAGGCCGAGCAGCGCGCGGCGATGGATGGGCAGGCGCGAGATGTCGACGCCGTCCAGCACGATCTCGCCATGATCGGACGGCACCAGCCCGACGATCATGTAGAACGAGGTGGTCTTGCCGGCGCCGTTCGGGCCCAGCAGGCCCACCACTTCGCCGCTTTCCACCTGTAGCGCGACGTCGTGCACGACCTGGCGCGAGCCGTAAGTCTTCTGCAGTCCGTTGACGATCAGCTTGCTCGACATGTCACTGGTCCTTGTGCGGTTGGATCACGGCCTTGATGCGGCCGCCGCCGGGTTTGCTGTCGCCGTTCGACGTGTTGTGCACGGTGAAGTATTCGGCGCGCGTGTCGTAGGAGATGAATTGCCCTTCGACTTCATCGGTCGGCTTGTCGCCGTCCAGGCGGCGCATGCGCGCCTTCGAATAGAGCTTCACGATCTCGGCTTTGTCGTCGTATTCGATGCGTTCCGCCTGGCCGTCTATCCATTGATTCTCGCCGCCGTCGCGCTTCTGCCTGAAGCTCGCCAGTCCGACCGGCGGCGCGTACAGCGTCACGTATTGATAGCCCTGCGGATCCTGCGTGACGACCATCTTGTCGGCCTTCATCAGGATCGTGCCGCGCGTCAGGACGACATTGCCGGTGAAGACGTTCACCTGCTTGATGTCGTCGTACTCCATGTGATTGGCTTCGACATTGGTCGGCTTGGTCTTGTCGGCCTTTTCGGCATGGACGGAGGGGGCGCCGGCCAGGGCGGCCAGCGCAAGCGCGATGGAAAGAAATCGGTTCATGGCTTATCTCGGATGGAGGGCGCAGCTCATTGCGTTTCGGGCGCAATGTAGTGGCCGTGTACGTTGCTGTTCAGGCGAAATTCGCCGGTCGCGTTGTTGGCGAACATGCCGATGCCGGTCAGCGTCGACGTGCCCTGCACGATCTGCACCGGATTCGGCGTCTTGATGATGTCTTCATCCGGCAGCGCGAGCAGATAGTCGCTCTTGAGCTGGAAGCGCGGCGAATTCGGCGCCTCGGGCCGGTCGATCAGCACGTTGTCGTGCATGTGCACTTCCGTGCTGTCGTTCTCGACAGTGGCGGTATCGGAGCGGATCAGCATCGGCGGGCGCGTCTTGCTGTAGCTGTGCATGACCGGCTTGTCGATGAAGTAGGAGTCGTCCTGCGGGTTGTGCGTCATCCTGGTGCCGGTCAGCGTGTAGTGCGCATCGCCGGTCGGCCCCATGCGCACGAAGTTGAATTTCTCGACGTAGTAATCGGGTTCGGTGCGCTGCTTGGCCGGGAACATGTCTTCGCTCTTGCGCTGCATCACCTGCACCACCCACAGGCTGCCCAGCGCCAGCGCGGCGCTGATCGCGATCAGGATCGCGATGCGCACGCTGCTGGACTGAAATCCGCTCATGGCCGCCCGCGCCTAATACAGATAGGAGGCGATCGCCGCCTCGTAGGCGCCTTGCGCACGCAGGATGAAGTCGCACAGCTCGCGCGCGGCGCCGCGGCCGCCGCCGGCCTGCGTCACATAGTGCACGCGCGAACGCACTTCGGCATGGCCGTTCGGCACGCTGGCGGCAAAGCCGACGCGCGTCAGGATCGGCAGGTCGATCACGTCGTCGCCGACGAAACCGCAATGCTGCGCGTCGGTCTGCGTGCCGCGCAGCAGTTCCTCGAATGCTTCCTTCTTGTCGTGGATGCCCTGCATCACGTGCGCAATGCCGAGATCGGCGGCCCGCCGCAGCACGATCGGCGATTGCCGCGCGCTGATGATCGCGGTGGCGACGCCGGCGCCCTGCAGCAGCTTCATGCCGTGGCCGTCGAGCACGTTGAAGGTTTTCATCACTTCGCCGTCCGGCCCGAAGTGCAGGCTGCCGTCGGTCAGCACGCCGTCGACGTCGAAGATCATCAGGCGGACGCGCGCGGCGCGCGCGATGGCGTCGTTGTGCTCGCTCATCAGATGACTTTCGCCCGCGTCAGATCATGGATGTGCAGCGCGCCGACCAGCTTGCCGTCGCCGTCGACCACCAGCAGCTGGTTGATGCGGAATTCTTCCATCATGTCGACCGCGTCGACCGCCAGCTGGTCGGGATGCACGCTGCGCGGATTGCGGTGCATGACTTCGGCGATCGCCAGCGTAGAGAAGTCCTGCACGTTCTCGATCAGGCGGCGCAGATCGCCGTCGGTGAAGACGCCGACCGCATGGCCCTTGCCGTCGACGATGGCGGTCATCGCCATGCCCTTGCGGCTGATTTCGAGCAGCGCCGCGTACAGCGTCGCATCTTCGCCGACCGCGGGAATCGCGTCGCCGGTGCGCATCACGTCGCGCACGTGCGTGAGCAGGCGACGGCCGAGCGCGCCGCCCGGATGCGAGCGCGCGAAATCTTCTTCGCCGAAGCCGTGCGCGTCGAGCAGCGCCATCGCCAGCGCATCGCCGATCGCCAGCGTGGCGGTGGTGCTGGCGGTCGGCGCCAGGTTCAGCGGACAGGCTTCCTTGTCGACCTTCACGTTCAGGTGCACGTCGGCCAGCTGCGCCAGGCTGGAGGCGTCGTTGCCGGTGATTGCGATCAGCTTGCCGCCCATGCGCTTGATGATGGGCACGATGGAAACCAGTTCGCCGGCTTCGCCGGAATAGGAAATCGCGATCAGCGCGTCGTCGGCCGTGATCATGCCCAAGTCGCCGTGCATCGCTTCGGCGGCGTGGACGAACAGGGCCGGCGTGCCGACCGAAGCCAGCGTCGCCGCGATCTTGCGCGCGATGTGGCCGGACTTGCCGATGCCGGACACGACCACGCGGCCGCGGCAATGGAACAGCAGTTCGACGGCCTTGCTGAAACGGTGTTCGGGATCGCTGGCGAGACGTTGCTTCAATGCCAACAGGGCGTCGGCTTCGATCTGCACGGTGTCGCACGCGAATTGCAGCGCGCGGTCGGCATCGAAACTTGCCGGGGAAGAGGGGGCATGCGGTACACTCATGCGCAGAGTATAAACGAATCCCTAGCAAAAAACCTGCCAGATGACGAGGTCGTCGCCAGAGATGATGCATTCCGGCATCGTTCCTGCACGCTTCCATCGTCCGTAAGGCGGCCCGTCCTTTCCCATGCTTTCTGCCCTCGAACTCACCTTGTTGCTGCTGGCGTCCGCAGTGCTGGGCGTGGTCGCCTTCCGCATGCTGCACCTGCCGCCTATGCTCGGCTATCTGATGGTCGGTATCGTGATCGGTCCCTA
>Ga0164242_10009463_pt1 | contig 10509 bp, 8 predicted proteins | sample OricomgcompostMG_FD_108783 | JGI IMG/M metagenome (GOLD analysis project Ga0164242, IMG submission 108783) | Miracle-Growth compost microbial communities from Emeryville, California, USA - Original compost - Miracle growth compost (MG) ... | reverse complement strand
CGGCCGTTCGTGGGCCTGCAGAACTACCGCGACATGGCCACCGACTCGTCCTATCTGCGGTCGATCGTCAACACGGCGTACTTCACCGGCGTGTCGGTGCCGTTCAGCATGGCCATCGGCCTGGGCGTGGCCTTGTTGCTGAACATGCCACTGCGTGCCCGCGGGTTCTTGCGCACGCTGTACTTCCTGCCGTTCGTGACCCCGTTCGTCGTGGTCGCAATCATCTGGAAGTGGCTCTACAACGGCGACTACGGACTGTTCAACTACTACCTGCTGAAGCTGCATGTGATCGGCTCACCGTTGCACTGGTTGTCGGACCGCAACCTGGCGATGCCCTCGGTGATCATGATGAGCATCTGGTCGGGTGTCGGCTTCTCCATGGTCGTGTACCTGGCAGCGCTGCAGGCGGTACCAGAGGAGCTCTACGAGGCGGCCAAGGTGGACGGTGCCGGCCGCCTGTCCCGGCTGCGGCACGTGACCATCCCGATGCTGCGCCCGACTACCCTGTTCCTGCTGGTGATCGGCATCATCGGGTCGTTCCAGGTCTTCACCCAGATCTTCGTCATGACCAGCGGCGGCCCGGTCGAGCGGACGACGACGATGGTCTACTACATCTACAAGTCCGCGTTCACGTTCTACAAGTTCGGCTATGCGAGCACCCTCGCGTTCGGCCTGTTCGCCCTCCTGTTCGTGTTCACGCTCATCCAGTTGCGCATCTACCGGAGGGGACAGTAGTGACCGCCACCGCGACACCGTCGCAAACGAAGCCCGGTGCGGTTCCGGTGGCGGCCCGCCTCGATCGGGGCAAGCTGCCCTGGTACAAGCGCTGGCCGCCGAGCCACATCATCGCCTACTGCATTCTGGTGCCGGGCGCGATCCTGTTCGTCGCGCCGTTCGCCTGGCTGGTGAGCGCGTCGTTCCAGCACATGAGCGACATCTTCTCCTGGCCGCCGCAGTGGATCCCGAAGCACCCGACACTGCACGGGTACAAGACGTTCCTGGGCATCGGATCGGCCGCCTCGGACGAGAGCAGCCCGCAGGCGTGGCGATGGTTCGCCAACAGCGTCTTCGTCGCCGGCTCGGTGACACTGCTGCAGCTGTTCTTCAATTCGCTGGCCGCCTACGTGTTCGCCAAGCGCCACTTCCCCGGCCGGAACGCGATCTTCATGCTGTTCCTGGCGACGATGATGATTCCCGGCCAGGTGACGCTGATCCCGAACTACCTGGTGCTCAAGCACGTTCCGTTCTTCGGCGGGAACAACTTCCTCGGCCAGGGCGGCTCCGGTTGGCTGGACTCCTACTACGGGCTGATCCTGCCCGGGGCGGTCAGTTCGTTCGGGATCTTCCTGCTCAAGCAGTACATGGACTCGATCCCCGACGACCTCATGGAGGCTGCTCGGATCGACGGGGCGTCGGAGTTCAAGATCTACTGGCGGATCATCCTGCCGTTGTGTGGGCCGGCGTTGGCGGCGATGGGCATCTTCACGTTCACCGCTGCGTGGGAGGATTTCTTCTGGCCGTTGATCATCGTCAGTAGCCCAGACCACTACACGGTGCCGCTCGGGCTGGCCCTGTTCGTGGTGAAGAATCGGACCCAATGGGATGTGCTGATGTCCGGCTCGGTGATCGCGACGCTGCCGATGATCGCGGTCTTCATGATCTTCCAACGCCGGTTCATCCAGGGCATCGCAGTCAGTGGGCTCAAGGGCTGACCGGATCTATCGGGCTGGCGTCGAGGCGAAGGGACAGGCTGTGTTGATTCGTGACATCACCCGGGTGCTGGCGGTCTTCGCCCACCCTGATGATGCCGAGTGGATGTTCGGCGGGACGATCGCGCGGCTGGTGGCCGGCGGCGCGTCGGTCGACTACGTCTGCTGCACCGACGGCAGCAACGGAGGTGTGGACCTGTCGGTGACCGCAGCCGAGCTAGCGGCGACGCGGGCGGCAGAGCTGCGCGCCGCCGCCGACGTGCTCGGCGTCGGCGAGATCGTCATGCTCGACTATCCGAACGACCAGCTCACCCCGACTGTCGAACTGCGCCGCGACCTGGTTCGACAGATTCGCCGGCTCCGCCCGCAGCTCATCCTTGCGATGGCGCCACAGCGGTTGGCTGACGCGCCGATCGATCTGCTGCATGGCGATCACATGGCCAGTGCCGAGGCCGCGTTGCTGGCGGCGTATCCGGAGGCGCTGATGCCACGCATCTATCCCGAGCTGGCGGACGAGGGCTTGTCGGCGCACGCGGTCAGCGAGGTGTGGACCAGCGCGTATGGGGACGCCGATCAGTACGTCGACGTATCGGACTATGCGGAGCAGAAGATGTCGGCGATCTGGTGCCACACGAGCCAGAACGGCCTGGCCAACGGCGACCGTGACCGACTGTTCCGTGAGCAGGTGGCTCCGCCGATGGTCGCGGCCGGCGAGCGGATCGGATGCGAGTATGCCGAAAGGTACAAGAGAACCCGCATTTCCGGCTGAGTCGCCGCAGCAACCGAAGGTTGCGAGGACGGGCTCAGCCCAACCACACCGGCTGAGTCGCCGCAGCAACCGAAGGTTGCGAGGACGGGCTCAGCCCAGGGTGACGTCGGCTGAGTCGCCGCAGCAACCGAAGGTTGCGAGGACGGGCTCAGCCCAGGGTGACGCCGGCTGCGGCTAGCCCGTAGTGGCCCACGATAAGGTCGACTGCCTCGGCTGGGATGTATCGGCTGGTGTCGACCCGCAAGCTGTGGCGGCCCGGAATGGCCGAGAAGAGTTCGTGTTCGGTCAGGGCTCGCCGCAGATCCTCGCCATTCGTCAGTTTGCCGGCCGCTCGACGATCGGCCGAATCCACACGGTCGAAGAGCGTGTCGGCCGGGCAATAGAGTTGGACCAGGCATATCCGACCGCCGTTGTTCTCGACGGCGCCGAACCTGTGCAGTAGCGCTTCATCGTCGTCCGGACTGTAGACACCCGTGCAGATCAGGTCTCGTTCTTCGCGAGCGGCCTCGACCAGCGCTATGTCCCGAATAGCGCGCACCACCCGCCAGAACGGAGCGGTGCCGAAGTCGAATACCGGTGCGACGCAGGCAATGCTCAAGTGGTTGTGGAAAAGGCCGTAACCGGTGCGCTCGGCGAGCGCCTTGGCCACGGTCAGCTTGCCGCTGGCCGGCGGCCCGTACAGGTGGATCAGATCCATGATCACGAGCGTAGACCGCGCGCAGGCGCAACACGATGGGCGAGGACGGGCTCAGCGCACGGGCGTTCACATCACGACGGTGGCCTTGACGAAGCCTGCTGGCTTGTCCACGGCAGTCGCGAAGGCGTCGTTGATCTGCTCCAGGCCGAACCGGTGCGTCATCAGCGGCGCCATCTGCAGCTGGTGAGACTCCAGCAGTCGCATGCCGGTCGAGAAGCCGGTCATGATCGTGTGGGCGTCACGGACGTGGCCGTTGGCGATCGTGAACGCCAGCCAGTTCCATTGTGCCAGCGGGATCTGCCGCGGCTCACCTTGGTGAAAGCCCACCAATCCGACGGTGCCGCTCATCCGGGTGACGTCGCCGACGGCATCCAGTCCGGCCTGCACGCCGGTCACCTCGAACGTCACGTCCGCGCCGACATCACCGGTCGACTCGCGCACCGCCGCAGGCAGGGCGCCTGGCTCGACCGCACGGCTCGCGCCCAGCCGTAGCGCCAGCTCGCGCGCGTCCGGCCGCGGATCGGCCACGAGCACCTGCCGGGCGCCCCGCAACAACGCGAGCTGCAGCACCAGCAGGCCCATGAAACCCGCGCCGATCACGACCACGTCGTCGGCCAGCCGGACGCGTGCCAGCTCGACCGCGTTCACCGCGCACGCGATCGGCTCGGCCAACGCCTGCTCCAGCGGAACTGCCGACACCGCCCGGCAATAAGCCGCGGGCACCGCAACGTAATCGGCATAGCCACTGCCGGTTGTCCACACGGCCACCGCGTCGTCCACAGCGAACCCCCGGACCGCGGAGCCGCATGCGGCGACAGTGCCGCTCACCTCGTGCCCGATGCGCGCCGGCAGGTCGATCGGCGCATGCCCACTCCAGGTGCTCAGCTCCGAAGCGCACACCCCACAGTTGGCCACCCGGACCAGCACCTCGTCTGGCCCGGGCTCCGGAACGGGTACGTCGATGACCTCGAACCGGCGGGCAGCCCGCAACTCGGCCAACCTCATGCCGACTCCTGACCCGATTCACGGCTGGCCTCGCCGAAGGCGACGATGGCATACACCTCGACCTGATCGATCTCGACCTCGACGCGGTCGCCGGCTGCGTGGATCGGGACGACGGTATCCGCATGCTGAGGGCGCACCAGGAGAGCGTGCGAGCACGGATGGGGGAGCCGGACGCTCAGCGCGACGTTGCGCACGTCCCGGGCCCGGTCGGCCTGGTCGTCGTAGGCGTGGTTGACCAGATGCACCGCGGTGCCCGTCCCGATGTCGTGCAGGTTCACCGCCAGCCCAGCACCTACGCGGACCTGCTCGTCGCCGGCCTGCAGTCCAACCGGATCGTCATGCTCGGCGCGCGTGCAGCCGGGGTGCTCGAGCAGGCGCCGGCCCGCCTCGGCTGGCAGGTTCGTCGCGACGTCACCGGTCACGACGACACGACCGCCACCGTCCAGATAGGACAGCAGCGCCGACAGCTGGCCGTGGGTCAGCCACCAACAGGCCGGCAGCACCACAACCCGGTACCGGCGCAGGTGATCGGCGGTCACGGTGTCGTCGGCGACGACACCGTCGGTGAACAGCACCTCGTCGAACGGTGCACCGACCGCGGCGAGCGTCCGAGTCACTACCCGGTGGGGCACCACCACAGACTCGTCCCGCGCGTTGCGCAGATTGTCCGATGCGTCGGCACGGCTGACCAGGTCGCGGTTGCTGGCCACGCTGTCCACGACAGCGAGCTCGTTGCGGCTCCGCAGGCCGATCAGATCGTCGTGCTCGGCGAGGAACGACTGCACGTCCACCAACAAGTCGTGCGGCGCCCAGAACGAGTCCTGAATCGTGGCGCCCATCCACGACCCGTACGGTGCGGACATGTTGGCCCCGAAAGCCGCCGCCTCGTACAACGAGAGCCGCAACCGGTCGTAGCCCCGACCCGCGGACAGGTCGCGCACCAGGTCGGGGATCACACCGCCGTACGGGTTCTCCACCACGACGACCTGCTTGCGCGGTGCACTGCCGTCGCCAGAACCGCTGGCGGCCCGGGCGAACGCGTCCACCCGCCGGTACCACTCCGGCTGCCGATACGTGGTGTTGCGCATCTCGGTGATGACCAGGTCGACGTGCTCGGCCAGCGGCAGGTAATGCGGGTCGACGTTGAAGAAGTTGCCCGACACCATCACCTGCCTGCCCTTGCTGAGCCCGTACTCGCGTGCGTAGCTCGCCAGCTCGCCGAAGTAGCGGCGGATCGCTCGGCATTGGTACGCGTAGTATTCGCCGAACAGCGGCGAGGACGCCCTATCCGCGCCGAAGTCGTAGCCGCGCGCCAGCAGCCACTCGCCATAGTGGAACCGCGTCAGGTCTTCCCCCCGTACCGGCGCCGGCAGTTCGGCCTCCGGCAGCGACTGCAAGTACTCCCGGAAACCGCTCATACAGTCCCGGCAGAAGCACGCGCCATACTGCATCGCACCCAGCGGCAACTCGGCTTCGTCGAGCTGGATCCCGTCCACGCCCGCATCGATCTGGATGCGGATGACAGCCTTCAGGTACTCCCGCCATACCGGGTTGTTGCGGTCCATGTAGAAGCATTGGTGCTCCCGGTCCGGGCACTCCACCCAGCGGGCGTGACACGGGTTGCCGTGGATGTCACGGGCAACGCAGCAGTCGATCAGGTCGGCGACGAGGTTGCCGGCGCTGTCGCGCAAACCGTCGGGAAAGTAGTGTTCGAACGGCGGCCACAGGTTCGGGTAGCGGTTGCTGGAGAACTCCCGCAAGCCCAGCCAGCCGCGCTGGCCCACGCCGCGCAACTCGTTCAGCGCGAGGACCGTCGACTCGTCCGCGTCGAACTCCGCGGGGAACTCCCATCCCTGGGCCTCGAAGACCACCCCGAACACCTTGATGCCGCGCTCGTGACACGCCGCGATGAACTCCGAGTCGTTGACCGTGCCGTAGAAGCGGGCCCGGGCGCCGGGATCACCGAACGCCTCCTGCTCCAGGTAGGGCAGCGCCAACGACCCTCCCCCGAGCGCCGACCAGACCAACACGGTGGCTCGATAGTCGACCAGGTCGTCCACCATGCGCAGCCGCCGCGGCGGCAGACTCGGGTGGTAGCAATGCTGGCGCGGATACCAGGCGTCGAAGTAAACCCCGCGTTCCACGTGCTCCCCATTCTCTGTTCGGCCGAGCCTTTTTCGGCGACTCGGCTCCCTCACCCGGTGTTCTCGTAGGTGTTGCCCGCCGTGTCCTTCCCGCGCGCCAGCCACAGCTTCCAGTCCGCGTTCTCCGGCACCGGCAGCACCTTCACCGACGCCGGGAAGTAGCGCATCGTGTAGCCGGTGCGGCGGATGTCGCTGGTGTTGGGCTTGGCGCCGTGAGTGATCCGCCCGTCGTGCAGCGAGAACTGTCCGGGCTCGAGTTCGAAGTCGACTGCCTTGTTCCCGTCCACGTCGGGGATCTCTGCATGGAACGTCTGCGTCGTCTTGTCGGTGGGGACGTAGTCGGAGAACCCGCCGCCGAGGTGACTGCCCGGTATCACCCGCATGCAGCCGTTCAGATGGTTGCTCGGGCTCAACGCCAGCCAGACCGTCACGATGTGGTCGTAGTCGCTGAGCCGGCCATTCCAGTAGGCCGAGTCCTCGTGCCACGGGGTCGCCCGGCCGGTCCGCGGATCCTTCGAAATGAAGTGGCTGCTCCACAACGCGATGTCCGGCCCCACCAGCGGCTCGACCACGTCGAGCACCTCGTCGCTGAGCAGGTAGTCGAGCAGGCGTGGGTCGCGAAAGTGCGGCGTGTCGAGCTCGTCCGACAGCTTGTCTCCCTTGTCGGCAAGGTGCTCGGCGAAGATCGCGTCCAGACTCTTCAACCGTTCCGGGGCGAACAGCTGCGTTCCCGGCAACAGGTAGCCATCCGCGCGAAAGCGCGCGACATCGTCAGCGGTCAGCATCGTTGAATCCTCCAAGGCAGTCCGATGGATCGAATGTAGCCGGCGGCCGGCACCGCCGCTGTCGCCGACTTCGGCCGGACTCGACGTGAGTTCGGACGTTCAGTTGGCGTCCTTCTCCAAGACCCGGATGAGTTCGACGAACAGGTCCAGGTCGGCGACGAAGTCTTCCGGCGTCGTCTTCGCCGCCGGTCCGCCAGTTGCGGCCGCGTGGAAGCTTTCCAACTCGTGCGTGTACGGATCCTTCAGGTGTGGCCGGGTGATGCTGCGCCGATAGGCCTCGCCGTCGGTCTCTTCCAACATCAGGGTGGTCGGGAAGTGCCGCACGTAGGGGGTGTCGTACTGGACCCGCAGCGTGGCGGTGTCGCCGTAGACCTCCAGATGCGCGTCGAACCGCAATTGCTCGTCGACCCCGGTCTCGTAGGCGACGACGAAGTCGCCGTAGTCGAGCAGCGCGGCGATGTAGCCGCCGTCGCGCCACTGTCGGGCCGCCGACACCCCGCGCGGCGGTCCGAGCAGCTCGCGCATGGCCGACAGGTCGTGGCTCCCCAGGCCGCACAGCAACCGGTAGACCCCGCCCAACGGCGCCGGTACCGGCCCGAGCGCGTCCTCGACCAGGCGGGCCCCACGCTCGGCTCGTTCGGCGATCGCCGCAGCGGCGAGATCGTTCGGCCGCTCGACGTGGACCGCCTGGTCGATGATCAGCTGGTTGCGTCCGATCACGTCGTGAACGCGGGCGAAGTTCACCCGGCCCAGCTTGGGCAGCATCTGCTTGGCGTCGGTGAACGCCGGGGCGAACCGGCGCATGTAACCCACCATCACGGTCATGCCGGTACGGTCGCGGGCCGCGATGATGTCGTCGGCCTCACGGGGCGACAGGCACATCGGCTTCTCCACCAGCACGTGCAGTCCGTGTTCGACCGCGGCGATCACGGATTCGGCGTGGTACTCGTCACTGTTGAGCACGAGCACCGCATCCAGGTCGTCGTCGGCCACGAGCTCTCGCGTGCTGCTGTAACGACGCGGGATCGCGAACCTGTCCCCGACCACCTGCAGCAGCGTCGGGGACAGGTCGCAGGCGGCCCGCACCTCGAACAGCTGGGGCAGGTTCTGCAGGACCGGGAGGTGAACTACCTGCGCAACCTCGCCGAGGCCGATCAGGCCGATGCGCAACACGCGATTGTTCCTTTCGATCATCGGGATACGTTCGATCGAGGCCGGGACGGCCCGCGCATCGGTCAGCAGTGCCGGCGGGGACGCCACAGCGGTCGACGTGGACGTGCCTCGTGCAGTGCGCGCGCAATGGCCCGACGCGCCGGTTTCGGGTGCATGTCCTCGTCGTAGGCGAGCGGACGACGAGGCACGCCATCGTCGCGTGGAGTGTCTTCCTCCAGCCAGGTATAGCGGTCGGACAGGCCGAAACACATCACCGCCTTCACCGCCGGTTCGCTCAGCGCCGTGTCCAGGTATCGGCGGTAGATCTGGGCGACGCCGCGGTCGCGCGCGGCGATGTCGGCAGGCAGCCCGTCGTCCTTGACGTCCATCTCGGTGATGAGGATGTCCAGCCCACGCGCGGCGACCTCGGCCAGGAACCGCCGGTACTGGCGCCGATCGAACCGGTCGGCGAAGTCAGGCGCCAGCAGGTGCGCCTGGATGCCGAGCGCGTCCACCGGCACGCGGTCGGCCAGCAGCCGGTCGATGACCTGCAGGGTGGCCTTCTGCCGAGCCACCGGGTCGTCGCCCCACTCGTTGGTGGTCTCGAAGCCGAACTCGTTGAGGACGAGCACCGCATGCCGGTCCAGGGCGCGGGTGCGGCGGAACGCCTGGGCCACGTAGTCCGGGCCGATCGTGTTGTACCACGGCACATCCGTCCGCAGCCCCCGGTCGCCTTCGGGGTCGGTCACCTCGTTCGCGACGATCCACCCGGCCGTGCGGCCCCGGTAGCGCGTGACCGTGGAGCGCAGCGTGCCGTAGAGCAGCTTGCTGGCAGCCTTTCGGTCCAGGCCCCACAGGTCGTCGTCGGACCAGCCGTCGCCGAAGCCTTCGTCCCAGACCAGGTGGGCGGCGAAGACCAGTTGCCGATTCTGCTCGGCGAATGCGTAGAACTGGTCGGCGTAGCTGTAGTCCAGCGGCGCGTCCGGGCTCGGTTTGATCCGCCACCACAGCAGGTCGTCCTCGGTGAACAGGATCGCCGCTTGCTCGGCGACCAGGGCCGAGTACTGCGGATCCAACTGCCAGGTCGACGTCGACGTGCCGAAGGTGATACCGCGTGCGGCGGCGTCGCGCCACAACGTCGCCGGATGCTTGGGCCGGCGATGGTCGTGGTGGGGATGCGGGCTGCCACGGCCGTGGTGGCCGCGCGGGTCCTGATTCCGGCCGCGCTGCGCTGATCCGGTGGCGGATGCCGGCGCGGCGGTCAGTCCGACCGCGGCTGCGGCTGCCAGGCCCGTACCGCCGGTGAGCAGTGCGCGACGGCCAACTGTCGCAGTGTCGATGCCAATCGATTTGCTACCCATGCGTCAGCAGGCTAGCCCCCGCAGGCTGCTTTGGGAAGAGGCAAGCGTGTCCGAGCGCCGACCGCGGCTCAAGACGACTGGCGGACCACCAGCCGGCACGGCAACACCGTCGTGCGCCGGCTACCGGCGTGCCGCCCGCGCAACCGGTCGAGCAGTAGTTCGCCGGCGGCCCGGCCAGCCTCGTACGCGGGGTTGGCGACGGTGGACAGCCCGGGGCTGACCAAGCCGGCCGCCTCGATGTCGTCGAACCCGACCAACGCGACGTCGGCGGGAATCGTCAACCCCAGTTCGCGTGCCGCGTCCATCGCCCCGATCGCCATCAGGTCGTTCGCGCAGAACACCGCATCCGGCCGGGACTTGTGCCGCATGAGCTTGAGCATCGCCGCGCGCCCGCCGGTCCTGGTCCAATCGCCGCGGACGGACAGCTGCCGGGACGGTTCCAGGCCACCGGCCGCGAGCGCGGCCCGGTAACCGTCCACGCGGGCCAGGCCGGTGCCGCTCGGGCCCTCGATCATCGCCACCCGTCGCGCGCCGCGTGCGATCAGGTGCTCGACCGCGGCGCGCGATCCGTCGCCGTCGGCGGCGATGACCCGATCGACCTGTGGATGGTCCACGCTGTCACCCACACACACCACCGGCGTGCCGTACTGGGTCGGGGCGGCGGCCTGCTCGGAGTTCGGGTCGACCGAGGACACGACGACCGCATCGACGCCGCGCGCCATCGCATCGGAGATGAACGACTGTTCCCGGTCGACCGACCCGTCGGTAGAGCAGGTATAGGTGCCGTAGGGCAACCCGAGCACGTCGGCCAGCCCTCGGGTCAGCTGGCTGTAGAAGGGGTTCGTGATGTCGGGGATGACCACCGCCACTGCCTGGGAGCTGCGTGT
>Ga0164242_10009462_pt1 | contig 10510 bp, 15 predicted proteins | sample OricomgcompostMG_FD_108783 | JGI IMG/M metagenome (GOLD analysis project Ga0164242, IMG submission 108783) | Miracle-Growth compost microbial communities from Emeryville, California, USA - Original compost - Miracle growth compost (MG) ... | reverse complement strand
TCAGCGCGACGATTACGGCATCCTCTACCGCAAGGATCTGGCCGACGACGAACCGCTCGTGATGGTTCGCGTGCTCAATAGCACGCCGGAGCCGGACGGCGAGTTGACGCGTGAACAGGCGGTCGAGACGTTCGGCGAGGCGGTAGTGCAAGCACGACTCGATACGATGCGTGCGATCGGTGTCCGCGTGGACAGCGCGCCGCGGTTCAAGACGTATTTCCTTCGTGTGCCGCCCGATACGAATACCGCGCACGCCGGCGTCGCGTGGAGCTTTGGCAAGACGCCCGAGACGTATCGGCCGGTCATCGAGAGCTGACCGCCTGACTACCGCATAGAGGAAACGATGAGCGATTGGTGGCATAACCCAATGCCCGAAGAGACTGCGCGCCGCGTGCTCGGTACCGAGCATTTCGACTACGTCGTCGAGCGCGGTGCCGCGTACTGCTCAAGCCGGGCTGCTGGGTCGTGGTACGCCAATCTTCAGGAATCATTCGGAGCTTACAAAGCTGCTGAACGCATTGCGATGGAACGACGGTGAACGACGAGATGATCGAGAAGGAAATCGCGGACCGTCGCGCGTTCCTTGAAAAGCTGCATGAACTCGACGCCATCGGCGACGAATACAACGCAGCGTGCATTGCTGAAACGAAGGCATCGAACCGTCGCAATGCTGCGCGCAACGCCTACCGGAAGTGCTGGGCCGAAATGGAATTGCGCTTCCCCGGACGCCAGATGCCCTTCTACGTGGAGTCAGTGTGGGGACCGAAACCGATTACCGACTGACCGCCTAGCCTACGAGGAACCACAATGGACACGAAATACGGCGGCTACACGGCCGCAGAGCTGCGCGAGTAAGCACCATGGCCAAGGAAATTCCATTGACGCGTGGATACATCGCAGTGGTCGACGACGATGATTTCGAGTCGTTATCGAAACACAGGTGGTACTTCCAAGCCGGTTACGCGAAACGAGGAAAGAAGGTTGAGGGTCGCGTGAATGCCAAGGTCGTTCCCATGCACAGAGAGATTCTAGGGATGCTACCGGGTGACGAACGAGTAGTTGACCACATCGACGGTGATGGACTCAACAACCGCCGTTCCAATCTGAGAATCTGCACTGTTCACGAGAACAATCGAAACCGGAGATTACCTCGCATCAACAAGTGCGGATACAAAGGCGTCCGGAAATCGAGCAATGGGAAGTGGTGGTACGCGCAGATCGGCGCATTCGGCAAGGTCATTCATCTAGGGCAGTTCAATACCCCAGAAGAGGCGCATCAAGCTTATTGCCGAGCAGCAGACGAGTTACACGGCCAATTCGCGAATCATGGGAGCAAGAAATGAGCAATGAAAAGACGCAAGCGGAAGGGGCCATGCCCGCAGCTTGGCACGCAGCCCGAAATGCGTGGACGAAAGCATTGCGACACGGGACGCAGGAATACGCCGATTCTGCGGCCATCGCTGCCATGCAGAGCGTGCTCGCCGCCACCCCGCAGGCTCCAGCAGATGCTGCGCGGGCCGAGCCGCTCAACGTCAAATGGATGACGCGCGCCGAGTTCGAGCAGCAGTGGCCTATGACCGACGCTGGCGAGCATCCGGCGCACACCAAAGACGATGATCTCGTGCTGGTAGAACGTGGCCTGTTGGGTGCAGCATGTGCCGCAATCGACAAAAAACGCGATGCGCCCGTTGTGCTCGCGAGACTTCGCGAAGTCACTATGTCTCCCCCTTCCGCGCAGCAGGCGGTAGCGCTGACGGACGATGCGCGGGACGCGGCGCGGTATCGCTATCTGCGCTCGCGGCCAATGTCGGTAGAACCCGATCGCATCGACGTCGTGTATTGGAGCGTGCTCGATGAATCCGCAAATGAAGGTGACGCGCTGCGCGGCGATGCGCTCGACGAAGCTATCGACGCCGCCCTGCAATCCCATTCCCATTCCGAAGGAGATCAGCCGTGAAAGCGTATCCGCTCGAAGTCGAAAGCATCGGAGAGGACGTGTACATCATCATCTCGCGCGGACATCACGACATTCACGAGTTCATGAAGACGGTCCGGCGCGAGGGTTATGACTGGCCGCTTGGCGTGCCGGAGCATATCTGGATGAAAACGCGGCCCTCGCGGGATTCGCAGTACCACTGCTTCTACGATCCGGTGCCGGAAGGCACGCGCGGCGCGTGGCCGGCAACGTACGTGTCGGAAGGTGGTGGCGAACACTCGTACGAAGCGTTCGTCAAGCGTGGATGCCTTCCGCTCACGAAGGGAGACCAGCAATGAAGCTGACCGATGTTCCGCAGCCGTATGCGCGCCGCCATCGAAGCCGCCCGTCCCGTCGCCGACGCTGCGGTAGCGCCGGTGCCGCTCTTGAAATGCTCGGAAACGATACGCGAGGCTATTCGAGTAGGCAATCCGCACGCTGCGGGCCTCGCGGCCGGGTTGGCCTCATACGCCCGTTCGAAGGGTTTCCCCGCTTTCGTCGCAGCAGATGCGGCAGCGTCGAAGGGCTATGGAGAGCGCGAGGTGTTGCTGTCACGGGCAGCGCAGCCCGACGAGCGCGCAGCGAAAGAAACTAAATGAGCGAGGTGTAACATGTTCGCCGACACGAATCCGGAGGCATGGTCCGATCTGCTTGACCTCGTTGTCGAGCGCGCCGCCACATCGCTCGCACAGGATCGGATGCATGCAGACCAGCAAACTACGACCACCGAGACCCAACTCGCCGAACCCTCATGCGAGCACTGATCTATTCCCGCTTCTCCAGCGACAAGCAGCGGGAGACTTCTGTCGCGGACCAGATCCGCGTGTGCGCCGCGCGCGTCGACGTCGAGGGCTTCCGGCTCGTCGGCGAGCACCGCGACGAGGGCGTATCGGGCAGCGTGCCGGTCGGCGCGCGACCCGGCGGCGCCCATCTGCTTGCCGATGCGCTCGCCGACCGCTTCGATGTGCTCGTGGTCGAGGGCCTCGACCGCATCGCGCGCGACCAGGTCGAGCAGGAGCGCATCGTGCGCCGCCTGGAGCATCGCGGCATCCGCATCATCGGCGTGGCCGACGGCTATGACAGTCAGATGGGCGCGCGCAAGATCATGCGCGGCGTGCGCGGCATGATCAATGAACTGTATCTCGACGATCTGCGGCACAAGACGCATCGCGGGCAGTCCGGGCAGTTCGAGCGCGGCTTCATCGCCGGCGGCGCGAGCTATGGCTACGACATCGTGCGCGAGGACGCCGGCAGCCGGTACGTCATCAACGACGACGAGGCAGCGTGGGTGCGGTGGATGTTTCGCAAATACGCGTTCGACGACTGGAGCCCGCGACAGATCGTGTACTCGCTCAACGAGCAGCGCATTCCCTCGCCGCGCGGCGGCAGTTGGGCGGTCTCCGCGCTCTACGGCAGCCCGGCGAAGGGAAGCGGCATCCTCAACAACGAACTGTATATCGGTCGCCTCATCTGGAATCGCTCGCAGTGGCTGAAAGACCCGGATAGCGGCAAGCGTCAGCGCGTCGAGCGCCCGCGCGAAGAGTGGAAGATCGCCGAGCGGGCCGAGCTTCGAATCATCGACGAGGAAACGTGGCACGCCGTTCGTGCCCGCGTCGAGCCGCGACAGGCGCTGCGCGGCAAAGGTCGCGGCCGCCCTCCCCGCACGCTGCTCGGTGGCCTGATGCGCTGCCCGCACTGCGGCGGCGCGATCGTCGCCACCGACGCACGCATGTACGGGTGTGCTGCGCGGCACGATCGCGGCCGCGCCGTGTGTGTCGGCGTGAGCTTTCCGCGCGCGATTGCCGACGCGCGGCTCGTCGACCAGCTTCGCGAAGAACTGCTCTCACCGGCCGCGCAGCAAAGCATGGTGCAGCGCCTGCGCGATCTGCTCGATCACCGGTCGCGGGAAAGCCGCAGCGCTGTGCTCGCGCTCAAGCAGCGGCGCAGCGACCTCGACGCTGAGATCGCGCGTCTGGTCGATGCGCTGGCGAAAATCGGCGCGTCGGATGCGCTTGTCGAACGGCTGCGCGTGGCGGAAAACGAGAAACAGAAACTGGTTGCTATCGAGACTGCCGCGCCGGCTCGCAACGAATCGACGGCACAACTGCTAGCGCGCATCAACGAAAAGCTGATGACGCTTCAAACCGAGCTTGAGGGAGAGGTAGATCGCGCGCGCCGGATCATCTCGCAGTTGTTCGGCGAGATCCGCATCGTGCTCGATGGCGAGAACGTGATCGCTGAATACGACAACGCCGCCGAGCGACTCATCATCGCAAGCGGCGGCGCGCCTATAAACGTGGTTGCGGGGACAGGATTTGTGATTTCCAGGCGCAGAACATTACTTCATACGCGTGCGTCCCGGGCATCTGAATAAAGGACAGCATCCCAGGAGTGGGGTGCCCAACTATCTCATGCGTCGGGCCCGAATTAATCCACTGGCCGTGCACGTACTCGTCGTGAAGCCGCTTAGAGCCACCAGATACACAGTAGTGGCGGCGGCAATCGAAAGGCGGCAAACAGGCGTTGGCACATTCGAGCCCTGGCCAGCAGCGGCCGTGAAATTCATCGCGGAACTTGAACCAAAAGGACCCAGGCTCACAGAGGTGCTGATGCTGCTCACCTGATTTTGCATGACGGTGGTGACAGCCGGAATAAACTGGATCATTCCCGACACGTCCCAATCGCCCGGAGTAAGCGCGATCGATGCAATGACGGCAAGACTTCCGGACGTCAGGGGAACGGTGGTGCCGGAGCTCGTCACATATTCGCCAACGCTACCGGTATTCGCATTATTGTTCGTCGTCGTTCCGACAATGCCGCTGGTTTGCGATGGCGTGATCGTGCCGCTTGCGTTGATCGTCGTGAAACTCCCGGCGGCCGGTGTCGTCGTGCCAATGGCGGGAGGTGCCCCGAAATTCAGGTTTCCGCTATCCCACGGCGTCTGCCCGTTGAACGTAGGACGCACGGTGAAGGTAGCCTGCCCCGTGCTGTTGGCAACTGACAACGGAGCGTCAACGTACGCACCAGAAACATAGCGGTCTACTTCAAACGAATTGCTAACACCGTTGTTCGCTAGGGCCCAACGCGCCGTGCCCGCGCGCCAGAAGTTGATCTGTTCGCCAGAAGCACCGGTGTCATTAAGGGTTAGCGTAGGAAGCGCATACTCGAGAGTCACGTTGCCCGTGAACGTCGCGCCGGTCAACGCTGCCCCGCCGAGATTCGCAAGCGCCGCGCTCGCGCTCGTAGCGCCCGTCCCGCCGTTCGCGATGGCGAGCGTCGTCCCGCTTCCCCATGGCGCCGGCAGGTCAGCGAGCGCCAGCGCGCGGAACGCCGGCGCCGCGCTGGCACCGTTCACCGGACCAGCATAGACGACGTTCGGATTTTGTGGTGTCGTCTGCAATGCATACGCGGCGTCGGCAGTGTCCTGCACCGTATCGACCTGCTGCTGCAGCAGATCAAACGCGCCGCCGCTCACCGTGAATTTCGCGATCGCATAATTCGCCGCGTCGTCGATGCTGCCGAAGTTCAGGCCCCCGTGCGTGACCAGCCATTCTTCGCCGTTGAACTCAGCCATGTGTCACCCGTTCAGTATTTGAATGCGCCCGCGCGCGGCGGGCGCGTCCCCGATCACGCCGACGCGACCGGTGCCGCCGGCGCGGCAGCCGCCGTGCTCTTGCCGATGCTCGCCACGGCGTTCCACGCCGCCTTCGCCTGCGCGACGATGTTCGCGATCACCGTCTTGATCGCGTCGTTCCAGTCGGCGCCGATCTGCGCGGCCGTGGCTTCGAGCGCGGCCAGCACGCCGGCGAGCTTGCCCGCGCCGTTGTTCGCGTCGCCCACGGCGGCGTACGCGTTTTCGAAGGTCTGCATCAGCGTCGGCACGTACGTGATGAGCTTCTTCACGTCGGTGACGATGTCGGCGGCCGACACGATGGCCGCGCCAACGGCCGAGACGGCGTTTTCGACAACCGTTTCCGCGCCGACGATTGCTGCTGCGATTTCGGTGAGGGTGAGCATTGCAGTTTCCTTTTCAGTTGATGAGGCCCCGGGCCCGGAGGCCGTCGAGACAGGTTCGGGTGGCTTGGCGTAGGGTGTGCTCGTCCTCGACGACGCCGACGGCGCGGACGGCCCATTGCTGCTGGGATCGGGAATAGGCGCGCAGACTGTCGACGGTTTCGACAGCAGGTGCCGCAGGGTAATCAGGAAGCTGCGCATCGGGCTTGTCCTCACCGCAGTCAACCGTTGGAATCAGGGTGTGCACGGGAGCGAGCGATGGCGCGATTGACGTCGTCGGCGCCGTCTTGCAGGCTGTCAGCGTCGCGCACAGCAGCAGCGTCAGCATCGGTTTGCGCATCATTGCTCTGGATCTCCGCATCGGTTTGCGCGCGCGTCTCGCGCGCCTCGGCGGCCGACAGCGCGCCGGCCTTGTTTGCGACCTCGACGGCCTGCGTGTTTTCGTCCTTCGGCGTCGAGCCGTGGCCGAACAGGTCCTTCAGCGCGGTCCACGCGCCGTTGATGATCGAGAGGATCGTTGCGATGGTCGACAGCATGCTCAGGCCTCCACGGTGCCGCCCGCGGCGCAGTACCACTGCTGCACCTGCGCGAGCGTGTGTTCAGGCTGCCCGTAGCCCGCGCGCGGCAGGCTCGCCCACAGCGGCGAGACGCGCAGCACGGCCACTTCGAACTGGCCGTTGTCGATGTAGCCGAGCGCGCCGAACTCGGTGATCTGCTGGATCGCGATCGCGTCCTGTGACTCAGGACCAAAGTCCGGCAGCTCGAGCAGCGCCGAGTAGTGCGTCCAGTTGCTGAGCAGGCACTGGTAGCGCCCGCTCGCTGTCGAATAGAGCGCCTTCGCACCGGGTCGCGCCGGGCGGATCAGCTTCGCTGCGCGGCCGCGCGCGAAGGGATGGGTGCTGAAGTCGTCGAAGATCTCGGGCTTGCCATCGGCGCCCGTCACGACGATGTCGTAGCCCTGGAACGTGGTGGCCGGCGACGTGCTCGTGCCCTCGGCGCGCGCGATCATCGCGAGAAAGGCGGTGCGGTTCACGTTCATTTCTTCAAGAGCTCCGCGATGCGCTGCACGTCCGCCGGGTCCTGCTTCACGAGCCGCCCGACGATGCCCGACAGCGCGGCGACTACCACGGCGATACCCATCGCCCAGTCTGGCACGCGCAGGTGTGTCGCCGGCCCCGCCGCGATCAGCGTGCCGATCAGCACGCTCACGAGCATGGCGTGCACACTGTAAAAGCGCCATGCGCGACGCCAGTCATCAACGAGTCGAAACCGGAACTGCTTCATCACTTTCCCCAGTGCACTTTGGCCGAAATGCCGATCCACACGAGAGCGCCGATCGCCACAATCAGCGCCCACAGCCCTTTCTTGACGAGTTCTTCGCGCAGCGCCCTGTACAGCGCGGCGCGTTCTTCCGCACGCTGTATCAACGCTTCGTGGGCACGGCGGTGACCGTCCGGGTCGTCGCCTGGGAAGCCCTTCGCAAGATTGTCAATCCGCTCAATCGCAACTTTCACTTCCTTCTCCAGAACCTCGAGCGTGCTGCTGTTTTCCACGTGACGATTGTTGATGTCGTCACGCAACCGGGAGATCGCCTCGACTACCGCTCCGTATCCGTCGCCTTCCGTATGCGGCGGATCTTGCGAATACCGCATCGACTCACCCATCCTTTCCCCGGTCGTGTGTTTCTGGGTCAGCGACTCACTTAATTCATGCGCTGAACGAAACACAGCGCGTAATATGGCGGCAGCGTATTGACCGCCTCGCCGCTGCCCGTCGTCTGGAGAGAGATGCCGGTGCTCGCCGCGTTGATCGTGATGCCGGTGGCCGCCGCGTGGATTGCTGGTGTGGCTCCATTGGTGTTGTTCTGCGACCCGAGCTGGTCGGGCCCACCCGTATAGCCACCGAAGCCCGCTCCGCTGGTGAGCATCAGGCTGCTGTCAGGCATGCTGTGAAAGTGGGGATCCTGCGCGTGCGTGTGCGTCGGATCGCTCACGACGTGTGCATGGGTCGGATCGTTCACGCCGTGTGCGTGCGCCGGCAACTGGGCTACCGAAAGCCGGACTGACGCAGCCCCGCCACTCGCGCCGTTGGCATAGGTGGCGCCCGCGCCCACAACGAATTTATCGGTCAGATTGGGGGTACCGTTCGTTCCGTCGCAAAGCTGGAAATTCGACGGAATGGGGGCTGTCGTGGTGTTCCACATGACGATGGCGCCCACCGGAAATGCCGTATTGATCAGCGTCTTTATCTGCCCCAAAGAAGCGGAATCGCCCGGCTGCACGCCATTGCCGAGATCGGTCAGAACGTTCCCACCCATCGGCAGATCAGCGGACGGCGGCGACTGTCCATCGCGGGTCACGCAGTTGCTCAACCCATTGGCGATGTCCTGCTCCTGACCCATCATTCGCGATGAGCTAATATCAAGGCCGTTGGCCGCATCCTGCGTCCAGTCGTATTCCAGATTGAAAGTGCCGCTGCCGTTATAGCCCAAGGGGAACCTCCATGAATCCGTTCATCGCGCTCGGCGCGCCGCTGTCCGTGTGCATCTATCTCGTGCTCCGCTCATTGACCTTTTCGTGGCGCGCCCGCTACTGGGAGCGAAAACAGCGACGCGCCGACGCCCGGCTGCTGGACCGTCGGTGACGCGGGAACGTCGCCCAGCTGCGCCGCAAGCGCGCGGTTCACGAAAGCGCGGTTCTTCGCGCTTTCAATGACACCCCCCACGTACGGCAGTTTCTTGATCCCGGGCGCGAGCAGCGATGCAAGCGCCGCCGCGGTATTCGAGGTATTCACGGGCGCGGCGCTCGGCACGCTGTTGATGTACGAGCCGACACGGCCGATGGTATGGAGTTGCGCGATCTCGTCCGGCGAATAGAACGCGGCAAGCTTCGAGTCACCGAGCCGCGCGAGCGCGCCCGCATAACGCGCGGGACTGAAATTCGCGTCGCCGGCCGTGTTCGCGCCAAACCCCGCATTAGAGAGCGCCGATCCCATCTGGTCGCGCATCTGCTGAAAGGTGTCAGGCGCGTTATTGCGCAGCAGGGTGGCGAGCGCCTGAACCTGATCGGTGTTGCCGCCGGTCACGTATTTGTTGACGAAGGCATCCGGCGCAACGCTGTCATTCGACGCGGCTTTCAGAGCGGGGATCTGGTCCTGAAGCGCGAAGCGCTGCGCGGCCATCGCGCGCGCCGGCGCGTATACACCGCCCTGATCGTCCGCCGACAGAATGGCGTTCTTCACGCTGTTGCGCAGCTGCCCGAGCGCAGCGTTGGTCGCGGGGTCGTTGCTCTGGTTGCTGTTGATGACCTTCAGCAGGTTTTCCGCGTTCTCGATCGTGAACGTTTTCTGCTGCGTGCCCCCCATCAGCCCGAGTTGGTTGAAGTTGTTGCGCACACCGCTCGGCACCTTGTCGCCGAAGTCGTTGAGCACCTGTGCATAGTCCTGCGCGACCCCTGTCAGCGGCACATCGAGATTCTTGCCGCTTGAGTCGCGCGCGGCCGCATACGCAGCGCTGACCTGCTGCGACATCTGGTCGTCGATACCCTGCAATGTGGTCTTGAGATTCGTGCCGGCCGTGTAGGTGTCGACGGGTGCGCCCGTCAAAGAGAACAGGTTCTGCTGCAACTGGCCGTTCTGCGTGTTCATGCGTGCCGCGAGCGCGTCTCCCACGCCGGCGACGCCGCGCATATTCTTCTCTGCGGCGAACTGCATCGGATCGCGCGTGATCTGGCCGAGCGTCGGATCGATGCCGAGATTGCGGAAGTCGTTCGCGCGCACGATCGCAGCCATGCTTGCATTCGGGTTCTGCTGCACGAGCGGCGCGACCTGCTGCTTGATCGTATCGATCTCCGGCGCCGACGGCGCGCCGCGCACGTTGAACGAGCCGAAGATGCCGCCCGGTTGCGGCGATTCAGCGCTCGCCGCTGCCGGCGTCGGCGTCGCGACCGGTTGTGCGAAAGACTGCGCGCCCTGCGGGCCGAGTTCGGATACGACGTTGTCGACGCCCTGACCAGCCGCAGCGGCAGCCGCAGCCGGCGTCATGGGAGGCGTCATCGCGCTCGCCACGCGATTCCCGAGCGCACGCCCGGCTGCCGTTGCAGCGGAGCCGCCGGCGATGCCAAGACCGCCCCCGAGCAGCCCCGCGCCGATCTGCCATCCGGGACCTAGCCCGAGTTCGCGCGCGCCGCTGCTGGCCGCCCCCGAGCCCGCAGCGCCGAGCATCTGGGCGCCGGGAACGCTCTGCATCCCCTGCCCGACAGCGGCCGCCACCGGGGATGCGACACCAGCGATCAATTTTCCCGCGCCAACACCGGGAGCGACACCGGCCATCGCGCTTGCCGCGTCGTTCACGATGCGTTCCGTCGCGTTCTGTGGCTGCGGCAAGCCAGCCGAGTTTTCGAGGTTCTGGATCGCGCCTGACACGGGCGCGAGATGCGTGCCGAAGACCTTGTTGATGCCGGCGTTCAGCGCGTCTCCCGCCATCGCGGGCAACGCAGTGACGCCCGTGATCGCGTCGCGGGC
>Ga0164242_10009461_pt1 | contig 10511 bp, 11 predicted proteins | sample OricomgcompostMG_FD_108783 | JGI IMG/M metagenome (GOLD analysis project Ga0164242, IMG submission 108783) | Miracle-Growth compost microbial communities from Emeryville, California, USA - Original compost - Miracle growth compost (MG) ... | reverse complement strand
GCCATCAGCGCCGTGCTCGCCCTGGAGCCGCAGATCATGGCCTGGGCCGACCGCTTCGCCAACAAGGAAAACGCCCTGTTCCTGGGCCGAGGCATGCATTACCCCATCGCCCTGGAAGGCGCGTTGAAGCTCAAGGAAATCAGCTACATCCACGCCGAAGCCTACCCCGCCGGCGAACTCAAGCACGGCCCGCTGGCCCTGGTCACGGACCAGATTCCCGTCGTCACCATCGCCCCGCGCGACCAGTTGCTGGAAAAGCTGAAGTCCAACATGCAGGAAGTGCATGCCCGCGGCGGAGAGTTGTATGTGTTCGCCGATGCGGATACGCGCATCGGCAGCAGCGAAGGCATTCACGTCATTCGCATGCCTGAGCATTATGGGAAGCTGTCGCCGATCCTGCATACGATTCCGCTGCAGTTGCTGGCGTATCACACGGCTTGTGCGAGGGGGACGGATGTGGACAAGCCGCGGAATCTGGCGAAGAGCGTGACGGTGGAGTAGGGGGGGGCTGATCTGCGTCGTGAAAACAAGAAATTGAAAAGAAGAAATAAAGTCTGTCGACCTTTAAATTCTTTTATTCAGTGCTTAAAGTATTCTTATGTTCTGATGTTTAAGGTTTACCGAGGTGTGCCATATCGTATGGGGGCGTATACGCTCAACGGAAGCCAATTAAGGGGAAGACTTGTTTATCACAACCCCTGCCATCCCCCAAAAGGCGGTGGTGCGAAAAACGAGGCAGGTCAAATACATTCCGTCTGGCATTGCAGCGCGCTATGCGGTTTCCCTCATCATGATTTCATATCCCAGGTCGATGATGTTCTGGCGCGAGGAATGTCCCTCGATCTGGCGAATCAGATGGCGCGCGGCTGCCTCGCCCATGACTCGCCGCGGCACACGCACCGTCGTGATCGATGGTTGAAGAATGGAGCTCAATTCCAGGTCATCGAAGCCCGCGATCGCGATTTCGTTCGGTACTTTGATTCCCTGTTTTTGACAGTACAGCAACGCGCCAATCGCTAGAATGTCGCCGCCGCAGACGAGTCCGTCCGGGCGATGATCGGATTTCGCAAGATAATCGGCAACCGCGTGGCCGGCTCCCGCGTATGTGAATTCGGTGGGAAGAAAGCGGATGGCCGTCTCGGGAAAGCCGTTTTCGCGCATCGCCGCGGCATATCCCGCACGGCGATCCGCGTTCCTGTCGTTTGGCGTGTAGTCTGTGCACAAATGGACGATGTCTTTGCAGCCTCTGCGGATCAAGATTTCGGTCATCTCATAGAGCGCCCGAAAGTTCGAATATCCCACGCAAGCGCGGATCGGATTGTCGGTCAGGTTGAATGTTTCGACGACCGGCAGGCTGTATCTCTCTATGAGTTCCTTGACTTCGGGCAGATGTGTATGCCCGGTGAGGATGACGCCCGATGGCCGATAAGACATCAAGGATTCGAGGAGTTTGTATTCGGTCTCCAGCGAATAGCCGCTGGATCCGAGCAGAATGCGCAGCCCCTTGGCCTCGCAGACTTTGGTAATGCCTTCGACGCACTCGCTATAGATTTCCGCCTTAAGATTGGGAATGATCACGACGATGAAGCCCGAACGCTGTCCGGCCAGCGCACCGGCAACCAGGTTTGGCACGTAGCCGAGTTCGTTCGCAACGGCCTGAATCTTTGCCAGCGTGGCCGGCGCTACTTTCGAAGGCAGGCGAAGCGCCCGGGACACTGTCATCAAGGACACGCCGGCCCGCTCCGCAATGTCTGACATACGCGCGAATTCGACGTTTTTGCGTGAGACGGGACTCTTCATTTCCGGCATTGCTTATTTCCTTATGTTTCAATCCACCGCCGCCTGCGCGGACCCTCGGTCGTCATCGGGGCATATCGGCCTGGACGGTTTGAATCTATCGACAGGCATGGGATTGCCAGACCTAAGGCAGGGCTATGAGAACTTTCGTCTCCAACCTGGGAGTCATGTTTCAAACTCCTGCAGGCATGCTCATCCGCCGCTTTCAGAGGCGTGATTGTAGTTTTCTCTGCTACGTGAAGTGAAGGCGAAAGCAATACTGTCTCAGGGAAAATACTGAGTTGACAATTAAAATGAGAGCGCTAACATTTTTAAATGAAAAAAAATGGTAAATATGACTGACAACGTGCAAATTCTAGCATATCTGTCGTGGATGTCGGCCGCGCTTCTTTGGCTGGCGGTGTCACCGCATGCTCAACAAGCCGCTTCTAATGAGATGTGCTTCTCGCAAGAGGTTGCCGACAAGATCCGCTTCATGAGCGATGGCTGCATCGTCGAGTCCGGATCGCCCGATCGGGTGATTTTGCATCTCAAGCACGAGAGGACCAGGGCATTCTTGACAAGATTCCGCAGAGCCAATCTCAAGCTTGCGAACACAGTGCAAGCGACTTGAACGCGGCCCATCGCGTATACAGGACTTACTTGAAAAGGAACATCATGATGAGTACGGAAGAATTCGGTGGCCGGCGTTGCGTCGTTACCGGTGGGGCGAAAGGTCTGGGCTTGGCCATAGGCAGGATTTTTGCCGAGGGTGGCGCCGACTTGGTTTTGTGCGATCGGGATCAGGCAGCGCTCGAGCAAGCCGCAAAGGAAATCGAGCAGTTCGGCGCGAGGGTCGAGACCTATTTGTGCGATGTCTCGATCCCGCAGGAAGTGGAAACCTTCGCCGCAGCGGTTCAGGCTCGCGGAACTGTCGATGTGCTGGTCAACAATGCGGGATTCTACAAAGGTAAGCAGATTCGGGAAATCACGCTCGAGGACTGGGACCAAGCCTTCAGCATCAATTTGCGCAGCGTTTTCTTGATGAGCCGTGCGTTCATGGACGGCATGGCCGAGCGCAAGTATGGCCGAATCGTCAATATCGCATCGGTCGATGCGTATATCGCAAAGCCTACGAATTGCCACTATGCAGCTGTGAAAGCCGGCGTCATCAGCCTGACCAAATCATTCGGCCTCGAACTGGCGCCCCATGGCGTGTTGGTCAATGGCGTGAGCCCGGCCGCCGTTGCCACTGACACCGCGAAGTCCCAAGGCTGGCTGGAAAAGCGCATCCTCGATATTCCGCTTGGCTATGTCGCCGAGCCTGAAATGATCGCGCAAGTAGCCACCTTTCTAGCGTCCGAGCGCAATCGCTTCATGGCCGGCGAAGTCGTCATCGCAAACGGTGGCTTGTTCTCGGTATGAAAACGGAGTTGGCATTCCTGCGGCATAGTCCGTCAATCTTCTAGTTATTTCTTCTCAAAATGATAGCGCTACCATATTCTCTGAAAATGCCTCGCATCATGCCCACGTCGATCACCAGCCAAGGTACCAAAGCGTCGGCGGGTTTTCTCGATGGGATGCGGTTGATGGCCAATTCCGTGGCGATCATCGCGGCCAGCGTGGATGGAGAGCGTCGCGGGCTCACTGTGACGGCGGTTTGTTCGCTGTCCGCCGACCCTCCGATGCTGGCCGTCTGCGTCAACAAATCAAGCTCCGCCTACGCGACGATACAGGCAGCTTCCCGCTTCACTGTTAATTGCTTGAGCACAAAGCAGACCGCGATTGCCAAGGCATTCTCAGGAGGCTTGCCAGCTGTCGACCGGTTCCAGCAGGGAGACTGGCGCGTCACGGAAACAGGCGTTCCGGTGCTGGGTGGAGCGGTGGCTACGTTCGAGTGCGAACTCGCCAGCACGCTTGATGTAGCCACGCACACGCTGTTCATCGGGCTGGTCGAGAAAGTCTCGCATTGTCTCGATGAAGAGCCGCTGATCTATCACGACCGCCGCTATAAGCACGCGGCAAATTCCGAGACGACACCAGGAGATTGAGAATCCAGGTTGGCCGGCAGCGCCAGTTTGGTGGAAGTCATGGCGCAGGCCATCTTACCCTGATTGGCAAACCTCTACTATTCAATAGGAAGTAGCAATGAAACTAGGACTTTTCAGCCTGATGCCGCATCGTGATCGCCAGCAATCGATCGATTCGGTTTTCAAACAAACCGTTGACCAGGTTCTGCTTGCGGAAGATATCGGTTTCGATATCGCATGGTTTGCCGAGCACCATTTTTCCAATTATTCCCTGTGTCCGTCTCCGATTGGTATGGCCACGTACATGGCGGGTCGCACCAGACGGATCCGTCTCGCTACCGGAGTGATCGTGGTGCCGCTCTATCACCCGCTCAGATTCATCGAAGACCTTTGCCTGCTCGATATCATGAGTGATGGCCGGGCCGTGATCGGTCTGGGCAGCGGATATCAGCAGTACGAGTTTCATAAATTCGGGGTCGATCTGAATGCCGGGCGCAACATTTTTCTGGAAACGCTCGATGTCTTCGAGCAGTTTCTCGAGCACGGCCGGGTTCAGTACGACGGCAAATACATCTCGATCCCCGAGACCGCCTTCAGTTTGCGTTTCAAACAGAACCGTCCGGATATCTATGTCGCTGGGCTCAGTAATGATCCGGAAACGCAGACCCGAATCGTCAAGGGTGGTTATGTGCCGATTTTCACAGCTGGCTGGAAGCAATTGCCGGAACTGATTACGTTGCATGACAAAGTTGCGGAGGGTTATAAGGCAGCCGGAGGCGTAGCCCCCCAGGTGCCTTTCGCCGCGCAACAATATGTCTATGTGACACGCGATCGCAGCGAGGCGCTTAAAGCTACCGAGGCTGCCCGCTATATCCGGCGCGTTGCCGGTGCGATGCGCGCCAATTCCGCGCGATTAGATGGCGTATTTCTGCAGGAAACGCCAATGCCGGATGAACCGTCGCTTGAGGATTTGATGGGTCGCCTGATCATCGGCGATCCGGAAACCGTGGCGGAACGCCTTGATGCCCAATTCACCGCATTAAATCCGACGCATTGGAGTCTCTTCATGGCCTTGCCGGGAATCGAACCGTCAAGGACGCTGCGCTCGATGGAACTGTTCGGGTCGGATGTGATGCCGTTGCTGGCTAAGCATCTCGAGGTGTGTTGAACGTATGGCAATGGTCGGTAACGCCCGAGGGGATTGGACGATGAAATCGGCGCAGGTGCAAAACGTCTATGTAGTGGCACGGAATGTCGGCGCCTTGAGTGCCTTTTACCAGAAGGCGCTGGGCTTCAGGCTAGCGTTTGCTGACGCGCAGCGTTGGCATCAATTCAAACTTCTCGGCAGTGCATTCTCGGTGAGTTCGGAGGCCGAGGCGGCGGTGTCGGCCGGCCAAGGCTTCGTCCCGGTATTCGAGATTGCGGATGGCGATTCGGCTGCCGCCGCCGTCGTCTCGGCCGGCGGCACGTTCGTCGGGCAGCGCGACATGGGGGCACATGGTAAAGCGATCACGCTGAGGGATATCGAGGGCAATGCGTTCCAGCTGTTCGAGCGTGGATCATGAAACACCGCTTGAACCACGCGTGCGTCTCCGATTCGTCTCATGAGTGGAAGATATGCATTGAGAGGACCCCGGTAGGAACGGATCAAAGATCTGCTATCGGGCCGAGCAGGTCACGCCGGGAGTGACCGTTCAAGACAACCGATAATTTGGGTGGAATATATGACGAAGGAGACAATGGTGATGAGCGGAGGGCGTTAATTAGATAGATTGTTATTGCTTCCAAAGCGTAATTACATTTTTATAAGTAATTGGGAGACATCATCAATTTGAATTGGGGTGAAATCTATGAAAAATGAGGAGCATAGGCAGCGCGGCCATGTCATAGTCCGGAATGTTTCTAAAAGCTATGGCCAATGGGACGTCTTGAAGAAAATCAACTTGGAAGCGCAACCTGGATCTGTAGTATGCATTGTCGGACCTTCCGGCGCTGGAAAGAGTACTTTGTTGCGCTGCATAAATCACCTTGTGAGAATAGATGAAGGTTATATCTCGGTGGATGGCGTAATAATTGGCTATGAGCAGAAAGGCTGCGCGTTGCACGAAATGCGCGAAAGTAAGATCGCAAAACAGCGAACCAATATTGGCATGGTATTCCAGGATTTTGGTCTCTTTCCACACATGACTGTAATGCAAAATATTATAGAGGGACCTATTCATGCCAAGTCCGTTGATAAAAATACTGCCGAGGCGGTCGCCCTCGATTTATTAAACCAGGTGGGATTGAAGGGGTTCGAAAACAAATATCCGCGAACGCTGTCCGGAGGGCAGCAACAACGGGTAGCCATAGCACGAGCCCTGTCAATGGAGCCGAGCGTACTTCTGTTTGACGAACCGACATCGGCGCTCGACCCAGAGCTGGTCGGCGAGGTTGTCAGGACGATGCGCTCTCTGGCGGACAAAGGGTACACAATGCTGGTCGCATCTCACGAGATGGCTTTCGTCAGGGAACTGGCTGACTGCATCGTTTTTATGGAGCAGGGATCTATTGTCGAACAATGCAATTCGGAGGAGCTTTTGGCAGGATCTATCGGTCAGCGTACTCGAGACTTCTTGTCTTCAATAGCCTGATCGCGTCATACCCTTCGCGTCGGCGCCCAAGGGGAAAAAATGGAACCGGAAGTGCATCCGCCTCAACCGGGCGGCTGACACGATATATCTACGTATAGTCGTTGTTTTGCTTGGATGTCATATATTTAAAAAAGATCGTGATAAGTCAATAATTTAGCAAAAGGCTGTTAACTGTAATGTCAACACAGGAAAGGGAAATCTAATGAACACAGCTATCGTATACAAAAGGATTCCGGCGGTCCTTATGTCAATAATCTTCTTGTCGCTATCCACCCTCAGCGCCCATGCCGCCAGTGGTAGGGAAGATCCAAGTTCGCTTGTTCCTGAGAAATTCAAAAATAGACCGATCGTGGCAGTAGCTGGCGAGGATAGCGCCCCAGTTTACTTTCGCGACGCCGACGGCAAGCTGGTTGGGATGGGCATCGATATTACGAACGCTATAGCCAAGAAGTTGGGAATTCAGTTGAGCATCAAGACAGCCGCGTTTGACGCAGTCATCCCGGGAATTCAGTCTGGAAAGTACGACATCGGAATTTGGGCGGCCGGGGTCACCGAAGAGCGAAAGAAAATAATCAACATCGTACCCTATTACTCTTCAAAATACGTATTTGTTGAATATAGAACCGATAAAAAGCCAACGATCAAGAATAACCAAGGGCTCTGCGGGCGGACCGTCGCCGTACTCGCACAGTCAAGCGCCAGTCCGGCAATTGATGCGGTATCTGAAGAGTGTGTCAAAGCTGGTCGAGACAAAATAGTGCAGCGCGTCTTTCCATCGATCGGCGATACTCTGGTAGCCACAATGAGCGGGCGTACGGATTGCGTGGTGTATAACATTTTAAATGCTTCGTGGCTCAACAATACGAAGCCGAACTATGTATTCGGTGACGCCGAGGTAGACCCTCATCTTGCGGGTTACATTTTTCCCAAAACCTCACCGCAGCTTGCCCGCGCATGGTCTGCTGCTCTTCAGGAACTGATCAGCAGTGGAACCTACACGAAAATCCTTGATAAATATAACTCCGGTCGCTCCGCGATTGACCATGCTTCGGTAGTTCCGCCACTCAGTAACCCTTGACTGGCCGTGCAGGGGGGGCGGGCAGCCCCTGCACTCGCGAAATTTACGCGGTCTGCAAATTGTAGGTGCACGTTCAGTCAGAAACTAAACACCTCTCTAGGGGATGACATGGCGCGAGCAAAAGATTCGATAAATCGACTAAGCGAGATCCGTGTGGAGCAACTGGGGCAAAGAGTTTTTCAGCGGAAACCCATTGCATCACTCATGATAGGGGTCTTGGCGTGGCTTGTGATAGCTGGTCTGGTAAACGCTTTCGTCAGTAGCCCCTATCTGTCGTGGCAGGTGGTAGGTAAGTATTTTTTCAATATTCAAATACTACATGGGCTTTCGGTTACCTTGCTATTGTTTGGCACAACGGCCATCATCGGTTACACGCTGGGGATTATCGTAGCGGCGATAAGAATGGCGGAAAACGGTGTCCTGCGTAGCGTGGCAACATTTTATATCTGGCTGTTTCGCTCCGTCCCGATGCTTGTTCAGTTTCTCTTCTGGTTCAACATTGCAGCTATATTTCCGAGTATTGGCATCGGGTTGCCCTTCGGCTCCGAGCTATCATCGCTCACGCAACATCTGTTCGGCTTTGCAGTCCACACGACGCTCTTTTCCGTTGATGCCAATAAAGTTACGAGCGTGATGACGGTAGCGATCATTGCGATGGGTCTTCATGAAGTCGCATACGCCGCAGAGGTGATACGCGGAGGCATTGCGTCCGTGGATCCGAGCCAGCGCCGCGCGGCGGTCAGCCTGGGCCTTAGCCGCGGCCGCATCCTTAGAAGGATCATACTGCCCCAAGCGATGCGTGGCATGCTGCCCACCCTTGGCAATAGGGCCATCAATATCATTAAGGACAGTTCACTGGCCAGTGTGATATCGCTTGCAGACCTTCTTTACAGTGCGCAACTCATATACAACAGAACATTCGAAGTTATGCCGTTGTTGATCGTTGCATCGCTATGGTATCTGGTACTTACAGGGTTGGTTGATTTTATTCAGAAGCGTTTGGAACTCCGCTTTGGCAGAGGTATGACCGTAGAATGAAGTGGGAATTCCCAGGTTTATCTTCGGGTCAGTGCGTGCCTTCAGATGAATAGAAATTTTTAGATTTGGGGCCAAAGAGTCTCCAAAATTTGCCATATTGGATCAGAGATGCCACATTATTTGAAAGATCGTACGATTATCGTAACAGGTGCCGGTTCCGGTATCGGCCTATCCATTGCCCGCCAAGCGGCGGAAGCCGGCGCTAATCTTGTCTTGGTAGACATTGACTCAGATCGTATTAATGCTGCGGCCAAAGACATCAATGTGCGTTTTGATACGCAGACGTTGCCGATCAGGGCGGATTGCAGCGTGCAGGAGGAGATTTGTCACGTCCTTGCTTGCAGCAAGGATCGGTTCGGGCGCATATACGGCCTGTGCAACAACGCCGGCCTAACCGACCGCCAGCGCCCGCTGCTGGAAACAGATACTAATATATGGAACCGTATATTGGAGGTCAACTTAAAGGGGCCTTATCTGTTTTGCCGTGAAGTCGTCGCGCACATGCTGGAAAATGGTGGCGGCGCCATTGTCAACACACTGTCGATCGCAGCCTATTGCGGTGGGCGCGGCGGCTTTTCCTACACCGTTTCCAAACATGGCCTGCTCGGCATGACGCGCAGTATCGCCGCCGCCTATGGCGATCGGGGCATTCGCTGCAACGGCATTTCGCCCGGTTCGGTCGTCACCAATATCTCGACCGGCGAACTCGGCGGCGAGGCCTCGCCCGAAGCCAAGGCGTTGCGCGAGAAAGGGCTTGCGACCCGGCCTGCGAGGGCACAGCCGGATCAGATCGCGCCTGCGGCGGTGTTTCTGCTCTCCGATGCCGCAGGCTATATCAACGGCCAAAACATCGTCGTGGACGATGGTTGGACCAACTATTGACTCTGGCGGGAGGTAGTCAGGGATGGCTACGCGGTCGGTAGTTCGGAAGGGTTTTCTGCGGAGGCGTGCCTGGACCACCGCTCGATTCGCAGATGGTAAAGAATGGGTACCGTATTTTGTGTCCGCGGCAGCAATCTCGCGATCAGTTCAGTGCAGGAATCCGCAGCCAGCGTGGCGCCGATTTCTGTCTTCGAGGTCGACCGGCTGGCTTGCGAGCACAGTGTCTGAGCCATGGGTCAGGATGCCAGTGAAATAGATCTTTTTCGCGCGCTGTTCGCGCAGCAAATCCCAGGGCAACCTGTTTTCTGAGCCGTAGTCGAAGCAGTAAGTGTCGAGGTGAAAACCCTTGACTCGTCCCCGTCCCTGATCTGCGCATGGTTTAATGGCGGGTATCCGCAAGAAGCGCTGCTCTATCTGCTTGAGCCCGGCAGCGCCCCCCGGTAGGGGGCTTACGCGACGATCGGATACGCTTTTATAACCACCAGCGTCCACACTTGGCGCTGGATATGAAACCCTGGCAGTGAACAGTGACGGTCGGGGCAATTCGGGAGTTCCCATGGCCCCGGCCTGTTCCGGCTGCTTTGCCATCAGCGTCTATATTCCCCCTGCCGTGGGCAGGAACAGGGCTATCTGGGGGAAGATGACCACCAGCGCCAGTCCGACCAGGCCCAATGCCGCATACGGCAATGACCCGATCAGCACCTCGCGGATGGTGTAGTCGCTGCGCAAGCCGCGCACCACGAACAGGTTCATGCCGACTGGCGGCGTGACGGCGCCGATTTCCATGTTGATGACCAGGATCACGCCGAACCAGATCAGGTCGATGTGCAGGGCCTCGAGGCCGGGCAGAAGGATGGGCACGGTGACCAGGATGGCGGCCGAGGCATCCATGAACATGCCCAGGATCAGGTACAGGATGTTCACCGCGATCATGAACTGCCAGGAAGACAGGTTCAGGGCTTCGAGCCAGGTGGCGAAATCCTGGGGCACGCGCAGCAGCGACAGCGTATTGCCGAACACCGCCGCCCCGGCGATGAGCATCAGGATCATGCAGCTGGTGACCACGCTGTCGCG
>Ga0164242_10009460_pt1 | contig 10512 bp, 7 predicted proteins | sample OricomgcompostMG_FD_108783 | JGI IMG/M metagenome (GOLD analysis project Ga0164242, IMG submission 108783) | Miracle-Growth compost microbial communities from Emeryville, California, USA - Original compost - Miracle growth compost (MG) ... | reverse complement strand
GTCGGGGCGATCGGTTCGGGTCGGGCGTGGGGCTGGGGGCTGCTCGGCACCGGGGTCGGGCCAGTTCGGTCCCGGCCCGGTCCCGGTCGCGCGGGGACGCGGGGCCGTGGAACACCCCCCGCGGGGGTTTCCAAGCGCTTGCTCAGCACGCCGCCTCAGCATGGTTCCGCAACCCCGGGCGTGTCAACGCCGAGCCACCCGACCGGCCGACGTCCGGCTCGCCGGAGCCCCGCCCGGCCCGGTTCACCGGGAGCCGTCAGGCAGCCGTCACTCGGGCGTCCAGGAGCGGGCGCAGCGCGGCCAGGGCCTCCAGCTGGGCGCGCTGCCCGGCCGCGTTCAGGGCCGCGCACCGGGCGACGATGTGGCGGACACCGGCGGCGACGTAGGAGACCAGGCGTTCGGCCACCACGCCGGCGGGGCCGGCGGCCACGGCCTGGATCTTCTCCAGCCAGGCGATCGGGGCGCCGTAGGTGCGGTGGGCGTAGGCGTCGAGGACGGACCGGCCGCCGTCGGCAGCGTCGGTGACCAGGACGTTGACGAAGAGGGCGGGGGAGAACGGGCGGCCGCCGCGGCCGGTGCGGTCGACTTCGGCGCGGATCGCGGACAGCCCGGCCGCATACTCCGCCGGGTCCGGCGGGTACGGAAACCAGCCGTCGTAGAGCCGCCCCGCGCGGGCCAGTGCTGTCGGGGTGGCGCCTCCCAGCCAGATCGGCGGTCCCTGCGGCCGCACCGGACGCAGCGGCGGCGGAACGTCATCGAACCGCAGGATCCGCCCCTCGTAGGTGACGGGCTGCTGCTCGGTCCACAGACGGCGCCACAGCTCGACCGTCTCGTCCAGCCGGGTGAAGCGGCGCGGCCAAGGCGTGCCGGCCATGGCGTAGACGGGCTCGCCGAAGCGGCCGGGGAAGCCCGCGCCGACCCCGAGGACGAGCCGTCCGCCGCTGAGCCGGTCCACCGAGGCTATGGTGTGCGCGGCCTGCACGGGGGTGCGCAAAGCGGGCAGCAGGGTGCCGGTGCCGAGGGTCACCTGTTCGGTGGTGGCGGCCAGCGCCGCGAGCGCGGTCATCGCCTCGATCCGGGGGCTGAGCAGGGAGTCGTTGACCCAGAGCGAGTCGAGGCCGAGGCGTTCGGCGCGGACGCCGAAGTCCAGCACGCCGCGCGGGTCGAGCCCGTCCGGCCACGCCGACTCCACGGTGGGCACGAAGACGCCGAGCCGCAGGTCGCCGACCGTACCGTCCCGCTCAAGGTCCCGGCTCCGGTTCCCGGCCGCGCCGCCGGAGACCGGCGCCGGGTCCGGGCGCGTGCCGGGGTTCGTGTCCGGGCCCATGTCCGGGGTCCGGTCCGCGTCCTGGCCCGTGTCCGGTCCCGGGCCCCGGAGAGAGGGGGCGCTGTTCGGAGTGTTCACGTTCGTCATGGCCCCGAGCCTCCGCGGCGCCACGCACACCGGCAATTCCCTGGAGGGAATCGCCGGACCGCCGCCCCCGGGATACAACTGCGGGGTGGACTTCGCCGAATCGCTGCGAACGGCTCGCGGGCGCCGCCGGCTCAGCCAGCTGGAGCTCGCGACGCTGGCCGGCACCACGCAGCGGCACATCAGCTTCATCGAGAACGGCCGGTCCTTGCCCGGCCGGGCCCTGGTGGCGCGGCTCGCGGACTCCCTCGTGCTGCCGCCCCGCGAGCGCAACGCACTGCTGCTGTCGGCCGGCTACGCTCCCGTGTACGCCCAACGGGACCTGGCCGACCCGGAACTGGCGCCCGCGCGGGAGGCGCTGGGCCACGTCCTCGCCGGCCATCTGCCCTACCCCGCCGTCGTCATCGACCGCTTCGGCACGGTGGTAGCCGCCAACGACGCCCTGTCCGTGCTCACCGACGGCTGCGCGCCCCACCTGCTGCGGCCGCCCGCCAACCTCCTGCGGATCGCGCTGCACCCGCAGGGGATGGCGCCCCGGGTACGCAACTTCCGGCAGTGGGCGCGGCACATCACCGCGGCCGTCGGCGAGGAGCAGCGTCGCGACCCGGACGAGCGGCTGGCCGCGCTCCATACCGAACTCGCCGGTTACGTCGCCGAACTGCCGGCCCCGAGCAGCGAGGACAGCGTGCTCGGCTTCGCCGTCCCGATGGAACTCGCCGTCGGCGGCCGGATACTGCGGCTGATGACCACGGTGGCCGTCTTCGCCACGGCCGCGGACGTCACGATCGCCGAGCTGAAGCTGGAGGCGTTCCTGCCCGCGGACAGGGCGACGGCCGAGGCGCTCGGGGCGTTCGCCGAGGAACGGGCCGGACGGCAGGCGTCCCCGGTCTGAGCCGGGGAAAACCGGTTGCCGCCCGGGCCCGCACCGGCAAGCGTTGCCGTCGCCGAGCGCGGCCGCAGGGCAACCGTGCCGGCCTGCCGTACCTCCGAACCCGGCCCGCAGTCCCCGGGTTCGGCGAGCCGCACCCCGACAAGCCCCGCGAGCCCCTAGCGCCCACCGACCACCCGAAAAGCCCTACCCGAACAGGGCAACCCGACAAGGCCTGCCGAAAAGGCCCACCCGAACAGGAGCACCCCGGACCCCATGAGCCTGCGCCACCACGAGATCGCCGAGGCCGGCCACCGCATCCTCAACCCGTACACCGAGGAGAAGCTGATGCTCCTCGGCCGGATCTGCCGGCTCCAGGAGGGACAGCGGCAGCTCGACCTCGCCTGCGGCAAGGGCGAGATGCTGGCCCGATGGGCGCTGGAGCACGGGTCGGGCGGGGTGGGCGTGGACCTCAGCGCGGTGTTCCTGGACGCGGCGCGCGAGCGGGCGGCGGAGCTGGGCGTGGCCGACCGGGTGGAGTTCGTCCGCGGGAACGCCGGCAGGTACGAGCCGGAGCCGCACGCCTTCGACGTGGTCTCGTGCATCGGGGCGACGTGGATCGGCGGCGGCCTCGCCGGCACGGTCGAACTGATGCGGCAGGCGCTGAAACCGGGCGGACTGATGCTCGTCGGCGAACCGTACTGGGCCGCCGAGCCGCCCGCGGAGGCCTACGAGGCGCTGGGCGTGGACCCGGGGGACTTCGCCACCCTGCCGGGCACGCTGGACCGGTTCGAGGCACTGGGCGCGGAACTGGTCGAGATGGTGCTGGCCGACGGGGACAGTTGGGACCGGTACGCGGCCGAGCAGTGGTTCACCATCGACGCGTGGCTGCGCTCGGTGCCGTCCGGCCACCCGGACGCCGCCGACATGCGGCAGTTCCTCGACCAGCACCGGCGATCCCATCTGACGTACGGGCGCCGCTACCTGGGGTGGGGCGTTTTCGTCCTGCGGGAGTCCCGAGAGGGACAGAGAAGCTGACGTGCATTCATCTTCCGGGGCCGGCGTACCGGCGGTAACCTCCGCGCACCGGCTTCCGGAAGGAGCACCCATGCCGCTGCGGACCCCACGACCGATCGGCACCCGCGCCACCGCGCGCACCAGAACCCGGAAAACCCGCCCCGACCGCGCCACCCGCAGGCTGCGTTCGGCCGCCGCGACCGCCCTGCTCGCCCTGGGCGTGACCCTGCTCTCTCCCGGCGCGCTGCCCGCGCATGCCGCCGCGAGCGACGACTACTGCGGCGGCCGGTGCGCGGACATCCTGCCGCCCGGCGAGAACGGCAACGCCACCCTCGCCGACATCCTCGGCAACAAGGTGCTCGGCACCCGGCCCGCCCACACGATGGACCAGCTCGGCCCGTACTCCTCGCTGGCCACCGGCTACCAGGGGCTCACCGACGCGACGATCACCTCGTTCTTCAACTCCTCCTCCTTCGGCGTGCCCGCCGATCAGGTAGCCTCCGTCACCACGCCGCGCTCGGACGTCACCATCACCCGGGACAAGGCCACCGGCGTACCGCACATCCAGGGCACCACCCGCTCCGGGACGGAGTTCGGCGCCGGGTACGCGGCGGCGCAGGACCGGCTGTGGCTGATGGACCTGTTCCGGCACGTCGGCCGCGGCGAGCTGTCCTCGTTCGCCGGCGGCGCCGCCGCCAACCGTGGCCTGGAGCAGGAGTTCTGGCAGCAGGCCCCCTACACCGAGGACGACCTCCAGGCGCAGGTGGACTGGCTGAGCACCCACGGCGGCGACCGCGGCAAGCAGGCCCTGGCAGACGCCCAGTCGTACATCGACGGCATCAACGCCTACATCGCCGCGGCCAAGAACGGCCGCTACTTCCCCGGCGAGTACGACCTCACCGGGCATGTCGACCCGATCACCAACGCCGGGGAGATCGAGCCGTTCAAGCTCACCGACATGATCGCGCTCGCCTCGGTGATCGGCGCCCTGTTCGGCACGGGCGGCGGGGGCGAGGTGCAGGCCGCGCTGTCGCTCCAGGCGGCGCAGGCCGAGTACGGTGTCGAACAGGGCACGAAGGTGTGGGAGTCGTTCCGCGAACGGGACGATCCCGAGGCGGTGTCCACTGTCCACGACGGCTCGTCCTTCCCGTACGCGGGCAAGCCTGCCGACCCGCAGGGCGAGGCGCTGCCCGACCCGGGCTCGGTCAAGCCCGAGCCGCTGGTGTACGACGCGACCGGCGGCGCCACCGAGGCCACCACGAAGAGCCCGGGCGTGCTGCCCTCCAACCTGTTCGACACGCCGCGCAAGGGCATGTCCAACGCACTGGTGGTCAGCGGATCGCACACCGCCAGCGGCCACCCGGTGGCCGTCTTCGGCCCGCAGACCGGCTACTTCGCGCCGCAGCTGCTGATGCTGGAGGAGCTGCAGGGCCCGGGTATCAGCGCCCGCGGTGCGGCCTTCGCGGGCCTGGGCATGTACGTGGAGCTCGGCCGCGGCCAGGACTACGCCTGGAGCGCCACCTCGGCCTCCCAGGACGTCACCGACACCTATGCGGTGCGGCTGTGCCAGGACGACACGCACTACGTGCTGCACGGCCAGTGTGTGGCCATGCAGGAACTGGAGCGCACCAACTCCTGGTCGCCCACGCTCGCCGACTCCACCCCGGCCGGCTCGTACACGATGCGCGTGTGGCGCACCGCGTACGGCCCGGTCATCTATCGGGCCACCATAGACGGCGAACCCGTCGCCTACACGCAGTTGCGCAGCTCCTACATGCACGAGGCCGACTCGATCATCGGATTCCAGGAGCTCAACGACCCGGGTTTCGTGCATGACGCGGCCTCGTTCCAGAAGGCCGCCCAGGACATCAACTACACGTTCAACTGGTTCTACGCCGACTCCCGGCAGACCGCCTACTACAACAGCGGGACCAACCCGGTGCGGGCCGCGGGCGTCGACCCGTCCTTCCCGGTGTGGGGGACCGGGCCGTACGACTGGCAGGGCTGGGACCCGACCGTCAACACCGCCGACTACACCCCGCCGTCGCAGCACCCGCAGTCGGTGGACCAGGACTACTACATCAGCTGGAACAACAAGCAGGCCCCCGGGTACACCTCGGCCACCTTCGGCAACGGGTCGGTGCACCGCGCCAACCTGCTGGACGACCGGGTCAAGGCCCTGGTCCGGCAGGGCGGGGTGACGCGCGCCTCGCTGGTCAAGGCGATGGAGGACGCGGCCCTCACCGACCTGCGCGGCGAGGACGTCCTCCCCGACCTGCTCCAGGTGATCGGCAGCGCGCCGGTGACCGACCCGCAGGAGGCCACCGCGGTGCAGCAGTTGACGGCCTGGCTGGCGCACGGGGCCAAGCGCACGGAGACCTTGGCCGGTTCGCACGCGTACGCCGACGCGGACGCCGTGCGGACCATGGACGCCTGGTGGCCGTTGCTGATCCAGGGCGAGTTCCAGCCCGGGCTCGGCGACAGCCTGTACACCGCGCTCACCGCCGACCTCACCGTCGACGAGTCCCCGTCGGCCGGGCACGGCCCGACCGGCTCGCACGCCGGCAGCTCCTTCCAGTACGGCTGGTGGTCCTACGCCGACAAGGACCTGCGCGCGGTCCTCGGCGAACCGGTCAAAGGTCCGCTGGCCGAGACGTACTGCGGCGGCGGGCAGCTGTCGGCCTGCCGCGCCATGCTGCTGTCCACCCTGAAGCAGGCAGCGGCCACTCCGGCGAGCACGGTCTACCCGGGCGACGACGGCGGCTGCTCGGCCGGCGACCAGTGGTGCGCCGACAGCATCGTCCAGCGCCCGCTCGGCGGCATCACCGACGACCGGATCAGCTGGCAGAACCGGCCGACGTACCAGCAGGTCGTCGAGTTCCCCACGCACCGGTAGCGGCTTCACGCCCCGCTGCCGCCCGGCCCCTTCCCCGAAGGAGGGCCGGCCGGCAGCGGGCACACCCGGTTGTCCACAGGCACCGGCCCGGACCTTCCCCTCTCGATGACCGACCGCTTAGTATGCGAGTGTCTGACGTCGAGTCGAAGGAGACACGCCGTGGTCGTGGAAGCGCTGCGCGGTGCCCGGGTGGTCGTCACCGGGGCCGGCGGAGGCATCGGCGCCGCGCTGGCACGGCGGTTCGCCGCCGAGGGCGCCCGGGTCGCCGTCAACGACCTCGACGCCGAGGCGGCGCGCGTGGTGGCCGCGGAGATCGGCGGCGCGGCCGTCCCCGGGGACGCCTCCGAGGCGGTCCCGGCCGCCCGGGCCGCACTGGGCGGCGGCATCGACGTGTTCTGCGCCAACGCCGGCGTCGGCACCGGCGGCGGGCCCGAGGCGGACGAGGACGCGTGGGCCCTGGCCTGGGACGTCAACGTCATGAGCCACGTCAGGGCGGCCCGCGCGCTGCTGCCGGAGTGGCTGGAGCGCGGTTCGGGCCGCTTCGTCTCGACGGTCTCCGCCGCCGGGCTGCTCACCATGATCGGCGCCGCGCCCTACTCGGTGACCAAGCACGGCGCACTCGCCTTCGCCGAGTGGCTGTCGCTGACCTACCGCCACCGCGGGATCAGCGTGCACGCCGTCTGCCCGCAGGGGGTGCGCACCCGGATGCTGGAGTCCACCGGCCCGGCCGGCGACCTGGTGCTCGCGCCCACCGCGATCGAACCCGAGGACGTGGCCGCCGCCGTACTCGACGGGATCGCCGCCGAGCGGTTCCTGATCCTGCCCCACCCCGAGGTGGCCGGCTACTACGCCGCGCGCGCCGCCGAACCCGAGCGCTGGCTCGGCGGCATGAACAAGCTCCAGCGGGCCTACGAGGCCGCGGCCGCCCCGGACGGCGATCCCGGCCCGCCGCCCGCCACCGGTGCCCCCGCAGCACCCACCGCCGGTCCGGCGGGAAAGGAAGGTGAGCACGCATGACCGGCACCCGCACCGACGGGACGCAGCCGCCGAGCGCCGCTGACCAGCCCTGGCTGAAGCACTTCACCCGGGAGCAGATCGAGGCCCCCGAGCCGCCGCCCTCCGTGCTGCACACCTTCCTCGGCCTCGCCGCGGACCGGCCAGAACGGCCCGCCGTCCGCTACTTCGACGGCGTCCTCGGTTACGGCGAACTCGACGCGCTCTCCGACGGCCTCGCCCGCCACCTGGCCGCTCGTGGCTTCGCCCCCGGCGACCGGCTGGCCGTCATGCTCCAGAACGTGCCGCAGTTCGTCGTCGCCGTGCTCGCCGCGTGGAAGGCCGGCGGCGCCGTCATCCCCGTCAACCCCATGTACAAGCAGGCCGAACTGGCGCACATCCTCACCGACGCGGGCGCCGCCGCCGTCCTCGTCTCCGAGACCGCGTGGGCCTCGTCCGTACGCGAGACCGCCGTCGGCGCCGGGGTGCGCATCGCCTTGACGGCCGGCGAGCACGACCTCCAGACCCGCGACGACCCCCGCGTGCTCGGCGCGCCCCGGCCGGCCGCCGGCGACCTCCACGGCGCCGAGGACGTGCTCGCCGCCGCCCGGGCCGAGGCCGGGCCGCGCCCCGACGTGCCGCTGCCGCAGGCCGGCGACACCGCCCTGGTCAGCTACACCTCCGGCACCAGCGGCCGACCCAAGGGCGCCCTCAACACCCACGGCAACATCGCGTTCAACGCCCACCGCCAGGTGCGCGTCCAGAGCCTGCCGCCGGACGCGGTGGTCTTCGCGCTCGCCCCGCTCTTCCACATCACCGGCATGGTCTGCCAGTTGGCGGCCGCGCTGGCCGGCGGCCACACCCTGGCCCTGGCCTACCGGTTCGAGCCCGGGACCGTCCTGGACGCCTTCCGGGAGCACCGCCCGGCCTACACCGTGGGCCCGGCCACCGCGTTCATGGCCCTGCTGGCCCGGCCGGACGCCACCGCCGAGGACTTCGCGTCCTTCCGGCTGATCTCCTCCGGCGGCGCCCCGCTGCCGCCGGCCGTCGTGGAGTCCTTCCGCGCCCGCACCGGCGGCCTCTACCTCGCCAACGGATACGGCCTCACCGAGTGCACCGCGCCCTGCGCCAGCGTGCCGCCCGGTGCCGAGGCGCCCGTCGACCCCGAGTCGGGCACCCTCGCCGTCGGGGTGCCCGGGCCCGGCACCATGGTGCGGATCGTCGACGACGGCGGCGCCGAGGTGCCGTTCGGGGAGCACGGCGAGATAGCGGTCAGCGGCCCGATGGTCGTGCCCGGGTACTGGGGGCGGCCCGAGGAGTCCGCGGCGGCCCTGCCCGGCGGTGAACTGCGCACCGGCGACATCGGCTTCATGGACGCCGACGGCTGGCTCTACGTGGTGGACCGCAAGAAGGACATGATCAACGCCTCCGGCTTCAAGGTCTGGCCGCGCGAGGTGGAGGACGTCCTGTACACCCACCCGGCGGTGCGCGAGGCCGCGGTGGTCGGGGTGCCCGACTCCTACCGCGGCGAGAACGTCAAGGCCTACGTCAGCCTGCGGCCCGGCGTCCGGGCCGCGCCCGACGAGCTTGTCGCCTGGTGCCGGGAGCGGCTGGCCGCCTACAAGTACCCGCGCGAGGTCGAGGTGCTGGGGGAGCTGCCGAAGACCGCCACGGGCAAGATCCTGCGCCGGGAACTGCGGGCCGCGGCAGGTCAGCGGCCGGATAGGGTCTGACGGGCGGGGCCGCGGTCCCGCCCGCGAAGGCCCGAGAGGAAGGCAGGCCATGGCACGCAACGCCAGCGGCGCCGGCGGCGGCGCCTCCCGCCCGCAGGGGCGCACCCGAACCGGCCGGAGCGACCGCCAGGACCCTCCGCTGCTCGCCGCCGTGCCCGGACGGCTGCTGGCCGAGGCCACCCGGCTGTTCGCCGAACACGGCTACGACCGCACCTCCGTGCAGGAGATCGTGGAGGCCGCCGGCGTCACCAAGGGCGCCCTCTACCACTACTTCGGCTCCAAGGACGACCTGCTCTCCGAGATCTACGGGCGGGTGCTGCGCCTGCAGACCGAACGGCTCGACGCCATCGCGTCCACGGACGCGCCCGTCCCGCAGCGGCTCGCCGAGGCCGCCGCGGACGTGGTCGTCACCAGCATCGAGAACCTCGACGACACGAAGATCTTCTTCCGCTCGATGCACCAGCTCAGCGCGGAGAAGCAGAAGGCGGTGCGGGCCGAGCGGCGCCGCTACCACGAGCGGTTCCGGGCGCTGGTCGAGGAGGGCCAGCGCGACGGGCACTTCCGGCCCGAGCTGCGGCCGGACCTCGTGGTCGACTTCTTCTTCGGCTCCGTCCACCACCTCGGCACCTGGTACCGCGCGAACGGCCCGCTCACCGCCGAGCAGGTCGCCGCGGACTTCTCCGACCTGCTGCTGCACTCCGTGCGGCGGCCCTGACCCTTCGGGAGACCCCGTGCAGGCATGGCGCGTACACGAGACCGGCGAACCGCGGGAGGTGCTGCGCCTGGACGAGGTGCCGCTGCCCGAGCCCGGCCCCGGCCAGGTCCGGCTGCGCGTCCGCGCGGCCGCGGTCAACTTTCCCGACGCGCTGCTCTGCCGCGGCCGGTACCAGGTCCGGCCGCCGCTGCCGTTCACCCCCGGCGTCGAGATGTGCGGCGAGCTCGACGCGCTCGGCGAGGGCGTCGACGCCGCGGGCCCGCTCGCGCCCGGCTCCCGGGTGATCAGCACCGCGGCCCTGCCCGGTGGGGCGTTCGCCCAGTACGCGGTGGTGCCGGCGGCCGGGGTGCTGGCGGCGCCGGAGGCGCTGGACGACGCGGAGGCCGCCGCGCTGCACATCGGTTACCAGACGGGCTGGTTCGCGCTCCACCGCCGGGCGGCGATCCGCCCCGGTGAGACGCTGCTGGTGCACGCGGCCGCAGGCGGTGTCGGCAGTGCGGCGGTCCAACTCGGCAAGGCCGCGGGGGCGTTCGTCATCGGTGTGGTCGGCGGACCCGAGAAGGCGGCGGTCGCCGAGGCGCTGGGCGCGGACGTCGTCGTGGACCGGCACGGCGAGGACTTCGTGGCCGCCGTCAAGGAGGCGACGGCCGGCCGCGGAGCCGACGTCGTCTTCGACCCGGTCGGCGGGGAGGCGTACACCCGCTCCACCAAGTGCGTCGCCTTCGAGGGCCGGATCGTCGTGGTCGGCTTCAGCAGCGGGACCATTCCGGCGCCCGGTCTGAACCACGCGCTGGTGAAGAACTACTCGATCCTTGGCCTGCACTGGGGACTGTACGCCGAACGGGAGCCGGCCGCGGTCCGGGCCGCGCACGACGAACT
>Ga0164242_10009459_pt1 | contig 10513 bp, 10 predicted proteins | sample OricomgcompostMG_FD_108783 | JGI IMG/M metagenome (GOLD analysis project Ga0164242, IMG submission 108783) | Miracle-Growth compost microbial communities from Emeryville, California, USA - Original compost - Miracle growth compost (MG) ... | reverse complement strand
TCATAAGCCACTTCCTCGATCATGACCACCCGACCTTGAAAATTTATATTAATGACTTTTTTCATTTCCTGATTTTTAATATTTCTAAAAATTATTATGCGTTATTTGATTGACGGCAAAAGAGAGTTCCTTCCAGGTCGTTTCTAGTTCCCTTAAAAAATCCAATCCTTCGGGCGTAAGAGAAAAGTATTTACGGGGTGGCCCTGAAACACTCTCCACCCAGCGGTAGGTTAATAGATTTGCATTTTTAAGTCTTGTTAAAAGCGGATACAAGGTGCCTTCCAGTATCTGCAAATTGGCTTCTTTCATACTGGCGGCGATATCGCTGGGATAAGCCTCCGCCTGCTTGATGATGGATAAAATGCAAAATTCCAATATGCCCTTGCGCATCTGACTCTGTGTATTCTGAATATCCATATTGAAAATTTTATTGCGTTGTGACACCACAAAGATAAGCTCGAATACAATACTATGTATTACATAGTACCTTATATAAAAACATTTATTTTATTATATTTTATAAACATTTGATATTACATATTTTATAAAATGATCATTTCAATATTTTTTCATACTTAAACTTTTTATTAACGTTTGATAGACACAATCTGTTATTATTTTACCACTCATAAACCGGGCATCAGATGAACTGTAAGCAATTCCTAAATTATATTATATTTGCGGGCTATGAAGATTCTAATGGTTTGTTTGGGCAATATCTGCAGAAGCCCCTTAGCAGAAGGTGTCATGCAATCGCTGGTGGATAAATACAAACTAGACTGGGAAGTCGACAGTGCGGGCACCAGTAACTGGCATGAAGGCGAACCACCGCATCACCGTTCCATTAAAATCGCCAAAAACCATGGGATTGACTTATCCCTGCAGCGCTCCAGGCCATTTAAGGCGGAAGATATGACCAGATTTGATCGTATTTTTGTAATGGACAGCCAAAATTACCGGGATGTAAAAAGAATGGCTGGCAAACTTTGGAACCAGGACAAGGTTGACTTAATTTTGAACGCGCTCGCACCGGGCAAAAATAAAGCAGTACCGGATCCTTGGTATGAGGACACGGATACGGCCTTTGAACATGTTTACCAGCTATTATTGGAAGCCTGTGAGAAACTGATCCTCCAACTTGGCCGCCAATCCTAAACCAGACAATATTTTCGCAATTATTATTCAAATTACATGAAACCATCTTTGCCACAAGGCACCCGGGACTTTTCCCATGAAGTGGTGCGCAAAAGACAATATATATTCGAGACCATTCGGCAAATCTTTGAACGTTACGGGTTCCAGCCACTGGAAACCCCCGCTATGGAGAATATTGACACCCTGATGGGCAAATATGGCCAGGAAGGCGATAAACTGATTTTTAAGATCCTGAATAACGGGCTTGATAATCCAAATAAAGAAGAAAAAACACGCCAGGCGCTGGAAGATATATTGGCAGGAAAGTGGAATAAGCAATTAACAGAAAGGGCACTTCGATATGACCTGACCATTCCATTCGCCCGATATGTGGCCATGAACCACGGCAGTCTTACATTTCCGTTTAAACGCTATCAGATCCAGCCAGTCTGGCGTGCCGACCGGCCGCAAAGAGGCCGTTACAGAGAATTCTATCAATGTGATTGTGATGTAGTAGGCAGCAGCTCCTTGATCAATGAAGTAGAGTTGATTCACATTTATGATCAGGCTTTTCGTCAACTTCAGGTCCCGGTTTCTATAAAAATCAATAACCGTAAGATTCTTGCAGGATTGGCAGAAGCATGCGGAGCTGAGAACCACTTAACCGATATTACTGTTGCCATCGATAAACTGGATAAAACCAGCCTGGAGAAGGTAAAAGAAGAATTAACGGCGCGCGGACTAAATAGCGTCCAGGTCCGGACGATTGAAGCATATCTTCTAATTGAAGGCAACCATGAAGATAAACTCAGGCAAATTGAAAAATTATTATCCAACAGCGCCCAGGCGCAAGAGGGAATCGCCGAACTCCGCTATTTACTGGACTTTACAAAAGACAGTGTTTCATGTGTGGAGCTGGATTTTACACTGGCCCGTGGCCTGAATTATTATACTGGAACCATTTTTGAGATAAAAGCCAGTACGGTTCAAATGGGGAGCATTGGGGGCGGCGGAAGATATGATGACCTGACCGGACTATTTGGTGTAAAGGATATCCCCGGAGTAGGCATCAGTTTTGGGATCGACCGCATCTACGATGTCATGGAGGAATTAAACTTGTTTGACGGTAAACTTAGTCCAGGCACCGAAGTCTTATTCTTTAACTTAGGCAATCAGGAAATTAAAGACGCTTACCCCTTGATCCAGCGATTAAGACAGGCAGGCATCCGGACTGAATTGTACCATGAATCCGTCAAGTTTGATAAACAGTTTAAATATGCCGAGCGAAAAGGCATTCCATATGTCGCCATTATGGGTTCAGAAGAGATAAACGAAAAGAAAATAACGATTAAACACCTGCCCAGCGGCTGGCAAGAACGGATGGACAGTCAGGATACCACCCTGATCGCCCAGGCGCTTCGCACTGAAAGACCGGGCAAGTGACCTTAAAAACAGATATGATGAGAAAATTGATTTACACCTGTATGGTTATAAGTTCGGCCTGTATGCTGCTGACAGCCTGTGGCCGAAAAAATGTCCCCTCCAAATCAGCCGAAGGGGGAAAAATAGCGCCCAAAGTAACGCCTGACAGGCCCCGGCCCGGGCAGGAACAATACGTGAAAAAGGCTACTGTCATCGATTCAAATCAGGTCAGCAAGCTGGGAAACATCACTAACCGGCAAAATAATAATAATCAGGGTAATGTCATCACGGATTCTTACGGGAACGCTCCGGGATCGGAAAATGCGGTCGCTTCCAATGCAGACAGCCTTGCAGCAGCCGCACATTATTTGGCAGAACCCGTCGTTGTTATCGACAGCCGGGGGAAGCTTCTCATTGATAGCCTCAATTTACCCCCGACTGTTTCCCACAACCTGGATTCCCTAAACCAAACCATTAGGGCGTTTACACCGGATCAGGCTAAAAACCTGGCGTTTCGTTTCAAGCAAATACCGCCAAGGGTGCTGTTCGTTCCTGATAACCTGGCCAAAAAGGGTAGAAAAGGATATTATTATAAATACAACGATAAATTCTGGTACTGGAAAAAAGCAGATGGTTACTTTTACCTGGATGAGAATTACTATAAATAATTTTTCAAACAGCCAAATTACCGGAATCGACCTAAAAATGAGAAAGCGCATTGGCTATTTTAAAAATAAGCCGATGCGCTTTTTTGATTTATAGCGATAAGTCGAAAAGTAGGCAGGATAGCAAAACAGTAATTAAAAACGCTATATCCAAAGCCTTCTTTATATTTTAATGATTAATTTTCAGCAATTCTATTTCAAAAATAAGCGTTGCGCCCGCCGGAATGGCATCGCCGGCACCATGATCGCCATAAGCCAGATCAGAAGGCACGTATATTTTCCATTTTGCACCTTCCCTCATTAGTTGTAAAGCTTCGGTCCAGCCTTTGATCACCTGATTCACATTTAAATCCAGTGGTTCGCCTCTTTTATAGGAGTTATCGAATTCTGCTCCGCTCAGCAGCATCCCCTTATAATTTACTTTTACATTACTGGTATCTGCAGGTTTAGCACCCGTTCCTTCCCGCATAATTTCATACTGGAGGCCATCGGGCAGGGTAGTCACACCTGGGCGCAGTTTATTTTTAGCCAAAAACTCAGCACCTTCTTTTTTAGCTCCTGCAGCCTTCTGCTCCGAAAAACGCTGGTCAGCGCTCATCAGAATGCCGGCAATTTCCTGGTCAGTGAATAAAACGCTGTCTTTTTTAAAAACCGCGTCCACTGCCTGGCTGAGCAGTTTTGAATCAATATGCGTGGCGCCTTGCTGCTGATAGAATTTTGCCAGACTAAGCCCCAAGGCATAACTGATGGTATCGTTAAAAGAAGAAAGGACGGGGATAGTTGATTTAGTAGTTACCTGTGATCCAGGACTTGTCGTCTTTTTAGCGGCACCGGAATTTTGGCCGTATAGGGTCCCTGCTGACAGCGTTAAGCCCAAGCAGGTAGTGATCAGAATCTTGCGCATACAAATTTTAAATTTAAAACGCGAATGTAATTGATTCTGTTGAAGTATTTTTGTATCTGTTGTTAATTTCGTACCTTTTTGGTAATACCTTTAAGGCTTAAATCATATTCTACATGAAATCACTCTTAACGCCCGGTCAAGTAAGTCTGACGATTCAAAGATTAGCCCACCAGATTGTGGAGAATCACCTGGATTTGGAAAATACAGTGCTCATCGGGCTCCAGCCCCGTGGCATCTTTGTCAGCAACCGGATCGTTGAGGTTTTAAAAACAATTGTAGATAAAAACAAGATCGATTATGGCAAGCTGGATATTACATTTTACAGAGATGATATCCGCAGTTCCATCCATATCGCCAATGAAACGGATATCAACTTCAGCATTGAAAACAAATCCGTTATATTAATAGATGATGTATTGTGGACAGGGCGTACCATCCGTGCGGCCCTGGATGCTTTACTGGATTTCGGACGCCCTGCACGTGTGGAACTTTGTGTACTGATCGACAGGCGCTTTAGCAGGCAGCTTCCCATTCAACCCAATTATATCGGTCGGTCCATCGATACTTATCATGATCAGAAGGTAAAGGTTTACTGGGAGGAAAAAGATGGGAAGAATGCAGTTGAACTACTCAGTATGGAAGAGGCTGCCCAATCTTAGCTTACACCGTTTAACTTTCAGAAGGGCTTGAACCCCCCAAATAGTATTTATTATCAATTAATACCTGCCGCCTGGTCTTTATTATTATAAATGCAAAACTTCAAACAACAGGCAACATAGCGCAATGGTCAAAACAATAACCAAGGGGGTTTTATAACGGTCCCAAAACCATTTTTGCTTTTGCCGTTTTAAATATTCTTGCAATTGACTGGTTTGCACACCGGGTAGCTTTTGTAAATCCTGAATAATCTGAAGTTGTTCATTTTTAGGCAGGTAGATAATAATATCTAAACAATTGCTGATAATCTGCCCGGTAACTAAAGCATTATTTTCCTTTTGCAGGATCGACAAATGATAGGCAGAAAATAATTGCTGAATTTCTTCGAAGACTGCGTCCGTATTCATTCTGTACGGATCCGTCTCACCAAGCGCTTTTTTCATGTGCCCTAATTTGACAACAAGCAGCTCAGCACTGAAAAAGACTGTCTGACCTGATTTAAATCCTTTTCCTTCCACCTCGAAGCTCCGGTGATAGCCGGCCCTGGCCGTCTTATCTGAAAGGATTTGATAAGCTTCATTGATTTCCTGAAAAATATATCCTGAAGTACGATCGTCGCTATTTTTATCGGGGTGGTAGATTAAGGCCAGCCGGCGGTAGGCTGCCTTAATTTCGGCGGCACTTGCACCGGGCGAAACCCCTAGGATCTGGTAATAATTTTTTTTCTGCACTGCTCAAAATTAAGCCATTCAATAATAGGGCGAATACTAATTATCAGCGCGTTTTAAATTAAATGAATATTTATTGTATAACCATTTAATAAACAAGAATATTTAAATTATTCCTTTAAATTATGTAAGGTAATTTTCTTTCGAACGACAGGAGAAATTTAACGATTTATTCGGCTGTTATACACTGATGACAACTGTTTTTCCACCATTTACCCACGAGCTGCATTTTTCACCTGAAAATTAAAGGTTTTAACGTAAGTTCGCAGTCTATAAAAAGCAGTACACGTGCGTTTAAAACAATTAGAAGTAAAAGGATTTAAGAGCTTTGCTGATAAAACGGTGGTCAATTTTGATCAGGGGATTACCGGTATTATCGGGCCGAACGGTTGTGGCAAGAGCAATATTATTGACAGCATCCGCTGGGTTATCGGAGAACAGAAAATCTCCGCTCTCAGAAGTGAAAATCTCGAAGCCTTGGTTTTTAATGGCAGTAAGAGCAGAAGTGCAAGCGGACTGGCGGAAGTAAGCCTTACGTTTGAAAATAACAGAGGATTATTGCCTGTTGAATTCACCACGGTTACCGTTACCCGACGATTTTATAAGAATGGAGATAGCGAATACCGCTTAAACGATGTGACCTGTCGATTAAAAGATATCCAGAATCTATTTATGGATACCGGTATTAGTACCGACAGTTATGCCATCATAGAACTGGGCATGGTAGATGATATTATCAAGGACAAGGAACATAGCCGTAGAAGAATGCTGGAGCAAGCCGCAGGCATCACTATCTACAAAACCCGCAAGAAAGAAGCCAAGCAAAAACTGGATGCCACTGAGCAGGATTTAAACAGGATCGAGGACCTGCTTTTTGAAATCAATAACCAGCTCAAAAGCCTGGAAAGCCAGGCCAGAAAGGCGGAGAAATTCTTCGAAATCAAAAAAGATTACAGAGCCCTATCAATTGAGCTGGCTAAAGCCGCCCTTGAAGGGTTTAATATTCAGTATAAGGAACTTAACGAACATCAGTCTTCCGGTTCCGAACAGCGTAATTTGCTGGAATCAGAAATCCAGGCACTTGAACTGGCTTATGAAAATGAAAAGGCCAGCCATCATGATCAGGAAAGAGACCTGCAACTCAAACAACAAGCTTTTAATGAACTGCAGCAGTCGCTAAGGACCAAAGAGAATGATCGAAATCTTGCCAGTCAGAAACTGCAATATTTAAAGGAAAAAGAACAAGGTTTAAAGGATTTTCTTTCACAGTCGGAAGTGAAGGTCGCCAGCCTGGAAGAATCTATTGAATTTACCAAGGACCAGCTGGAAGAAGCGCAAAACGCCCAACTGGCTTTACAGGAAAAAGCACAGGATGCAAAAGAGAGCATTGAGGAAAAAAGAGTAATTTTCGAAGAGAAACGGGAGAAAGCAGAATCACTGCGTACAGGCCACCTGGCTGTCCAGCGTAACCAGTTTGACGCTGAGAAGAAAGTTGCGGTTGCGGATACTTCCATTCAGAACCTGACCAGGTCGCAGGCACAGATTTCTGAAGAAATTATTCACAGAAAAGATCAACTGGGACAATTGACCCGGGAATTGGAGCAAAAACAGGAAACCCTGGAAATACAGCAAGATCAGCTGGCGCAGATGCAGGATCAGCATGAAGCCGCAAAAGCCGCTATCTTCTCCACTCAGACCGAACTTGAGGAAATGAGAGGGGAGCTGGCAGCAGAATCCAGGACCCTTGATTCCAAGCGCAATGAGCATGATTTGCTTAAAAGCCTGATCGACTCCATGGAAGGGTATCCTGAAAGCGTGAAGTTTTTGCACAACAATAAGGACTGGAACCATAAAGCGCCGATTTTATCCGATATTATTTATGTAGAAGAAGAATATCGCGCGGCACTTGAAAATGTACTGGAGCCTTACCTGAACTATTATGTTGTAAAAGACATGGAAGAGGGTTTACAGGCCATCTCGCTGCTGGACGAAAACAAAAAAGGGAAAGCGAATTTCTTTTTACTCGATAAAATTGCCGGCTATGAATCTTCCCCTGAGGCATTGCCAAATACCATTCATGCAATGGATGTAATTGAAGTAGATGAGCCTTACCAGAAGCTGGCGGCTTACCTGCTGGAACATGTCTATATCGCCGAAGACAGCAATGCCTTGAAAAATGCAGATATCGCGTCCGCAGTGCTGCTGGATAAGAATGGTAAATTTGTAAAAGGCAAATTCACACTCTCTGGCGGCAGTATTGGTTTATTTGAAGGAAAGAAAATCGGCCGGGCAAAAAATCTGGAGAAATTAGCGGATGAGATTGTATTCCAGGACGCTGTTGTGGGTGCGCTTAAAACAGAAATCCAGAAAAAACAGCAGGATGTACTTCGTTTTAATGAGCAACTCAAAGAACGAGAAATCAAAGCAGCCGAAAATGAGATCAATCAGTTATCCAACCAGATTTTTGCGATTCAGAATAAAATAGAGAATCTCCAGGCCGCCCAGCAAAACGCTACAGCCCGGCTGGAGGAAATTGAAGCTCGTCTGGAAGAAGAAAAAGATGCGATTTCTTCTACAAGGGAAGGCCTGGATGAATTGAATAAAAATCTCAAGCAGCTCTCAGAAGAAATTCAGTTGATCCAAAAAGATTATTATCAGGCGGAACAGGATTTTAATTTTGCATCTGCCAGTCATAACGATGTCAATTTGCAATTGACAAGGCAGCAAAGTAAAATTGATGCCCTCAAACAAGAATTGGTTTTCAAAGAAAATCAATTGGTGGAACTACGCCAACAAGTGACGCTGAATGCGGACCAGTTACAACATTCCAGCCAGGAAATTGAAGAGGCAGAAGAACTATTGCAAGACGCTGTTCAACTGGTTGAAGATCTGAACGAGCAAAAAGAGGTGGATAAGGAAGCCTTGGATATTGCTGATAGAAACTTTTATGGCATCCGGACTGCGCTTGAAAAACAGGAGACAGAAATTCGCCAAAAGACAAAACAAAGAGAACAGCTGGATGTGCAGCTTAGTGAATTAAAAGATAAGCTCAATGAATTGAAGCTTCACCTGGCCGGCATGAAGGAACGGCTGAATGTTGAATTTAAAGTGGATCTGGATGAAATCCTGGATGAACCAAGAGAGACAACAACGCCTCTTGACCAGCTACAGGCCAATACCGAAAGACTCAAAAAAAGACTGGATAATATGGGTGAAGTCAACCCGACAGCCATCGAAGCCTTTACAGAAATGAAAAAACGCTATGAGTTTATCCTTGAACAAAAAAATGATTTAGTGACGGCTAAGGAAAGCTTACTTCAGACCATCCAGGAAGTAGAGACAGCGGCAAACCAGCAGTTCCTGAATACTTTTAATCAGGTCAGAGAGAACTTTCAGCGTGTCTTTAAAGCTTTATTTACTGAGGAAGACACAGCCGATATGGTATTGATGGATCCGGAAAACCTGGCCGACACCGGAATCGATATTATGGCCAAACCTAAAGGTAAGCGCCCGTCTTCCATTACACAGCTCAGCGGGGGAGAAAAAACCCTTACGGCAACAGCCTTATTGTTTGCCATCTATTTGATTAAACCTGCGCCATTCTGTATACTGGACGAAGTGGATGCGCCGCTGGATGATGCCAATGTAGGGAAATTTACACAAATGATCCAGAAGTTCTCTGAAAACTCTCAGTTTATTATTGTTACACATAACAAACAAACCATGAGTGCCGTAGACGTTGTGTATGGCGTAACGATGCAGGAACCCGGTGTCAGCAAACTGGTTCCTGTAGACTTTCGGAACCTGAATTAAGCGACCTCTTGAAACGTAACTAAAGCGGCCTTATTTTTTTAAAATTAAAAACACCTAAGATGAAAAAGAAAACCTATAGGATTACAAGGATCACAGGATGCCTCATTTTGAGTTTATCCCTGCTATTTTTAGCCTCCGGTTGCGGCACCACCAAAAATGCTGCATTAAAAAAGGAAGCCCTAATGCATAATTGGGTTTTACAAACCAAAGACGGAAAGGATCAGATGGGTTGTAATATCAAAAAGCCATTAAATATCACTTTTTCGGAAAAAGGAGTGAATGGTTATTCTGGATGCAATAATTATTTTGGACCATTTAAAATCGGCAAAAACCATCAAATCAAATTAGGACCACTGGCCTCCACCATGATGGCTTGTGTAGGGGAGGATTGTGGCAAAGTGGAGGTTGGATTTATCCGTAACCTGGCCGTGGTCAACAAATATAAAATCACTGGGAGTTTTTTGTATCTCTATCAGGACAATCAACTGCTGATGACTTTTAGAAAAGAAGATTAGCATAGCGTAAAGCAATTGCGGAGCCGTCCCAATCAAAGGCAAAATTAAATGGGGCATTACCATATATAGTAATGCCCCATTTGATTTTGGAAAGACTTTAATTTTTTTTTGCAGCTATTTTTCGGTTGCGGCCATTTCAAATGTACCCGAATAGGCAGGTAGTCTATAACTCATTCCATCTGCCATATAGCCACAATTGGCTTTGATTGTATTATTTTAGAAAACAGCTATTACAGCCGTCTAGCATTATTAAAAAAATAACTGAATACGAAAGTCATATTCCAGCACAAATCTGCGACATGTGGTGGAAAAGCCCTTTTAAGCCTTTCCACGCTTCATGTTGCTAAGGGACAAATATCCAAATCCAATTATAAACCTCATAAGAACCTGTTTTGGCAATTTAGCTTAATCAATTCAAAAACAGATAAATCAGGCCTCCAACTACACACTTTATTTCACGATCATAATATCATCAAAGTACAAGGTTTCGTCCTCATCATTGCTGTGCATAAAGAATCCAAGGGTATTTAAATAAGCCCCTTTATTATCACTCCACGCAGAACTGGTCGTATTCCATTTCAATGTTGGAATAGCAATTTTAAAGAACTGCCATTTATTGGCACTGATTGTAATATTGTTGACCTCATTTTGTCCCAAGCCAGCATTTCCCCATTG
>Ga0164242_10009458_pt1 | contig 10513 bp, 17 predicted proteins | sample OricomgcompostMG_FD_108783 | JGI IMG/M metagenome (GOLD analysis project Ga0164242, IMG submission 108783) | Miracle-Growth compost microbial communities from Emeryville, California, USA - Original compost - Miracle growth compost (MG) ... | reverse complement strand
GGTTGTTGTGTGAGAACTCCAATCATAAGGCAACGGAGCGGGACGCCCACTTAATGCAGCACCAGTGCATACACGGCCTCGCCACGCTTGGCCGCATCTACCAACACGGCATAGACACCCGTGATATGGGCATCCGTGGGATCGTCAAACGTGCGGTACGCCAGGTCAACGGCCTGGTCAAAAAGCTGTTCGTGGTTCATCGGCCGAGTGTGGCCCGCCTGCATCGTCATTTCCATTCGTATTTCCCGAGGTTGGTATGTCGTCATTCTGAACATGACGACGCTCAACCGCATTCAATATTTTTTGCGCGAGGTTGATCCAGCATGAACGCAGTTGAGGCTGAACGGTTGCCCGTCAAAAAACCGTCGATGGGGCAGGCATTTCGCCGCGCCATGGCTGAGCCACAGACCCGGGCCGTCCTACAGGAGGCTCTGGGCTGGGATGACAGCCAGGTGAGTCGGTTCGTGTCTGGGCAGTCTGGGCTGACGATTGACAAGATTGACGCCGCCATCGAGGCGTTGAGCCTCGTGGTCACCAGCCGCCGGTACATGGACTATCTTGCCTACGGTAGCCAGATCGGCGCCGCATGCCATTGCGCGCGGGCCGGCATGGGCGCTTGCGGGGATCTGTGATGGAAAAGCAGGTGTTCCAGCTCGTCAGCCCCATGGTGCGACGCAATGCCGCCCAGGCTATCGCCCACGCCCCGGACGGCTACCGCGTCGAGATAAAACCCAAAACACGCTCCTTGGCCCAGAACGATATGTTGTGGTCGATCCTCACGGACATCAGCCGGCAGGTGGATTTCGTCGTCAACGGCGCGCTGATCAAGGTGTCGCCCGAGGAGGTTAAGGACATTCTGACGGCCGGCCTGAAGCGCGAAACCCGCATGGCCCTGGGTATCGACGGCGGCATGGTCTTATTGGGCCAGCGCACCAGCAAGATGACCGTGCGCCAGATGACGGAGCTCATCGATCTGGCGCATGCGTTCGGTGCGCAAAAAGCCATCGAGTGGAGCCCGACCAGTCTTGGGAGGCCGATGTGAAAGGCCGCTCAGTCACCGCAGAGCAAAAGCGGTTCCATGATTTGCTGTGCCGCGAAATCGGCTGCATTGCTTGCGCCAAGGGTGGCATGTTCACACCCCACGTTTCCATTCACCACATCGACGGCCGCACAAAACCCTGGGCCCATTGGCTCGTTCTGCCTTTGTGCGGCCCCCATCATCAGGATGCCGGCATACCCGGCGTCGTGGCCGTCCACCCCTGGAAAGCCAGGTTTGAATACCAATACGGCTCTCAGCGCGATTTGCTGGGCGAGTGCGTCCAGATCCTGCTGGATCGTGGTTTGAACGTGCCCGCCGGCGTGCTGGAGCTCACCACTCTGGAGGTCGCATGAACGGCCAACACTTAGCCGACATCGGCATTGAAACCGCCCGCCAGCATGCCGAGGCCGTCACATTGAACTGGACGGAACAGGTATTGGCATGCCTCGAAGATTGGGCGCCGCAGCAAAAACGGCCCTTCGCCTTCGAGGATTTCCGTTTCTACATTACCGAGCATCGTGAAGACCTGATCCCGCCCACCTCAAAAGCCTGGGGGTCGATCAGTCGCGTGGGTGTAGCCAGGGGGATATTGCGCTTCACGGGGCGATTCCAGCCGGCGCGCAGCCCAGGTACGCATGGGCATCCTGTTCGCACGTTCACAGGGGGAAGACCATGAGCATCAAGATCATGTCTATGGTGTTCGAGCGCTACCCGAACGGTGGTGGGGAAATGTTGCTCGCTCTGTCGCTGGCTGATTTTGCCGAGGATGACGGAACACGCGTGTTTCCATCCATCAAGCAACTGGCCGAGAAAACCCGGCAGTCTGAGCGCACAGTCCAGTACCAGCTACGCAAGATGGAAGAGTCCGGATGGCTGATTCTGGCCAACAGTGGAAACGGGGGGCGCAACCAGCGGCGCGAGTACATCATCAGCCCAGCATGGATAAAGGGTGCAGATTTTGCACCGGTGCAATCCACGACAAGAAAGGGTGCAACTGACGACATAAAGGGTGCAATCCACGACAAGAAAGGGTGCAACCCATTGCACCCGCATATACCCACCATAGACCCATCAACACCCGTCAATGAACCACCAGCGCGCGCGAAGCTGGCGCTTCCCGACTGGCTGCCGCTTGAAACCTGGGCCATGTGGGATCGCTTTCGAAAACGCAAATCTGCCAAAGCCTGGACGGACGACGCTCGAGCGCTCTCCCTGCGAACGCTTGAGCGGCTACGCGCCGAGGGCCAGGATCCCACAGCGATTGTCGAACAGAGCATTGAGCGTGGCTGGACAGGGTTGTTTCCGCTGAAAGCCGATGCAGCAGCGCCTGGATTCCAATCCAAGCAAGACAGACGAAATGCCTGGATGCGGGAAGCTGCCGGCACAGGGCGCCAGGAAGTCGATATGGGAGTGATTGATGCAACAGTTGCCTGATCTTGCATTGCCCATTCAGTGGGTCGAGCGCCTGATCAGCAGGATGCAAGCCCTGTATGGTGCCAAGTTTGCCGCGCAATGGGAAGGTGTTGACCTGATCGCCCTGAAGCAGGCCTGGGCGGAAGAGTTGGCCGGTTATTCGGGAGAAGAGATCGCCCGAGGGCTTTCGGCCTGTCGGGAGCGACCGTTTCCACCCACATTACCCGAGTTCATGGTGCTTTGCCGGCCTCCCGTGAATCCTGAGATTGCTTTTCATGAGGCTGTGCAAGGGCTATCTGCGCGCAAGAAGGGCGAACGCGGCAACTGGTCACATCCAGCGATTTACTACACCGCCCTTGATGTTGGGCAGCACGACGTTTTGAATTGCACCTATGGCGCCATCAAGGCCCGCTGGGAAAAGTGCTTGCGCGCACAACTGGCCAAGACGGAGTGGGCCGATATTCCAGATGCCCACGTTGCCCTGCCGGCGCCAGCAAAAACCGAACAGAGCAACCGGGAGGCCCAGGCTGCCATGGATCGGCTCGGGGCTCGCGGCGTGCTGAACAGGTCGGGCCGTGATCACAAGGCGTGGGCACGCAAGATTCTGGCGAATGAGAAAGGCAAATCGCCCGCTGTCGTTGCCATGGCGCGCCGTGCGCTGGGGGAGGGTGCGGTATGACTCCTGCTGAACTGCAAGCCATGTGCACCCATGCCCCGTACTACCAAAAGGGCTGTCTCGCCTGTTCCGTCCGGTACGTCAAATTCCTGCGCCCGAGCCGGGAAAAACAGAATGCGTACCTGGCTGGGTTGCCAGAACGTGACCGTGATCAGGTCATCGAGATATTGAAAAAGGAGCGGGAATGCAGCTTGACCGCCTAACCATCATCTTGCCCTGGCCGGATCCGATGCTGTTTCCCAACCGCCGGCGCGGCAGCTTCCGCAAGTTTCAGCCGTTCATTGCGGCGGCGCGGGAAATAGGTTACTACGCCGCCAAGAAAGCGCTGGGACGAAACGTGATGCCGTTGCAGGGCCGCACGCCGATCAAGCTCATGTTCGTGATGCCGGATAAGCGCAACCGCGATTCCGATGGATTGCATGGTTCCGTCAAGCATCACATGGACGGAATTGCCAAGGCTTTGGGCGTGGACGATCGGTTATTCCGACCTGTGACCATTGACGACCGCCTGGACGCTGAGAGAAAAGGTTTTGTACTTGTGGAGATAGGTGCGTAATGGATATTAAGCAAACAGCCATGGAACGCTGGATGATGGGCGATCCGGCCAAGGTGTGCGAGCGTATGGAGGAAATACGCATGCGTAGGCCGTCAGCAATGACGCAAGAGCAAAGTGAAGAGGTCGAGGCGCTTCTTGGTGAATGGTACGGCTGGGCCCGGGCGCAGCGCGAGTTCCTTGGGCACAGCAGGGTTTCCCCCATGTTTCGCAATATCGACTGGAGCGAGGTGCATGACACCGGGACAGATGTTGACTCGCGCTTGCATAGCATCACGGCAGAAATGATTGAAGCCTGCCTGGGTGAGCTGAAGGTGCTGGAACGATCCGCAATCGAGGTTCATTTACGCAACCAGACCATGCGAGTCCACCGAAACCCCAGGCTTGGTACACCGGAAGAGAACCACCAGGCGTACCTGGATGCGAAAGAAAGGTTGTTTCCGATACTGAAGCGAAAAGGGCTTGTTTCTTCTCGCAGTATTGCTTAGAATAGCCAGTGAGGCGCCCAAGTTGCGTCTAAAATTTATGAAGCCCGTCAACCGTTAAGGTTCGCGGGCTTTTTCATTTGTCTCCTCCAGCAGTGAAAACTGCATCTCGCCCCAGGTTGATCTTTTGATCCCTGGGGTATTTTTATTGGGCGACCAACCGGGCAATCGGAGTCGCAAGTGATATGGCCAAGCTCACCGCGAAACAGCAAAGGTTCGTCGAGGAATATCTTGTCGATCTGAATGCTACCCAGGCGGCGATACGGGCTGGTTATGCTGAAAAACGAGCTGATGCGATCGGCTATGAAAACCTGAGAAAACCTGAGATAGCCGAAGCCGTCTCAAGCGCCATGAAAGCCAGGGAGGAGCGGACGCAGATCACTCAAGATATGGTGTTGCGCGAGCTGGCTAAGATCGGTTTCTCGGATATCAGAAAGGTTGTGCGCTGGGGCAATACTGAAATACGTCTTAATGACGGTTCTGACGACGGGCTTGTTGAGGTTTATCACGGCTTGGCCTTGACCGCGGCGGACGAGATCGACGACGACACCGCCGCCGCGATTGCGGAAATCTCGCAGGGCAAAGAAGGATTGCGAGTCAAGTTTCACGATAAGAAGGGTGCATTGGTCGATATTGGTAAGCATTTGGGCATGTTCAAGGAAAAGGTGGAGCTTACAGGCAAAGACGGCGGCGCCATCCAGACCGTCAGCCGTGTTGAGTACGTTGTGGTGGATCCGAAATGACGACGCTGCGTGTTCGTGTCGCCCGCGTGTTCGTGCCGCTCCTGAGCCGTGATTACCGCTACTACGGTGCCCATGGCGGCCGGGCCAGCGGGAAATCGCAGTTTTTCGGCGGACAGGTAGCCCAGTTCGTGGCCACCGGAGAGCGCTGGATATGCGTGCGCGAGGTTCAGAACAGCATTAAGGATTCGGTCAAAACGTTGATCGAAAACAAAATTCAGTCCATCGGGTTGCCGGGATTTGACCTGCTGGAGCATGAAACGCGCGGGCCGGCCGGAGGTCTGATTGCCTACCGAGGCATGCAGTCGTACAACGCCGAGAACATCAAATCTCTGGAGGGGTTCGACGGCGTTTGGGTCGAGGAAGGGCAGACTTTGAGCCAGCGTAGCCTGGATCTGCTGCGGCCCACGCTGCGCAAGAAAACCGCGAAGCTCATGTTCAGTTGGAATCCGCGCTACAAAACGGACGCGGTGGACAAATTTTTTCGTCGCAATCCGCCTGAAAACGCCATTTGCGTACAAGCGAACTGGCACGACAACCCCTGGTTCGATGAAACCAGTCTGCGCGACGACATGGAGGCCGATTACGCGGCTGATCCTGTTCGCGCTGAACACATTTGGGGCGGCGCCTACGGCGTATCGGAGGGCTCGATTCTCGGCCGCTGGGTCACGAAAGCCCGCGATGACGGCCGCATCCACGATGCCGTGCGCTACGACCGGGACGGTGCTCCGATCATCATTTCTTCCGACCTGGGTTTTCGTGATACCGCGTCCTGGTGGTTCTGGCAGCCGACGCTGGGCGGATTTCGCCTGCTGGCATACCTGGGCGACTCTGGCCTGGATGCTGGCGACTGGATACCACTGATCCGCGAAAAACTGATCGAAATCGGCGCGGGCAACAACCTGGGATGCATCTGGTTGCCGCACGATGCGCGGGCCAAAACGTTCCAGAGCAAGCACACCAGCGTCGAGCGGTTCGTGAGAGCGTTCGGCCACGACCATGTACGAGTGGTGCCGCAAAGCCGAAAGGGCGACCAAATCAGCGCCGCGCGTGCCGTGATCGACAAGTGCGAATTTGCGAAAGCGGCATGCGAGGATGGGCTTGACGGGCTGGAGGCCTGGGAGTTCGAAATGAATCACGAGTTGCAGGTGTTCAGCAAAGAGCCGCTGCACAACTGGGCGTCCCACCCCTCCGATGCCTTCGCCTACGGCTGCCAGGTCATGCAGATGGAGCAACCCAAACCCACCCCAGAAACCACGCGCTACCCAGTCAAAGGTCTGCCCGGCGGCCGTCTCGTCACGGCCACGATTGACGAACTCTGGCGCATGACGCCCCAGGCGCAGGCGAGGTACTGACCCATGAACGCACCGATCATCTACGAGGATGGAAAAATCATGGCAGCAGAAGGTGATGTTGCAACCGTATCCAATGGCCTGCCGTTCGATGAAAGCGGGCGTCTGGTGATCGATACCGAATCAGACGTTGTGACCGTGCAAAACGGCATTCCCCTGACCGCTGATGGAAAAGTCGCGGTCGTGCTTCCGGTGACACCTTGATGGCTAAAAAAACGTCCGCCGCTGATTGGCTGGCCGAGCTCAAGCTGCGCGAGAACGACGCCGCCGAGCAGAAATGGTGCGCCCGTTCGCGCAAAATCATCAAGCGGTATCGGGATGACCGCGAGGAACTGTTCGAGGGGGCGCGGTTCAATATTCTCTGGAGCAACGTCGAAACGCTGTTTCCGGCGATCTACGCGCGGCCACCAAAGGCTGAGGTATCCCGGCGCAACAAAGATGCTGATCCGGTGGCCAGGACGGCTGCCAGGATTCTCGAGCGTGCCCTCCAGTTTGAGATCGACCAGTACCCCGATTTCGACCAGCATGTAAAAGGTGCCATTCTCGACCGTCTGCTGCCGGGACGCGGTGTGTGTTGGATTCGGTTCGAGCAGGAGGAAGTCGCAGAGCCCGAGGACGAACCCACCACGGGCCTGGAAAGCCTCATGGCTGGCCTCTCGCCCGACCAAGGTGTAATGGGCCCCGATGGCTCCATCATGCCGGCGCCCATGACGGGCACGGTGGCGCCACCACCGCCCGAGGTCAAGGAGCGCGGCTGCGTCGATTACGTCTACTGGGAGGATTTCCGGCACGCCGAGGCCAGGATGTGGGCTGATGTGTCGTGGGTGGCCCGGCGTGTGTATCTGTCGCGCGCGGAAGGTATAGAACGGTTCGGGGATGAATTCAAATCCGTCCCCTTGAACCATCAGCCTATCGGCATGGATGACGAAACCTCGCGCTCGGGACGTCTGGATGGCATGAAAAAGGCGGCTGTCTGGGAAATCTGGGACAAGCGCACCAAAACAGCAATCTGGGTCGCGGAAGGCTTCGATAGGGTGCTGGACGAGCGCGCCGACCCCTACGGGCTGGAGGGCTTCTTCCCGTGCCCCAGGCCGTTGTATGCGACACAGACCACCGACCAACTTACGCCAGTGCCCGATTTCAGCTTGTATCAGGATCAGGCCAACGAAATCGACATTCTCACGGCGCGCATCGCGGGGCTTTCCAAGGCGCTCAAGCTGAACGGTGCCTATGACGCCTCGAACGGCCAATTAGCGCAGATTTTGCAGTCCGCCGACAACACGCTCATCCCGGTTGAAAACTGGGCCGGCCTGTCCGAAAAAGGCGGTATTGGCGGCGTCATTTCCTGGGTGCCGCTCAAAGAAGTGGTTGCGGCATTGCAAGCCTCCTACCTCGCGCGCGAACAGGCCAAGCAGGTAGTGTACGAAATCACCGGCATTTCCGACATCATCCGGGGCGCGACAAAAGCCAGCGAAACGGCAACGGCGCAGGACATCAAACGGCAATTCGGATCGCTGCGGTTGCAGAATCGACAGCGCGACGTAGCAGTGTTCTGCACCGAGATTCTGCGCATCAAGGCGCAACTGATGTGCGACATCTACAGCCCTGAAACGCTGCTGGCCATGTCCGGCATTATGGGAACGGAAGATGCGCGGCACGCTGAGGCGGCTATTCAGATGTTGCAATCCGAGCCGCTGCGGGAATATCAAATCGCGGTTGCGGCAGACTCCCTGGTGGCGATGGACGAGGAGCAGGAAAAGGCTCAGCGCATGGAGTTCCTGCAGGCCATTGGCGGCTACATCAAGGAAGCCATGGCCGCAGCCCAGCAGGTGCCGGAAATCGCGCCGCTGGCGATTCAGTTGATGATGTTTGCCGTCCGTGCCTTCCCCGCTGCAAAACCTGTCGAAGCCGCGTTCGAGGAATTCGAAGCCGCGCTGCAAAACCGGCCACCGGCTGACCCGAACGCCAAGGCCAGCGCCGAACAGCAGATTGAGGGCGCGAAGTTGCAGCAGAAAGCGCAGGCCGACCAGGCGCGATTGCAAGCCGACATCCAGGCCCAGCAGGTCAAGGCCCAGGCCGACATGCAGATTGAGCGGGAGCGCATGCAGTTGCAGGCGCAGCTGGAGCGCGAACGGGCGCAACTACAAGCCCAGGTCGATGCGGCTAGGGCTCAGGCTGACGCGCAGACGAAACAGGAGCTGGAGTCGGCCAAGCTGCAATTCGAACGCTGGAAAACGGAATTGGAGATGGCCACGCGCATCGAGATCGCCAATATCACCAGCAAAGCGAAGCTGGATGACCCCGCTACCCAGACCGCAACCCGCGAGATTACTGCCGAGGTGAAACCATGACGACGCCGCGCGCGCAGGCCCTCGCTCAGGCGCTCATTGCGTCCATGACGCTGCCTGCGGATGACCGACAGGGCTACCAAACATGGTCGTTGATGAACAATGTCCCGCAGTCCAATGATTACGACATGCCGGGATTTTACGCGGCGCTCATGTCGGGCGATCCCCGGGCCGCCTCGGCCATCAATCCGAACGACCGGCAGATGCATTTTCCCGACACCTGGAAGCGCCCGAATCATCCGTCATTCAGCACGGAAAGCATGTACTACAACCCCGCGACGATGCCGAACACGCCGTCATGGGTGGGCGGCGATCTTCCGGGTGGTGGAGCTTCGTGGGCGCTGCGTCGTCCGGATGGTGCGCCCGTGGTGCAGGAGGCGCCGTGGTTTCAAGGAGGCATAAACCGATGACACGCAAAACCTGGGTGCAAGATCCACACACCCTGAAACTGATCCCGAAAGATGAATACCGGCCCCGCAGCGATGCGGGGTTTTTCGTTATGGGCGACATCCAGCCGTACAAGTCCATGGTCACGGGCGAAATGATTATGGGTCGTCGTCAACACCGTGAACACCTGCGCCAGCACGGCTGCATCGAGGTCGGCAACGAAAAGCTCACCCCCAAAGCTCCCACGCCGATGAACCGCGAGGAACGCCGGCGAGATTTACACCAGGTCATGGCAGGCCTGGGCCTTTAATTTCACCATCCACGAGGAAATCCCTGCATGGACACCCAAAACGATACCCAAGAACCCGAAACCGACAGCCTTTCTGCTGATCTAGCCGCTGCCATTGAACACGTCGAGGCGGGCGGTCAAGCGCCTGACGAGACGACGCTGGAAATCGACACCCAGGAAGATGCCAAGCAAACCGCCAAGGACGCCGCCCCGGATGGACAGGGAGAGCAGACGCAACAGGCCACCTCCGGCCAGGATGAAACCCGCGCCAATACTGGCGAAGCGGCCACAAATACCGCCGAATCCGGCCAGGACCGGGCCGCCCAGGAAAACCAGCAGGAGCCCGACCGCACCGACGCCGCTCCTTCGTCGTGGAAGCGCGAGACGGCTGAAAAGTGGGCCGAATTGCCCGCCGAGGTCAAGGCCGAGATCCAGCGCCGCGAAACCGAGTATCACAAGGGCATCGAGCAATACAAGCCCGCCGTCCAGTTCGCGCAGGAAATGAATGCGGCCATCACGCCGTATTTTCGAAACATCCAGGCGTCGGGCGTGCCAGCCCCGCAAGCCATGAATCATCTGCTGATGATCGAGGACAAGCTGCGTAACGGCGACGAGCAAGCCAAATTGCAGACGCTGGTCAAGATCGCCGCCGACTATGGCATCGACCTGCAAAAGGCCGGCCAAACCCAACACGACCCGCGCATGTGGCAAATGGAGCAACAGCTTCAACAAGAACGCATGATGCGCGAAACCTATCAACGTTCGCAGGCCGACCACGAAAATCAGGCGGTCATCAGCGAAATCGAAGCATTTGCTCAGGCCCAAGGGCACGAGCATTTCGAGGCCGTCAAGCAAGATATGGCTCAAATGCTGCAATCCGGCATGGCCCAGTCGCTGCAAGACGCCTACGACAAGGCAGTATGGATGCGCCCTGATATCAGGCAATCCCTCGTACAGCGCACCGATGCCAAGCAAGCCGCCGAACAACAACGTCAAGCCCGAGCGAAATCCGCAGCGGGTGGCGTGAAGGGGGCGGCGAACCCCAAGGCAACGACTCTTAGTCCGGACGCCTCATTGCGCGACACGCTCAATGCGGCCATCGACGGCAACCTGTAAAACTCTACGAGGCTCTTATCATGGCTTACGCAAACTCCCAGGTCAGCGACATGATCGCTACCACCATCGCCGCGCGCTCTCGAAAGCTCGCGGACAACCTGACCCACAATAACGC